>Ga0315297_10002340_pt1 | contig 11934 bp, 9 predicted proteins | sample YL17G15_0_MG_FD_203628 | JGI IMG/M metagenome (GOLD analysis project Ga0315297, IMG submission 203628) | Sediment microbial communities from Yellowstone Lake, YNP, Wyoming, USA - YL17G15_0 | ecosystem: Environmental > Aquatic > Freshwater > Lake > Sediment | place: USA: Wyoming | collected... | reverse complement strand
ACTCAGGAATGCAGCAAGAATCACCGGTCCAACTCCCAGTCGGAGCGGCAGCAGCACCACGATCAGAAGAAGGATGAGCGATACGGTCTGGTAGCCCAGGAAATCGCTGAAGGGGTAACATACGGACGAAATGAAGAGGACAATTGCAGCTGCGGTGGCATATTGTGTCGGTCCAGAGTGGATTTCAGGTATGACAAACCGCCATTTTGTGCCGGCATCAGCTGGCTCTTCCCCCGATGTCACATAGACGTCAATGTCTGTGCTCAGGTCGAGCAATCGGTCGACAAGGCTCTTCTGCCAGAGCCATTTTTTCTTGCTTCGCCCGACGATGATCTGCGTCGCATTCTGCTCCCTGGCGACACGAAGCAGCGCCGCCCCTACGTCTTCGTCGGCGGTTGTGATAATCTCTGCGCCCAACTCACGGGCAAGTGCAAGATTCTTCGCCAGCTGATCCTTTTCAGTTTCAGTCAGTGGTCTCGATCGCTCGACGAACACTGCAATCCAATTCGCTTGCATGGTGAACGCGATGCGACGAGTCCAGCGAATGAGCTGTACTGCATGCTGGCTTGCCGTGAGTCCCAGAACCAGCCGATTCCCGGACTTCCAAGGACCCCGGATGCGCTCGGTCTGCATGTAGTCCCGCAGCTGCCGATCAACTCGCTCGGCTCCGAGCCGGAGTGTCATCTCCCGTAATGCCGTAAGGTTTCCGACCCGGAAGAAGTTCTGTATGGCTCGTTGCGACCGTTCGGGCGCGTAGACTTTTCCCTCTGCAAGCCTCTTCAGGAGTTCATCCGGCGGAAGGTCGATGACTTCAACCTCATCTGCCCTCTCGAACACGGAATCCGGCACAGTCTCGCGCACGATGGCCCCGGTTATCTGCGCTACTGTGTCGGCCCGACTTTCGAGATGCTGGACATTGAGGGTGGTATAGACATCGATGCCATTGTCCAGAAGCTCCATCACATCCAGGTAGCGCTTGGTGTGTCTGCTTCCCGGCGCATTGGTGTGGGCAAGCTCGTCGACGAGAACCAAACCCGGTTTCCGGCTGAGAACGGCGTCGAGATCCATTTCCTCCAACCACACGCCACGATATTCGATTTTCTTCCTCGGAATGGGAGTGAGGCCATGAACGAGTGCCTCCGTTTCAGCGCGGCCGTGCGTCTCGACATACCCGATGACAATGTCCATCTCTTTCTTCTTCGCTTCCTGGCCCGCCTGCAGCATTTCATAGGTCTTTCCGACGCCCGCACACATGCCGAAGAAGATCTTCAACCTCCCTCGCCCCGCCTTCTCTTCAGCACGTTTAAGTGATCGGAGGAGCGCTTCAGGATCAAGTCGTGTTTTGTCGCGGGTTGGCATACGATGCTAATATAACGAAGAAGAGATGGAAAATCCCCCCAGCGGCAATGGCGGGGCGGTTTGTTTGTGTGGCGTGAAACTCGGATATCAAACGACCGGTATTGTTGTTTACTTCAGTGCCCAGCCTTCACAGTCCCCGTGTCTCGCAGCTCTCCGTAGGGGGATGACTTCCAGACGGGTCGATTGTAGGAGAGGGTCCGGTGGCTCAACAATCCCGCCAAGATCAGCATGAGAAGCAGAACAAACAGGCACGCGACGGTGAAATGGTACCGCCGCGCAGGATAGAATTCACTTTCCGAGAGAGTCATGATAAATTGATCCCCTTCAGCAACATGTCGATAAGCTTAATTCCGAGGAACGGAGCAATGATGCCACCGACACCGTAGATGAGAAGGTGTGTACGAAGAAGCTGAACTGCACTGACAGCGCGGTATTTCACGCCTCTGAGCGCCAGAGGAATCAGGGCCACAATAATCAGAGCGTTAAAAATGACTGCCGAGAGAATTGCGCTTTGTGGAGTTGCCAGCCCCATGATATTCAGTGCATTCAGTCCGGGATAGGTAGTGGCGAACGCCGCCGGAATGATCGCAAAGTACTTGGCAACGTCGTTTGCGATACTGAATGTCGTGAGTGTTCCACGTGTCATCAGGAGCTGTTTTCCGATTTCCACGATCTCAAGAAGTTTGGTTGGATTGCTATCGAGGTCGATCATATTTGCAGCTTCGCGCGCGGACTGAGTCCCAGTGTTCATCGCAACGGCGACGTCGGCTTGGGCTAGCGCCGGCGCATCATTCGTTCCATCACCTGTCATCGCGACGAGCCGTCCCCCCTTCTGGTAATCCCGAATCAACTTCAGCTTGTCTTCCGGTTTAGCTTCAGCGAGGAGATCGTCCACTCCGGCTTCAGCGGCAATAGCGGTCGCGGTGAGCCTGTTGTCTCCTGTAATCATCACTGTTTTGATCCCCATTCTACGAAGATGGGCAAACCGCTCTTTGATTCCGCCTTTGACGATATCCTTCAGGTGGATCACGCCCAGAACGTCTTTATTCTCGACAACGACGAGTGGCGTCGCGCCCAATCGGCTTATCTCCTGCACGGTCTGCTGCACCGCGGGAGGAAACGAGCCTCCCTGTTCTTCGATATGAGCTTTGATCGCCTCCGCCGCGCCCTTCCGAATCATACGGCGCCCATTCTTGCCCTCAGGCTGGATGTCGACGCCGCTCATACGTGATTGGGCCGTGAAAGGAACGAAATGCGCCGCAATCTCATGGATTTCCCTGCCGCGCAAGCCATACTTCTCCTTTGCGAGTACGACGATCGATCTCCCTTCCGGAGTCTCATCCGCCAGTGATGCCAGTTGCGCCGCATCAGCAAGACGCTCCTTCGTGATTCCGGGAGCCGGAGTGAATTCAGTCGCCATGCGATTGCCAAGCGTCACGGTTCCGGTCTTGTCGAGAAGCAGGACGTCGACATCACCCGCTGCTTCGATGGCGCGGCCCGATGTGGCTATCACATTGTGCCGGATCAATCGATCCATCCCTGCAATGCCGATGGCGGAGAGAAGTCCGCCGATTGTTGTCGGAATAAGACAAACCAGAAGCGCGACCAATACGGTCAGCGAGACAGGCGTTCCTTGACCCGCGGCCTGGACACTGTACAGCGAGAACGGCAGGAGGGTAACGCACACAGCCAGGAAAATGATCGTGAATGCCGCGAGGAGGATATTGAGTGCGATCTCGTTGGGCGTCTTTTGCCGCTTTGCACCTTCGATCATCTTGATCATTCTGTCCAGGAAGCCGCCCCCGGGCTCGGCTGTCACCCGCACCACCAACCAGTCCGAGAGAACCCGCGTACCGCCGGTGACTGCACTGCGGTCACCGCCCGATTCGCGAATGACCGGCGCACTCTCACCCGTGATTGCGCTTTCATCGACAGATGCCACCCCATCAACCACCTCACCATCGGCTGCGATAATGTCCCCCGCCTCGACGAGAACCACGTCATGTTGTTTCAGCGAGGAGGAGGAGACAATTTCGTATGCAGAATCCCGTCGAGGTTTGCCCAGAAGTTTTGCTGTCGTATCTTCGCGAGCCCGGCGCAATGCTTCCGCCTGCGCCTTGCCGCGCCCTTCCGCCAGGGCCTCTGAGAAGTTGGCGAAGAGAACTGTGAACCAAAGCCAGAGCGACACCCCGCCGATGTACCAGGCGGGAGCCTCCCCGGTTCCGAGAAGTGCCTGGATCCAGAGGGCAGTGGTCAGTACGCTTCCCACCTCCACCACAAACATCACAGGGTTCTTAAGTATCGCGCGGGGATTCAGTTTCGCAAAGGAGTCAACAAGGGCACGGCGGTACATCCTGCCGGTCAGTCCCACCGGCTTCTTGAGTTGTTGGTTCGATTGCATTCCCGGGTTCATTTCATCCTTTTCGATTGAGTCACGAGATTATTGCACCATCATGAAATGTTCGACGATCGGTCCCAGCGCGAGCGCCGGCAGAAAGTTGAGGGCTCCGACGATGAGCACGACGGCAATCAGCCAGAAGATGAACAGGGGAGTGTGCGTGGGCAAAGTTCCCGCCGACGCTGGTACCATCTTTTTCCTGACGAGCGAACCAGCGAGCGCAAGCGTAGGGACCGCCAGCCAGTAACGGCCAATAACCATAGCGAAGGCGCCGGTCAGGTTATAGAAAGGTGTATTTGCATTGATACCAGCAAATGCGCTCCCATTGTTGTTTCCCTGTGATGAATACAAATACAGCACCTCGCTAAACCCATGGGCTCCCGGATTGAAGATACTGGCCCTGCCGGCATCCATCAGAAGTCCAAGAGCAGTCAGTCCCAAAACCGTCAGAGGCATGATCAGGATGAGGAGCGACGCCATTTTCATTTCGTATGCTTCGATCTTGTGGCCGAGGTATTCGGGAGTTCTGCCCACAAGAAGCCCGGCGACGAAGACGGCGACGATCACAAACACCAACATTCCGTACAAGCCCGAACCGACTCCCCCGAACACAACCTCACCTAACTGCATCATCACGAGCGTCACCATGCCTCCGAGCGGCATGTACGAATCGTGCATTGAGTTCACTGAGCCATTCGATGCCGCAGTCGTCACCGTTGCCCAGATAGTGGAATTCACGATGCCGAATCGGACCTCCTTCCCTTCCATATTCCCGCCTGCTTGCTGAGCACTCGCCATCTGATCGACACCTAGTTTGGCAAATGCCGGATTTCCACTTTGCTCGGACCACGTCGCAAGAGCAAGAAATGCGACCAGGATGATCGTCATCGCCACGAGGACCGCCCAGCCCTGGCGTGTGTCTCCCACCATGACGCCAAATGTGTAGCACAGGGCGGCGGCAATGAGGAGGATCGAGAGCATCTCAAGAAAATTCGAGAGGGGTGTGGGATTCTCCAGCGGATGCGCCGAATTCACATTGAAGAACCCGCCTCCATTCGTCCCCAGCTGCTTGATCGCCACTTGCGACGCTGCAGGGCCCATCGCGATAACTTGTTCTGTCACTTTCCCGCCGCAGGTATCAACGGCAGGTTCGACCAACGGAACTGTGACGAACGGTGAGAGATTCTGGACAACCCCCTGTGAAACGAGGACAAGGGAAAGGACGATAGCGAGAGGAAGTAGGATGTAGAGGATGCTGCGCGTCAAATCTACCCAGAAGTTGCCGAGCGTCTTCATGGAATGACGGGCAATCCCGCGGATGAAGAGCGCCAGCACTGCCATGCCGGTCGCTGCCGAAACGAAATTCTGCACCGTAAGCCCCAACATCTGCGTGAGATAGCTCATCGTGGTTTCGCCGCCATAACCCTGCCAGTTCGTGTTGGAGGCAAAGCTGACGGCGGTATTGAACGAAGAGTCGGGACTGACTGCGCCGAGGCTTTGCGGATTTAGTGGCAGGTACTGCTGGAGTCGCTGCAATGCATAGACCACAAAAACACCCACGACATTAAAGAGTAGCATCGCAACCGAGTTTGCCTTCCAATCCATTTCTTCATTCGGGTTGATCCCAGCCAGTCGATAGAATGCGCGTTCCGCCAGACCAACGATCGGGTCCAGAAACGTCCGCTCCCGTTGAAAGACACGGGCCATAAAAGCGCCGAGCGGCCTCGCAAGCGCCAGGAGCACGACAAAAAAGAAGGCGATCTGAACAATCCCATTGAATTTCATTCGAAGATTTCCGGTTTGAGCAGCGCGACAAAGAGATAGACTAACAGGCCGAGGGAAAGAATTCCCGAGATGAGATAGAGCCAGTTCATGAGTTGTCTCCCGATTTGTTGCCCTGGAGGACTCCACACATTTTCACGATTCCCCAGGTGAGTGCGAAAAACACAACCACCGTTCCGAGATAAAGAACATCCATCATTATTTTACCTCCGGAGCTGAATTCATTTCATCCAGCGCAAGGTTCAGTCTAAGGACATTCACACGAGGCTCTCCAAGGAAACCTAGCTGTCGACCTTCGGTGTATCGATCAACCAGTGATCGGAGTTCTACTTCGTTCATATGTCTGGATCGAGCCACCCTTGGGATCTGGTACTGCGCTGCCGCAACACTAATATGAGGATCGAGCCCGCTCCCCGATGCCGTCACGAGGTCAACGGGAACGGGATTAGCATTTTGCGGGTCTGCAAGTTTCAGGTCTTTCACCCTTCTTTCCGTTGCCTCAAGAAGTGCTGGATTCAACGGGCCGAGGTTTGATCCTGACGACGCCCCCGCATTGTATGCAAAGGGCGTTGTCGCTGACGGTCGGGTCCAGAAGTATTTGGGCCTGCTGAACGACTGACCGATCAACTCTGAACCGATTGCCTTCCCGCTTTTCGTCAGGATACTTCCATTCGCCTTACCCGGAAATATCAACTGAGCGATTCCCGTCACGAGTAACGGATATATCAAACCGGTTAGAACCGTGAACAATAGAATTGAAACGAGTGCCGTCCGAATTGATTTTAGAAACATGAGAGCGCCTGACAGTTGCGAAGTTGATTTTCTTTCGACATTCACCGCAGCCCCGTTGAGACCGGGGGCTTCCCTATTTGTTGTAGTCAAAAATGCAGGAGAGCCGGCAGAGCCGCAATTCAGGAGGCATAAAAAGGAGTGGGAAACCTGTAAAGAAGAAATAAAAAGATGGCCGTTACGAGGGCGGAGCGACTGAATGCCGGCATGAGCAGGAGAAGTGGTGCACCTAAAAACCCTGGAGGAGGGAGAACCGCAATGCTATCAATCTCAGCAACTCAAAGACATTGGTGAAATCCAGCTATTCGTGGCCCTCCAGAGCCCGATTACGGGCAGTTTTTATGAAATCTTTATTGTGCCAATCCGCTTAAAATGATAGAATAATTTCCTCTTGTGAGTGAACAGCCACGAAAAGTATGGGCTAGTTCTTCAATTCTTTGCACCGTTGAGAGCATAAGTTGTCCTCTGAAAGTTCTGACTCCTCATCGGCTCCGCATGGAGTCACCCGTCTAGCGACAAGCCGTCCGCGTGTTCTCGGCTGGCTCCGCAGTGCTGCCATTCTGGATGGAGATTGGGGGACCAGCGTTGCCTACGTCATGGGCATTGGGTTTGCCCTGGCAGGGTACGGCAGTTTCTGGCATCTCTCTGCCATGATGGCATTGACATCTCTCGTCGCCATCAACTACATCACCATATGTCGGCTCTATCCCAATGGCGGAGGCGTCTATAGTTCGGTCTACCACAGATCCAAACTCTTGGCTGTTGTTGGAGCCCTCCTGCTCGCCGCAGACTACATTGTCACAATGGCGCTATCAGTGCTTGATGCGTGCCACTACTTTGGGCTCAGCAATCCGGTCTTGTGGGCGATCGTGGTTATCCTTGCCATTGGGGCACTGAACTGGTTCGGACCAAAGCACTCCGGCGGGCTGGCTCTCCTCATCACCGCGTTCACACTCGTAACTCTGTTCGTCGTTATCGTCGCTTCCGCTCCCACTGCGGTCACATCCGCTAGAATCGATCTTCCCCAAGGTGGTTTGCTTCACAACTGGGGGATCTTCACGGGATTCATTCTGAGCCTGTCAGGGATTGAAGCGATTTCGAACATGACCGGTCTCATGAAGGACCCGACGCGGGACTCCCGCAAGGCCATTCTAGCGATCCTTGCGAAGGTGTTGATCGTCAACGCGTTTCTGGGGTTGGCGATGCTCGCCATCAAGGGATTGAATCCCGGCGACTACGTCGAGGACATGATCCGATTTCTCGCCGAGCACTATGTTGGGAAGTGGTTTGGCCTGGTGATTGCTTCCTCGCTCGGAGTGTTGCTCATTTCGGCAGGCAATACCGCGCTGAATGATCTGATCTCCATTCAATTCCTCATGTCGGTTGACAGGGAATTGCCCTCCGCCTTACGGCACCTCAACCGGCACGGTGTCCCGATTGTTCCTCTGGCCGTGGCAACCTTGGTACCGGTCATTGTCCTGCTTTTGATCGGGAATGTTGAAATGCTATCCCACCTGTACGCGATCGGCCTTGTGGGGGCGATGACGATCAATCTCGGCTCGACAGCCACTGACAGGACCGTGAAGCTGAAGTCACTGGTCCGCGGATTCATGATGGTTTCAGCAACGGTCCTCCTCCTCATTGAAGTGTCCATTGCGATCAACAAGACGCAAGCCATGATTTTTGCTTCATCTATTCTTGTCGTCGGCCTGGGTGCACGCTCTCTCGCCAGGCGCCGTTACCGTGAATTACCGACTGTACCGGAGGTCGCCGAAATCTCCGCTCCACGACCGATGCGCAGACCGCGGGCAATACCGAGCACTCGGTACCTCCTCGCGATGAAAGAGCTGAACGAGAAACTTCTGCGATTTGGGATAGAAGAAGCGGAATCGCGCAACGCGTTCTTGTTTGTTCTTAGAGTCAAGGAAATCGCGGTCGGCGCATTACCTGCGCAATTGGAAATGCCGACAAACGGCCAGGAACAGACTATCGAGCGCATTTGCGCCGATGCGGGAATCGGCTATCGATCTGTCATAATACCCAGTTACGACGTCGGGTATACGGTCGCCGAGCAGGCGGCGACATTTGGCGTCGAACGTGTCATTATTGGCGCAGAAAAACGGAGCAGGCTTGAATATGCGCTGAAGGGAAGCGTAATGAGATCATTGAGCCATCTCCTGCCGGAAGAGGTGCAGCTTGTCATATTCGGTGGTTAATTACTGCACATTCGGTGACCTTCCGGAATTTCCGCCATCTCTCCTCACGCATCGCTACATTCTTGAGAACGTCTGGGGACCTACCTTCGTAGAAGAGACTCAATACACGCGAGTCTATATCGGGCAACTCCGAAAGAAAATTGAAGACGATCCTACAAATCCCAGATGGATCGTGACAGAATCCGGCGTCGGATACAGGTTCCAAACGGAATAGTCAACACCAAAGAGCCAATCTCGGCTAGCGGCGATTTGTACACTGCGCTGCTGCAGTTCACCTGAATTGCCCTTCAATAGATTACGACCCCTTCTTTATTCAATTCGGTTTGTGTTTTTCAATTGTTGACGGTGAGGTTTTTCGAGTTTTCGTGTCTTGCGGGGAGCAAAATCCCGCTCTGGACGGAAGTCTGGAGCGGGATTGTCTTTGTGCGTCGGTTGTCCTAAAAACACCAATGCCTGTTCCGCAGTGAATGCCGGAACAGGCATAGAGTTTCGAAGCTTGCGATTACGCCTGAATAGGAAGAGGATCTTTTGTGTCCAGCTTCGACGGGGTGAAAATTCCGATGACTCCCTTCACGCCTACGCTCATCACGATGTTGAAGAAGAACGCCAGGAAGGCGATCAGGAGCAGCGAGCCGGACAGAGCCGCCAGTATCATGTAAATGTTGAACTCTCCGTTCAGATAGAGTGATCTCCGCAACATCCCGTTCAATTCATGCTGCGACATGAAGGCGAGCGCTCGCAAGGCGTATTCAGTTGTCCGTGACAATCTCATCGTGTCGTCATTCGGTTTCTTACTCCACGCAAGATGCGCATTTCCACCAACAAAATAGAGCGGGGCTTATGCAAATGTCGGCTTGCATCTGCCGCTGGAATTCTCTATTTTGAGAATCCAAAATGGTCTTTTGAGCCAGCCCTCCTTGCTCGAGTCAGATTGTTTGACGCCAGGCAAATAGAAGCCTGGTTTTTTTCGTTTTAGCTTGAGGCCGAGATGCAGGATTCACACGTGCATACATTTCACATTCCTGTCATGGGACTTGCCTTCTCCGTCGACACGCCGGTCAAGGTCGCACGGTTTGGAATCTCCTCCGTTGTGTCCATCGTTGATGATATCCTCATCGAGCATATGCGGAAACAGCATGCTCTCGAACGAGGCGAGGCCTATACTCCAATCACGACCAAAGATTATGATTACCGTGCCCGGAGAATCACCGAGTACCTCAATCTCCTCCAGCGGATCGTTCATGATCAGATCACGTCGCTCAGGGACTCGGCGTTTGAAAAGGGAAGTGAAATTGTAAGGTACTTCGAAATGCTCGCGGACCAGTCGCCTCTCAAAGCCCTGTACCATCGCATGACGCATACGGATGATCCGACGATCAAAATTCAGCTCGAGCAAGATTTACGCACGAAGATCGTTGCGGGGGAAATCGACGTCAGTATCATGACCAAACTGGACCGCCTCGCCCCCCCAAAGAATGGGCAACAGCTCCCCCCCGAGTTTTCCGATGCTCTCTCTTCCCTGCGCGGATTCGCGAAGAGCAACTTGAACTCTTCTGTGGTCCTTTCTGCAGGCTTGAACTCACGGTTGTTCAGCTACATGGCGCACTTCCCCGATTTTCTCCCCGATGAGCATGGAACTCTTCGAAAGCGGGTAACATTGAAGGTAAGCGACTACCGGTCTGCTTACATTCAGGGCAAAATTCTCGCGAAGAAAGGAATTTGGGTTTCGGAGTACCGCATCGAGTCGGGCCTGAACTGCGGCGGCCATGCATTCGCCTCTGATGGAGACCTTCTAGGACCCATCCTGGAAGTCTTCAAGACCAACAAGGCAACATTGATCAAGGAACTCCATGAGCTCTATTGTGCTGCGCTGCAATCGCGGGGCGTTCAGGCACCGGATAACCCCTTGCCGGTGCGAGTGACTGTCCAGGGCGGCATCGGCACGACGGCGGAAGATGAATTTCTTCGTGACTACTATCAGGTCGACGGGACGGGCTGGGGTTCCCCCTTCCTCCTTGTGCCGGAAGCGACGAATGTGGACGAGAAAACGAGACGTCAGCTCGCGGAAGCAACAAGAGATGATTTTTACATCAGCGACTCTTCTCCGCTCGGGATTCCGTTCAATAACTTGCGCAACACCACGGGCGAGCAACAACTGTATCAACGCGTGGAGAAGGGCAAACCCGGCAGCCCATGCGAAAAGAAATTTCTCTGCAGCAACACAGAGTTCACAAAAGATCCTATTTGTACGGCATCATCACAATATCAGCGGCTGAAAATCAAGCAGCTCGAGGAGATGAACCTCCCACCAGATGAGTTGAAACAACGACTCGGAAAGGTTTACGAGAAGACTTGCCTGTGTGAGGACCTCGCCGCGACGGCTCTAAATAACAACGGCGTGTGCGGACCGTCTCCTCTCCCTGTTGCTGTATGTCCCGGTCCAAATCTCGCCTATTTCTCCAAAATCGTAACACTCGAAGAAATGGTCGGGCATATCTACGGCCGCATTCAACTCATGACCGTGACCGATCGGCCAAGCCTGTTCATCAACGAGATCCGGTTGAACATTGATCACCTCAAGAAGGAAATCCAGAAGGTCATCGACTCGATTTCTATGAGAGAACAAGCCCGTTTTGCGGCATACAGGGCAAACCTCCAGGAAGGAATCGAATATTACAGGTCACTTATTCCGCAGTTGGTAAAGGAAACAGAACGGTACCGTGAATTGATGCGGATGCAACTGCTCGAGCTCGAGGAGGAATTGATGCAGATTGTCATTCCATGCCCCGTTGAGCCGCAGGTGCAATTAGTGCTACGCACGCGGTTTCAGTAACCTGAATACCCTGAACAAAGACGGTGAATCATTGTGTCGAACGAATCAAGAGATTGCATCAACTGTGGAATAACCGAGAAAGATCGCCCGCTTCTTACGCTCCAATTCAACGGCGGACAGATCTGGATGTGCCCTCAGTGTCTGCCTATCCTCATTCACGCTCCCCAGAAACTCGCCGGCCGACTCCCGGGTGCGGAGTCCATGACTGGCGCGCAGCACAAGCACTGACCAATTGAAGTGAACTGTTGCATCTGAAAAACACAAAACCCCTTCCCGGGGAAACCGGAAAGGGGTTCGTGAGCAGGAAAAGTGCTCTCTACTTATTCGCTGCGTAGAACTCTTCCATGAACTTCGCGAGAACTTCCACCGACTCCTTGGGACAGGCATTGTACTGCGAGGAGCGGATGCCCCCCACCGAGCGGTGCCCCTTAAGACCGACCATTCCTTGCTTCTTCGCCTCCGCAACGAACTTCTCTTCGAGCTCCGGTGTCGGCAAGTTCCACGTGAGGTTCATAATCGATCGATCCGCTTTGTCCGTCACGCTTCCCTTGTAGAAT
>Ga0315297_10002339_pt1 | contig 11936 bp, 18 predicted proteins | sample YL17G15_0_MG_FD_203628 | JGI IMG/M metagenome (GOLD analysis project Ga0315297, IMG submission 203628) | Sediment microbial communities from Yellowstone Lake, YNP, Wyoming, USA - YL17G15_0 | ecosystem: Environmental > Aquatic > Freshwater > Lake > Sediment | place: USA: Wyoming | collected... | reverse complement strand
CGGCCCACTTGCAGACCTTAAGCTGGATGGGCCGGATTGATTACGGTTTTCACCAAGTAAGGGAAATTGTGGGCCGGGTCTGGATATATATCCTTTTGGGGATCGGCGCGGGGGCGGCGATTCACGGCTATATTCCCGCCGGCATGATGGCAAAATATATGGGGAAGGCCTGGTGGTCGGTGCCGGCGGTGGTCCTGTTCGGGATCCCGTGGTATTCAAACGCGGCCGGAGTTATTCCTATCGTTGAGGCTCTAATTGGAAAAGGGGCGGCCCTGGGCACGACGCTGGCTTTCATGATGTCGATCATCGCCATTTCCTTCCCGGAAGTGGTCATTCTCCGGAAGGTATTGAAGCCCAAGCTCATCGCGGTTTTCATCGGTGTGGTGGCTGTGGGGATTACCATCGTCGGCTATATCTTCAATGCCGTTTTGTGAGGGCGGCATTCAAGGAGCAAGAGTGGCTAATCAGAAACTGAAGGATGTCATTAAGGACCGTTACGGCAAGATCGCCCGGGGGGAGCAGACTTTCTGCTGCCCCACCTGCGGGCCGACTACGACCGACCAGTGTCTGGCCGTGGGCTATACGGCAGAGGACCTGCGCCTGGTCCCGGAAATGGCGATTTTAGGAGTGGGATGCGGCAACCCCACGGCACTGGCTGACCTCAAAGATGGAGAAACTGTCCTGGACCTGGGTTCCGGCGCGGGGATCGACGTCTTCCTGGCGGCCAAAAAGGTCGGGCAGCACGGCCGGGTCATCGGCGTGGACATGACCGAGGACATGGTGGCCAAAGGGGGGCAACTGGCCCAGGAGCACGGCTTCAGCAATGTGGAGTTCCGCCTGGGTGATATTGAGCATCTTCCCGTGGATTCGGCCACCGTGGACGTCATCATCAGCAATTGCGTGATCAACCTGACCCCGGACAAGCTGGCGAGCTTTAAAGAGATCCATCGGGTTTTGAGGCCCGGCGGGCGCATCCTGATCGCTGACTTGGTGACCGCCGGCGAACTGCCCCCAGACGTGCGGGGCAGCGCTGCGGCCTGGGCCGACTGCCTCGCTGGCGCCCTGCCAAAGGGGGTCTACCTGGAAACCATCCGGCTGGCTGGTTTTGCGGATGTGGCCGTGGTTTCCGAGTCTCCCTATGAGGCCCCAGGGATGGACGAGCGGTTGCGCGGCAAAATCCTCAGCGTGAAAGTGAGCGCGGTTAAGGGTCAATAATGGCTTGGGAAATTAGTGATCTTTAGCCCGTTAATCGGAGGTTTTTCCCCTCACCAGGAAGGATGCTATTGATTTAACCGAATATCCGGTTATAATGTAATTATATTTTTGTTTAATGGAGATGATGAAAATGGCAAACAATGATGTGGTTCTCGTGAAGATTCTCGAACTTCCGGGCGTCTCAGGGGGATGTTCCTGCGGCAGTATGCCTTGCACCCCGGAGGTGGCCGCCATGTTTCAGCAAAAAGTGGAGGAGTTGCGGGCGGCTCTGGAGGAAGTTTATCCCGGCAAAACTGGGGTTTCGCATGTGAATCTCAAGGAAAACCAGGAGGAGAGAGAAAGCGAGATCGGACAACTCCTGGTCACCAAGAAATACCCCGGCCCCTTGGTGGTGATCGACGGGGAGCCCAAGTTCGCGGGTTCCATCCAGGTAAAGAAGATCGTCAAAGAAGTGGGAGCCATTTTAGGATAAGCAAGAAGGAGAGAGTGATGGGAGAGTTCCTGGAAACCACCTTTGAGAAATTCATTTTCAAGGTGAAGGAAGGCTATCTCTATAGCAAGGAAGAGTTCTGGGCGGACATTCAGGATGGTGTGGCCACTGTGGGGCTGACCGACTTCATGCAGAAAGCCAAAGGCGACGTGGCTTTTCTGGAGACCGTGGAGCCGGGCGCCGAGGTCAAGCAAGGCGGTGAGATCGGCAAGATTGAAACCATCAAAGCCACTTTTAGCATTCTTTCCCCAGTGAGCGGCAAGGTGATGGAGGTCAACCCGGAGATGGACGCCAGCCCCTACCTGATCAACCATGACCCCTACGGGGCGGGCTGGATTTACCGGATTGAACTTACTGATCCTGAGGGAGACAAGTCCTCACTGCTTCAGGCCCCGGATTATTTTGAATATATGAAAGACAAGGTCGCCCAGGAGGCGAAGAAACTTTATGGGTAAGAAGCCCAAACAGGTGGTAGTGCTCCCCTGCAGCGGCATCGGCAAGGTTTACGGCGCCGTGGCCCGGGAGACCGCCTATGAGCTGGTGGAAAGGGTGCGGCCCGGGCTGGCTACCCTTACCTGTCTGCCGCTCTTAGTGATCAACGATCCCGAGGCGGTGGCCCTGGTGACGGAGAACCCGGTGATCACCATCGACGGCTGCCCCAAGGACTGCGCCAAAAAGAGCGTGGAGGCAGTGGGCGGCCGGGTGGCCAAGGCCTACGAGGCCATCAAGTTTTACAAAGCACACAAGGACCTTAAGCCGGAAGGCATTGCGGAAGTCAATGATACCGGCCGGAAGCTGGCCCAGGTGGCCGCGGCAGAAATTGCCCAGGAAGTGGATAAGCTGGCCGCCGGGGAGGAGCAGTGATGGATATCCAGGTTGTGAAAGTGGGCATCGTCTCCTGTAGCGGCGAGGAGATCCCCGAGGGCACCCTGTGCCGCCTGGCCTGTCGCAAGGTGTTGGATGAGCGCCCCGGCGAGACCGTCACCATCTGCCTGCCCTTGTTTATTGCCGGTGGCGAAGAGGAGCGCACCTTTGCCCAAAATTACCCCACCATTACGGTGGACGGCTGCGATAAACTCTGCGCCGCCAAGGCCACCGAGATGCTGTCGGGCAAACCCAGCAAATCGCTCTCCATCCCCGAGATTCTCAAGAAGCACGGCCTGACCCCCCCGACCAAGCTGCGCCATTTCGGGCCGGAGGAGGATGCGGCGGTCAAGGCGGTGGCAACAGAAATCGCCAGAGCGGTGGAAGAGGTGCTGGAGGAAGAATAACCTTGATCACGGACCTCAAAATGCGCGTCAAGGGGATGGTGCAACAGGGCGGCTTCACCTGAATGGGCTGCCCCGACGCGGTGCGCGCCGAATTGCTCCAGGTAAAGGGGGTGCTGGGAGTGACCTACCACCTCGACCAGGATTTTTTCTCGGTGCAGTTTGAATCCGTCATGGTCAGCCTGGAAACTATTTTTGCAGCAGTTTTTGCTGCCGGGAAGAAGATGAGCCAGGAATACTTTCCCGAGGTCATCAGCTAATCTAAGGTGTCGGATTTTCCCACAGGAGTCATAGATGACGACTTATAAAAATAAGGTGGAATGGCGAGGGGAGCATTTGGGCTACACCTGGTTCCAGAATGGACTGGAAATGGAGTTTTCTGCGCCCCCGGACCTCTTCGGCAAGGCGGGGGTGCTCACTCCCGAGGACGCCTTTGTGGCTGCGGCCAACACCTGCTATTTCATGATGGTGGTTTGGGCTACGGAACGCTTCAAGATGGACCTGGTGTCTCTTTCTATCAATGCCGAAGGCGAGGTAGAGGAGCACCTGGACCACACCTCCTGGTTCAAGACCGTGACCCTTTACCCCAAGATCGTGGTCAAAGGGAAACCCAAGGAGATGGTGCAGCGGGCCCTGGACATGGCCCTGAAATACTCCACCATTTGCCAGTCTTTCAAGTCCGAAGTCATCATTAAGCCGGACATCGTGATCCAATAGGGAACTCCCATGCCGGAAGCATACGACATCGCCTTCCTGGGAGGTGGCCCGGCGGGCTACCAGGGGGCTATCCGGGCGGCCCAGTTGGGGGCCAGGGTGGCCGTGGTGGAGGAAGGCTTTTTAGGCGGCGTCTGCCTTAACTGGGGCTGCATCCCCACCAAGACGGTGCGGGCCTCCGCCGAAGTAGGCCGGGCCATGCGCCGGGCAAAGGAATATGGCTTTCAGGCCGTGGAGGCAAACCCCGACATCCAGGCAATCATCGCCCGGAAAGATCGGGTAGTTTCTGGACTGCGCCGCAGCATAGCGGGCCTTTTCCAGGCACAGCGTATCGCCCTGGTGGAAGGCAGAGGCCGATTAATTGCCCCCATGAAAATTGAAGTGAAGCGGGAAGGACAGATTAGCCTCATAGAGGCTGCCAAAGTGGTGATCGCCACTGGCTCCCGCCCGACCCGCCTGCCCCTGTTTCCTCAAAGCCCCCGGGTCTTCCTGGCCGACCAAATCCTCACTATCGATTACCTGCCCAGGCACCTGCTGGTAGTGGGCGGCGGCGCCGTGGGGGTGGAGATGGCCGCCATTTTCCGGGAACTGGGCTCCCAGGTGACCCTGGTGGAAGCTCTGGACCGCCTGCTGCCATACGACGACGCGGAGATGGGGGAATATCTCACCAGCGTGCTGAAGCGGCGCAAGATCACGGTCAAATGTGGCGTTCAAGTAACGGAAGCTACTGCGGCGGGAGAGCAGTTTACTGTCCGGCTCGCCGATGACACTGAGCTTAGTCCGGACACCATACTGCTGGCGGTGGGTAGACGGTTCAACACCGAGGGCCTCGGCCTGGAAGAGCTGGGTGTCGATCTGGATAAAAGGCGCATCGTGGTGGATGGCCACATGATGACCAGCGTACCCGGTATTTATGCCGCAGGCGACGTCATCGGCGGCTGGCTGCTTGCCCATGTGGCGTTCGCCGAAGGCATCTGTGCCGCAGAGCACGCCCTGGGTCTGGGAAGCGCCATGGATTATCAGGTGGTGCCCCGCTGCACCTTCACCCTGCCGGAGTATGCCGCGGTGGGGGTCTCGGAAGCGGAAGCGGAAACTAAATACCCCGTCAAGGTGGCCAGTTTTACCTTCAAATCTTTGGGGATGGGCCAGTGCCTGGGAGAGCTGGAAGGTCTGGTAAAGATCATCATCCACGCTCAGACCGATCAAATCCTGGGCGCCCACATCATCGGTCCCCATGCCGCGGACCTGATCCACGAAATCGCCCTGGCCATGCGGGGGGGACTCACCAGCCGGGTGATTATGGAGACCATCCACGCCCACCCGACCTTGTCCGAAGCGATCCTGGAAGTGGCCCAGGCCCTCCACGGCCAGGCTATTCACCTGCCGCCCCCAGGAGGCGCTTGATGTCTCAGCCGGCGCCGGAATGGCTCATCGCTGAAGTGCGCCGCGCCAAACGGGGCACCGGGGCCGAGATGGTAGCGCAAACCCGCGACCTGCTTGATCGACTGCATTTGCCCACGGTGTGCGATAGCGCCCGCTGCCCCAACCGGGGCGAGTGCTTCTCTCATCACACAGCCACCTTCCTCATTCTAGGCGAGGTCTGCACCCGGGGCTGCGCCTTTTGCGCTGTGTCCAAGGGCAAACCGGTGCCGGTGGAGGCGGATGAGCCCCAGCGCCTGGCCCTGGCGGTGACTGAGTTGGGCCTGGGCCACGTGGTCATCACCTCGGTGACTCGTGACGATCTCCCTGACGGCGGTGCGGCCCACTATGCCCGGGTGGTGGAAGCCTTGCGGGAGCACTGTCCCGGCGTCCGGGTGGAATTCCTGGTGCCGGATTTCCAGGGTTCCATGGAAGCGCTGACCACCGTGCTGGCCAGCGGGCCGGACATCCTGGCCCACAACCTGGAAACCGTGCCCCGGCTTTATCCTGAAGTGCGGCGGGGCGCTGATTACCGGCGTTCCCTGAAAGTCCTGGAGCAGACCAAGCAGCTTTTCCCGAAAATCATTACTAAATCCGGCCTGATGCTGGGCCTGGGAGAAGAAGCACAAGAAGTTGAGGTAGTCCTGCGGGACTTACGGCAAGTGGCTTGCGACATGCTTACCATCGGACAATATCTATCCCCCTCCCTCCACCATGTCCCGGTGGCCCGCTATGTGAACCCGGACGAGTTTGGTTCCTGGCAGCGGCAAGCTCTGGATCTCGGTTTCAAAAGCGTGGCCGCCGGGCCCTTGGTGCGCAGTTCCTACAAGGCGCCGGTCTTTTTTGGGGAAATCCGATGAACGCCTGGCGTTTTCTGGATACCGGGGCCCTGCCCGGCGCGCTCAACATGGCCGTCGATCAGGCTATCCTGGGTCTCCATGCTAACGGCAAATCGCCGCCGACCCTGCGTTTCTATCAATGGAGTCCACCCGCCGTATCCCTGGGTTTCTGCCAGAAGCGGCATAACCTGGATCTGGCAGCCTGCCGGCGCCTGGGTATTGAGGTCGTCAGGCGGCCCAGCGGCGGGCGGGCGGTATTACATATGGGAGATCTCACTTACGCGGTCATCGCGGGTACTGCCGATGGGATACCCTCTGCGGTCACCGCGGCTTACCGTCTGATCTGCGACGGTCTGCTGCAAGGCTTCCGCCGACTGGGGATCGATGCCCGCATGGGCCGCGGCGTCACCAAACCGCCGCAGCATGAGATATGCTTTTTGAGGGGGACGTTAGGTTCCATAGTGTATCAGGACAGGAAGTTCGTGGGGAGCGCCCAGACCTGGCACGCCTCCTCCATGCTGCAGCACGGGTCCATCATTTTAGTGCCGCAGATCGAGGCATTGGTGAGTTTATGGCCGGGGAGCGTCGATTCCCCAGCGGAGTTGCGAGCTAAGCTGGAGGGGCGGATCACCTCGCTCCAGGAGATCCTGGGACGGCTACCCGAGATGGAAGAAGTGAAAGCAGCCATTCGGGACGGCATGGCTCAGGCGCTGGGGATAAGGTTTGACCCGGGAGAACTGACGGCTGGGGAATGGACCCTGGCCCAAGATATGGCCAATCAGGAGGACGAAAAGAATCCATGCCCGACGAGGACCTCACCCAGATTTCCCTCGGCAAATTCCGGGTCGGCATCACCGGCCTGAAAGCGGCCATCGAGGAAGTAAAATCCTGGCGGGGGCGTCCCGAGGAAGAGATTACTCTGGCTTTGCTTGCCATGGTCAAGCCCAGGAACTACATCCCCGCCTCCGCCCAGGAGGAGTATAAACGGGCTTTCTGGCGGGAATTCAAAAAGGCCCTGGGCGAGAAGGTGGAAGAGGAGAGAAGCGGGCTGAGCATCAAAATCCTGGGTCCCGGCTGCCCTGCTTGCGAGCGGCTGGAGCAAACCGTCATGGCAGTGTTGGCGGAGCTGGGCCTCCCGGCCGAGGTGGAGCACGTCCGGGATATGAAGGACATCACCGCACTGGGGGTGTTTGGCACCCCGGCGCTCCTGATCAATGACGAAGTAAAAGCCGTGGGAAACCTGCCCAACCGGGATACGCTGAAAAAATGGCTACAGGAAGGTGCGGCGCCGCTAAGTTGAGCAAAGGGAAATATGTTGAAAAACAAGGTCCTGGTCTTTTTTCTCTTGGCTGTGGCTGCATTATTGCTGCAGATAGTTCTGAGCCTGGGAAAACCGGATGGACAGAGTAAGAGTTGTTGTTCTCCGTCTCTTAATCTTTTCAGCAATAATCCTTCAGAGATTCAAAGGGGCGGCAGCCGCTGAGATTCTAAATTTGGAACTCGCTATGCCATGAAACCGCTTGCGAAGCAGATTTATGATTGAAACCCGGCGGGTGCAAAACTAATGGGAAAGGGGGGGGTTATAATGGTGCGTAAAACGGCTCTGCTTTTCACTTTGCTCATAGCGTTAGCCATCAGCAACGTCACGGTTTCCCAGGCGGATCAGCGCCAGCTGGCCCAGGTGGTGTATATCACCCTGAGCAAGGCCTGCAGCTGCACGTTGGAGCTCTGTCAGGCAGGCAACATTATCGTGGGCAATGTCTTTAAGGGCGAGAGAAAGGGGCTCCTAAAACGCATCGATTATTCCACGGATAAAGAAGCCGCCAGGGTGTATATCAAGCAGTATGGTATTACCCAGGCGCCGGCCATCTTGTTTCTGGACACGCAGGGCAAGCTGCTGTGGATGGTCTTGGGGGAACTCTCGGAAAAGGATATTCAGGAGAAACTGCGGGTGTTAGGCAATTGAAATAGGGCGCCGGGAGGCTCGCCTCCGAAGCGCTGAACTACATTGAATTAAATGATTTATGCAGATGACTTAACCCAAAAATTAACCGAGGGAGGAGACATGACGAAAGGCAAAATCGGTGTTGCTGGTATTGTAGTCCTGGCGATCTTGGGTGCGGCGGTGCTGACCCAGGCCGAACCGACCAAGGTGAGTCAGGTGGTTTATATCACCAAAAGCAAAGCCTGCGGCTGTAGCGCCAAGAGCTTCCACGACGCGGACGCGTTGGTGAACCAGACTTTTACCGGGCCGCGGCAGGCTTTGCTGAAACTCATAGATTACGATACCAACCGGCAAGCCGCGGTGCCGTATATCGGCGAATATCACCTCATCCAGTTGCCGGCCCTGATATTTCTGGACGGTCAGAAACACATGCTCTGGATGGCCGTGGGTGAGGTGGCGAAAGAGGACGTAGCCGCTAAGCTCTCCCAATTCGGCGGTTGAATCACTTGCAAAGGAGATGAAATACCATGAAAAAAATACAGGTCTTGGGCCCGGGTTGCCCCAAATGCGTGGAGTTGGGCAAGCGCACGGCAGAGGCGGTCAAAGCTCTCGGCGGGGACTATGAGGTGGAAAAGGTGAGCGAACTGAGCAAGATCATGGCCTTCGGCATCTTTACCACCCCGGCCCTGGTGGTGGACGGCGAGGTCAAGGTGGTGGGCCAGGTGCCCAGTGTGGACGAAATCAAGAAGATGATAGGGTGAAACAGCCTGAATTGATAAGCGTTACGCCAGATGTCAGGTTTACGGAGGATATCCGCGAAGCCCCGGACAGCGAATTGGTGTGCTATTGCTCTGTCGTCTCCAAAGGACAAATTCTTCAAGCCATTCGGTTGGGGGGGAAGACCCTGGAAGACATCAAGGAACTCACCGGTGCTTGCTCAGTCGGTCGGTGCAAGGAGCTAAACCCCCGACGCAGGTGATGTTCACAGGAAATCAAAACCCTCCTGGGCCAGGAGGGGAATGTTCATGGGATAGCATAACGGGATTATGGAAGGGATAGGTGCTCTGGGGATGGCTGGGATTATGCCTTCCCCCCTTCCTCCCCCGACCCAAAAGGATTTTGTTTATGCTGAAAGTTTTGTTCCTCTGTACGGAGAACGCCTGCCGCAGCCAAATGGCGGAAGGTCTGGTGAACCACGATCTGGCCGGGCAGGTTAAGGCTTTTTCCGCCGGGGTGCGGCCCAGCCGGGTCAACCCCCGGGCCATCCTGGTCATGAGTGAGCTGGGGATCGACATCAGTCATCACCGTTCCAAATCCGTGGACGATCTGGCCGGGGAGCAGTTTGATCTGGTCATCACCGTCTGCGACCAGGCCCAGCAGCAATGTCCCATCTTTCCCGGGGAAACCGAGGTTATGCATGTGGGCTTTCCGGACCCGGCCAAGGCCACCGGCACCGAAGAGGAGATCATGGCCGCCTTCCGGCAGGTGCGGGACGCCTTGCGGGAGCAGTTGGTGCCGCTGCTCCGGGAGAAACGGGAGCGCGGGGAGCGCGGTTAATGCTGCCGGAATCGCTTCAGACTGAACTCAGCCACCCCTGTGCCCACCCAGACTGCTGCAGCCATGACACGGCTGAAACGGAGACTCCTGTTGGTAACCCCGCCGGAGCTTTAGCGAACGAGCCGGAACTCCAGGAGGGGGGCCGGTGGACCGCTCTTAAACGCCATGTTTTCTGGTTCCTGACCTTTTTTGGCATCTACGCCTCCTCTTCCGTGTGTCCTTTTTGCGGCACCCCGGGCTGTCCGGTGGGTGTCGGCGGGGCCGCCGTGGTGGGGGGCGTTTTCGCCTGCTTGTGGCGGTATGGGAAAAGCGCCTGGGAGACATTAAGAGAATTCGTCGATAAAAGTTTCCGATAGCCTGGGGAAGGTGATTCATGTTGCTGGAGAAGATCGACAATTTTGACATCTTTCGCCCGAAAATGGACGCCACCAAGGAAGTCCTGCACGCCATCGCCACGTTCACGGTCGATATCTCGCCTGCCTTTCCTTATGTCAATGCCGAGTTAGGCGGCTGGGATTATGATCAAACCAATCAGGTGCTCCTGCTCAAGCTGTCGGACGGCAAATGGATCACCCTGCACCCCCAAAAAATCGCTATTCGGGGGGCCAGAGACATGGAAGAGGCTAAGGCCCTGCTCGCCTGGATTCAAGCCCAGATCAACGAGGTCTATGCGCGCCGGGAGGAGATCACGCCCCGCTTCACCAGCCAGGCCGGGCTCAAGGTCATGGACATCTTGAGGCTGCTGCCCATGACCAACTGCAAGGCCTGCGGCTACGCAGCTTGCATGGCCTATGCCGCGGCCCTGAGGGAAGGCGAGATTTTCCTGCAAGCCTGTACGCCTCTGTGGGAAGAAAAATACCGGGAAAAGCGGGAAAAACTCGAAGCCTATCTTCAAAGCTACGGCTGGCGGGCCCTGGATGAATTTTGACATCCCTTAAGTCAGGGGCATAACCCCGGGGAGGCAAGATGCTACTGGAGCAGATTAAAAACTACGAGATCTTCCGGCCCAAGTGCGACTATTCCAAAGAAATCCTGCACGCCCTTGCCACGTTTGACGCGGATATCTCCCCGGTTTTTCCTTACTTGAACGCCGAATTGGGCGGGTGGGATTATGACCGGGACAACCAGGTTTTGATGGTCAAGCTCTCCGAGGGCAAGGGGTTCACCCTGCAGCGGCACGAGATGGCCATCAAGGGGGCCCGGGACATCGAAGAAGCCCACGCCATGCTTGCGTGGATCAAGGGGCAGATCAACCAGGTATATGAACGCCGGGAGGAGATCACCCCCCGCTATACCGGCCAGGCCGGGCTCAAGGTCATGGACATCTTGAGGCTGCTGCCCATGACCAACTGCAAGGCCTGCGGCTATGCCACCTGCATGGCCTATGCTGCGGCCCTGCGGGAAGGGGAGATCAGCCTCAACGACTGCCCGCCCCTCTGGGAAGAAAAATACCGGGAAAAACGCGACAAGCTCCAGACCTACCTGGAAAGCTTCGGCTGGCGGGCCCTGGATGCGGAATAGGAGAAAGGAGAACAATGCACATCAATAAATCGGTTTACCGGGCTTTGATCTTGATGTTGTTGCTGCTTGGCGCACCGCTGGCAGCTGCGGCCACTTTAGGGCCGAAGGCCCAGGTCCCCGAGACCACCTTTGATTTCGGCGAAGTCTTTGAAGACGTGAAGTTGACCCACACCTTCACCATCAAAAATATCGGCGACGCTCTGCTGGAGATCAAAGATATCGACTCCGATTGCGCCTGCACCGCAGCCGACTCCGACCGCCGCATCCCGCCTGGGGGACAGGGCCGCATTACCCTGACCATCGCCCCTTACTCGGTGCTGCGGCAATTCACCAAAAAGACCAAGGTGTTCTTCAATGACCCGGATCATTCCCAGGTGGTCCTGACCATGCAAGGTTACGGTAAACCCTTCATTGAAATCCAACCCAGTCATATTATCCGTTTTCGAGGCAAGCCGGGAGAGGAACTCCGGGACCAGGTGCGGTTTATTTCTCACCTCCCGGTTCCATGGGAGATCAAGGAATTTAAGACCAATATCCCCCAATTCATCGACGTGAACGTCAAGGCCGAACAACCAGGCAAGATTTACGTGGTGGAAGTGCGCAACAAGCGGCAGGAGGCGGGCAATTATGCCGGAGTCATTGAACTGTCCACCACTTCGGAAAAGCGGCCCCGCCTGATCATACGGGTGTTCGGCGAGCTTTCCCTGCCTTCGGCGGGAGGCAATTAGGGCATCCTTAAGGACCACCTGTTAGGTCGCGGAATAGTTTCCGGAGAAGTTCTATTCCTTTTCAGGGGAGGGAAGACATCATGGAACGGAAAATTAAGGCTTTAATTCAGCAAGCTATTGATCTAGCCAAGTCATCCCGCGAAATTTACCTGACTATGGCCAACCTGGTGGAACGCCCTGAGACCAAGGAGACTTTGCAATACCTGGCTAAGAATGAAGAGGGTCATAAAAGGTTTTTCC
>Ga0315297_10002338_pt1 | contig 11938 bp, 10 predicted proteins | sample YL17G15_0_MG_FD_203628 | JGI IMG/M metagenome (GOLD analysis project Ga0315297, IMG submission 203628) | Sediment microbial communities from Yellowstone Lake, YNP, Wyoming, USA - YL17G15_0 | ecosystem: Environmental > Aquatic > Freshwater > Lake > Sediment | place: USA: Wyoming | collected... | reverse complement strand
CGTTGCTGAACGTCTTCCAGTCGCGATGTGCGCTCACGACATCGGCGAAGCGCGAGAGCGCCCAGAACCCGTACCGCTCGTTGTGGTACACGGGCGCTTCGTCGCGCAGCCACCGGTACGTCTCGTACGGGTCGTCGAAGAAGTCCGCCGACAGCGGATCGAACTCCATCTGCATCCCCTCCCATCCGGCATTGCTCCACGGCCGCTCACACACCGCCTGCCAGTCGTCGGCAGCGTACGGCACCGGGCCGGAGCCCGGGGTCAGGAGAAGTCGCGGCTCGCGGCGTCGAGGAGGTCGTCGCGGAAGTCGGGATGGGCGATGCCCGCCAGCGCGACCGCACGCTCGCGCACGGTCATCCCGGCGAGCTCGGCGGCACCGAACTCGGTGACGACCACGTCGATGTGATGCCGGGGCGTCGTGACGGCGGTGCCCGGCGGGAACCGGTCGACGATGCGCGGGAGCAGCACGCCCTGGACCTCCGACGCCGACGGCAGGCAGATGAGCGCCCGGTCGGAGAGCTGGAAGCCCGACACCGCGACGAAGTCCTCGTGCCCGCCGATGCCGGAGTACTGACGGCCCCCGATCGTGTCGGCCGCCACCTGGCCCTCCAGGTCGACGAGGAGCGCGCCGTTGATCGTGACCATGTCGCGGTTCTCGGCGATCATCGATGGGGTGTTCACCGCGTCGACGGGCAGGAAGCGAACGTCGTCGTTGCCGTCGAGCCAGTCATAGAGCTCGAGCGTTCCTGCCGCGAAGGTCGCGACCGAGAAGCCGTCGAAGGCCGAGTCCTTGCGGTTCGTCACCTTCCCGGCCTGGTGCAGATGCATGAGACCGGTGGTGAACATCTCGGAGTGCACGCCGTAGTCACCACCGTCCCCCGCGGCCAGGATCTTGGCGATCATGCTCGGCACCCCACCGATGCCCGTCTGGATCGTGCAGCCGTCGTGGATGTACCTGCTCGAGTGCTGGGCGATCGCACGTTCGGCATCGGTCGGCTCGGCGTCCGGCAGCACGAACGGCTCATGGTCGCTCTCGACGAGGATGTCGACCTCGTCGATGTGGATCGAGTGCGGGAACTCGGGCGGGATGCCGACGGTGCGCGGGAGCCGGGCGTTCGACTCCACGATGAGCACGCGCTCGGGATCGCGCCCCGCGCGGTGCAGCTCGTCGACGGTCGCACCCGCGTGCAGCGACAGGCTCAGGAACCCGTCGGCATCCGGCGCACTCGCGGCGGTCGCGAGCACGCGCGGGTGCACGCGCCGCGCCACGAGCGAGAAGCGCCGGAAGTCGGCGGGGACGAACTCGACGTCGTGGCCGGCGTCGAGCAGGAAGCGCTCGGCCGGTCCGAAGAACCCGCTCCTCAGCTTCACCCCGCGTCGGGTGAACAGTGCGAAGAGATCGATGAGGAGCGCGCCGTGCACCACGAGTGCCTCGAAGTCGTCCCGCTCACCCAGCGCGTGGAGGAACGTGCTCGGCTGCCCGGGACCCAGCGGGATCGCGAGCTCGTCGCGTGCAGCGATCCGAGCGGCGGCATCATGGGGACTGAGGTGCTCTGGCACGAACGCCACGCTAGACGGGCGGCGTAGACGGGACTATCCGGCGGCCCGGCGGCGTTGGCAGGTGATATGGATCTTCGCAACGCGCTGTCACGTGTCGTCGACGCGACCCTCGAGGCGACGGTCGTCGGCAGTTTCACCGATGTCGGGATCAACGCCCGTCGCCACCTGGGCGACTGGCAGGATCTCGATACGATCGACGCGACCGGGCGGGTGGTCCTCGTCACGGGTGCGACCTCCGGGCTCGGCCTCGCGACCGTGCGTCAACTCGCTCGCATGGGGGCCTCGGTTCGACTCGTCGGCCGCGACGCCGGCAAGGCCGAGGCGGCTCGAGCCGACGTCGAGGCCGCGGCTCCGGGCGCCGATGTCGCCACCTATCTGGCCGACATGTCGAACCTGACCGAGGTGCGGCGCCTGGTCGCCGAAGTGCTCGAGCGCGAGACCCGCCTCGACGTGCTGGTGCACAACGCCGGCGCACTCCTCGCCGAGCGACGCGAGACGGCCGACGGCCACGAGATGACCTTCGCGACGATGGTGCTCGGACCCTTCGCGCTCACCGAGGGGCTCCGCCCCCTCCTCGAGCGAACCGGTGGCGCGCGTGTCATCACCGTCTCCTCGGGAGGCATGTACACCCAGAAGCTCGCGATCGATGATCTCGAGTCCGAGCACGAGTACCGCGGCAGCGTCGCCTACGCACGAGCCAAGCGCGCCCAGGTCGTCCTCACCGAGCAGTGGGCCGAGCACGACCGAACCGGGGCCATCACCTTCCACGCGATGCACCCGGGCTGGGCTGCGACGCCCGGCGTCCACGACGCACTCCCGAAGTTCGAACGGGTGCTCGGATCGCGGTTGCGCTCCCCGGCCGAAGGCGCCGACACCATCGTCTGGCTCGCGGTCGCCGACGAGCCGACCCGAGCATCGGGTCGCTTCTGGCTTGATCGACGCCCGCGGGGTACCCATCGGGTCCCGTCGACTCGGGAGTCCTCAGAAGATCGCGCTCGGCTTTGGGACTTCGTCACCGCTGCGACCAAGCCTCCCGCCTGAGGCCTGCTACCTCTCGACGTCCGTCCGCCACGGCGACCCTTCGCGTACGGTGTCGACGTCGCCGACCGCGAGGACCCGAGTGAGCAACACCGACACCGCGAACGAGCAGCACCGCGGCCACGGGCTGCGGGGCCGCGTCGAGTCGTGGCGCTCCCACACGTTCGGGCCGGCATCCGAGGAGCCGTACCGGCGCCGCACGAGCGACTGGGTGCGTCTGGTCATCGCGGTGCTCGGGGTCGCGCTCCTCATCGCCCACGAGGGCGACCTCAGCGCCGCCGAACAGAACCTCTTCACCTTCTTCAACACGCTGCCCGATGCGCTGACCTCGCTGTTCACGCTCTTCTACCGGGCCGGGGCGCTCTGGGCCGTCGGGATCGTCGTCGTCGCGGCCCTGGTCGCTCGCCGCTGGCGCCTCGCCCGTGATCTGGCGATCGCCGGCGTCCTCGCGTGGTTCCTCAGCCGGTTGATCGGCGCGCTCGTCGTCACCGAGGCAAGCCTCACCAAGAGCCTCGATGTCGTCACCCGCTTCGGTGATGACACCGCGAACTTCCCGGTCGTTCGCCTCGCGGTGATCGTCGCCGTGATCGCCACCGCATCCCCGTATCTCACCCGCCCCGTGCGCCGGCTCGGACAACTGCTCATCCTCTCTATGGCGCTCGCGGCGATGTACCTCGGGACGGGGTTCCCCGACGGGATCGTCGCCGCGATGTTGCTGGGGTGGGGCGTCGCCGCGCTCGTCCACCTCGTCTTCGGCTCGCCGGGCGGGCGCCCGACCCGCGCCCAGGTCGCCGCCGCGCTCCATGAGCTCGGCATTCCCGCCGAAGGCGTCGAACTGGCTCCGCTCCAGACCACGGGCGCAACTCGGATGGTCGCCCACGACGCCGAAGGTCCGCTCACGGTGCAGGTGCTCGGACGCGACGAGGCCGACGCCCAGCTCGTCGCCAAGCTCACCCGGGGACTGCTCTACAAGGACGGTGGGCCGACGGTGCACCTCACCCGCCTCGAGGATGTCGAGCACGAGGCCTACACGCTCCTGCTCGCCGGCCGCGGCGGTGTGCGCGGCCCCGAGGTCGTCGCCGCCGGCACCGCGGGGCCCGGCGCGGCACTGCTCGTGACCCGCCCGGTCGAGGGCACACTCCTCGGCGAAGCCGAGCCGCGTCAGGTGAACGCCCGGGCGCTCGACGCGGTGTGGAAGCAGGCGGCCGCGTTGCGCGCGGCTCGCATCAGCCACGGGCGCCTCAACGCCCAGCACATCGTCCTGACCGCGAACGGCCCGGCGATCACCGACTTCCACGATGCGTCGGCTGTCGCCTCCCCCGAGCGTGAAGGCGCCGACATCGCCGAGCTGCTGGTGAGCACCGCGGCAATCGTCGGAAACGAGCGCGCGGTCGCGGCTGCGATCAAGGGCGTCGGCAAGGACGCGGTGGTCGCGGCACTCCCGATGCTCCAACCGGCCGCGCTCAGCGCCGACCTGCGCCCGCGCAAGCGCCACGCCAAGAAGGAGATGAAGGACCAGGTCGCCGCGCTCCGCGACGCGGCCTCGGCTGCGACCGGCACCGAACCCCCGCCACTCCAAGAGCTGTACCGCGTGAACGGCACGAACCTCATGATGGCGGTCGGAACGCTCATCGCCGTCTTCGCACTGCTCAGCCAGGTCGGCAGCCCCCAGGAGCTCTGGGACACGATCACCCAGGCCGACCTCGCCTGGCTCATGGTGGCGCTCGTCGTGTCGTTCCTGACGAACTTCGCGACGGCGATCGCGCTGATGGGGACCGTTCCGATCCGGCTCCCGCTGTGGCGGACCGCGGAGCTCCAGCTCTCGATGTCGTTCTCGAACCTCGCCGTCCCCGCCATCGGTGGGCTCGCCGCCCAGATCCGCTTCCTCCAGAAGCAGGGTGCCGACCTCGCCTCCGCGGTCGCGTCGGGCGGGATCCTCATGAACGCCGGCAACATCGTCGTCCAGATCTTCATGTTCATCATCGCGATCGCGCTCTCCCCCACGTCGATCAAGACCGGCAAGATCCCCGTGAGCAGCATCGAGTCGTTCGTGCTCATCGCGATCGTCGTCGTCGTCATCGCCGCGGGGATCATCTTCGGCGTCCCCAAGCTGCGGCGCGCGGTCCTCGGGCCGCTCAAGAGCGCCACGGAGACGATCTGGACCGCGTTGCGCTCACCACGCCAGATCTTCCTGCTGCTCACCGGGAACGCCATCAACGCGTTGATGTACGCGTTCGTGCTCCTCGCGTGCATCGAGGCCTTCGGCGGGTCGATCAACTTCTGGACCGTGCTCGCTATCAACATCTTCGTCGGGACGATCGCCTCGCTCGTCCCGGTTCCCGGCGGCGGAACCGCGGTGTCGGCCGTCGGACTGTCGGGCGCCTTGGCCGCTGCGGGGGTACCGACCTCGATCGCGGTCGCCGCAGTGCTCGCGGACCAACTGGTCGTGAGCTTCATCCCGGCCGTCCCCGGATGGTGGGCGACGAAGAACATGCTCGACGACGGCTACCTGTAGCGGAGACGGCGAGGACACCGTGAGCCCACACCCGAACTGGCGGCGCCACCCGCTCGGCTCCACGTGGTGGGATCCCCGCCGGCCCGATTGGTGGATGGGGGTGCTGTTCGCGATCGGCGCGTCATGTTTCGCGATCGGAGCGATGCCCGGCTACGTCGAAGCGGTCGGCGTCGGCACCGACGGGGTCACCTACTTCGTCGGGTCGATCTTCTTCACCACCGCCGGATATCTCCAGGTTCGCGAAGCCTGCGACGGTCGTTGGTTCGCGTGGCACCCACGTCGGGCCGCATGGGTCGCGGCAGTGGTGCAGTCCGTCGGCACCCTGTTCTTCAACGCGAGCACGTTCCACGCGATGGAGCAGAACCTCTCGGCGTCACAGGCGAACCAGCTGGTCTGGCGGCCCGACGCGTTCGGATCGATCTGCTTCCTCGTCGCGAGCGGCATCGCCTGGCGCGGCGTCGCCCACCGGTGGTGGACGTGGCAGCCGGGGCTCCTCGCCTGGTGGATCGCCGGCTTGAACCTGCTCGGCTCGATCGCGTTCGGTGTCTCGGCCATCGCCGCGAAGGTCGTGCCCGAGACCGATCAGGCCCGCAACGTCGCGCTCATGAACCTCGGGACGTTCCTCGGTGCACTCGGCTTCCTGGTCGCGGCCATCCTCCTGCTCCCGGAGCGAACCGGGGACGACACCAGGGTCGAAGGCGGGGTCGAAGGCGGGGAACCGGCCGTCAGAGCGTGATCGACCAGAGATCGTGGGCGACCACGATCTCCCCGTCGAAGTGCGTCGCCGCCTGGGCGATCCACTCGGCCTCGGAGCCCGGCGCCGGCGGCGGGACCATGTGGGTGAGCACGAGCGTCTTCACTCCCCCGCGCGCCGCGGTCTTGCCCGCGTCCTCGCACGAGGAGTGGTAGTCGAGGATGTCCTGGAAGCGCGGGCTGGGCACGGTGCGGACGAGGTCGGGACGGATCACCGTCTGGACGTAGACGTCGGCCCCGTTGCAGATCCGGTCGAGGCCCTCACACGGCACCGTGTCGCCGGCGATCGCGACCACCTTGCCCTCGGCCTCCACCCGGTAGCCGACCGTCGGGGCGACCGGCCGGTGGTCGGTCGGTGCGGCGGTCACGACCAGCCCGTCGCCTTCCCACGCAACGCCATCGGCGACCTCGGTGGTCGAACACGCCGGCCCCCAGTCGAGGTCGGCGTGGTGGTCGAGGCGGTACCGCACGTCGTCCTCGAGCATCGCGAGCGTCCGGGCGACGAATGCCTCGGTCCCGGGAGGGCCGGTCACCGGGAGCGGGTTCTCGACGGGCGACATGACCCAGCGCGTCGTCACCACGTCGTTGAAGTCGGTGATGTGGTCACTGTGCAGATGGGTGAGGAACTGGCGCGTGAGCATCGGGGGGAACGCACCGGCGGCCGCGAGGCGCATCACAACGCCGCGGCCGCAGTCGAAGAGCAGGATGGCCCCGGCCGCCCGGACGAGGGTGGCCGACCCGGCGCGGTTCGGATCGGGGACCGGCGATCCGGTTCCCAGCGTCACGACATCCATGGCACCCCTTCTCCTTCGTCGGAGCGCAGACGCTAGCGCCCGCGCGTTCCGGCCCGGTCCAGCCCGGTATCGTGAGCAACGCACGACGCCCCTCGTCAGCACGCCCGCCCGCGCCATCGGCGGACCCGACCCGAAGTGAGCCTGCTGGTGCCCGACGCCCCGGAGACACCGGTGCACCATGCCTCCTCGTCGACTGCACCCAACGGCAAGCGGTGGTGGATCGTCGGCGGTATCGCAGCCGCAATGGTCGTCCTGGCCGGCGTCGCGATCTGGTACTTCGTGTTCCGCGACACCGCTCCCCCACCGGTCGACATCGAGAAGGCCGTCGAGTCGGTCGGCTCGGCCGACGCGGCGAGCCCCGGTCAGGGTTCGCTCAGCGGGACCTGGGCCGTCGACACGAGCGTCGGCTCCTTCGACGACTTCTCGGGCACCTTCGTCGGCTATCGAGTCAACGAGGAGCTGGTCGGCGTCGGCGCCAAGACCGCGTTCGGTCGCACACCCGATGTCTCGGGAACGATGACGATCGACGGTTCGACCGCGACCGAGGTCGACGTCGTCGCCGACCTGAGCACGCTCGAGAGCGACGAGGCGTTCCGGGACGGCACGATCGGCAACCAGGCGATCGAGACCGATCGCTTCCCGAAGGCGACGTTCACGCTGACGGAGCCGATCGACTTCCAGTCGGTGCCGGCCGATGGCGAGGCAGTCTCGGTCGACGCGAAGGGCACGCTCACGTTGCATGGCGTCACTCGCGACGTCACCGTCCCACTCCAGGCGAAGCTCGTGAATGACGTGATCGTCGTCACGGGCCAGATCGACGTCGCGTTCGCGGACTACGGGATCGAGAAGCCCGTCGCCGCACGCGTGCTGTCGATCGAGGACCGAGGTGTCATGGAGCTGCAGCTGTTCTTCACGAAGCAGTAGTCACCGGTTCGTGCGGTCTACGAGGTGCTCCTGCTCCGCAGTCGGGCCAGCAGGCCTTCACGGCGTCGGGACAGCATCACGAATCCGAGCCCGACGAGGCGAGGATCGTGCCGAGCATCGCGAGCTGACCGACCATCGATGCCCCGGTGAAGGGGAGGAACCCGGTGCTGGTGGCGACGGGGGGTTCAGTGACGGTGACGGGCACCGCGTATCCGAAGTTCTGGTTGAGGTCGGTCTGGCCGGCGGTGAGCGTCAGCGCGGACGTACTGTCGTTGCCACCGTCGGGGTCGACGTTGTTGATCGCGCCCGCCGGCAGGGTCGCCGTGTCCACGGTGACCCGGAACTGACCCGCCGGCAGGTTCGCGATGAGGTAGGCGCCGTCGGCATCGGTGATCGCACTGTACGTACGGTCGTCGGCGTTGCCGAACGTGTTGTCGGGCCCGGCCCACAGCGCGCTGACCGTGACGCCGGGGAGTCCCTCGCCGGCGTCGGGCAAGCCGTTGGCGTTGTCGTCGCGGAAGATCACCCGGCCGATGCTGGCGGTCCCGAGGAACCCGAAGTCCTGGTTGGCGTCGTTCACCCCGGCCACGAGGGTCAGCTGGCTGATCGCGTCGTTGCCACCGTCGGGGTCGAACGTGTTCACAACACCGGGTGGCAGCGTGGTTGCGTCGACGGCGACCTCGAAGAGACCGGCGGGCAAGCCGGCGACCAACCAGGTGCCGGTGGCGTCGGTGGTGGCGGTGTACGCGACGTCGTCGGCGGTGCCGAGCGTGGCGTCGGGACCGGCCCAGATCAGATCGACCGTGACGCCCGCGACACCCTCGCCGGGGTCGAACAGGCCGTCGCCGTTGTCGTCGATGAAGATCGTGTCGCCGACGCTCGCGGTGCCGGTGTAGCCGAAGTCGACATCGCTGCGGTTCTGACCGCCGTTGAGGGACGCGTCGGTGGTGTTGGCCGATGCGACGCCATCGAGGTCGTGCGTCGGGTCGGTGAGCCCGGCGGGCAGCGTGCTCGGGTCGACGTCGATGCGGTACGGGCCCGCACCGAGGCCGGTGACCGTCCAGTTCCCGGAGCCGTCGGTGGTGACCGCGGTTCGACGCGATCGAGAGTGAGCCGACGCAGCCCACGCACGTGGGGGTGACGGTGATCGATCCCGGGTTCGGGTTGAACAGGTAGATGATCGTCTCCTGGTTTGTCACCGAGCTGCCGACCGGGTTGATGTAGGTGCTGGTGAGCAGGTTCGTGGGGAACAGGGTGAAGCTGTGCTGCTCGTAGGTCGCGCCGACGTCGCCGGTCATGAGGTGGACCTGGACCGGCTTGTCGGCGACGATGCGCGCACCCTCCTGGAGCCCGCCGTTGACGAACATCTGCTCGCCCTCGCCGAGGGTCTGGCTCGCGTCGAACGTGCCGTCGTGGTTGGTGTCGACCTGGACGGCGGTGTTCGGCTGCGCGGCCATGATGCTGGCACCCGTGTACTCGAATGGGGGCGTGCTCCCGGCCGGGAACGGCGTGTTCTGCCCGACGGGCACGATGTAGGCCTTGCCCCAGCGGGACGTGTCGAACGCCGACACTGCCGCCGCCAGGACCGAGCCGAGCGGCTTCGTCCACCCGCCCGCGGTGAGCGAGAAGCCCCGCGTGGAGCCGACCTTGTCGCGCCCGTCCCAGCGGATCTGCGCCGGGTCGCGCGGCGTGGTGATGTCGTTGCGCAGCACGAACACATCGCCTGAAGTGAGCAAGTCACCGGCACAGGTCGAGCAGACCGTCGAGGCGTCGCCGTTTCCTGCGTTCCCATCGCCCCAAACCCGAGTGGTCGCCTGCACCGGGTTGGAGATGTCGGCCTCGTAGCCGTCCTCCCAGTGGTCGTACGTGATCGTGGCGCCATCGCTGGCGTTGGTGATCCCGACCGTGTAATCGAGAGTGGCGTCCGCGGCCGCATTGATGGACTCGAAGGCGCCCTGCATCATGTTGGCCGGGAACGGCACATAGCCGGTCATCGCCGTCGGCGGCCCGGCCGAGGCCTGCGTCGCGGTGCCCACCACGAGCGTCAACGCCGCGGCGAGTTGCACCGCGACCACGATCGCAACCGTCCCCCGTCGCCGGTGGGTCTTCGTTCGATGTGCCAGTGCTCGGAGCACGCTGCCCGTCCCGGTTCGCCCTGTGTTCGGCCGCCGCACCCCGGATGGGTACGGCCTCCTGAGGGCTATCGGGAGAACGTGGCGATTTCTTGAGGGCTGGAGCCACAGCACGGCGATCGGTTCACGGTGGCAAGCCGCGAGCGACCGCGACGAGAGCCTCCTCGGAGGAGTGGCGCTACGTCAGCACCACCCTCCGTCGGAGGCCCGCATCGTCAACCACGAAGCAACCGGTGATACGCAGCCGGCAGAATCCAACGCCCGGAATCCAGCCGTCAGCGAAGGTCGCCCGGCGACTGCCTAGCGCCAGGAGCGTCCACCGTCTCAAGGGCCACGCCGTAACCCGGAGTACGTGTGCCCGGGGGCCGACCGGCCCGCGGCGGGGTGACACAATGCCCTGACCATGGCGATCCTGATCCAACATGATCGCCATATGGTCGCTGGTGGTCACCGCAGGGTTCTTCGTTGACGCCCCGCTTCGCGACCCGCCCCGCCCGGAAGGGCCCGCTCGTTGTCGTCCTGGTGCTCGGCCTCGGGCTGGCCCTGGCGCCCGTCGCCTTCCAGATGTTCGACCGCGCCCCCAAGGGCGGCGACATGATCGACGCGTTCGAGCCCTACATGACGCCCGCCAAGATCACCCAGTTCGAGGGCTACATGGCCGAGATGCGCGCGGCGCGCACCGAGATCGACCGGAAGGTCCGCCCAGACCTGCAGTCCGCGCTCGGGATCGACGCCGCCGGGGTCGACACCCGGTTCGTGCCCCTCAGCTCCTTCGACCGCCAGTGGCCGAAGCTCGACGCCGACATGAGCGACATGCTCGTGAAGATGCGACGCAACATCGACAACTACGAAGCGGTGGCTGCGCTCCCCCCCTTCCCGCTCTTCCCGTGGTTCTTCGTGATCCCCGGCCTCCTGATCGCCGGTCTCGCCATGTGGGGCCTGCGCGACGCGCGCAGGGGCAAGGCGAGTCGCGTGGCGGTGATCGCCATCGTGGTCTTCGGGCTCGGGGTCGTCGCGGCGCCGGCGATCTTCCAGATGTTCGATCGCGCCCCCAAGGGCGCCGACATGATCGACGACTTCCGCTCGCTCATGACCGACAAGAAGCTGCGCACGATCCAGGGCTACTTCGTCACGCTGGGTGCGGGCGAGGGCAACGTTCGCACCGCGGCGCTTCCGGCACTCCAGGTTGCGGCCCCCGCAGGCCAACTCCCCGCTCCGGCATCCGAGCGGTTCCCGGCGGTCACCCGCTGGAGTGAGGACTGGCCGACCATCTTCCGGGAGTTCGCCCCGATGATCGGGGTCATGAGCGGCAACGTCGGCAACTTCGCGGCCGTCGACGCGCTCCCCCCGTTCTGGATGTTCCCGTGGTTCTTCGTGATCCCCGGGCTGATGATCGCCGGAGCCGGCGTGTGGGCGGGAGTCCCTCGCCGCGCCGACAGCACCGGCACCCCGACCGAGCACACGACCAAGGAGACATGACATGAGACGCGGATACCGAGTCCTGGTGGCGGCCCTGGCCGTCACCGCTGTCGTCGGAACGGCGACGGTCGCCGCCGCCGACACGGCGACCAAGAAGAAGAGCGGCAACCTCGTGGGCACGTTCAAGGTCGAGGCCGCCGAGTGCAGCGCGGCCGGCGCCCCGACCGGCGGGTCCTACTTCCGCATGCTCCAGTCGGGCGGCACACTCGAGGCCGGGCCGTTCCTGCCCAACGGTGACTCGACCTGCGCCGATACCGGCTACACGTCCTTGGCCCCCGGCACCGACAGTGGCCTGCGCACGGGCAAGTTCCAGCCCGACCCCGACCCGGCGTTCGACGCGACCGGCAACGGTCTCGCCACCGCGATCGTCACGCCGACCAAGTTCTTCGGCGTGAACTTCGCGGTCTCCACCAACAAGACTGACCCCGAGTCCGGCGAGACCGACACCGCTCCGGCGATCAAGGCCAAGGGCAAGAAGCTGTCGGGCAACCTGGAGGCGGTCAGCGTCGCCTACGGCGGCCAGCAGTTCAATCAGGGTGCACCCAAGCCCGACGGGTCGCTACCCGGGAACACCAAGGTCCTGAGCGGCACCTACAACGCCAAGACCGGCGCCTACACGATCGACTGGTCGAGCCAGATCATCGGCGGACCGTTCGACGGCTTCACCGGCGTGTGGCACCTCGAAGGCAGGTTCAAGAAGTAGGTCACGAGTCGGCGGTGCCGCCGTGTCGGAGATCGATCCG
>Ga0315297_10002337_pt1 | contig 11942 bp, 16 predicted proteins | sample YL17G15_0_MG_FD_203628 | JGI IMG/M metagenome (GOLD analysis project Ga0315297, IMG submission 203628) | Sediment microbial communities from Yellowstone Lake, YNP, Wyoming, USA - YL17G15_0 | ecosystem: Environmental > Aquatic > Freshwater > Lake > Sediment | place: USA: Wyoming | collected... | reverse complement strand
GGAACCTCGGGTATTGGAGGGCACCGTGCCCGGCGCTGGCGTCAACAGCGATGAATGGGAGGCCTATCATCATTTGCCGGAGGCCGATCGCGGCCATGTCACGGTCTGTCACGCACCGGGGAAACGGGAGTGGGCTCGGGACGATGACGGCGACGGGATTCGCGAAGTCCACAACAATACGATGGAGGGCATCTGGACGGGCCTGCGCAATTTCCTTCGCCGCTTCCGCGGCGTGCACAAGAAGTACCTCGATCAGTATGTGGCCATTTTCGAATGGGCCCACAATGTCCAGGCCGCGACGATTGATTTTCTACGCGCTCTACTCGGCGTTCTCACCCCACACGCCCTATGAGCCAAGATTTTTTAGCGCACGGCTGGAATTCCTCTTGACAGCTTGGCCGGGCGTGGCAGAATCCCACGCGTCGGGCGGCCAAGGACTGCTCGATTCTCTGTTCGATCGTCGTTAACAACCTAGTCCCCCAGTGCGGCTAACCCACTGAAAAGCGGGCGCACTTGCGATACGGACCGGGTTCGACACAGGCATGAAGCTGTGTTGGACCCGGTTTTTTGTTGCGCGGAGCCGGGATCCTGGAAGGTTGACCGGCTTGAAGCCGGTCCCACAAGCAGGGATGCAAGATGGGCAAAGGAATGCCGAGCGTAAACGCAGAAACGCAGAAACGGCTGCCGGGCTTGTCCTGAGCCATGCCCTGAGCCTCGAAGGGCGCGAAGGAATTGCAGCGGCACAGGAACTCCCCCCAACCAGAGACGCCGACTCGGCCCCTCCTCCGAGCGGCGTCTCGTTTGCGCAGGGCCGGTCGTTGGCGGGCGCACACCGCACCCGGGGGAACGAATCTCCTTACCTCCAGAGCGGACGGGGCGAGCGCCGATTTCGCCCCGTCCGCACCCCAAACGAAAACCCAGGGACCCTTTGCAACCGAGGGGGCGCGCGGGGGATGGATCCTGGCAGGGATGCGACCGCGCGCTACGAGAACAATCTCCGAGGCACGGAGTTATCGGAGCCCCGGCGTTCACGCCGGGGGGAATAGGACCGCCCCGCATGAATGCGGGGGCTCGGGCACACGGACGGATTTGAGGTTTCAAAAACAAAGGGGTGACAGAGGATGACACGGAATGAATTACGAGTTACGAATTACGAATTACGAAAGGGGGCATGCCGCGGAGTGGCACCGAAGAAAAGGCTTTGTTTTACGGCCTTTCTTGCGTGTGTCATGCTGTGGCACTGCGGCGGGTGCCTCAAGCCCGACCTCAATCCCATCGAACGGAGCATCAACACGTTGGTGAAGGAGGTCATCGCGCCCGCGGTGGCCAAGGCGGGCGAGGAACTGTCGGCGCGGACGGCGCAGTTGCAGGGGCAAGGGTCGCTCATCAACCCCGGCTACACGGTGGAAGGGTTCGCCAGCGCCGGTCCGGCGACGACCTTCAAGTTCACCATCCGGGCGGAGGGAGTCTCGGCCAACCTGGCGGGGGCCGGACAGGCGGACGCGGGGCAGGCGGGGTCGGTGCCGCCGCCGGCGATGCGCAAGGAAGCGGGAGACAAGCCGCTTGGACCGTAGGGCGACGGGAATTACGAGTTACGAATTACGAGTTACGAGACGGGGAAAGCGGAAGGAGAACTGCGGAATGCGACTGATTTACTGCACAAAGTGCCGATTCGTGGCCAACATCGAGATCGAATCGCGCATGTCATTGACGCTCGTCTGCAACTGTCCTTCAGAGTTGCAGAAACTCGCGGCGCGGGCCGAGGACGGATTGTGGTATCTCGCCGATCGCGCGGGATGGGCAACGATACCGGACGATGTTTTCGACCGAGTGAATGAGCAATGTCGCGCAGCAATGGCAGTCGGTGCGGGGCGAGGTTGAAGGATTCAAGGGTCGCAGGGTTGAAGGGTTAACGGGAATGCGAAGGATTCACTGGGGAAAGGAGTATGAAGGGCATGCCCTGAGCCTCGAAGGGTTCGCGTGGGGATGCCTGATCGCGGCGGCGGCGCTGGTCGCGGGGGCCGCGATTGCGGGCTGTCATCTGCACTTGCATGCCTTCGAGAAGCACTATCACGGGGAAGCCACGGATCCACGAAGCCACGAAGCCACAAAGGGAGAAGAGCCGTGGATCGAGGCGAACCCGAGGAGCGAACCGGGGATCGAAATCGTGATCCCGGAGCCGCAAGAAACGGCGGCGCCGAACCCACTGCTGAAGAGTAGTGGGATGCAGACCGGGAAGGAGTGAGGCGATGCTGGCGTGGTTGAACGGGAAAAAGACCTACCTCGGCATGATCGCGGGCGGAATGCTGGGGATCGCCGTGTCCGCGGGGTGGGTGGAGTGGGAAAAGGTGCAGTGGATCGCGGCGGTGATCGCGGCGTGGACCGGGGTGGCCATCACGCACAAGGCGGACAAGGCGATCGAGAAGATGTAGCCGGGGGGACGCAGTGCTCAAGGGCAGTGGCACGATGATGAGAGACGATGCCCCGCCGAAATGTCCGCGATGCGAGAAACCGCTGAGGCGCATGGGAGAACGGGTGAGGCCGGGAAGCGACCCGGATGACGCGGACTACGTCGCGGCGATTCTATACCGATGCGACGGATGCCGGTTGCGGTGGGCGGACCCGATGGACGGAACGTTCCTGCAACTCACGGGAGCGGCGAAACGGCGGAAGAAGATCGGGGGGAACGACGGTTGAACGGTTCAAGGGTTGCAAGGTTGAAGGGTTGAAGGGTGCAAGAGGCGGAACGGGTCCATTGCGAACGGTTGCACGCCGTGTTGGCGATGCTGCTATGGGGCTGCGACCGGCCGCGGACGGCGGCGGAACTGGCGATGGCGTGCGGACTGCACTACGCCCACGAAACCAATCGGCGGCGAGTGCGGGAAGTGATCGCGGAACTGCGCGAGAACGGCTACCGGATCGTGGCCGGATTTCGCCGAGGGAATTCACCGAACACCGCGGAAGGGGATCATGTCGCCGGAGAGTTGGGGTACTGGATGGTGAGAGACGATGGGGAGTGGAAGGCGTACCTGGAATCGCGGCGTAGTAGTGCGCGGTTCGAGTTCGTGATCGTGCGGACCATGGCCACGGCGGCGGGAGAAATCGCCGCGGGGCAGGGAAGGCTGTTCGCGGTTGCGGATACGGCGTGGGCGAAGGTCTGAATCAAAGACGGAAGTTCAAAGTTCAAAGTTCGAAAAGGAAGGTCTTCGAACTTTGAATTTTGAACTTTGAACTTCGGAGCGTAGCGACGTGACGGCGATGGATTATTTTGCGGTCGCGGGGCTGCTGGCGGCGTTCGTCGCCCTGCCGGGCGGGTTGATCGGGATCTCGCTGAGGGGACTGCGGAAGGAATTGAGTCGGATGGATGAGCGGCTGGTCGACGTGGAGCAACACAAGGTCTCCCACGCCGACTGGGTGCGGGTGTGCGCGTCGCAAAACAACCGGATGAATAGGGTCAGTGAACAACTCGCGGAGCTGAGCGGGAAGATGGACGCCACTTTCGGCATCCCCACGGGACTGAACCGGATCGCGAAGGCGCTGGAGACACAAGCGGAGCCGAAATCGTGAGCACCTACGAAGAGATGCGGGCCAAGATGATTAAGCAGACGCGGCGGGAAATCCTGACCACGCTGGCCCTCGAATACACGTGGATGCCCATGAGCTTCGAGACGATCTGCTCGGCCCTCGTCCACCTGGAAATTCCCGGCGAGCAGCCGGTGATGAGTGACCTGACCTATCTGTGCGAACGGGGTTACGTGCGCTGGACCAACGAACGGGCCATGATGCCATGGAAGGCGCGGATGTACAAACTGACGGCGAAGGGCAAGGACTTCTGCGACCGGATCGTGAGCGACCTGGCGCTGGAACCGTAGCGCCGGCGGGATGGGCGAAGTGAGAAGTGAGATCCTTCGCTGCGCTCAGGATGACAGTGAATGCCGGATCAAATGGCAAGCGACAATCAGAAACCGGCGATCCCCGTGTGGGTCACGCGAGCGGCGGAGGCCGCCGGGTGGGAGCCGGGGATACTGCTGGGGCAGATCGACGAACTGCTCTACGACGGCTGGCAACCGGCCAAGGTGCGGAGCAAACTGGAGATCCCCGAACAACAGGAAAGTTCGCTTGAACATTACGCCAGGAAATACCGCTACCGGCGGGTGATCGCGCCCATGACGCGAATCCGCGAGGCCCTGGTGGGCGGGGCGGAACCGCTGAGCAAGGACTGCGTGAAACTCTTCGGGTTGGTGATGCAGCAGGCGCTCAGCGAGGGGACGGATGAGGGCAAACGACAACGGGCCGCGGAGATCATGCTCGAATACATGGACCGCGTGGAACGGATCGGAGAACGGGCGGAAACACTGAGTGAAAAAGCGAGTGCCAACGAAACGAAACAATCGACCGGGACGGCGGAGAGCGCTGAAGACATGCTGCGCCACGTGGCTAACGACATTTACGGCCTGGAATTCCCCGCCGGCGGGAGCGCTTGACGTGCAACCGGCCTTCCCATTGCTGCCGTACCAACTCCGGGCGGTCCATAATCCGGCGCGGTTCACGTGGAACAATTGGAGCCGCCAGGTGGGCAAGAGCACGACCTTCGGACTGCGGCGGGTGATGCGGGGATTTGAGCGGAACCGCAATCAGATTTTGCTTTCCGCGGGGGAACGGCAGAGCCGCGAGCTGATGCTGAAGGTCAAACAACACATAGAGGCGCTCAAAATCGGATTCGAGTGGAGGGAGCACGACCTGTTCGAGGGGGTGAGCTTCAAGCAACTGGAGATCGCCATCCCGGAGCGGCGAATGCGGATCATCGGACTCCCGGCCAACCCCAACACGGCGCGAGGGTTCACGGGGGACGTGCTGCTCGATGAGTTCGCCATGCATCAGCACGACCGGGAAATCTGGGCGGCGGTGTTTCCCACAGTGCTACGCGGAGAGGGAGAGATGGACGTCTGCTCGACCCCCAAGGGCCGGCAGAACATATTCTACCAACTGCGGGAGAATCCGCAGTTCACGCACAGCACGGTGACGATCGACGACGCTATCGCCGATGGCCTGGACGTGGACCGGGAGACGCTCCGCTCGGCGATCGGAGACGACGAGTTGTGGAGGCAGGAGTTCCTCTGCGAGTTCGTGGACGAGGCCACGGCGTTTCTGACCTACGAACAGATCTGCGAATGCGAAAAGCAGGAGCTTCTCCGCGAGTTGGACCTCGATGAATTGCGGAACCTCAAGGGCGACGCCGTCGTGGGGATCGACATCGGCCGCAAGCACGATCTGACCGTGATCTGGGCCTTCGCGGTGCGCGAGCACGTGATGGAAAGTCTGGGGATGCTCGAACTGGCGAAAATGCCCTTTCGAGAGCAGTTCGAGTGGGCTTCGAACGTCATCTGCCAGCGGTGCGTGCGGCGCTGCGCGGTGGACGCCAGCGGATTGGGGATGCAACTGGCCGAGGAGCTGGTCACGCGCTTCGGGGACCATGCCGTGGAGGCCTGCACGCTCAGCGGGCCGTTCAAGGAACAGATCGCCAGCCGGATGCGGAACCGGTTCATCGACAACCTCATCCGCATCCCGGTCGACGAACGAATCCGCAATGACCTGCACAGCGTGCGGAAGACGGTGACGGCGGCGGGAAACGTGCGCCTGGACGCGCCTCGGGAGGACGGATCGCATGCCGACCGCTTCTGGGCGGCGGCGCTGGCCTGCCACGCGGCGGCGGAAGAGGGCGGACCGATCGAGTGTGAACTGGGGCCGCAACTGGCGATGGCGGGAATGAGAGACTGGTAGTGAATTACGAATTACGAATTACCAATGAGTGGATTGAGACAACTGGTGATGAGGGTGGGCGAGGCGATCGGCGCCCTGCGCGGGCGCCCGCCCGAGGGGCGGGTGTACGCCTGGAACCCGGCGCTCGACAACCTGCGAAGTACGCTCACGCCCCGGCTGACCTTCACCAACCTGGCGAACCTCATCAGCCAGGGCAAGGACGGCGAACTGGCGACGACGCTGGCCCTGTACGAGGAAATGGAGCAACGCGATCTGCGGCTGCGGAGCGTGGCCAACACGCGGCGGTTGGCGCTCACGCGGCTGGAGTATGAGATCGTCTCCGCGTCCGAGTCCATGCAGGAGGGGGCGGATCAAACGCTGGCCGACGACGTGGCCGCGTACGTCCGCGAATCCTTCCAACGCCTGGACGGACTCGACCGCACCCTCAAGCACCTGGCCACGGCGATTGGGCCGAACCTGGCGGTGGCGGAAATCGAATGGCGGAATTACGAACCCATCGCCGTCTTCCCCATCCCCAGCGACCGGCTCACCATGCAATTGTTCCAATCCAATGAAGTGCGGATCGTCACCCAGGAACAGCGGATGGGGATGCCCGCCGCGACGCCGAAGTTCATCGTGCACGTGCCCGATTCGGTGAGCGGATCGCCGCTGGCGAGGTCGCTTTCCGAGGCCCAGGCGTGGATCTGGCTGATGAAGAAACTGGCCCTCGCGGATTGGGCGATCTTTTGCGAAATCTTCGGAATGCCGGTGCGGATCGGCAAATACCGGCCCGCCGCTACGACCGAAGAAAGGAATATCCTTAAGACCATGCTCCAGAGCGTCGGCACCAACGCCTGGGCGATGGTCAGCGAGGGGACATCGATCGAATTCACGGAGTCGAGCCAGCGGGGCATCGCCCCATACGAGGCGCTGCTCAATTTCTGCAACCGCGAAACGGCGGTGGGCTGGCTGGGCGGGAACCTTACGACCGAAAGCACCGGCGTGACCGGCGGGCTCGCGGCGGCGGTAGTGCAGGACGCCGTCCGCGACGACATCCGCGATGACGACATCAAGAACGAATCGGCCACGGTGGGGAAACAACTGATCGCCCCGATGGCGGCGTTCAAGTATCCGGGGCGGGATGTGCCGCTGCCCACGTTCCGACGAGTCAAGCCGGAGACCGTGGATCGGCAGAAGGAGGCCCTGCTGCTCCGCGCGGCGCAGGGCGCGGGCGTGCAAGTACCGAAAGCCTGGGCCTACAAGCGGCTGGGCATTCCCGAACCGCAAGAGGGCGACGAGGTGCTGGAGCCGACGGATGCGTTTACGGCGGGAGTGATGGAAGGGAACCCGGGAATTGCCAATTGACAATTTCCGATTGCCGATTGAACGGCGGATAACGGCGAAGATTCGACAACTGGAGGGTTGCAAAGTCGTGGGGAATTGGCATTTGGAAATCGGCAATTGGCAATTGGAGCGTGCCACGCGATGCCACTGAGGACGCAGAAGGCGGTGATGGCGAACCTGGACCGGCGGGTCAGCGGCGGGCACATGCGCCGCGCCGCCAAGCAGTACCGGGCGGGCGTGGTGGAACCGCTGGTTGAAGTGTTGAAAGGTTCGCAGAGCGCCAACGAAGCGTTGCGGCGGCTGAATGTGGACTTGTTCCGGCGGATGGACGGCAGGGGGCTGGAGACGGCGATCGCGGATGCGAACGTGCAGAGCGGGTTGATCGGAAGAGCGAGTGCGTTGCCGAAAGGCGCGTAGGGAATTGTCGAATGTCGATTGTCGATTGTCGAATGGAGACGGGATCGGGCTCGCCACGCATTCGACATTCTGCATTCGACATTCGCCATTGGAACGTAGTGACTGATGCCGGTCAACGTTTTAACCAAGGCGGACTTCACGCCGCGACCGGCGACGGAGGCGGCGGGGCACTTCGCCAAGAAGGCGGCGCTGACCCACGAGGCGTTCGAACTGCTGTCGGCGGAGGCCAAGGCCCATGCCTTCCGCGTGGCCACCGTGCACAAGGCGCGGATGATCCAGGATATCCGCAACACGGTCGAGAAAGCGATCGAACAAGGCACGGACTGGTCGGCGGTGCAGCGGGAACTGCTCAAGAAGTTCGATGTCGAGGGCGTGCCCAGACCGGCGCTGTACCGACTGCGGGGGATGTTCCTGCAGAACACGATGCAAGCCTACAACGATGCGCGGCGGGAAGTGCTCGACGATCCCGAAATGGTGCAATTCTTTCCCTATCGGATGTACTGGACGGTCGGGGATGGCACGCCGGGAGTCAACAACGTGCGGGCCACGCACGCGGCGCTGCACGGCAAGGTGTTCACCTGGGACGATCCGTTCTGGGACGCGCACACGCCGCCGTGGGATTGGGGATGCCGGTGCACGTTCGTATCCCTGACCGCGGGGCAGGCCAAGGCGCGAGGCGAGGTGATCGACCTGGCCTACGTGCGGACGCGAATCGTCGTGCCGGGAACGGAGCGCAGAGGGATTGCGGAGAAGCCGGGGTTTGCCCGGGGAAAGTTTGATCTGCGGAACATCGAAGAGGAACTCCGCAAAGCCGTGGAAGCAATGATCGACTAAGGGGTCACAACAATGCCGATGCCCAAACCAACCGACGGGGAATCGTATAACGCCTTTGTCAATCGCTGCATGGGAGACGCGATGATGAATGGAGACTTTCCCGAACGGGATCAGCGACGCGCGGTGTGCGAACGGCAATGGAGCGAGCCGATGGTCAGGAGTGGACACCATGATTGCCGATTGTCGATTGGCGATTGCCGAATGGCCCTGCGGGCGACGGATTTTGCGGGGCAGGCGGCGACGATCGATGTGCTCATCGCGCCGGACGGCGCCGTCAAGTCAACCAGCGGGGACTTCACCTTTGACGAGGAATCGTGGGCGGCGATCGACAAGGCCTTCAGCGAGCACGCCACGATGCTCGTCATCGACTATGAGCATCAAACGCTGGGAGGGGATTACGCCTCGCCGGATGGAACGTCGCCGGCGGCGGGATGGGTGAAACTGAAGGGGCTGCGCTACGAGAAAGGCAAGGGCCTCGTCGCCTCCGTGGCCTGGACGGAGCGGGCCCGAAACTTGATCCGCGCGGGCGAATATCAGTACGTCTCGCCGGTGCTCATCGTGCGCAAGGCGGATGGCAAGGCTATCGGCCTGCACTCCGTGGGATTGACCAACAGACCCGCGATCGTGGGCATGAAGCGGATCGCGGCGAAGCAAATGAACGAACTGCCCGCCGGGCAGAGACCTCTAACGAAGGAGTTTGAAACGATGGAACTGCAAACGGCGTTGCAGAAGTTGATCGGCGGGCCAACCGACACCGCCGAGATGCTCGTGCACAAGGTCGGTGAACTCAAGAAGAAGGCGGATGCGGCGGATGCGCCGGGGGCGACCGTCAAGGCGGTGTGCAAGGAACTGGGCCTGCCGGAAAGCGCGGGGGCCGAGGCCATCAGTGCCAAGCTCAAGCTCATGCAGGAGGCGTCGGCGAACTCCGACAAGAACGTGGCGCGGCTCGCGGAGGTCGAGAAGCAGTTGACCGAGATCCGCGTCAACAAGCTGCACGCCATGCTTGAGGAGAAGGTCAAGGTCAACGCGATCAACCCCAACAGCGAAACCTACAAGGCGCTGAAGGCGTTGGCGACCAAGGCCCCGGAGAGTTTCGTCGTGATCGTCAACGGTCTGGAGCCGGTGATCGCTCCGGGACGGACAATGCCGCCGGAAGGCGGGGCGAGGACCGCGACGGGCAAGGAAGATGAACTAATCGCCAACTCCCTGAAGGAGCACAAGGGCGATTACGGCGAGGCGATCGTGGCGTTGCAGAGGGATCTGAAAAAGCCGTACCTCGAACAGGGGCTGACCAGTAAGGCGGCCAATGCGGCCTGCGCCGCGAAGTATCCGAAGATTTTCGCGGCCTGACGGCGCGGCAGAGTCTGGCACGACACAACGAATAAACGCACTGCTCACAGAGCAGTGGCACCATGAAAGGAATCACGGATGATCCAAGCGACTATCCGTCAAACCAAGAACTTCACAGCCGGCGCGGCGATCGACAAGAATAAGATCGTCATGTTCGGCTCAGACGATGACAGCGTCATCCACGCCACGGCGACGACGGACAGGCCGGTGGGCGTGTCGTTGTCCGCTGCGGCCTCCGGGGCCCGCGTGGATGTTGCATTACAGGGCGTCGCGGAGGTGAAGCTCGGCGGAACCATCGCCCGCGGGGGCGACGTGACCTCCGGCGCGGCAGGCGTCGGTGTCGATCTGACCGCGGCGGCCACGATCAAATCGAGCATCGGGCGGGCGATGGCCAGCGGCGACTCGGGAGACATCATCCCCGTCGCGATCAATGCGTGGTCGGCGGTGACCGCGTAATCGGAGCCCCGGCGTTTACGCCGGGTGGAATTCCGGCCGTCACCGCCCGCCATGAATGGCGGGGCTCGGGTAAGACGGGGTTCGGAAAGAACACGGTTTGGGCGCGGTAGGGAAACCGCCCCCGTTTTCAGGAAGGAGTCAGTAAATGCCTTTACCCGTTGATGTATCCTACGCGCCGGGATTGACCCGGATCGCGGTGGAGTATCAGAACAAACAACTCATCGCCGATCAGGTCTTGCCGCCGATGCCGCATTCGGCCAAATCCGGGAAGTACAAGTCCTACAGCGTCTACGACGTGTTCGGCATCGAGGGAGGTCTGATCGGTCCCACCTCGCAGGCGGACGAGCTGGACTACGACGTGAGCGAAACTCCGTTCGCGATGGACGACTACGGCGTCGTCGGCTGGGTCTCGCAGCAGGCGATTGACAATGCGGATGCGCCGGTGCAACCCATGCAGGCGATGACTCGCAAGGTGACGAACAAGGTCCTGCTCATCCGCGAGCGGCGGGTCGCGCAGGCGGTCCTCAACGTCAACAACTTCGCCGCGACGAACAAGGCGGACGTGGCGGGTGCGTGGGTAAAGACAGCGCCCACGTTTGACATCTGGTCGGCACTGCGCACCGGCTTGGATGCGTGCCTGGCCCCGCCCAACGTGTTCGTCGTGGATATCAACACCTTCAGGTCGATGCAGTCCAACACCACCATCCTGGCGGCGATCAAGGGCACGCTGGCGCCGCAGTTCATTGGGCAGGAGGTTGGTCCGGCCAAGACCGGGGCCCCGAGGATTTCGGACTCCGTGTTCTGTCCGGCGCTGGCCCAGGCGCTGGGCGTCGATCGCGTATTGATCGGCGCGGCGTGGTACGCGAGCAGCAAGAAGGGACAGACGCTGACCAGGGCCCGCGTCTGGGACCTGCCCAACGCGACCAAGGGCGGCGCCGCCTTTTTGCGTGTGGCTCAGGAGCAGGTCGAGGACGTGGTCTGGGGTATGCAACTGATGTGGAAGCAACCGCTCCGGGTCCTGACCTGGTTCGATCCGAACCGAGGCGCGGACGGCAGCACGGCGATCAAGGTGGTCGAGACGACGAAGGTCGTACTGGTGGCCAACGACGCGGGGTATCTGTTCTACGACACGCTGGTGACGTGATGACGGTCGGGGTCGGTTACGGGCCACAGGGGTGATGGCCTGACCGAGGAAATTACGAATTACGAATTACGAATTACAAAAAGAGGGAACGTCGGCCCGCGGTCGTTCGTCATTTGTAATTTGTAATTTGTAATTCGGCATTCGGAGCGTAGCGACGCGATGAGCTACATCGTCAATCAGGACATCGTCGACCGCGTGGGCACGGACCGGGCGGTGCAACTGAGCAGCAACTCGGGCACGGCGGTGAATACCAACGTGCTCGACGAGGTGCGGCTCAGCAGCGAGGGCGAGGTCAACGGGTACCTGGCGAAACGGTACGCCGTGCCCGTTGACCTCACGGCCCACCCGGACCTGGACGCCACGCTGTCGGGGTTCACCCTGGACATCGCGGTGTACCGGCTGATGCTCCGAAGGCCGCCGGTGCCGGAAGACTATCGCCGGGCCTATGACAATGCGGTGAAGTGGCTGGTGGCGGTTTCCGAGGGCAAGGTGAACCTGCCCGCGGCGGCGAACTTGGAGTCGGCAGTGAATGGATCGACCGGCAATTGAGGATCCGTTACGCCGGATGCCTCACGGGAAAACATGGTGTGACGCGACGCAAAACGCGGCGACGCTGCGCGATCTTTGAGATTGTCGA
>Ga0315297_10002335_pt1 | contig 11942 bp, 10 predicted proteins | sample YL17G15_0_MG_FD_203628 | JGI IMG/M metagenome (GOLD analysis project Ga0315297, IMG submission 203628) | Sediment microbial communities from Yellowstone Lake, YNP, Wyoming, USA - YL17G15_0 | ecosystem: Environmental > Aquatic > Freshwater > Lake > Sediment | place: USA: Wyoming | collected... | reverse complement strand
AGATCTCGTACAGGCGGGAATAGTCGGGGTAGCTGGTCATGATCTCGGACAGCCGGCTGATGGAGGCCCGGTAAGCCCGCCTCTTGTTGTATCCGATGGCGATCTCGGCGCTGTGGGACGCCAGCCGTTCCTCGCAGTCCTTGATCTTCTCCTGGGCCGTCTTGGCCTGGTCGCTCGCGGGGAAATCGGTGATGACTTTCTTGAATTCCGCGAGGGCCTGGGAAGTCTTGGACTGGTCGCGCCCCGGCTTCAGGATCTTCTTGTAGAACGTCATGGCCACCTGGTACTGGCTGTAGGCGGCGGAAGGGGAGTAGGGGTAGGTGCGGATGAACTCCCGGTACTCGGCCGCGGCCAAGAGCAGGTTGCTCTCGTCGCCCTTGCGGAAGTAGGCGTCGGCGATGAGGAGCTTGGCCCGCTGGGCGTAAAAGCTCTTGGGGAACGAGTCCATGACTTGACGGAAATAGAGGATGGCTTTTTCCGTGTCCTTTTTCATCTCCGCCTCGCCCAGCCTGTAGAGGGCTTCGTCGGAGGAGGCGAGGTCCGGCGTGATCTCGACCGTTTTCTTATGGCATCCCGCCGCCAGTCCGAGCATGATCAGCAGGGGGAGCAAAGCGGCGAGCGTTTTCATCTTGGAGTGTTTCATCATGGCGTCTTCCTCGCGATCTCTTTCATGGCCCGGATGACCCAGGCGGGGTCGGGGGCCTCGAAAATTGCCGACCCGGCGACGACGATCTCCATGCCCGCGCGGATGATGTCCTCGACGTTGTCGAGTTTGATCCCGCCGTCGACCTCGATGGGGATCTCGAGCTTCTCGGCGCGGATCCAGTCCCTCAGTTTTCTGATCTTCTCCCGGCAGGAGGGGATGAAGGACTGTCCTCCCCAGCCGGGGTTGACCGACATCACTAGGATGAAGTCGAGCTCTCCCAAGACCTCTTTCAAGGTGTCGATCGGTGTCGCCGGGTTGAGGGCCGCCCCGGCTTTCCGCCCGAGGCCCCGGATCATGGTCAGGTCCTTGTGAAGATGGGCCGTGGCCTCGACGTGGAGGGAGATCCAGTCGGCCCCGGCCTCGTGGAACAGGGGGATGAAGGCGCGGGGATTCTCGACCATGAGATGGACGTCGATGGGCAGGCGCGTCTCGCGGCGGATGGCGGCGACGAGCTGGGGTCCGAGCGTCAGGTTGGGCACAAAGTGCCCGTCCATGATGTCGACGTGGATGAGGTCGGCCCCGGCCTTTTCGGCGAGCTTGACCGCCTCGCCGAGTTTGGCGAAATCCGCGGACAGGATCGACGGGGCGATGCGGACCATCAGCGGCTGACCTCGAGCGAGATCCGGCTTCTTTTATGGACAGGAAAACCCTCGCGCGGGTCCTGTCCGACGATGATCCCCGCCGGCTGTCCAGGATAGTAGACGTAGCGGATGTCGGCGACCTTAAATCCTATAGCCTTAAGCCTTTCAATGATCCTGTCCGCCCTAAGTCCGATGAGGAGGTCGGGCATGATGAAGCGGTCGTCGACGCCGCCCTGGCTGAGAAGCAGGCCGACGGGAAGGTTGCGCTCGACGACGGCGCCGGGCGCCGGCTTCTGATCGAGGACCCGGCCGGCGGGAAGTCGCGGGGTGTGGAACTGGGTCAGCTTGCCCTTGAGAAGGCCCGCCGCCTGGAGCATGGTCAGCGCTTCGTCCAGGCTCTTGCCCGCGAGGTCGGGAACGGTGACCTTCTCGCTTCCCGAGCTCGTCACCACCCGGACAACCTTGGTCACGCGGATCCTCGACCCGGCCGCCGGGTCTTGCCGGATGATGAGTCCCCTCTCCCAACGGTCGCTCAACTCCGTGCCGTTCTGAGCGACGGAAAGGTCCTTCTTGGCCAGCTCCGCCCGGGCCTGGGCGACGGTTTTGCCGCTGAGGTCGAGGACGGTGACGGTCTCGCTCTTGAGGAGGACTTGGGAAAAAATTACCGCGCTCAGGAAAAACAGGATAAGGAAGAGGAGCGAAGAAAGAGCCAGATTATAGAGTAATTTCTTCGCCATATGCGATGTTCACGATCAGGATTTCGACATCTATTATTATCATAGATTTGGAACTTAGTAAACCGGCGGAACGTTGCCTGAGGCCGTGCCGGGAGACGCTACCCGTTTTGGCTCTGACGGGGGCCATCCATTTCCCCCGGCCCCGGGAACCTGTCCCGACGGTCGGCCAGGGATTCTTCAATATTACGAATCTTCTGAGACCTGATATCCAAGACTCGATCCAGATATTTCCCAAAAGCGTGGCTCCGGGCCACTCCGCCGCACTTCTGATGGTCGCTTCTCAGAATCCGCTCCCTGTCGCCCCTCCGCTACGGGGGCTCTGGATGTCCCCCGTCAAAGCCCGGGTAGCGTCTTGGCCGTTCCTGTCTTTTTCGTCCTTGTTCACACGAAAGAAAGAACTGCCCTTTCCTACGCCTTTTAAATATAATTGAGACTCCGGAGGATAGAAAACAATGATCACTTATTCGGATTTTAGAAGCGATACCGTCACTCGGCCGACAGAGAAGATGAGGAAGGCCATGGCCGATGCCGTGGTCGGGGATGATGTCCTGGGAGACGACCCGACCGTCCAAAAGCTCGAGGCACTGGCCGCCGAGACCATGGGAAAGGAGGCGGCGCTCTTCTGCCCGTCCGGGACGATGGCCAATTCGATCGCCGTCAAGATGTGGACGAATATCCTCGAAGAGGCCATCGTCGAGGAGCGCTCCCACATCTACAACCTGGAATCGACCCACATGACCTTCATCTCCGGAGTGACGCCGCGTCCGCTGAGGTCGGAGCGGGGGGCCATGGACCCGCAGGACGTCATCGCGAATATCCGCAAGCCGAACGTTCATACGCCGCGGACCTCGCTCATTTGCCTGGAGAATACCCACAACAACTGGGGCGGGTCGGTCGTGCCCCTCGACAACTTCAAGGCCATCAGGAAGATAGCGGATGAGCACGGCTTGAAGGTCCACCTCGACGGGGCCCGGATCTTCAACGCCAGCCAGGCCTCCGGTGTCCCGGTCAAAGAGTATGCGAATCAGGTAGACTCCCTGATGTTCTGTCTGTCGAAGGGGCTTTCGGCTCCGGCCGGCTCGATGCTCGTGGCGAACAGGGAGCGGATCGAGTTTGGCAGGCGGCTGAGGAAAGCCCTTGGCGGAGGTATGCGCCAGGTCGGCGTCCTGGCCGCGCCGGGCATCATCGCCCTGACCGAGATGGTCGATCGGCTCAAGGACGACCATGCCCGGGCGAAGAAGCTTGCCGGGGAGATCAGTGTCCTGCCGGGGGTTAAACTCGACCCCGCGACCGTCGAGACCGACATCATCATCTTCGGCTTCGAGCATCCGACGATTTCCGTTCCGGCCATGCTCGAGAAGATGAAAGAGAAGGGTATCCTGGCCCTGGCCGTTCTCGGCGGTATCCGCATGGTCACGCACAAGGACGTCGGCGACGAGGACGTCGACCGGGCCGCTAAAGCCTTCAACGAGATCCTTGGGCGAGTCTAAGTACCATCTGGCGGCATGACGCCGCCCGTTTTGGCAGTTACGGGGACCACGCATATCCCCCGGGCCCCCGGGAACCAGTCCCGGCGGTTCCCCCATCGGAAACCGATGGGCCCCCTCCGCTACGGGGTCTAGCATGGTCCCCATCACTGCCCGGGCAGCGTCAAGGCCGGTTTCAACCCAGCCCTTTGGCGGTGAAGTATAATAGCGATATGCTTGGGCCGGTCGTCCGCGAGATCGAAGCCAAGTCCATCCTCAATCCCTCGAAGATCCACGACTACTGCGTCAACCCCTACACGGGATGCGAGGTCGGCTGTGTCTACTGCTATGCGGCGCTGTTCATGGGGCGATACAGCGGCCACAGCGAGCCGTGGGGCGAGTTCGTCGACGTCAAGGTCAACGCGCCAGAATTGCTGGCCAAGCAGATCGCCAAAGCCAAGCGGGGTACGATATGGTTCGCCTCGGTCTGCGACCCCTACCAGCCGCTGGAAGAACGTTTCGCCCTGACGCGGCGCTCGCTCGAGGTCCTGGTTGGTCGAGACTTTCCAGTCGAGATCCAGACGAAGTCGGCCCGGGTCCGCCGCGATCTCGACGTCATCCGGCGGCTCTCCGATGTCGAGATCGGCTTCACGATAGCCACGGACGACGAGACGATCGCCGGGATGTTCGAACCGAGGGCCTCACCGGTCGGGGAGAGGGTCGAGGTTCTAAGGGAATTCAAAGCCGCGGGAGTGTCGACGTTCGCCTTCGCCGGCCCGCTCCTGCCGGGGAATCCTGAGAAGTTGGCCGCGCTCCTGACCGGGGCCGTTGATCGCGTCCTCATCGACCGGATGAACTATGTCCCGACGGTGAAGGCCTTTTACGCCCGTCACGGTCTGCTCGACGCCCTGTCGGATACCTTCTTCCGGACCCAGTCGTCGCGTCTGGCCAAGGCCCTTCGCGCCCGCGGCATCCGCGTCGAAACCGTGTTTTGACCTGCTCGATGCTCCTGACCTGGTTCCCGGCCGCGCCGACCGGTTAGCCAAGGACAAGGATCCTTAGAGATTTTCCGCGACGAGTTGGGCGATGTCCTTGACCTTGATGTCCTCGCGGCCTTTGTCTTTGAGCCCGTCGCTGAGCATGGTCAGGCAGAAGGGGCAGGCGGCCGCGGCCAGGACGGCGCCCGAAGCGATCACTTCATCCGTGCGCAGGTGGTTGATCCGCGTGCCGAGCGATTCCTCCGTCCACATCAGCCCGCCGCCGGCGCCGCAACAGAAGCTGTCGTCGCCGTGGCGCTTGAGCTCCCTCGTTTTTCCGCCGAGTGCTGAAGCCAGGATGGCCCGCGGCTCTTTGGTCAGTCCGTTATGGCGCCCGAGGTAACAGGGGTCATGGAACGTGTAACTCCCCATAGCCGTGGTTTTCGGCGCGATCTTTCCTGACGCGATAAGCCCGTGGATAAGCTCGGCATGGGAAACGACCTCGATCGCCCGAAGCCTCGTCTTATCTTCTTCCGTCAAACCGGGGACGAAATCGACGAGTCTCGGGTACTCATGCTTGAGCGTGTTGTAGCCGTGGGGGCAGATGGTGACGATCTTTTTTATGCCGTAGGTCTTGAAGAGGGCGATGTTCTCCTGGGCCAGGCTCTGGAAGAGATATTCGTTGCCGAGCCGCCGGGCCGAATCGCCGCAGCATTTTTCTTCGGTTCCCAGCGTTCCGAACCCGATACCGGCAGCCCGGAGGATCCTGACCAGCGACCCCGCAATGCCTTTCCCGGCGTCGTCGTATGCGCCCATGCAGCCGACCCAGAAAAGGTATTCGGCGTCGGGGACATCCTTAATGTGCTTGACCTCGATCGCCTCGCCCCACTCGGCCCGCTTGGAGAAGCCGATGCCCCAGGGGTTGGAATTGGTCTCCATGTTGCGAAAGAAGGCGTTGAGCTCCTGGGGGAACTTGCTCTGCATCAGGACCTGACTTCTACGCGCGCCGACGATCTTGCGGATGTGCTCGATCTCGACCGGGCATTCCTTCTGGCAGGCGCCGCACGTCGTGCAGGTCCATATTTCTCCTTCCGTGAAGGTCGCGGGGACGAGCTCCTTGAGGTCGTCCCGCTTCTTGGCCGTCAGGGCCTTGTCGCCGGCCAGCAAGGCCTTTTCCATGTTGAACATGATCATCTTGGGCGAGAGGGGCTTGTCGCTGGCGAAAGCCGGGCAGGCGTCCTGGCAGCGGCCGCACTCCATGCAGGCGAAGGCGTCGAGATTGTCCTTCCAGGTGAAGTCCGCAAGCTTCTCGATGCCGAAGACCTCGGACTTTTCGAGGTCGACGGCTTCGAGCACGCCGCTCGGAGTTGCTCGGCGCAAAAAGACGTTGAAAGGGCCGACGAACATGTGGAGATACTTGGAGTGGGGGACGTAGGCGATGAAGCCGTAGACGGCGACGACGTGGGCCCACCAGGCGATCCTGAAGTGTGAGGTGATGGCCTCGGGGCTTAGGCCGGACCTGCCGATGGCGCCGGCGATCCATGAGCCGAGGAACGACAGCCGAGCTGTATCGGGATGATGAGCGATGGAGAAGCCCTCGAAATAGAGGTAGGTCGCCGTGGCCAGGGTGATGAGGAGGTAGATGATGGCCGAATCGCCCGGCGTCGTGGCGTAGGCCTTGGGCCTGACGATGAACCTGCGGAAGGCGAGAAAGACGACGCCGGCCATGACGGAGATGGCGGCGACGTCGATGACGAGAGAGAAGAAAAGGCCGAAACCGGATCTGCCGAAGAGATAGAATCCGTAGATGAAGCCCTCGAGGGTGTGGCTGAGCGTCATCGTGTCGAAAGACAAGGCGCCGTAGAAGATGCCGACGTGCATCAAGCCGGTGAAAAGTCGCTCACCGCGGAGCGTGCAGCGCTGAAGGAGGACCTTGACGATGGTGTGACGGAACCTCCTCCAGAGGTCTTTGAACCGGTCTTCGGGCGCGCCTGCTGCTATGATCCTGAGGCGGCGGATTATGGGCATCCAGAAGGCCCCCGCAGTGGCCAGGATGAGCAGAACGAATATAGCCTTTTCCCAGGTCGTCAGCATGCCGGGACTCCTTTTCTCTGAGCCGTCTCTTTTGTACAGATTTGCGCCGCACCTGTCAACTATGCTAATTAGAGAAACCTATGAACGTCCTCGTGGTCCTGCTCGCGGCCGCAGCCGTGTTCGCCCTGGCCGGCCGCCTTTATTCCCGATACATCGCCCGGAGCCTAGGCGAGGACACGAACCATCCGACTCCGGCCGTCGTCTGCAACGACGGACGCGATTTCGTGCCCACCAAGCCCTATATCGTTTTCGCCCACCATTTCTCGGCCATCGCCGGCGCCGGGCCCATCCTCGGCCCGACCATGGCCATTCTCTACGGCTTCGTCCCGGCCTGGCTCTGGGTCGTCCTGGGCGGGGTGTTCATCGGCGCCGTGCACGACTACACGACGCTCTTCATCAGCATGCGCGAAGGCGGCAAGTCCATGGCCGAGGTCGCCCGCAAGACTCTAGGGAGCGCCGGCTTCAACCTGTTCATCGCCTTCACGCTCGTCATGATCGTGCTGGTGACATCGTCCTTCCTCAGCGCTACGGCGATCTCGCTGACCTCGCTCTGGCCGCTGGCCAAGATCGGGGCCCGGGAGGGAGAGACGTTCCTCAAGACGGTTGTCCGGGACGGTGTCGTCATGGGCCGGATCGGCGGCATCGCCTCGACCTCGGTCATCTTCATCACGCTCTTGTCGCCCCTGCTCGGGATCCTCCTCTACAAGAAGAGGATCAAAACCGCCTTCGCCTACATCCTGGCGGCCGCGATCTGCGTGGCATCGGTCTTTCTGGGGATCGCCTTCCCGGTGACGCTGGCCCCGACGACCTGGATGATCATCATCTCGGGCTATGTCCTCTTCGCCGCGGGCGTTCCCGTCTGGCTCATCCTCCAGCCCCGCGACTTCATCAACGTCCAGATCCTCTACGGCGGGATCGGCCTGATGGTCGTGTCGCTCTTCAGCTGCGGCTTCCAGGGCTTGCGGGTGACCATGCCCCGGTTCAACCTGGCCGAGGGAGCGCAGAACCTGGGCTTCATCTGGCCCATGATGTTCATCACCATCGCCTGCGGGGCCATCTCCGGCTTCCACTCGCTCGTCGCCGGCGGAACGACGGGAAAACAGCTGGCCAAAGAGACCGACGCCCGCCGCGTCGGCTACAACGCCATGCTCCTCGAATCGCTTCTGTCGGTCTGCGTCCTCCTGGCCCTCGGTGCGGTCATGGCCTTCTCCGACTACAAGGCCATCGTCTGGCCGACCGACCCGGCCGTGAAGTCCAATCCCATCCTGGGCTTTTCGCTGGCAGCGGGCCGGCTGTTCCATGAGGGCCTAGGCATCCCCGTCGCCCTGGGTACGGTCTTCGGCATCCTGCTCGTCGAGGGTTTCGTCATCACGACGCTCGACGCTGCGGTCCGGCTCAACCGCTATCTCTTCGAGGAGCTTTGGTCCATCGTCTGCAGGAAAGTGCCGCGCTTTCTGAAGCATTATTGGTTCAACTCGGGCCTATCGGTCGTTCTGATGTGGACCCTGGCCTATTCCAACGCCTTCACCGCCCTGTGGCCCATCTTCGGCACGGCCAACCAGCTGTTGGCGGCTATGGCCCTGCTGACGGTGTCGGCCTGGCTACTCCTGCGCAAGCGGCGAAATTGGTTCACGCTCGTCCCTGCGGTGTTCATGGTCCTGACGACTCTCGTCTCGCTCGGCATTCTGCTCGTTGGCTATATCAAGAAGGGGAATACCATCCTCGTAGCCGCGGATGTGCTTCTCTTCGCCCTGTCCGCTGGGGTCGTCGCGCTATTCTTGAAAACGTTCCTGAAACGGACTGGACGGGTGGGAGAGACTCCCGCGGCGACCTGAAAGGACATCTCATGGCCGAGAAGAGAGACCTCGTCATCATCGGCGGCGGCCCCGGCGGCTATCTCGCCGCCATGCGTGCTGCCCAGCTCAAAAAGAGCGTCACGCTCATCGACCGGGACCGCATCGGCGGGACCTGCATCAACTACGGCTGTATCCCCACAAAATACCTCCTTCACCAGACGAAGATCCTCAAGGAGGTCGCCGGAACGAATACTCTCGAAGGGCCCGTCGGCGATATCCGGTTGAACTGGAAAAAAGTCCAGGAAGGGCGGCAGGGCGTCGTGGACAAGCTCGTCAACGGCATCGTCTTCCTCCTCGAGAAGGGCAGGGTCGAGATCGTCAAAGCGCCCGCCCGGCTGAGGGGGGACAGGTCGGTCGTCGTCCGGACTCCGGAAGGGGAAAGGGTCTTCGAGGCGGACAAGGTCATCGTGGCCACGGGCAGCCATGCGGCCAGCCTGCCTTTCCTCAAGGCTGACGGCCGAACTGTCATTACCAGCACGGAGGCGCTCGAGCTTCCGGAGGTCCCGAAAAGCCTTCTCGTCATCGGCGCGGGGGCCATCGGTCTCGAGATGGGCTCGATCTACAGGCGTCTGGGGACGGACGTCACGGTGCTCGAGATCATGCCCCAAGCCCTGCCCGGGGTCGACCGGGAGTCGGTAACGAGGCTCGAGCGAGTTTTCAAAAAACAGGGCCTGAAGGTCTTCACGGAGATGAGGATCGACGAGGCCGTCGTCGAGGAGGGCGGCGTCACCCTGAAGGGCCTTTGCAACAAGACCAACGTCTCGTTCGAATATCGCGCCGAGAAAGTCCTTCTGTCCGCGGGCCGGAAGCCGAATATCGCCGAACTTTTCGAGGGCGAGCCGTTCCTCGAGATGGACCGCGGCTTCATCAAGGTCGGTCCTTCGCTCGAGACGAGCATGTCCGGCGTTTACGCCATCGGCGATGTCATCGGTGGCAAGCTTCTGGCCCACAAGGCCTACCACGACGCCCTCGTCGCCGCCGACAACGCGGCCGAACTGCCCTCCCGAACCGTCAACTATAAGGCCCTGCCCATGGCCATGTTCACCGAGCCGGAGTTCGCCTCGGTCGGGCTGACCCAGGAGGAAGCCGTCGCCAAAGGAATCAAGGTCCAGGTCGGCGTCTTTCCGCTCCAGGCGAGCGGCCGGGCCCTGACCATAGACGCGACCGACGGCATGATCAAGGTCATGGCCGACGAGTCCGACCGCGTCATCGGGGCCCACATCGTGGCCCCGGGCGCTTCGGACATTATCCCCGTCCTGACCATGGCCGTGGCCAAGGAGATGACGCTCGAGGAGCTGGACAGCATCATCTACATCCACCCGACTCTTTCCGAAGCCATCGGCGAGGCGGCCCTCAAAGCCAAGAACAAGGCCCTGCATCTATTGAATTCCAAATAACATCTTTTAAGATATTTCCTAAAAGCGCGGCTCCGTGCTGCTCCGCCGCGCTTTTATCGGTCGCTTCTCAGAATCCGCTCCCTGCCGGTCCCTCTTTTTTTCCATCCTTGAAAAATCCCGGGCGATTCTATACAATCGTTGCGATTTTCGAGATAGCATGCTTGAACTGACGCTTTCCTTTCTTGTCTTCGGCCTTCTCGCCGGGGTGATGATCGTCATCAACTATCTCCTCGGCCCGCGGAAACCCAACCCGGCCCGGGAAATACCGTTCGAGTGCGGCAGCCCGCCGCTCCAGCCGGGAATCGGTCCCGTCAATGTCCCCTTTTTCCTCGTGGCCCTTCTTTTCCTGCTCCTCGACGTCGAGATCGTTTTTTTCTATCCTCTAGCCCTCGCCTTCCGTGACCGGGGTTTCGGCGGCCTGGCCGCTTTGGGGACGTTCATCCTCGTCCTCGCCCTGGGCTTCGTTTACGCCTGGAAGAAAGGGATCTTCCGCTGGTCATGAGCGGCCTCGATTTTCTCACGACCCGCCTCGAGACGGCCCTCGGCTGGGGCCGGAAATACTCCCTCTTCCATTATCCGTTCATCACCGCCTGCTGCGGCATGGAGTACATGTCGGCGGCCTGCGCCCACTTCGACATCGACAGGTTCGGGGCGGGTCTGACCCGGTTTTCGCCCCGGCAGGCCGACCTCCTCCTCGTCGTCGGTACGGTCACCCACAAACTCGCCCCCGTTCTCAAGACGGTCTACGACCAGATGCTTGAGCCCAAATGGGTCATCGCCTTCGGGGCCTGCGCTGTGAGCGGCGGCATCTACCAGAACTACGCCGTTGTCCAGGGCATCGACCGGGTCATCCCCGTCGACATCTACATCCCCGGCTGTCCGCCCCGACCGGAGATGGTCCTCGACGGCCTCATGAAACTCCAGGACAAGGTCCAGCACCAGAAACAGGATTGGCGATGGGCCAAGAAACCCTGATCGGGGAGATCCGGACGAAGCTCGGCGCGGCGGTCGAGAGCGTCTCGGAATCCTTCGGCGACGACGTCCTCGTTGTCCGGTCCGGATCCGTCCGGACCGCCCTGACCGCGCTCCGCGAAAAACCGTTCGACTACGCCGTCCTCCTCGACCTGACCTGCATCGACTTCACGGCCGGGGAGGGGCGGTTCGAGCTCGTCTATCATCTGTATTCCATGTCCCGGAACGTACGCCTGCGGCTCAAAACGTCTCTTGCCGCCGCCGACCCCGTGGCCGATTCGATCACCGGACTGTGGAAGAACGCCGACTGGCTCGAGCGCGAGGTCTTCGATATGTTCGGCGTCCGCTTCACCGGGCACCCCGATCTGAGGCGGCTCCTGACCTACGAAAGCTTCGAGGGGCATCCCCTGCGCAAGTCCTATCCCTGGCGGCTGGCCCAGCCTCGCATCCCGATGAAGGACAAGGTCTAGGATGGAGACCACGCGGATCCAGCGGGAGGCCCGGCCGGAGAGCATGCTCATCAACATGGGACCCTCGCATCCGGCGATGCACGGCACGATCCGGGTCATGCTCGAGCTCGACGCCGAGAGGATCCTCAACGCCGAGGTCGAAGTCGGCTACCTCCACCGCGGCTTCGAGAAAACCTGCGAGAACAAGACCTATTTCAACCTCCTGCCGTACACCGACCGGCTCAACTACGTCTCGCCCCTGATCAACAATCTGGGTTACGCCATGACCATGGAGAAAATGCTGGGGGTCGTCGTCCCCGAACGGGCCCAGCTCATACGCGTCCTGATGAGCGAGCTCTCCCGCATCTCCGACCACCTGACCTGCCTCGCGGCCATGGCCATGGAGTGCGGCGCCTTCACCGTCTTCCTCTACATGATGAAGGCCAGGGAATTCCTCTGGGACGTCATCGAATTTACGACCGGCGCCCGGATGACGACCTCCTATATAAGAATAGGCGGCGTCCGCGCCGACCTCCACCCGGACTGGCGAGATTCGCTGGCCACGGCCGTCCGCGAGACGCGGCGAGTCCTCAAGGACGTCTCCGGCCTGCTCGACAAGAACAGCATTTTCCTGGGCCGGACCCGCGGCGTCGGCGTCATCTCGAAAGAGGACGCCCTGTCCTACGGCTGGACCGGGCCGTGCCTGA
>Ga0315297_10002334_pt1 | contig 11945 bp, 14 predicted proteins | sample YL17G15_0_MG_FD_203628 | JGI IMG/M metagenome (GOLD analysis project Ga0315297, IMG submission 203628) | Sediment microbial communities from Yellowstone Lake, YNP, Wyoming, USA - YL17G15_0 | ecosystem: Environmental > Aquatic > Freshwater > Lake > Sediment | place: USA: Wyoming | collected... | reverse complement strand
CCCTGGATCTGCGGCGAATGGAGGTCCATGGTCAGAATGCGGTTGGCTCCCGCTTTTTCGATCAGGTCCGAGACGAGGCGGGCCGAGATCGGGACCCGGGGCCGGTCTTTCCAGTCCTGCCGGGCGTAGGGGAAGTAGGGGATGACGGCCGTGATCCGGCCCGCGGACGATCTCTTGAAGGCATCGATCATGATGAACAGCTCCATGAGGTGGCTGTTCGCGTCGGACGACCCCGATTGGATGATGAACACATCCTCGCCGCGGACGTTCTCGTCGATGTAGAAGTGGATCTCGCCGTCGCTGAAACGGTCGAGGACGCACCGCCCGAGGTCGATCTTCAAGTAGTCGACGATCTCCCGGGCCAGAGCCGTGTTCGATGATCCCGTGAATACCTTCATCGTTTTTTCCTCGCCTTATATCGTCCAAACTGGGGCGGGAGGATTCGAACCTCCGAATGACGGAGCCAAAGTCCGTTGCCTTACCGCTTGGCTACGCCCCAGCACCGAGCTGTGCCCAATAGCCCTCCCGCGGCAAGGTCGCCGCGAGCCGGGCGGCAGGCGTTCCGGGGAGCCTCCTCTGCGCCTCCATGGCGCTCTCCACGTCGGCGAAAAGCCCATAAACCGCCGAGCCCGACCCGCTGACCTGGGACAGGAGGGCCCCCCGCTCCCGTAAAAACATTTTCCAGCTTTCTAGCTCGGGATGGGCCCGGAAAATGACGTGTTCCAGGTCGTTTTCCAAAAGACCGAAGTCGCCGGACTCCAGAAAACGCATAATTTTACTGACTTTGCCGTCGGAAGTCAAGGGCGGCGCGATGCCGGCGTAGATCGACGCCGTCGAGATGGGGAACTCCGGGAAGACGAGGAGGCAGGGGAGAGGAGCGAGGTCGGGGAGGCGGGTCAGGCGATCCCCGATGTCCTCTCCCAGGCAAAGCCCCCCATGCAGAAAAAAGGGGACATCGGCTCCTAGGCGCCGGGCCAGCCCAGCCAGTCCGGGCGTGTCGAGGCCGAGCCCCCACATCCTGTTGAGGCCCAGGAGCGCCGCCGCGGCGTTGGAACTGCCTCCGCCGAGCCCCCTGCCGGCGGGAATGCTCTTTTTGACGAGGATCCGGGCTCCCTGGTCGGTTCCCGTTTTTTCCCGGAGGAGATAGGCCGCCCGATGGACGAGGTTCGTCTCATCCCAGGCCACGGACGGGTCGTCCCCGGCCAGATGGATGCCGCCCGACGGGCAGGGCTCGAGATGAAGCTCGTCCGATAGGGAGATCGTCTGGAAAAGGGTCCGGATATCGTGGTAGCCGTCCGCCCTCTTGCCTACGATCTCCAGGCCGAGGTTGATCTTGGCGAACGATTTGACGGTCATCGGTCAGGCAGCTCCAGGATCTCGGCCCACGTCTTCAGGGCATATCCGCGGAGGAAGGACACGTCGAAGGCCGCTTCCCGCAAAGGCGGGTTGAAGCCGAGCTTGAGGATCTTCAGCCGCCCGGACGTTCCCGGCCCCGAAAGCCCGATATCCCTCGGAACTCCCGCGCCCGGGAAGAACTCCCGGACCGTGAACGCGAAGCCGTCCCGCCCGCCGCGGGAGACGCGTCCCCGCTCGTCCTGTTCTACATGCCAGCCGCCTCCGGCGCCGGCGTCCGCCCATGTCCCGCTGAGGAGGCGGAGGACCTCGTCGGGCGGAAGGGAGATCCCCAGGAACCGTTTCATCATGGCCTCCGGTCCATCTTCGGCGTAGGCCTTTTTTCCCGGCACGACGAAGTAGGCCCGGTCCTCGCGGAAGATCACGAGGAAGGCCGTCCTGCCGATCGGGTCGACGGCCTCGACCCGGCCGAGGCCCGGCCCGCGGAAGAGGAAGGCGAATTTCCCCTTGACCGCCACGTCCTCTCCCCGCATCGAGGCCGAGCCGAATCCCTCGACGCCCGCGACGCCGCCGGACGGGGGGACGAGAACGGGAACGCGCCCCGCGCATGCGGCGAGCGCCGCGAGAAGACCCACGAGCCCGAGCAGGCCGAGACGCCGGGGCGACGGGCTAATGAAATCCATAATCTTCGGTTTTCTGGGCCGCCTTCTCCCCGGCGCCCGTCGCCGCGCCGGCCTTTCCCTTCAGTCGCTTTTTCCTGAGGAGCGGATAGAACGGAGAGGTGATGCGTTTTCCGAAACAGGACATATTGGGATTGATGATGAGCAGCAGGACGAAAGCCGCGAAGATGATCAGGATGACATAGGTGCTCCAGCTCATCATGCGACCCCCGTCTTCTTCCCCGGGCGGGGAAAAAGGGATTTCTTTCTATGCCGGACGAACCGCGGACCGCTCAGTCGTGACTTTCGGGCTCTTCCTGGAATATCGGGATCTTGGACTTTTCCTTCTCTTTCCCGAGGTGAAGACCTAGGAAAAACACCGAACCCAGCGTCAGCGTGGCCAGCAGAAACTTGAAGAAGCCTTTCATCGTAACCTTCCTCCTTCATTCTATTAAAATCCTGGAAAAAGTCAATTGCCGAAATTGCCGCTCGAACATCATTTCGCGTGATAAGCCGGCTTAGGGCGCTCTCGAGAATTCCTGGTACACGATACGAAATCCGGAGACTTTGTTCATGTCCCGGAATTCCGGGCCACGCCCGAGCGGTAATTTCGGCCTCATTTGCTTTTTCGTTCAGCCGCCGATATATTGAAAACTGGAGAGCGCACGGAACGCGCCGGGGAGAAGGCCGATGAGAAAATGCCTGTGTCTTTTAGCCGGGATGATGGTCGCGGCCTTGATCCAGGCGGCCGGCCAGGGTGTCCGGCCGGCGGCCTTCGCCGGCAGCTTCTACACGGCCGACCCGGCCCGTCTGGCGGCCGAGATCGAAAGCTATCTCGCGGCCGCCGCTCAGGCCGCCCCGCCCTCCGGGAAGATCCTGGCCCTCATTGTTCCGCACGCCGGATACGTGTATTCGGGCCGGACGGCCGCCGCAGCCTACGCCCTGGTCCGGGACAGGGCGATCGGCACCGTTGTCATCATCGGCCCGTCCCACCGCGCCGCGTTCGAGGGCTGTTCCATCTGGCCCGACGGCGGTTTCGAAACACCGCTCGGGGTTGTCCGCGTCGATTCGGGCCTGGCCAAGGAGATCGCCAAGGCCTCGGGTTTTCGGTTCCGGCCCGAAGCTTTCGCCGAAGAACATTCGGTCGAGGTCCAGGTCCCCTTCGTCCAGAAAGCCCTGCCCGGGGCGGCCATCGTCCCCATCGTCATGGGCCGCCAGACCTCCGCGACCATCCGGACCCTGGCCGCGGCGCTGGGGAAAACCTGCCTCTCGAAAAACGTCCTCATCGTGGCCTCGACGGACCTGTCTCATTTCTTGCCGAAGCCCGAAGCGCAGGCGACCGACGCCGCGACGGCCGCGCTCATCCGGGCGGTGGACACGGAAGGCATCATCCGCAAAACCGAGGCCGCGGAGAATATCATGTGCGGCGGCGGTCCCGTCGCCGCCGCCCTCCTGCTGGCCGGGAAGGCGGGCCAAGCCCGGGTCGAAGTCCTGGCCCGGACCGATTCGTCCGGCTTCGGCGGCCCGGTCGTCGGTTATCTCGCCGCAGTCGTCCTCTCCGGGCCCGGAGAGGGCGGCGCGTACTCGCTCACGCCGGAAGAAAAAGCCGAGCTGCTCCGCATGGCCCGGGCGTCCGTGACAGCGTTCGTCGAGAGGCGGGCGGCGATCGAGGACGCCTCGGGAAAGGAGAAGTTCCTGGAGCCGCGAGGCGTGTTCGTCACGCTCACGAAAGGCGGGGACCTGCGCGGCTGCATCGGATTCATCGAGCCCGTCGCCCCGCTGGGCCAGGCCGTCATCCGGGCGGCGGTCTACGCGGCGACCGAGGACCCGCGTTTCCCTCCCGTTCGGCCCGCCGAGCTCAAGAACCTCAAGTTCGAGATCTCCGTTTTGACGCCGGTCCGGGAGATCTCCGACCCGCGGGAGGTCACCGTGGGCCGCCACGGTTTGATCATCGCCCGGGACGGGTTGAAGGGCGTCCTCCTGCCCCAGGTCCCGGTGGAGAACAAATGGGACCGGGAGACATTCCTCGAGCAGGCCTCACTCAAGGCCGGCCTGCCGCCGGACGCCTGGCGGCTGGGCGCCAAGCTCTACGTCTTCGAGGCCATCGTCTTCCGGGAGTAGTAGGGCCTCGGGGATCGTCTTCGCTCGCTGCGATGATTTTTTTCCGCCGGTCATCGCGCCGGACTCGGCGCCAAAACAACTCGCTCGGCGTCCGCTACGCCGAGCTCAAACACGTTTTGGCGGTTTTCCCTGAAACTCCCCTCGTCCGTCACGCCGACCGACGAAATCATCGCTTATGCTCGCTAAGATGATCCCCTCGGCCCCAGGTTTAGCGGTCGCTGCGTTCGCGGCACTCAAGACCCTTAGCAAGCCGGACCCGGGATCCTGTCGCTAACTCAGGCGGGCGGAATTCTGATATAATGTAGTTTCTTTAGCGCGATTTGGGCCGGGAGTTAGCCGCGATGCCGATTTACGAATATCAGTGCACCGAGTGCCGCGAGGTCTGCGAGGTACTCCAGAAAGCCAAGGACAAGCCGCCGGATAAGTGCCCCAAGTGCGGCGGTCCCGTCCTCAAGATCACGTCCTCCCCGGCCATCCAGTTCAAAGGGAGCGGCTGGTATGTCACCGACTACGCCAAGAAAAGCTCGGTGCCGGCCGAGACCAAGGCCGAGGCGAAGGCCCCCGCGGCCGAGTCCAAGGCCGATGCGAAGGCCCCCGCAGCCGAGACCAAGGCCGAGGCGAAGACCGCCCCCGCCGAGTCCGCCAAGCCCACGCCCGACAAGGCTTCATCTTAGCCGTCTTATCGGAGGTCTTCGCCACCGGCGAACGCTCGAAATGCCGACACGGCCCTCGAAGCCGCCGCTTGGATCCTCGGACAAGGGAGGCCGTCCGGCCATGATCCGGTTTGACGACATCCTCGAAAAGGCCTCCTCCTACATCAGCGAAAAAGAGTCCATCGTCCTCCAGAAGGCCTACGTGTTCGCAGGCAAAGCCCACAAGGGGCAGGTCCGCCGTTCCGGGGAACCCTATCTCAGCCATCCGCTCGAAGTGGCCGACTACCTCGCCGACATGAAGCTCGACAAGACGACGCTCGTCGCCGCCCTCCTCCACGACGTCCTCGAGGACACAGACGCGACGGCCGCGGACATCCGCGATAATTTCGGCAAGGAGGTTGCCGACCTGGTCGAGGGCGTGACCAAGATCAGCCGGGTCCAGGAGGCGTCGCCCGAAGTCCGCCGGGCCGAGACCATCCGGAAGATCATCCTGGCCATGACCGACGACATCCGGATCATCTTCATCAAGCTGGCCGACCGGATCCACAACCTCAAAACCCTCCGCCACCTCGACGAGGAGAGGCAGCGGCAGATCGCCCGCGAGACGCTCGACATCTACGCCCCGATCGCCAACCGGCTCGGCATGGGGCGCATCCGGGCCGAGCTCGAGGACCTCTCCTTCCGCTACGTGGCCCCCGAGGAGTTCGCCAAGATCGCCGCGTCCGTGGAGCCCGGGAGAAGGGCGGCCGAGGCGGACCTCAAGGCCATGAAGAAGACGCTCGAGGAGCTCGTCCGGGAACACGGCATCCCGGCCGAGGTCTTCTCCCGGATCAAGCGCCCCTACAGCGTCTGGAGCAAGATGAAGCGGCGGGACATCGCCTTCGACCAGGTCTTCGACTTCCTGGCCCTGCGAGTCATCACCGACTCCGTCAAGAACTGCTACGCCCTCCTCGGCATCATCCATCAGCGCTGGCCTCACCTGCCCCAGCGGTTCCGCGATTTCATCGCCATGCCCAAGCCCAATCTCTACCAGGCCCTGCACACAACGCTCATCACCGAGGGACGGAAGATGTTCGAGATCCAGATCAGGACCCGGGAGATGCACGACCTCGCCGAGAACGGCATCGCCGCCCATTGGCTGTACAAGGACGACTCTCCGCCTGGCCCGATGAAAGAGGATCGCCGTCTCCACTGGCTCCGCGAAATGGCCGCCCTTTTCGAGGAACAGAAAAACCCGCGGGAGTTCCTTCGCAGCCTGAAAACCAACCTGCTCCCGGAGGAGGCCTACATCTTCACTCCCAAGGGAAAAGTCATCAACCTCCCCACCGGCGCCACAGCCCTCGACTTCGCCTTCAAGATCCACACGGAGATCGGGCTCCACGCGTCGGGGGCCCGGGTCAACGGCTCCGCGTCCCCGCTCAAGACCGTTCTCAAGACGGGGGACATCGTAGAGATCCTGACGTCGGACGAGAGGACGCCGACGCGGGGCATGCTCGCCTCGGCCGCGACCGCCGGCGCGCGCCAGGAGCTCAAGCGCTGGCTCAACCTCAAGAGCCGGATGACAAGCATCGCCCTGGGACGGAAGCTCTGGGAACGGGAGATCAGCAAGTACCTCCTCCCCGCCGAATTCCGGAGGGAGGAGGACCTCGCCCGGCAGCTGGCCGCGGCCCTCGGCCCGAGGGCCGTGTCCATGGAGGAGTTTTACCGGCAGGCGGGGCTCGGCAAGATCGTCGTCAACCCCAAACTCATCGAAGCCGTCTTCCCTGCCGGCCGGGTCACGCCGCGCCGGCCGGGCCTGCTCAGGAAAGCGGCGGCCAGGTTCGCTCCGGGCCCAGGACCGGGGGTCAGGATCAAGGACATCGACGGACAGATGATCAAGCTGGCGAAGTGCTGCTCTCCGGTCAAGGGCGAGCCCGTCGTCGGGTACATCACAGCGGGGAAGGGGCTGAGCGTCCATTCTCTCCGTTGCCCGCTCGTGACCAAGGAGATCCTGGACGGTCAGCGGCTGATCGACGTGTCCTGGGACCCGGCCTTCGCCGGGACGTTCACGGCCCGTCTCTTGGTCAAGTCCGAGGACTCGCCCGGGGTCCTGGCCAAGGTCGCCACCGCGGTCGCGGAGCTCGGGGGGAATATCTCCAAGGCCGAGGCGGCGATGCTCGCCGAGGGCCGAGCCAAGATCAGGCTGGACATCAGGATCCGGGACATCCGCCACCTCGAGGACATCACGCGGCGCATCTCCGCACTGAAAGAGGTTTTGTCTGTCGAGAGAGTGTAGACGAGGCTAGGCCGCTTTGGCCACTTTCCCCGAGCGCAGGCATCTCGTGCAGACCCAGATCTGGCGCACGCCGCCCTGCGGGGTCTGGGCCCTGACGTGCTGAAGGTTGGGCTTCCATTTTTTCGGGGACGACTTGTGGGAATGGCTGACGTTATGCCCGAAAATCGGGCCTTTTTTACAGAGCTGGCAGGTTTTCGGCATGGTCGTATCTCTCTCGTCTCAAGATGAGCCGAATTTATACCATAAAAACTGGCGCGAGGCAAGTTAGAGAAGTTTGTCTCCGCTTGACCGGGAGGTCCGAAAGGCGTAGCTTTCCTTCGAGGCCGACATGAGCCCCACTGTTTTTCTGGCTCTCGTTTCTCTCTCGTTGCCCCTGGCCTCGGCCTGCCGACCACCCCTAGCCACGAAAACCCTCATGAACGGCGTCTCGGCGGCCCGCGCGGACAGTTGGGACGAGGCCGTTGTCCGCTGGAAGAACGTCCTGGCCCTAAATCCGGGCTCAGCGGCGGCTCACAACAACCTCGCGATTGCCTACGAAAAAAAGGGGGCCTGGGAGGAGGCCCGAAAGGAGTACGAGGCAGCCCTCGGCCTTGCCCCGGATAATCCGGCGATCAAAGATAACTTCGAGCGGTTCAAGAGCCGCCAGGAAGCCGCCAGGACCGGCAAAGGCCCGGCGGCCCGCGGCGGCAACGTCGCCGATTCCGACCTCGGGAGAGACCGATGAGGGGGACGGCAATTTTCGCCCTAGCCATCATCCTGACGGCGGCCGCGGCCTGCCTTCCGACTTCCGCAATTCCGGTCAAGGTGGAAATGCCCGGCGTTTCGGCTTTTCCGTCCGGCCTCTTCAACGAGATCATCGTGACAGATTTCCGCGACGACGCCCCGTCCCCGGATTTCGCGCTCGGCCGAGAACTCCAGGGCTATCTCGCGGCGGAACTCGGCCGATCCTTTAAGGGCACGGTCTCCCGCATGGATCTCTCCCGGGACGGCCAGGCCGCTGCGGGCGACCCGGCGTCCTGGAAACAGGCGGCCGCCGGCCACGAACGGGCGGTCTTCCTCACCGGCTCGGCGGGGCTCGTCGGCCAGACCCGCAAGGCCCTGGAGAAAAAGAAGCTTCCCACGGTCGGCCCGTTCAACATCGACCGCCGCGGCCTCATCGAGCAGCGCCGCTGGACCCTTTCTGTCGAGCTCTCCGTCGTTTCCGCCGCGACCGGGGAAGCCCTTTATAAAACAACCTTCCGCGAGGAACGGGATTACATCGACCTCGATAAGCCGGCCGAATTCGCTTTTGCCGAGCTCGCCGACCGTATCCGGGCCCGCTTCTTCCCGGTCCTTTTCGGCGCCCCAACGATCGAGGCAAGGACCCTCCTCCGGCGCTGAACCGATCCGTTAAGCGCGTAAAAACGAACGCTTTTCCCACGTCTAGCGGGGGGCCTCGCCCGGGGCCCTTTTTTGGCCGTTTTTCGGCCCCGCCGGGGACCTCCGGAAGCGCTTTTCGGGCGCCGCAGACCGGAGCTTTCGGCGACGGCCCCGACCGTTCCGGGATGCCTTTTTCCCCTAAAAAAAAGCTTGAAATGACCTCCCCGTGGTGCTATGATTGCCAGGCCTCATCCGGTCCAATCTGTTCCCCGGAGAGGATTTTCCACAGATGTGAAAAAATCTGTGGAAATATTAGCAGCACCCATGGAACTTAAAGAAAATCAAAACCTTTGGATTCAAATCCTCCGGGCCGTCGAAGCCAAGGTCGACCCCAACTCGTTCGAGACTTGGTTCGACCCGACGAGCTTCATCGGCCAAGAACAGGATTGCTTGTACGTCAAAGTCCCGAATTCCTATTTCCGCGACTGGCTGTCCTTCCACTATTCGAAAATCATCAACGAATGTTCGCAGGATCTCTTCGGTAAAACCTTTGACGTCCGCTACATCCACGACGACACGCCGTCGTCGTTCATGAGGCGATCGCCGGACGAGAGGAAGACCAAGCAGGGCCAGCCCATCAATCCGAACCTCAACCCCAACTACACGTTCGAGAACTTTGTTGTCGGCAACTGCAACCAGTTCGCCCACGCCGCCGCCTTGGCCGTGGCCAAGAATCCGGCCAAGTCCTACAACCCTCTCTACCTCTACGGCGGGGCGGGCCTCGGCAAGACCCATCTCATGAACGCCATCGGCCACTTCAGCCTCCAGCAGAGCGAGCGGAATAAGATCCTCTATGTCACCACCGAAAAATTCATGAACGACCTCATCAATCACCTCCAGTACGGCAAGGTCCTCGAGTTCCGCGAGAAATACCGGAGCGTCGACGTTTTGTTGATCGACGATATCCACTACCTCGCCGGCCGCGAGCGGACGAAAGAGGAATTTTTCCACACCTTCAACCACCTTTATGACAACCAGAAGCAGATCGTCATATCGAGCGACTGCCCGCCCAAGGAGATCCCCCATCTCGAGGAGCGTTTCCGGTCCCGGTTCGAATGGGGCCTCATCGCCGACCTCAAGCCGCCGGATATCGAGACGCGCATCGCCATCCTCAATAAAAAGGCCGAGGCCGAGGCCGTCTCCCTTCCCGAGAGCGTGGCCCTCTACATCGCCGACAAGGTCCAGTCCAATATCCGGGAGCTCGAGGGCTACCTGAGGCGCGTCGTCGCTTTCGCCTCGCTCAAGGGCGAAAGGATCGATTTGGACCTGACCAAAGAAGCCCTCAAGGGCCTTCTCGACTCATCGACAACGATCGTCACTGTGGAAAAGATCCAGAAACTCATCTGCCACAAGTTCAAAATAAAACCCTCCCAGCTCAAGTCGAAGAACAACTCCCCCAAGATCGCCTTTCCCCGCCAGATCGCCATGTACCTGGCCAAGGAATTGACCAAGTCCTCCCTTCCCGAAATCGGCAAGAAATTCGGTGGAAAACACCACACAACGGTCATCTACAGCGTCCGGAAAATCGACAAGCTTCGGACCGATGATCCTGAATTCAACAAAGAAATCAACAGTCTCATGGCCTTCATCCAATGAAGAATATCAACGTGTTCGGCGAGATGTACACATTTCCAGAGGACTTTATTATTTCTTCTCTTGATTTTAGTTATCTTTATAAATTAAATAATAAGAATTAAGAATATCAAGAATCCGGTTCGAGAGGTGGCGAAATGAAATTTTCACTCCCCAAAGAAGCGTTCCTAGAAGAGCTTCAGCTCCTCCATGGGATCGTAGAAAAACGGAACACCATGCCCATTCTGGCCAATATCCTGATGAACGTCTCGGTATCGGATATCGAACTGACGGGAACCGATCTCGAGGTCGGCCTGAGAACGCATCTCGAGGCGGCCATCGATAAACCCGGTGCGATCACGGTCAACGGCAAGAAGATCTTCGAGATCGTCAAATCCTTGCCGGAAGGGCAGACCGTCCAGGTGGAAAAGGTCGGCGACAACATCGAGATCAAGGCGGGCGACAGCGAGTTCAAGATTCTGTGCCTGCCCAAAGAGGATTATCCCCAGGTCCCGGAGCCGAAATTCGAGAAAGGCATCCAATTGGCGTTGAAGGACGTCAATGAAATGATCGACCGGGTTTACTTTGCGATAACCCAAGAGCAGCGGTATTATCTTAACGGGGCCCAGCTTTCGCTCAAAAACCGGCAGATCGAACTCGTCAGCACGGACGGGCATCGCTTGGCGTACACGAAAAAGGCCCAGGATGGGCTGAAGCTCGACCAGGACATCAGCGTCATCGTGGCCAAGAAGACGCTCAACGAGATCAGGAAATTCGAGGATGAAACGGTCGAGTTCGACCTCGACGAGAACAACCTTTTCTTCAAGGTCGGCCGGAGGACGCTCATCTCGCGGATCATCGATAGCAAGTTCCCCAATTATCAGGCGGTCATCCCCAAGGACAACCCCGGCCGGCTGGCCGTTTCGCGCGAAGAGCTGGCCAACGCCATCCGGCGCGTGTCCCTCCTCTCGGCCGAGCGGTCGAAGGGGATCAAGTTCACCATCGAAAAGAACCGGATGAGGCTATTCTCCTCCAACCCCGAGATCGGGGAGGCGCGCGACAGGCTGGCGGTCGAGTACAAGGGCCAGGACCTGGAGATCGGGTTTAACGCCCAGTATCTGCTCGACTTTCTCACGGCGGTCGCGTCTGAACGGGTCGTCTTTGAGATCAAGGACGAGAACAGCTCCGTCCTGCTCAAGCCTGAGGCCGAGGAAGGCATCACCAACATCTACGTCCTTATGCCGATGAAGATCTGACCCGGCCGCGGCGCCGGGCCCCTACCGCGCGTCGAGGGCGCTCCGGAGGACCGCGATGATCCGCCGGACGGCCCGGCCGACGGGCGGAGACACCGGCGCCCCCTCTTCGAACGACGAAGGCTCTATCCCCAGGATCAAGACCCGGCAGTCCATCGTCTCCCGAATGTAGCGGGCGAGGCGCGTCAAGGGCACGCGGTGAGTGGAAACGTCCTCGTCGGCGACCTCGGTGGGGTCGAGGAGAAAGACCGCGCCCGGCGGCTGTCCGGCCGCGGCGGAGTCGACGATGACCGCGAGGTCGGGGGCAAAGGCGCGGACGACCCCGGTAAAATTCTCGGGCACATTTGCCGCGGCGACGACCAGTGCTTTCGCCGGCAACGGGCTGGGCCCGGCGAGGAGGTCTCGGGCGGCGAGGTCCCCGGCGGCGTCATCGCCCCGGGCTGCATTCCCCACGCCGATGACGGCGACCCGGGCGGACCTTCGGATATCCTGCCGGAGAACTTGTTCCCACGATTCCATGGCTTGATTCTATGGATTCCCGGGCCCGCCCGCAACTCCCGGCGGCAACGGGAGGCAGGATGTCGGCCGCCGGCCGGCCGGAGAGTTCAGGCTTTCGGTTCGGCAGCCTGGGGCACAGAGG
>Ga0315297_10002331_pt1 | contig 11949 bp, 8 predicted proteins | sample YL17G15_0_MG_FD_203628 | JGI IMG/M metagenome (GOLD analysis project Ga0315297, IMG submission 203628) | Sediment microbial communities from Yellowstone Lake, YNP, Wyoming, USA - YL17G15_0 | ecosystem: Environmental > Aquatic > Freshwater > Lake > Sediment | place: USA: Wyoming | collected... | reverse complement strand
TTATAAGCACTATAAGAGGGCGACCTACTTTCTCAGGACGAACCCAATATCATCGGCCTTAGGAGATTTCACTGCTGTGTTCGGAATGGGAACAGGTGGAGCACTCCCAGTATAACCCCCTTATAGTACTTACAATTCTATTAAGTAATAATCACTAATTGCTAGTCCAATGTATAAATGTGAAAGACGATTTATTAGTACTCCTCGGCTGAACCCATTGCTGGGCTTACACCTAGAGCCTATCAACCTTGTAGTCTTCAAGGAATCTAAGATACCTAATCTTGAGGACGGCTTCGCGCTTATATGCTTTCAGCGCTTATCCTAACCGAACTTAGCTACCCAGCGATGCTTTTGGCAAAACAGCTGGTAGACCAGAGGTTCGTCCTTTGAGGTCCTCTCGTACTGTCAAAGGGCCCTCTTCAAGTATCCAACGCCTACGGCAGATAGGGACCAACCTGTCTCGCGACGGTTTGAACCCAGCTCACGTACCCTTTTAATTGGCGAACAGCCAAACCCTTGGAAGCTTCTTCACCTCCAGGATAGGATGAGCCGACATCGAGGTGCCAACCAGGTTCGTCGATATGGACTCTTGGAACCTATTAGCCTGTTATCCCCGGGGTAGCTTTTATCTGTTGATCTTCCCCAATTCTATAAATTAGGTCAGGTTCACTAAGCTCTGGTTTCCCAACTGCGCGGCATATCCGCCTTGCAGTAAAGCCAGCTTTTGCCTTTACACGACCGCTCCGATTTCCATCCGGAGCTAGCTGACCTTTGTAGACGCCTCCGTTACCCTTTAGGAGGCCAGCGCCCCACCGAAACTACCAAGTACCCACTGTTTCCTTCTGGTTTACAGAAAGGTTAGTTTTACTATTTTAGAAGATGGGTATTTCACGGTCGACTCCCTCCGACCCGAAAGTCGGAGTTCAAAGTCTCCCCACTATGCTACGCATCCAAAACAATAAAACAATAAGAACTTATAGTGAAGCTCCACGGGGTCTTTCCGTCTAGCCGCAGGTAGGGGGCATCTTCACCCCCACTGCGATTTCATCGGGCTCCTCGTTGAGACAGTCCCCCAGTCGTTGTGCCTTTCGTGCGGGACATAACTTACATGCCAAGGAATTTCGCTACCTTAGGACGATTATAGTTATCGCCGACGTTCACTAGGGCTTCGGGCAGTGAGCATATACCTTGCGGCATACACCCCCACCGTTAACCTTCTAGCACCGGTCAGGCATCAGCCCCTATACATCCTCTTTCGAGTTCGCAGGGACCTGTGTTTTTGATAAACAGTCGCTAGGGGTCTTTTATTGCACCCCGACCGAAGTCGGGGAAGCCTTATTGCTAACTTACGGCTGATTTTTTGCCGAGTTCCTTAACGAGGTTTCACCCGTTCACCTTAGGCTTCTCGCCTCGCCCACCTGTGTCGGTTTTCGGTACGAATCCCTCAAATAATATTATCTGAAAAACTTTTCTTGTGAATCTTTTCGCTCTAATTGCTTTGTCCGTAAACAAAGCTCAATGTAAATCCAATAATACACTAAAACTACGAGATTCCGTCATTTTTCAAATTTATATGAGGAAGGGCCGGAATATTAACCGGCTGTCCATCAACTAACCCGTTTGGGATCGTCTTAGGATCGCCTGACCCTTGGATGATGTTCATTGCCAAGGAAACCTTAGGCTTATGGTGTCCCGACTTCTCGTCGGGATTGTGATTACTCATGCCAACATTCTCCCTTCTTGCCGCTCCAGCCCGACTCGCATCGTGACCTTCACTGCGACAAAAATGCTCCCCTACCACATCCCGCAAAGCGGGATATCCATATCTTCGGTATTAGATTTAGTCTCGATAAATTTTCGGCGCAAAACTTCTGGAATAGTGAGCTATTACGCACTCTTTAAAGGATGGCTGCTTCTAAGCCAACCTCCTAGTTGTTATAGAAATTTTACTTCCTTTAAAACACTTAATCTAATTTAGAGACCTTAGATGATGGTCTGGGCTGTTTCCCTTTTGACTATGAAGCTTTGCCCCCACAGTCTGACTGCTAATTGTTGCATCCTAGTATTCGGAGTTTGATTGAGATAAGTAGGTGTGAACCCATCTTGTCCCATTCAGTGCTCTACCTCTAAAATTACCAATTAACGCTAGCGCGAAGGCTATTTCGGGGAGAACCAGCTATTACCAAGTTCGATTAGCTTTTCACTCCTAACCAAAGCTCATCCGATGGTATTGCACGCCCAACCGGTCCGGACCTCCCCTCGACTATTCATCGAGGTTCATCCTGGCCTTGGTTAGCTCACCTGGCTTCGGGTCTTTTGCTCAACCTTTTTAATTCGCCCTATTAAGACTCGCTTTCGCTTTGCCTCCGTTCTTTTCGAACTTAGACAAAGGATGAGCAGAAACTCGTTGGCTCGTTCTGCAAAAAGCACGCCGTCACCCCGACTTGCGTCAAGGCTCCGACTCTTTGTAAGTATACGGTTTCAGGTACTATTTCACTGCCCTTACCGGGCTACTTTTCACCTTTCCCTCACGGTACTTGTTCACTATCGATCATCAGAAGTATTTAGCTTTGGCAGAATAGTTCTGCCGGTTTCCTATGAGGCGTTCACCTCAAAGTACTCGAGAATAATAGTAAGAAGCATAAGACCGTTTTCGTCTACAGGACTATTACCTTCTTTGGTTCTTGTTTCCACAAGATTTGACTAACGAAGTCTTAATTTAATGAGCTCCCCTCCGACTTGCGTCGGAGATACTAATATCTCACAACCCCTTTCAAAATTTTCTTGCGAAAATTCTAAAAAGTTTGAGCTCTTCCCTTTTCGCTCGCCGCTACTGAGGGAATAAAAATCTTTCTTTTTTCCTTCGGCTACTGAGATGTTTCACTTCACCGAGTTCCCAATCCCGATTAAAATCGGAATCAATTATGTTTATCACATAATTAGGTTTACCCATTCGGACATCCCCGGATTATAGGTTGCTAGGCACCTCCCCGAGGCTTATCGCAGCTACGCCGCGTCCTTCATCGGCTTCTGATGTCAAGGCATCCACCGTATACCCTTAAATAATCACATTTATATTTAGACTAGCAATTAGTAACTACTAATTGCTGTATTATTTATTTTTTAACGAACAGATAAATTAATAAATTAAAAATACCGCTGAAAAGCGGTATTTTGCAGAATAGGTATTTAAAATACCCGGATCTTCAACCGCTTTCTTGTTTCAAATGTTGTAATAATTTCATCATAAATAAATTTTCACTATCACTTATGAATGATAGCATATCAGAAAACCTTGTCAAGGGGGTTATTACTCTTTAATGTCTTCTTTCAATTTTTCCAAAAATTTTGCTGCCTGATCTTTGCCCCCCAAACCAAAAGCAAGACCGCCAGCTAAAGCCAGCATGGCTACCAATCCAATAACTATGGTATTGATTAGCGCAACAGCAATGCCGAGCTGAATAATTGCGGCCAAAAAACCAAAAATTAAAACTGCCCACTTGGTTAGTCCGCTAATAAATCCCGATGACTTTAAACCCGCCGCATCTACGCTAGCTTTAACTAATTTTTGCAGAAAATTAGCAACCACTACTGCCGCAACAAGAATTACTGCTGCTGCCACTATATTTGGAATATAGTAAAGAATTATTTTTAAGAAATCGGTTATCTGATAAAGCCCTAAGATGTCGGTCGCGGCCATCAAGAAAACTATTATAAAAAACCATTTTACCAATTCTTCAAAAAATTTCCCCGAATCAAGTTTCAACTTTGCTTTTGTTAAGGCCTTATTTGCGCCGATTTTTGCCAGTGCATCATCGAGCTTAATAATTTTCATCAACCGATTGGCTAATTTTCCCAAGGTAATGGAAATAAGCCAGCCAATAATAAAAACAATCAAGGCGGCCAAAAGAATAGGTAAAAATCCTGCGAAGTTAACCCAAATAGTTTGTAAAGAAGATAAAATAATATCTATCATAATTTTGTTTTTAATTATTAATTTTAAACGACCTTTATTATTAGTGTTATTATAGCACTAAATAAAATCCCATACAACTTTCGCGTGGGATTTATTTTTTCTTAAATTTTGCTGAGAGTTTCGAGATTTTTTCCAAGAAACGAGTTGTTGGGATATTTTTTAATCAACTCATTAATTAAATCAATAGCTTCTTGAATTTTATCTTTATGCTTTTTATTTTTAACTAATTCCATCAAAATTCTGAGATACAAAAATTTTGTGTCATCGCCGTATCTGCTATATTCTACAGCGTTTTTTATTTGTTCCAATCCTTTTTCTTCGTTCCCTTTATATCCAGCTAATTGAGCAGCTCTTTTTTCAAGCCAGCTCATAAGCATGGGAGTATAATTAAATATTCCCAAATAACCGCAGGCATCGTAATAAAAATTATCGATATCCTTAATCTTTTCCAGATACTGCCGGCATTCTTTAACATTGCTAAGCATAGACTTGCTTCCTTCGCCAATAGCTAATCTAGCGATTGCGAAATTTCCATATAGGCCACCCAAACAAAATAACATTTCGGGACTACTGTTATCAGAACTGCAAAGCTCGATTCCAGTATTAAATGCCTGGACAAAAAGATCTTTCAATTTATCAGTAGCGCTCCTGTCCAGGCCTTGTTCGTATAGCAACTCAAAACAAACAACACAAGTTAATCGCCAATAAATAAGCGGGTTAGTTGGATTCAATTCTCGAGCTTTGTTCAGATACTCAAAGGCTTTGTCGTATTCGCAATTATATAAATAATGAAACGATTGATTATAAAAATCTTTCCAGCTGTCTTGAGGGGTTAAAAAAAATAAATTACAAAAGCATAAAACAAAAAACCCAGCCAAAATTTTCTTCATTGTTATTCTCCGTTTCAAAGACCGCTAACATTTAAACATAGCTCTTATTTTTTAAAAAGTCAAATAAAAAAATTATTTTGATTCTTCTTTCTTGGATAAAAAATATACTCCTATAAAAAGTAAGAAGATTCCAATAATCTGCATTATTGTAACGAGCTCACCCAAAACGAAAAATCCCAAAATAGCTGCAAAGAATGGCGTAGAAAGCTCAAGGGATGATACTTGCACCGCTTTAATGCGTTTTAATCCTTCATAATATAGAATTGACCCTATGCCAACAATAATTCCCACCAGAATTTGATAAATGTTTGAAATGCTAATTCTGGAAGTCGAAATCAAAAAAATCACAAAAACCATCGATGCAAATAAAAATCTGTAGAAAACAACAACGCCTGCATTCATGTTTTTAAGATACTTCTTCATTACTATGGTAGTAGTTGCCCACGCCACGGTTGCTGACAATACCAACAAATCTCCCAGAGTCCCTAATTTGAACGCAGTAAAATTCTCTAATGTTTTAGTCGTTATCATTAATCCGGAAATTATCATAAATATAATTCCTGCGTAGTCAAATTTTGTCAATTTATCGCTTCTGAGAATGAAAAAACCGATTAAGATTATAAAAATCGGTTGCATATGTCCAATTAATACCGCATTGATTACAGGAACTTTCGTTAAAGCAAAAAAGTACATCAGGTCTGCAAAAAGCGTTCCAACTATTGCGGTATATGCTAATGCGGAAAGTTGTTGTTTGGTTATCCCAAGATTTACTTTTTTTGTTATCGCTATATATATTAGCGCTGTCAATGCCGCAAATATCGCTCGTATAGCCGAGGTCTGAAGAAAATCTGAATTTTGATACGATAATTTTGCCAATGTGGGCTCAATAGCCCACATTATACTAGCCAATAGTATTGCCGAAACTCCAAAACGCTTGGTGTTCATAGCTTTGGACCCGAGCGGATTCGAACCGCTGATCTCCGCATTGCAAATGCGGTGTTCTAACCAGCTGAACTACGGGCCCTATAAAAAATGGGCGACGAAGGAATTGAACCTTCTACCTCCCCGTACCAGAACGAAGTTCGGTACGGGGCATGCTTCTTTACTGTGCCCCGTACTAAAATTTGGGCTTGGTGGGCACGGAAGGAATTGAACCTTCTACCTCTTCTTTATCAGAGAAGCGTTCTGCCGATGAACTACGTGCCCAAATTTTTAGTACCGGGGTCAGAGAAGCGTTCTACCGATGAACTAGTCGCCCTTTAAAAACCAAAAATCGGCTCTTACATAAAGTTTAGCCGATTTTTGCTTACTTGTCAAAATAACAAATAAGTTATTTTAATACCTTAACCTAAACGGCACCTCTAAAATCTGAATGTGGGATTTAGAACGAAGCGCATAGTGAAGACGGGTTGCTGTCTGCCCATGCAGCAAGTGATGCCAGAATCTTTTTGGAATAAACTCGGGAATTACAATAATTAAATTATCGTGTTTCCATTTTCTATCAAGCTCTTCGGTATATTTTACAATACAATTAACTATATCTCGGTATGAGCTCTCAACAATAGAAAGTTTGGCATCGGGAAAATATTTATTCCATTGTTTTTTAATTTTTTTTGTTTCTTCGTGGGTTAAGCTTACGTGCAGAGCAATAAATCTTGTTGGTTCTAAATTCAGGGCTGCTTCATAGGCCAGTTTTGTGCCCTGATTCACGCCGGAAACTAAAAGAATTACTGTTTTATCTTTGCCAAAATGCTCGCCGGGGCTTTTTTCAAGAGTAAGTTGTTTTGCGACTGCGTCATAATGCTGTTTAATTTTTAAAAAGCCCTTGATGACTAATGGGATAACCACTATTACCAGCCATGCCCCGTGCGTAAATTTCATAACTGCGAAAATAATTACTACAATCAAAGTTAAAACCGCTCCCAGACAGTTTATTGCCGCCCTGATACGATATTTTTCTGTCTTTACTTTAAACCAATGCTTTACCATAGAAAATTGAGAAATAGTAAAACATAAAAACACGCCAATTGCATAAAGCGGAATTAAGGCATGAGTATTAGCGCTAAAAGCAAATACCAGCAAAGAGGATATAATCGCCAATAAAACAATGCCATTGGAAAATGCCAGCCTAGTTCCTCGGGATAAAAATTGTCGTGGAGCATATTTGTCCCCTGCTAAAAAATATAATACCCTTGGAAAATCATTAAAACTGGTATTCGCCGCCAAAACTAAAATCCCCATGGTCATGAACTGGATTATAAAATACATAAAATTTCCACCAAAAATATTTCTTCCAATTTGCGACATTACTGTTTCAGCGGTCTGCGGAATAATGCCGTAATAATTTGCTAAAACTGCCACTCCGCCAAAAAGAAACGCCATTAAAATACCCATCCACACCAAAGCAACACGAGCATTAACATGCTCTGGCCTTTTAAATGCGCCTACGCCATTGGCAATTGCTTCAATGCCAGTTAAAGCAGTGCAGCCCGACGAAAAGGCACGAGCCAGTAAAAACAGTGAAACAGACGGCAAAACCGTAGTTTTAAACGCCGAAAAAGAACTGACTGGCACCCCTAAAAACATGTTTTTTAAACCAACAACTATCATTATGCCCATGCTAAAAATAAATAAATAAACTGGAACGGCAAAAATTGTCCCAGCTTGTTTTACTCCTCGTAAATTTACGATGGCAATTATCCAAATAAATGCCAAAGAAATAAATACTTTAAATGGAAAAAGAACGGGAAATGCCGAAGTAATGGCCGCTACGCCAGATGAAATGCTGACGCTAACAGTTAAAATATAATCAATCAATAAAGCAGCGGCAGCGGTTAAAAATATTTTTTCCGGCAAATTATCCCTAGAAACAATATAAGAGCCAGCGCCGCTTGGATATTCTTTTATGGTTTGGCGATAAGAAACAATAACAATAAAAGCCAAAATTATAATTGCGCCGGCGATAAATGGAGAATACGACAAAATCAGGGTTCCGCCAAGAACAAGAACCAATAAAATTTCCTCAACTGCATAAGCAACTGAGGATAGAGCATCACTAGCAAACACCGCCAGACCAGTAATCCGAGAAACTCTTTCTTTAGTTTCTCGGATGGTTTTAATCGGCTTGCCAATTATAATATTCTTTATTCTCTTAAAATTCATATTATCTTAAAAATACCACAAGTTAAGCCAAAACACAAACCAAAAACTCCGCAAAGTGCGGAGTTTTTATTCCTATCTTTTATAGTTGTCCCGAATCGACGCTTTCGAAAAAAAAATATATTCCATCCACAGGTTCCCCTACGGATGCCTTGTTACGACTTAGCCCTAGTCACCGAACTCACCTTAGACCCCGCTAGGCGGGGGCGTCGGGTGTTCCCGGCTTCTCTGGCTTGACGGGCGGTGAGTACAAAGCTTGAGAACGTATTCACCGCAACATAGCTGATTTGCGATTACTAGCGATTCCGACTTCATGAGGTCGAATTGCAGACCTCAATCCGAATTGAGGAGTTGTTTGATGCGATTGGCTCCATCTTACGACTTGGCAACGCATTGTCAACTCCATTGTAGCGCCTGTGTTGCCCAGGATATCAGAGGGCCATGCGGACTTGGCGTCATCCTCACCTTCCTCCTCGTATAACGAGGCAGTCTCGTCTGACACATATAACAGACAACGAGGGTTACGTTTGTTACCCGAATTAACGGAGCAACTCACGCCACAAACTGACGACAGCCATGCAGCACCTGTCCTAGTGTCCTTGTAGAAAGATCCACCTTTCGGCAGATGTTCACTAGAATTTCTAACCCTGGTAAGGTTCTTCGCTTGTCTACGAATTAAACCAGACGCTCCACCGCTTGTGCAAGCTCCCGTCTATTCCTTTGAGTTTTAGCCTTGCGGCCGTACTTCCCAGGCGGAATACTTAACGCGTTAGCTTCGCCACTTGAAGGGTCGATACTTCAAATAACTAGTATTCATCGTTTACGGCGTGGACTACCGGGGTATCTAATCCCGTTCGCTCCCCACGCTTTCGTCTCTAAGGGTCAGGAATACACCAGCTGAATGCCTTCGCCTTTGGTGTTCCCCAGGGTATCAATGGATTTCACCCCTACTCCCTGAGTTCCATCAGCCTCTCGCATCCTCTAGCTTGACCGTTTCCTCTGCACTTTCAATGTTAAGCATCGAAATTTAACAAAAGACGCATCAAGCCCCCTACAGACGCTCTACGCCCAATAATTCCGGATAACGCTCGGGGCACTCGTATTACCGCCGCTGCTGGCACGAGTTTGGCGGCCCCTTATTCATGTTCTAAGGTCAAAAATTCTTCGAACATAAAAGACCTTTACACCCCGAAGGGCTTCTTCGGTCACGCGGCGTCGCTCCATCAGGCTTTCGCCCATTGTGGAAGATTCTCGACTGCTGCCTCCCGTAGGAGTATGGCCCGTGTCGCAGTGCCATTGTTGGGGAGCAACCTCTCAGTCCCCCTACCCGTCATCGCCTTGGTGGGCCGTTACCTCACCAACTAGCTGATAGGCCGCAGGCCTCTCTTTAAGCAGCTCGACTTGCGCCGAACCTTTACTCCAACCGAAGTCGGAGAACCATTGGGTATTAGCCCCGCTTTCGCGGGGTTATCCCCATCTTAAAGTTAAGTACCTACGTGTTACTAACCCGTTCGCCATGGGTCTAAACCCATGCGACTTGCATGCCTTATCCACGCCGCCAGCGTTCATCCTGAGCTAGGATCAAACTCTCAAATAAAAATTTAACAATTGTAGAAACAGATTGACGCAGACATAAATCTGCGCAATATCTGTCTCCACACAACGTCAGGACAACTATAAAAAATAAGAATTAAATTTGCTCAAGCGATTAATTTTTAATGAGCTGATAACATATATCATTGTATTATCCATTATATATCACTAAAAAATCTTGTCAAGAGGACTCTCCAAATTTTTCTTTGCGTCTTTTTTTTCTTTCTTCGTGTCTCATTTTTATCCCCTCTAAAAATTCTGGACTAAATTTCTCCTCCATGGCATTTTTATATGCTTCATAAAAATAAGACAAATATTCATTAAAGTTTCCGCACGATGAATCTTTTTTAGAAACCCTGTTAAATAACTTATGCAAAGCGCCATGTCCAGCGTAAATTATATCTTTTTCCATACGACTTTGGCTTATACCCTCGAACACAGAATCCAAATCAATAATCCGACAATCAAGAGTAATGTTATGATTAAGCAAATAGCCATGAGAATAATAATTTTTATGCATCAAGCCAACATTTTTCCCCAGAGTTTCGCTAAACCATGTTAAATAATCGCGCCAAGAAAATTCTTTCTCGGTTTTATTCAGTTCTTGCGCTACCATTGTTTTGGCGTCTAATAAACTTGTGTCATTAATGTCCGAAATCCTGCTCTTAGTGCCCAGCGCTCTCACCTCAACTACTGATTTTGGCAGCATTTCTTCCTCGCCATCTTCATCAATAAAAATAATGTTTTCTAATTTAATCAAGGCCAAAGAACGTCCAGTTCGAATGCCTAGTTTAAGAAATTCTTCTGTCTTATCTATGCTCTTTCGAGCTAAATACTCGTCGTGTAGCCCCTGTATGCGACCGCGTGATTCCTTAATGCGCCCAACCCTTGGTTTTGATTGATTAAACTCAACATGGCCTATGCCTTTTAAATCAAGATCGCGATAAATTTGGCCATCAATATCTTTAAAAATCACCTGGCCCACTAAAGCAGACCTGCCATGCAGCGGCATTACTTTAAGATTAAAAACTTTTTCTTCCGGCTTTGGGTTAGGAGTCAAAAACAGCCCCAATTTTGCTGGTTCTCCTTCTTTTAATTTAAATGGCGCCTCGGGAAAAGCGGGATTAACCCAAATAACTTCGTTTTTAACTTCAACAGCAGGCAGGGTTTCTTTTGGTTCTGCCGCTTTGCCAATTCCAGTCGGAAGTTCTTTTTTGGGCGGCTGAGGCTCTTTTTTTGGCGGCTTGCGAAATATGTTTTCGAATTTAAACATAATTATTTTAAAATTTAATTTTTATTTCCTCTCCACTCCTCGATTTTTTTATGATTGCCGGAAAGGAGAATTTTCGGTACTTTCCAGCCTTGAAATTCTTTTGGGCGGGTGTATTGTGGGTATTCGTATTGGCAATTAGCTAAATACTGGGACTTGCGAAGTCCAAAACTTTCTTCTTTTAATGATTCAATGGCGATTACGCCGGGAATTAAACGGCTGACCGCGTCAACCAATATCATTGCGGGAATTTCTCCGCCGGTTAAAACATAATCCCCCACTGAAATTTCTTCGTCAGCAATATATTTTGCAACTCTTTCATCAACCCCCTCGTATCTTCCGCAAATCATTATTAACTGGTCTAATTTAGAAAATCTTTTTGCCATTTTCTGGTCAAATTTTTTCCCTTTCGGAGAAAATAGAATTACTTTGTTATTTTTATTTTTCTTTATTTTCTTAATTGCCTTAAAAATTGGACCAACCATCATTACCATGCCGGGTCCGCCACCATACGGACTATCATCAACCGACTTATGCTTATCATTCGTATAATCTCTTAAATTATGAATATCAATTTTAACCAAGCCTTTTTTTTGGGCGCGCTTAATGATGCTTTCTGAAAAATAGCTTTTGAAAATATCCGGAAAAATTGTGATGATGTCGAATTTCATTTTGTTGATAATTCTTGAAAAATTCTTTCGACGCCATTTTTACAAATTTTTCTTATATGTTTAAAGTCTATATCACTACAATTTTTGAGATGCGCTCCTTTATTTTTTATTTCTGAAATTATTTTATTTAATCCCTTAAATAATTTTTCTATACCAGGTTCAATCTTTCTGTTTACTTTGTTTCTTAAACTAAAATCTTTATGAGCTAAAAAATCATTACGTTCGTCCTGGATTGATTTTATACATTTACCATGTTTACTGTGTTCACCTAATTCGTTTTTTATTTTTAATTCAAAGACATCATCATTTAATGATTTTAGTAAACGATAAATAGAAAATCTTTCTTTTTTTATTATTTTTTTTGTTTTTTTATCTTTATGATTAAAAAAC
>Ga0315297_10002328_pt1 | contig 11961 bp, 11 predicted proteins | sample YL17G15_0_MG_FD_203628 | JGI IMG/M metagenome (GOLD analysis project Ga0315297, IMG submission 203628) | Sediment microbial communities from Yellowstone Lake, YNP, Wyoming, USA - YL17G15_0 | ecosystem: Environmental > Aquatic > Freshwater > Lake > Sediment | place: USA: Wyoming | collected... | reverse complement strand
CTGGGGCGTGACGACCGGCAGACCAGCGAGCAGGTTATTATACATACTGGCATGTTGCCGGCGGAGCTCATTATATTCCGTCAGGTGGGGCAGCTTGGCGCGCAGTACAACAGCCTGAATTTCGTCCAATCGACCGTTGAAACCGATCAGGTCATGGTAGTACCGTCGTTCTGAGCCATGGTCGCGGATCATGCGCGCTTTGCGATAGATCTCCGGGTCGTTGGTGGTGATGAAGCCACCTTCACCAAACGCACCCAAGTTCTTGGAATAGTAGAAGCTGAAACCGGCGGCATCGCCCAGGCAACCGGCCCGGCGGTCCTTATAAGTCGCGCCGTGCGCCTGGCTTGCGTCTTCGATCACTTTCAGGTGATGGCGGGAAGCAATTTCCAATAATGGATCCATGTCCACTGTCTGGCCGTAAAGATGAACCGGCAGGATGGCTTTGGTGCGGGGTGTGATCTTTGCTTCCACCTGGTCAACATCCATCAGGCAGGTATCCCCCTCGATATCCACGAAGACGGGGGTGGCTCCAACCAGCACTATGGCCTCCGCGGTGGCGATGAAGGTGTGCGAAACAGTGATCACCTCGTCACCCGGGCCGATCTCCAGTGCGCGCAGGATGATCTGCAGGGCAGCGGTGCCATCACTGACGCCAATCCCAAATTGGGCTCCGCAAAATTGGGCGAAATCTTTTTCCAGTGCCTGCACATTCTCCCCCAGGAATAGGTGCATGCTTTCGAATACTTTTTCCATTCCACTAATAATCTCGTCTTTAAGGGGGACATATTGGGCGTGTAGGTCGACTAATGGGATGTTCACTAATTGCCTCCTATTCTGTGATCGATTTTCCGAAGGATCCTAGCCGGGTTTCCAGCCACGATGGTAAAGGCAGGCACATCGTGCGTCACCACACTGCCGGCCCCGATGATGGCACCTTCACCGATCGTGACTCCGCACAGGATGGTGGCGTTGCTGCCGATCGAGGCGCCGCTGCACACCTGGGTGGAGACACAGCTCCAATCCGCCTCGGTCTGCAATCCCCCCACCGGGTTGGTCGCCCGTGGGTATTTATCGTTAATAAACATGACCCCATGACCGATAAAGACGTTATCATCGATCGTGACCCCTTCGCAGATGAACGTGTGACTCGATACTTTGACGTGGCAGCCGATGCGGGCGCCTTTCTGGATTTCCACAAAGGTACCGATCTTGCTCCCATCCCCGATCTCGCACCCGTACAGGTTGACGAAGGCGTAGATACGGACATCTTGGCCCAGCTTAACATCCGGCGCGATCCTTGTGAAATCTCCGCTCACCATGGGATTTCCTCCATTTGCCCGCGGTTGCTGAGCGACCTTTGAGCAGCCTCCAGGATCTTAACCACATGCAACCCAACTTCCCCACTACTGCATGGCTTTTCGTGTTGGATAATGCAATCCAGAAATTGCTGGCATTCCGTCTTGAGCGGCTCGCTCAGGCGAATATTGGGGATCAGTATATCCCCATAGCGATAAGAAAACTGGAATTCCCCAAAATTATTGCCAAAATTTGGAGCCTCCACCCCTTTGTCGTAGATCTTGATTTTTTCCAGAGCCTCAATATCGTTATAGACAGCCATCTTTTTACTGCCTACCACAGTCACACGCCTGACCTTGCATGGATCCAGCCAGCTCACATGGATATGAGCCATAATATTGTCAGGAAAAACCATATTTACATACGCTACATCATGGATGCCATTGAACGCGCAGGAAGAACCGTAGGCGCCGACCGCCAAGGGCAGCTTATTGAGCAGGAAGAGCAGGATCGAGATATCATGCGGAGCCAGGTCCCATAGCACGCTCAGGTCCCGTGAGAACAGACCCAAATTCAGCCGGGCTGCGTCCAGGTAATAGATTTGGCCAAGGTCTCCGTGGTCGATCAGGTCTTTCATGGAATGGACAGCCGCGTTATATAAAAAGGTGTGCCCCACCATGAGCACCAGGCCTTTTTTCTCTGCCAGCTCAATCAGCTCTTCAGCATGAGCAGAACAGAGCGTAAGAGGTTTCTCTACCAGGACGTGCAGCCCATGCTCCAGGCAGGCTTTGGCAATCGGAAAATGGGTTGAAGGGGGGGTGGCAATCACCGCCGCATCCAGTTTCTGATTGAAGAGGTCGTCGTAGTTCTCAGTGGTTAAAACGGTGGGATAGCTCTTCCGAATTTTCTCGAGACGATCCTGCTTAAGGTCGGCTACCATAACCAGTTCCGATTTTAGGATATCCATAAAGTTCCTGACCAGGTTTGGTCCCCAATATCCACTCCCGATCATACCTATTCTTATTCTCTCCATTTTCTCTCCCTTAATATCTAATTGTTAATTGATGAACGATTAGAATGCGCCTTTCCGCGATAGGATGACTAGTGGGGTCTTCAGGATGATCATGAAGTCCATCGTGAAAGACTGATCTTCAACATATTTAACGTCCAGTTTCATCATTTCCTCAAAACCCAAGGTGCTTCGACCACTGACCTGCCAGAGGCCTGTTATTCCTGGCTTAGTATCCAACCGACGGTGATACCATGGCTTGTACATTTCGACTTCATATGGGATGGCAGGTCGGGGACCAACCAGGCTCATGTCGCCCGCCAAAACATTCCAAATTTGCGGCAACTCATCCAGGCTTGTGCGGCGCAGGATCCGTCCCAGGGGTGTTATGCGGTTGTCAGAGGTCAACTTTTTTATTTCTTTGTCCTCAATCTTTATACTGGGTTGCTCAGACCCGGCATTTTTAATTAGGGACTGAATATATTCCCGGTGAATTCCAGGATCGGCTTTTTGGACCATGCTACGGAATTTATAGCAGGGGAATAGGATCTGCTTCCAGATCACTTTACCATCCCGCACTTCACGTTTCCCACAAACCCGTTGCTGTTTAAAGATAGCAGGACCGGGGGAGTCCAGTCGGATTAGGACCGCAATAAAGAGCATTAAGGGTGAGAATAATACCAACGCGATAGATGCGGTCAAGATATCGATGCCTCGCTTAGAAAAATAATATAACGATTTTCCCCAGCGCTGAGCTATCGGAAGTACAGGAGCATCCCCTATATGATTCTTAACATCCGTTTCTTGCGCCATGAGTCTCTCTTCTCTTATCATTCTTTCTTTATCGCCGAATATGATTGATATTGGTGATAATTTTCGGAACCATTTTCGCCGTTGATAATCACTCCAATCAGCTTCGCTTTGACGCTAGCTAGTTGCTCGATGGCAGCTTCCAATATTTCTTTTCCGATGAAAGCTCGCTTAACTACAAGTAATACTCCGTCCACTAGTGGTGCAATAACGCTTGCATCACTTACCGCAAGAATTGAAGGTGAATCGAACAGGACGAGGTCGAACTTATTGAGAAGTTCTTGAATGAGGGGCTTCATGAGCTTGGAACTTAAAAGGTTGACCGGTTCAGTTGTCCTTTCTCCTCCAGCAATGACTGCAAGCCCAGGAAAAACAGTTGGCTGGATAATATCGAAAACCCCCGCCTTCCCATTTAAGTAATTGACCAATCCTAGCGAGTTGTATACATCAAAAATCTTATGGATAGACGGAATCCGAAGATCACCCTCAATTAAAACAACCTTCTTCCCAGACCGTGTTAGCAGGAAAGCCAAACTTGTGGCGATGGAAGACTTCCCTTCCCCCTGAAGAGCGCTGGTTATTAACAAGGATTTACATGAAGAGACCTCGATGGTTTTCAGTAGATTTGTTCTTAATCGTAGAAAAGCTTCTGTATAGAACGAATTCCCATCTAGTGGGATCTTCCGGTTTTTCTTCTTGCGTTCTAAAGGAATCTTGCCCAACATGGGCAACTTGGTAACCGCTAAGATTTGTTCGGAGGAAAATAGGGTCGTGTCCAGGTTTTCAAAAATAAGGACCAAGCCAAACCCTGCCATCAGACTGACAACCAACCCTAGTCCAAGATAAAGGGGTTTATTCGGCTTTGAAGGTGCCTCAGGGAATGTTGCCGGACTGACCACGGAGACCAAGTTGGCTTGAAGGGCTTCCTTAACACGGAGTTGTTCATATTGGGTAAATAACGAATTATAGATTTGCTGTTTTATATCGACATCTTTGCTAGCAATTGCGATGGCAGCCTCATCGGGCGAACTTTTTCCTAAAAGTTGGTAATAATATACTCTAGCCTGGATCAGGTCAGTCTCCGCCTGATCTACTTTGACTTTTACAGTCTCGGATGGAGTCGTCCCGCTCCCGGAATATAATTCACTACCTTGTGAGATGAGGATTTTACCCAGGGTGTTAGCCGCGGAAACTGCTAGGTTGGGGTCGTGGTCCTCCACGGAGATTGTAATTAATTCCGTGTTGGCGATAGACTGTACTGTGATCTTGGGCGGTAGCGATAAATTGAGTTGTTTATCCAGCTCATCCAGCAGAGGTTGGCTAGTGGAAATAATAACGTAGGTATTAATCAGACGGTCAGCAAACTGATAATCTGAGCTGGTCGAGCTGACAGACGCGGTCGCAATACGGAGCGTGGTGGTTGCCGTATAAGAAGGCCGCATAAGCCAAGTCCCTGCAGTAACTACCGCCATCGTAACGACGACTGTAATCACCACCACCCATATCCTCCGTCGAAGTATGTTGATATAACCTTGAAGATTCACCGTACCTCGCTTAAGATGCACAAGGATAGAGACATATTAGTTAATTGCCATTCTCTAATTTCGTTGTTCCAATCTAAACCAGGTCATTAGATGGAAATTGGCCACGTTTTTAATGGACATTGATATTGTTATATTCTTTCCTAACAAGGACACAATCGACTTGGGAAAATCCAATTCTAAATTCCATTAAGTAAATTCGTAAATAAAGGATCAAACGAATCGATAACGTTGGAACAGTACAGCAACTCCCAAAATTTCTTCCGAAAGCGCTTCCGTTCTTACAACGACTCCGATTGAAGTAAGTTTGGAGGATCCCCATTTAAGAGAACCGGTAGGGAAGGCAATCTTTACCGACAGGTCCTGCCCATTTTCAATGTAACGGTTTAGCACCATATAAACACCACTTGTGCTCAAGTTGAGTACAGTGGCATTCTCTTCAAATTTTTTTCCATCCAGTGAACAACCTCGAACCATAGCAGAATAAGAACATTTCATTCTTGGTTTTCCGCGCCTTTCGGCGATCGCACTAATGGGTTGGTTAAGATCCATGAGGCACCTGAGCTTTCTGTTATCAATCTGCGACAATTCGGTTGTTGATAGGATTGCTTTACTATAGCAAATATCCAAGTAGAATAGACCGTCGAATCCGGCATATTTATTGCGCAAGGTCGCCAATATTCTTTGAGAATCTAGGCATATTCGGACCATATAAATAGGCACAAATGGGCCTTGCGATTTGAAAAACCGATCCGGGCAGCGTGGAAAACTTCGCCGGGATCGGTTTTTTTAAATTGTAGATAAGGTGGGGGATTAATTCAAATTATAGCGGTGGGCGAAAACCAGCAGCTCCAGCCGATCTGTAACCCCCAATTTTTCATAAATTGCAGTTAGATGGTGGCGAACAGTCGTCTCACTGAGGCTGAGCTGTTTGGCAATCTGGTTATTCTTCAGCCCTTTCCCGATCTGCTGGATTACCTGACGTTCACGGGGGCTGAGCAGGGTGATAGCCTCGGTCTGCGGGTCTTGGGGTATGAGCCGCTGGCCAGTGGTAAGTTCTGAAAGCAGATTTGCACACATGGATCTTTCAATCCAGACTTCGCCGGCATGGACTTTCCGGATGGCTTTTATAAGGGTTTCTGGAGTCTGGGTCTTCAAAATGATCCCTAAAACCCCCTCCTGAACAGCCTTCATTAGGACCTGAGCTTCGTCATGTTGGGCGAGCAAGATTACTCTTGAGGTTTTTGATGCATTGGACAGCTTTCGTATAATCTCCAAGCCAATAGAGCTAAAGGGATCTAATTTAAGCAGAATGATATCCGGTTTTTTAGAAGCAACAATTTCCAACCCCTCATTGGTTTTACCCGCTTCCCCTATCACCTTCATATCCGGGGATTTTTCAAGGATTAGTCGTAGACCGGTTCTCACCAAAATGTGACTATCGATGATAACGATGCGTATGCGGTCGACTGAAGCTGCCTTCATCTCTTTAATTCACTTTCGGAGAAAGTATTCCATTAACTCTTCAATAGTGAATATGATGGATCAGGCTGAATAATCAAGAATAAGTCATTATCACTTGAATATACCTTTAACCTTCACAATCATCCTGAAAAACTTTACTAATAAAACCGGGAAATACCAATAAATTTATAAAATTTAGACCACCCAGACTAGATTTTCCCCGCCGTCAGCATATATTATACTCATAAAGTTTATCAAATCCCCATAGGTTAGTCAATAACAAAAGTACTGCATATTGGATCTCATCCAACTCCAAAAGCAGTATTCCTGCCACTTAGTCTATTAATCACCACTCGCGAATGGTCCTTGACTGACCAGCCCCCGATGATTGTGCCAGTTGCTATGTTAGACCTGGAGCAATAACTGGCTGTTGAGCAAGCAATTGACCTTGCCAAACTAGGTATATACTTACAAAATAAGTATGGTCATTTTTTCTGGTCTTCCTGGGTAAGTTTTTCTTCACGGGGTTTGCGGGAGCGCTGGCTGAGCTTGCGGATGGTTGAGAAACGCGAGGATGCCGGGCGGGGTGCAGCCCTGTGGCATAGGAAACCCAAGAACAAGATAGCGATGGCGAAAAGGAGGTAAAGGGCTTTCGTCTGGTTGGCGAGGATTGAACCAATATAAATTATAAGCAACCCGCCTCCAATCAAGATAAAAAATGTTCCGAGACGGGGAAGAAGACTATTATTCATTCCGCCTTATTATAGATGATTATCATTCCGAAGTGGGATAAAATAGGATGGCTGGCATAAGAAAAGAGGAAGGATGTCTCTTTCCACAGCAGGATTGGGTTATTAAACTACATGATTGATGAATAAGCCATCGACGTTTGCTGGGAATAAATATCCGGGTATATTAGCTCGCCTCCATCAATTTCCAGCCTTTGTGGGAATTCCCAATGAACCATAAACGAAAGGAGTTTTGAATGCGGTTGTATGTGGATAATTCCAAGTGTTCAGGATGCAACGCCTGCCGGGTGGCTTGCTCGCTCAACCTGTTTGGAGAGAACAATCCCAAAAAGGCTGCCCTAGTCATCGAGCCAAAATTCCCCGAGCCGGGTGTGTATAACGTCAGGGTGTGTACACAGTGCGGCGACTGCGCGAAGGTCTGCCCAACCGAGGCCATTAAACAGGACTCGCAAGGGGTTTATTACGTGGATTTTGCCGAGTGCGACCTGTGCGAAGCGTGTGTCCCGGAATGCCCCGAGCAAGTGATGTTTGTCCGCTCCAAACTGGCTGACACAGCCTGGAAGTGCGACCTGTGCGGTGATTGTGTGTCTGTTTGCGGCACCAGCGCACTCTGGATCGCTGAACGAGAAGCAGTGACAGCCTGAGGAGGCGGATATGAATGGCTATGGTGGAAAAATCCTGCGTGTAAACCTAAGCAAGGGTGAAATTAAAAAAGAACCCACCCCCGCGGACACAGCCCGGGACTTCATCGGCGGGAGGGGTTTCGGCATCTATTTCCTGCTCAAGGAGGTTCCCAAGGGTGCTGATCCTTTGGGACCGGAGAATAAATTGATCATATCCAGCGGACCGATCTCCGGAATGATGGTTCCAGGCGGCGGCAAGTGCGACTGGACGACAAAAGCTCCGCTAACCGGAGGATATGCCAGTTCCTCGATGGGCGGTCATTTCACCGCGGAGATGCGTTACGCAGGGCTTGACAGCATCATCCTGGAAGGGATCAGCCCAAAGCCGGTATTTCTTTTCATCGACGACGACAAGATCGAACTGCGCGATGCCTCCGATCTTTGGGGCAAAGACACCTTCACGGTCGAGAAACAGTTCAAGGATAAACTCGGCGAAGAGTACCAGGTGGCGGTGATCGGAGTGGGGGGAGAGAACCTGGTTCCCTATGCGTGCATCAACCACGATTACGGCCGCCAAGCCGGACGAGGCGGGGTGGGGGCGGTGATGGGCTCCAAAAAGGTGAAGGCAATCGTCGTTCACGGAACGAAATCCATCCCCGTGGCAGACAAAGAAGGCTACCGCAAGGCTGGAATGGCATTGTACAAGGCCTGCAAGGATGCCGAGGGTTTAAAGGATTGGACGCGCTACGGCACCACCATTGTCGTTTCGTGGTGCGACGAAGTTGGGGCGCTGCCCACCCGAAATTTCAGTGCGGGATCCTTTGAGGATGGAAAGAACCTATATGGACCGGTGATGCGCGAGAAAATTGTCATCACCGACAAGGGCTGCTTCGGGTGCCCCTCTCCGTGCGGGAAATACAGCCGCACCAAGAAGTACGGCACTTATGTTGAAGGTCCCGAGTACGAAACGATTGGTTTGATGGGTTCCAACCTGGGCATTGACGATATCGAAGCCGTGGCACAGGCCAACCTTCTGTGCGACAACCTGGGCATTGACACCATCAGCGCCGGCAACGCCATCGGGTGGGCGATGGAATGTTTTGAAAAGGGGATCTTCACCAAGAAAGATACGGACGGGCTGGAACTCAAGTTTGGCAACGTTGATGCGACCTTTAAGCTGATCGAAAAAATTGCCCGTCGTGAAGGGTTCGGGGCACTGCTTGCCGAGGGGGTGAAACGGGCCTCCCAAAAAGTTGGAAAGGGTAGCGAAAAGTTTGCCATCCAAGTAAAAGGTATGGAGCAGTCTGCCTATGCCACCCACAACGCCACCGCTATGCTGCTGGCATACATGACCTGCGACGTGGGGGCGCACCACAACCGCTCCTGGGCCATCACCTATGATCTACAGGTCGGCCGCGATCTGGTCACCCCTGAAAAAGTAGCCCGGGTGATCTGGCTGCAAAACTTCCGCCCGATGTTCGATGTGCTGGGCGGTTGCCGGCTGCAGTGGGTGGAGCTCAATATTGACCGTGAATTATACGTGCCAGCCCTGGAAGCCATCACCGGCATTCACCGATCCTGGCAGGATCTGGAGAAAGTTGGAGAGCGGATCTGGAATCTGACCCGCCTGTTCTGGGCTCGGGAGAATGAAGGCTTTGACAGAGCCTGGGACATGCCATCTCCACGCTTTTATCAAGATGCTCCAAAAAGCGGGGCAACTCGGGGTCAGATCACCAAGCTTGAAGATGTCAACCGCTTGCTGGACATGTATTACGAACAGCGAGGTTGGACGCTGCAGGGGCTTCCAAAGACTGAGACGATTGAAGCCCTGGGCCTGAAGGCAATGGTGGCCTGAAATGCCCGCCATTCTTCGACCAAGCGGATCCCTTCGGGATGTGGTCGGCGGACGAGCCGAGGTCGAGGTCGAAACTGGACGAACAGTCCGCCAGACCCTCGAATCCCTTGGGATTGTCCCGGAGGTGGTGGCGCTGGTGGTGGTCAACGAGGTACAACAATCCAAGGACTACGTGATTCAAGAGGGGGATGTCATCCGGGTGCTGGCAGTGATCGGCGGCGGATAAAAAACGGCTTCGGGAGGCAGAGGGATCGCCACCCGAAGTTTCTTTTACTGTGAGAGTATTCCCCCAGCGGAAAATATTCTGGATATTATTGATATTGAGGCATGCAGGCACAAATCCCTATATTGTTTAACGGATTGTCGTTTGAATCTGCTCGTGCATGTACAAAGGCAGGTAATAGTGCCCCCCGGAATTCTTACCGCTGGAACCGGAGGCCTTCCAACCGCCGAAGGGCTGGAATCCCGGCCAGGCACCTGTGGTGGCTCCCTGCGGTCGATTGGCATATGCCACGCCTGACTGGATATGATCGAAAAACCACCCGCTCTCCTCATCGCTGCCGTAAAAACCGGCGGTCAAGCCGTATTTCACTTCGTTCGCGTGCTGCACTGCTTCTTCAAGGTTATTGACCCTGCTGATGGTTGTAATGGGCAGGAACATCTCGTGCTGCCACAGCCGATGCTGCAAGGGGAGGTCAACAACCAGGGATGGCTCACAGAACCAGCCCTTGTCGAAGAGACCGCCTGTTCGCACCCGGCCACCGGTCATAAATTTACCGCCACCGCTCGTAATTTCTGCGCAGTATCCCTGGTATTCTTTATACGCCCCCTGGTTGATCACTGGTCCAAGATATACACTACGGTCGGTCGGATCCCCGAGGATCAATTTTTCAGTCATGGATTTGAGGCGTGATATCAGGTCGTCGTAAACCGGGTCTTCAATAAAAATGCGTGATGCTGCCGAGCATTTCTGACCCTGCAGACCAAAAGCCGAACGGATGATCCCCAAGGAGGCACGTTCCAAATCCGCGTGACGGGAAACGATGGCTGCATTCTTGCCGCCCATTTCCAGGATAATCGGGCGGATCCAGTTGCAGGCAGAGAAATCCCGGTAGATCTTTGTGCCCACGTCAAACGATCCGGTGAACGTCACGCCGTCGACGGCGCAGGTCACGAGTGCCTGCCCCAATGTGCTGCCCGGACCAGTGACAAAATTGAGCACGCCGTCAGGCAGACCTGCATCCCGGAAACATTCAACAAGCAGGCGCACGATCCAGGCAGTGTCAGAGGCAGGTTTGATCACCACCGTATTACCGCTCACAAGGGCAGCACCCGTGGGTCCGCCAGTCAGGGCAAAGGGGAAATTGAACGGGCTGATCACCAGCCATACGCCGTAAGGTCGCAAAACGGAGATGTTAGTCGCGTCGTATCCAACCAAAGGATCCTTGCCCATCTCCAGCGTATATCCCTGGTTGGCTTCCATCTGGTCGCAGGCATACTTGACCAGGTCAGCCGTTTCCTGCACATCGCCGAGGGATTCCATGCGGTTCTTTCCCACCTCCAACGACAATGCGGCGCTCAACTCGAACAAGCGCTCCTCGATCAAGACCGCGGCCTTGCGCAATAGGCGGACACGTTCCTGCCAGGGTGTGCGGCTCCACCCAGGGAAGGCTTTGCGTGCAGCCTCCAGGGCTTGCTGGGCATGTTGCTCATTCCCCTTTTGAATGAGAGCCAAGGTCCAGTCCCTGTTGATCGGAGAAAGGTCTGCAATTTTTTCACTGGCAAACGAGTCGTGGTTATCGATCAGCATGGCAACCTCCTTCCCGAGAGAGGACTTGACTTTCGCCAATGCCGTATCAAAGCGGGAGTGTAATTCATCCGGGGGGTTGAACATGGTTGCATAGGTTAATTTGAATTCCATTTATTTATCTCCTTTTCGCTGACAAGCGAGCAACTGATCCGGGAGGGTATTTTTCCTGAACCGAGTATAGTGCAGGCGGGAACCAATGTCAATGTAAAAAGATATTAATTATCCTATTTAGATTGCAGGGAGAGTAGAAAAGTTACCTGTTGTTGGATGACTGCCAATAAAATATAACGTGACTTATAATTTGAGCGATGAAACTATCGCGTATTTCATCCATTGACCAATTTCGAGGCTTTGCTGTCCTGACCATGGTCCTCGCAAATTACCTGGGTGGGGTGACCATCGTCCCTGCCTGGTTGAAACACTCCAACGATATCGGCTTTACATTCATTGACCTTATCGCCCCGTTGTTCATCTTTGCCATCTGTCTCACCTTTGGGTTGTCCTTTCAGCAGCGGATGAAACGGGAAGGGCCCCTGAGAACCTCCAACCAGTTTTTTGTCCGCTATCTGGCGATCGTTGGAATGGGGGCACTCATTTCGGCAGGAGAAATGGTGATGGGGGAGAATTCCAGCGGGATTAACTGGGGGGTGCTGCAAACCATCGGGATGGCAGGGTTATTAACACTGGTCGTCATCCGCCTGCGGACAGTTTACCGCCTGATCATCGGCGCCGGGATCCTGATAATTTACCAGGTCATCCTTGATAATTTCCTGCTTGACCTGACCATTCGCTCTCCACACGGTG
>Ga0315297_10002327_pt1 | contig 11968 bp, 9 predicted proteins | sample YL17G15_0_MG_FD_203628 | JGI IMG/M metagenome (GOLD analysis project Ga0315297, IMG submission 203628) | Sediment microbial communities from Yellowstone Lake, YNP, Wyoming, USA - YL17G15_0 | ecosystem: Environmental > Aquatic > Freshwater > Lake > Sediment | place: USA: Wyoming | collected... | reverse complement strand
TTCCAGATGGTACAGTATCTGCTTCATTTTGATAGGCTGACAATCCATTACTGTTCGGGTTTTGGTCCCCTTGTTATCGAGAGTTGTTCCACAATCCGGACAGATATCACCAACACGGATTTCCTCTGCCTCGTCTGCATCTTTTTGGCAAATACTTGCCCGGCCATGCCCTTTATGACCTGTTTTGCCTCCGCCTTGATTATGCTGATGCTCTGTACAACTGTTTGGTTTTACCGGAATCTTCGATGACGGCGTGGATGAGCCGAAAAACCCTTCTTTGGCTGTTCTTTCCTGGTAACGCAGCTTCGTTTTTAGCTGAGAAATCTCTTCTTCAAGCTCATTTATCTTTCGCTGTTTGCCAAGGCATTCTTTGCAATATGTCACTGAGGCACCCGACTCTCTGGTTCTTCAGTTTCCCTGTACCGGGTTATCCGCCTGCGGCGGAGTTCAACTTTTATCGGATGTTGTGTGGCTTACTCTTGAATCCAGGCCGTCGAAGTGACTGCGACCAAGAGCATATGTTTAGCCTGAAAACTGTCTTGAAGGTCGCCGTGAAAAAATTTCCTATGGCTTCGTAAATGCCAAGAAGGCCCGTACCTTACTCCGAAAACCGCGTTCCCGCGATAAAAATGAGGCTTCTGCGCCTGTCTCAGCACCGCTTACACCACATAGGTTCCCCACCCATAACTGACCCATTACCAAAAAAGTTAGATTTTCCTTGACTTGCTGGCATTGTTTGGTAAAATACTAACCGCTGGGTCGGCAGCACTGCCGAATCAGCAAAGTATCAGCCCCAGGAGGGCAAGAGGTAGCGCAGAACCCGCCTTCGCTAAAGCTATGGCGGGCAGGGCGCAAGCATTTCGGGACAGCAGTCCCAAGTTTCACGCCAAGATAAGGCAAGTTCCAATTTCGGATTTCAGATTGTAGATTTCGGATTGTAATTAAACCAGAAAAACTCTGTGAACTCTGTCCTGCCTCGGCTCGTCGCTGCGGCGAGACGGGTGGCCTCTGTGGCAAAAAGGAGGAACAAGTATGTCTTCGAAACTAACAATAACAATACCCGTTTGGCTCGACCTGATTTTTGTAAGCCCCCTGCTGCTTTATCGCCTGTGGAAATATGGCTACACCTATCGGCGGATTTGGTTGGGCGAAGAAAGATTCGCGATACTCGACCAGCGCGACTACTATCATCTCGGTAAATTAAAATGGTACTTCACCGGCTTTGATGGCAAATTCTATGCTGTTCGCAACTTCACAATCGACAACATCAGGACAAAAATTGTTTCTATGCACAGGGAACTTATAAATGCCCCTAAGGGCCTTCTTGTTGACCACAAAAATGGCAACTCCCTCGATAATAGAAAGTCCAACCTCCGGCTGGCAACACGAGGCCAAAACCTCTGCAACTCCAAAAGAAACAAAGATAACTGCACCTCGAAATATCGTGGGGTAAGCTGGCATAAACGCAGTAGAAAATGGAGGATTGGGTTACAATCTGAAGGAAAATGTGTTGTTTCCAAACTATTCGACAACGAAATCGACGCGGCAAAGGCGTATGATGAAGCGGCAAAGAAATATCACGGTGAATTCGCCCGCTTAAACTTTTCGTAGCGCAGCGAAGACCTCGGCGTAGTTTTTTAACGAAGCCGGGCTCTGCCAAATAAATTTCTTAAAAATTTCAAAAATAGCGCTTGACAGAACGGTTTATATGTGTATAGTTGATATACGAACAGTATTTGCCAATGCAACAGTTAATATTATGCTGAACAACGAAACGCAATGTTCCGAATGTCACCTGCGGAAAACCAAAACTTGTCCGCCGGAGGCGAAAATGCTATACTAATCCGCTCGTTCAGGGATGTAAGATTGAAACCGGAGAAAGGACTTATGGAGCAAGGAAAGCAGGAAGGTGGCACGGGCTTCCAGCCCGTGAATACACGGCCAGGATGGCCGTGCCACGAGCGCAACGTCTCGCCGCTGCGAAGGCCCGACAAGTCGGGGCTCAGTATCGGTATCGATATCGGCTCGACCAGCAGTGACTTAGTCGTTCTCGACGGCGAAAACCGCATTGTCTTTTCGGATTACCGACGGACAAAAGGCAAACCCGTAGAGACATTCCGAACGCAATTGCGGGACATATTCGCGAAGATTAACCCCGCCGGCGTCGAGACAGTCGCCGCGACCGGCTCCGCCGCCCGATTACCCGCAAAATTACTGGGAATTCCCTTCATAAATGAAGTGGCAGCACAGGCCGCCGCGATAACGCACCTGTACCCGGACATACAAAACGCGACCGTCATCGAAATGGGAGGCCAGGACAGCAAACTCATATTCCTGCAGCCGGGCGAGGGACGGGTGAGGGATTTCGCCCTGAATACCGTTTGCGCCGCGGGGACGGGCTCCTTTCTCGACCAGCAGGCCGACCGGCTGGGAATCAATATCGAAAACGAATTCAGCCAACTGGCCGTGCAAAGCAAAAATGTCCCGCGAATGGCGGGCCGCTGCTCGGTCTTCGCCAAAAGCGATATGATTCACCTCCAGCAGCAGGCAACGCCGGTTTACGACATCCTCGCCGGGCTTTGCCTCGCGCTTGCCCGCAATCTGAAAAGCAATCTCGGCTGCGGACGAGAGTTTGTCAAACCAATCGTCTTTACAGGAGGCGTCGCCGCAAACGCGGGCGTCGTCCGGGCCATCGAGGATGCATTTGAAACCAAACCGGGCGAAGTTCTCGTCCCGGCTGCGCACTTTTTCACCGGCGCAATCGGCGCTTGTTTAACCGCAAAAAGCAAGGGATTGCAGCACAGTATCCCCGCGAATTTGCTGTTAGAGAAGATTGACGAATATATCAGTCGGCAGGGTTCATCGCTTCAAAATGCCCCTCGCAGGGAACCGCTCGCGACGCCTGTTTTGCCGCCGCCAACAAACTTCGTCCACAGCAACCTGCTCGCGGCAGCGACGGATTCGACCCCTTCGACAAGCTCCCCGGCCTACGGATTGCCGGGGCAGGCAGGGCAGGCAAGCTCACCGCAGGCAGAGCCGATAGAGGCGTACCTCGGCGTTGACGTCGGGTCGCTGAGCACAAAAGCCGTCGTGATGGACACGCAAAAACGCATCCTCGCCAAAATATACCTTATGACGGCGGGCAGACCGCTCGACGCGATACATCAGGTGATGAAAGCAATAGGCGACCAGGTGCAGAACAAAGTCAAAATCATCGGCGCCGCCAGCACCGGCTCGGGCAGATACCTCACCGGCGACTTTATCGGTGCCGACATCGTAATAAATGAAATTACTGCACAGGCCACGGGCGCGGCAATCGTCAATCCGAAAGTGGATACCATTTTTGAAATAGGCGGACAGGACAGCAAATATATCTCGTTAAACAATGGCGTCGTCGTGGACTTCGAAATGAACCACGCGTGCGCCGCGGGGACAGGGTCGTTTATCGAAGAGCAGGCACAACGGCTGGGCATAAGCATCAAAAACGAGTTTGCCCAATTGGCCTTCGCGAGCAAATCGCCTGTCAAATTAGGCGAGAGATGCACGGTCTTTATGGAATCGGATTTGTTGAGCTATCAGCAACAGGGAGCGACCACCGAAGACCTTGTCGCTGGGCTTAGCTACTCCATCGTCGCAAATTACCTAAACCGAGTCGTCGGCAGACGCAAAATCGGAGACAATATCTGCTTCCAGGGCGGAACGGCGTTCAACAAGGCGGTCTGGGCGGCGTTTGAGAAGGTAACGGGCAAGCCGATTATGGTCCCTGACCATCATGAGGTTACGGGCGCGCTCGGCGCGGCGGCGATTGCGGCGGAACATATTGAACAAGCCGCTCAGCAGGCGGGTGTCAGGCCGCAAAGCAAGTTCAAAGGATTTGAGAATCTTGTCAATGCTGATTATACCGTTGAGTCATTCGCCTGCGACCACTGCTCCAATCATTGTGAGATAAAGAAGGTTCAAATGGTCGGTTCTGAGCCGTTATATTACGGCTCGCGATGCGACAGGTATAACGTCAAGAAAACCGCTCAAAAAAAGAGCCGGTTTGGGGCTTTCGAATACCGCCAAAGCAAATTGCTCGAATTCGCAGGACTAAATTTCAAGTCCCAAATTTCAAATCTTAAACCTAAAAAAATTGGGATACCGATGGCGCTGGCATCGTGGCAGTTATTGCCCACGTTTTCACAATTTTTCAGGGAGCTGGGATTTGAGGTTGTGTTATCCGGCAGGACTTCGAAAGAGACAATTCGCAAGGGCGTGGAATCGGTAACGGCGCAGCCATGTTTTCCGATAAAAGTCGCTTATGGTCACATCGTCGAGCTAATCGAAAAAGGCGTGGATTATATCTTCCTGCCGAGCATAGTTTCGACAATCGCCAGCTTCCCGGAGAATAAGCACAATCATTTTTGTCCCTATATCCAGTCGTTCCCATACCAGGTGCGAAGCGCATTCGGCGATAAGCTTGGCAAAACGAAGTTGTTAATTGCCCCGCTGCGTCTCGGCGAGGGTGATAAGCTCGCGAAAAAGACGTTTGTGGAATTAGGCAAACGATTGAATGTTTCGCCTTCAGAGGCACAACGGGCGATGGAAAAGGGATTTGAGGCACAGCGTGGTTTCGAAAAGTCGCTGACAGATAAAGGCAGGGAGATTCTGGCGAGCATCAGGGAAGGCGATAAACTTTTTATTCTTGTGAGCAGACCATACAACGGCTGCGACGAAGGTGTAAGTTTGCAGTTGCCGAAGAAATTCACGGACGCGGGCGTAGAGATTATGCCGATGGATATGCTCGATTTCAAAGAGGCCCGGCTGAGCGATGAAAAACTTCACAGAGAGATTTACTGGTCATACGGGCAAAAGATTCTGCGCGCGGCGGACATAATCAGGCAGGACAATCGGCTGTTCGCGGTTTACCTGTCAAACTTCAGTTGCGGACCTGATTCGTTCCTGATGCCGTTCTTCAAGGACATAATGGGCGATAAACCCTGCCTGCAACTGGAAATCGACGAGCACTCCGCGGACGCAGGTGTGATAACGCGGTTAGAGGCGTTTTTGGAAAGCTTGAAGAATTATAAACCAGAGATTTACCGCGAAGAACCCTTCGACAAGCTCAGGGCAGGCAGCGGAGACCGCCGAGACACGGAGCGAAGCGACGAGCCCGCTTCGGAAAAAACTATAAAAACAATCTCTGCGGGCTCTGCGGTTAAAAGGACGCTGTATATACCGTATATGAGCGACGCGTCTTACGGGCTGGCCGGATGCCTGCGAGCTTACGGGCAAGCCGCCGAGGTTATGCCAATGGCGGACGAAGCGGTGCTTACGCGGGGAAGGGCCTATACGACGGGCAAGGAATGTTTGCCCTGCGCGATAACCTGCGGTGAAATGCTGAACGTGCTTAGCCGGGACGGCGTGAAACCGGAAAACGCGGCGTTTTTTATGCCGGGGGCATCAGGGCCATGCAGATTCGGGCTGTATCACTGTATGGGCCGGTTAATTCTCAAACACGCAGGCGTGGATGAGGCCATCATCGTCTCGCCAAATCAGGACAGTAACTTCTACAGCCAGCTCGTGAGCAACTTCGACGGCACGGGACTGGGCACATTTATGAAAGACATCTGGACCGCAGGCGTCGGCATAGACCTTCTGCACAAATTGGTCTTGCGGCTGCGTCCCTATGCAATCGAACCAAAACAGGCACAGGAGGTTTACGAAAAATGTCTCCAGCGATGGGTAGAAGCGGTGGAACGGAAGACGGATGACAGAGGACAGAAAACGGACAAGGTGCGAATCTTCGAACAATTCGCGGAGGAATTCGCAAAAGTAAAATTAGACAAAAGCGTTCACAAGCCGAGGATAGGAATCGTTGGCGAGATTTACGTTCGCAATCACCCGTTCGCGAATCTCAATATTATTCGCCGGCTTGAGGAACTTGGGGCGGCGTGCGACCTCGCCCCGTCTGCCGAATGGGTTTATTACACCAACTTCACAAGAAGCAAAATGGCAAAACGCAGGGGCCAGATTAAGAACCTGTTCAGTAATATAATCCAAAACTTCTTCCAACACAGAATCGAACGCGCCCTTGCGCAGCCGATGGAGAAAAAATTCGGCAAACTCGCCGAGCATCCAATCAGGCATGTCATCGACCTTGCCAAGCCATATATCGACGAGTCGTTTGAAGGCGAAGCGATACTGAGTATCGGCAAAATTGTCGAATACCACCATGACGGCTTAGGCGGCGTGGTCAACGTGATGCCATTCACCTGTATGCCCTCGACAATAGTCAGCACACAGACAAGACGATTGAGCGCCGACTGCAATGAAATGCCGATTCTCAATCTCAGCTTCGACGGGCAGGAGGACCCGACGCTGACAACACGATTAGAGGCGTTTGTTGAGCAGGTCGGGGCAAGAAGCAAAGTTAGTGCCGCAGAGCTTGTCGCACACTGATAAATTGATAATCGATTATTGATAATTGATTATTTTCGGATTCCGCCCCCTACAGCGGGCAAGCGGCGGCGGATGAGAAGTAAAAAGGCAAAAGGAAAAAGGAGAAATTAGGGGATTAAATGATGAGCGACAAAAATACCAAAATGTTTTTCCAACTTTTAAGGAAACAAGAGAAGGTTTTTAACAAACTACTGTCGAACGCTAATTGTACTCCTGAAGATCGGCAAATGATTGTGTTGTGTCTAACTGAACTCTATTTCAGTTCGCAGCGTCTAATTGGGCTTATAAAAAAAATCTCAGAAACAAACTTAGATTTTACCGAACGCGATTTAGATTCTCTTCTCGGTAACCTGATCGACCTGCGAATCGAAACCTACGATGAAATAAACGATCGGATTAAAGACCTCAAAAAACCTCTCAAGACCGTGATTAATAAGATATGTGACTTAGGGGCTGAAAAATACGGTTGGGAGTGAAACGACGGGTAAACTGCGGCGGAATATCAATAATTAAACGGTTGTTTGCCTTCGGAGATTCGGAGCTGGGACTGCATATCTCTCATTGTATTGGTCAACATAGCGGCGAAAGCGTCGTCTTCCATACCCGTGATTTTTTCAACCGATATTGGTTGGCCGTAAGTAACTGTAATCTTCGAGCCGATTTTGAATGACTTTCGATGCCTGGGCCAACATTCGAACGCACCATCAATCAGGACGGGCACGACGGGGGAATTGCCGCGCCGACATAAAAGGCTGAAGCCACCTTTGAAGGGGGCGATTCTGCCATCGGTTGTGCGTGTCGCCTCGGGAAAGAGGCAGACGCCTTCGCCCTGCTTTAATTTGGCGATAATCATTTTAATTGATGTGATGTCGGCCTGGCCCCGCCTGACGGGGATGGCCTTGACCGATTTAAGCAGCGGGCCGAAGATTCTGCTTTTGAACAGTGTGTCGCGAGCCATAAAGCAAAGCTGGCTTTTCAGCGCGATGCCGGCAAAGAGCGGGTCAAGAAAACTCTGGTGATTGACCGCGAGAATATAGGGGCCGGTTGAGGGGACATTTCCCACGCCGACGAAACGCATACGCAAAAACGTAACGCAGAACAACCTGCACCACCAGCGGGCAAACAAGCACCAACGCGATTTTAAAGATTCGCCGAACATTTCTCTTTTACAACGCTAACCAGCTTCTCCACGACCTCATCGATAGTCAAGCTGGTGGTATCAACGATAACGGCATCATTGGCGGGCTTCAAAGGACTGACAGACCTTTTTTCGTCGCTGTCATCTCGCTGCCGAATGGCCTGACGGATTTCATCATCGGTTTGTATGACCCCTTTGGCTTTCAGTTCCGCTTGTCTTCGGCGTGCCCTTTCGTTGAGGTCGGCGGTCAGGTAAAACTTCACATCCGCATCAGGAAACGCGACTGTCCCCTGGTCCCTGCCTTCGGTAACAATTTTCTGATAGGCCTGGGCGAACCGCCTCTGCATATCGACCAGACGTTGGCGGGCGGGGGCGAGACAGGCGACATAACGGGCATTGGCGGTAACTTTTGGGTCGCGTATCTGCGCGGTGGCATCGACGCCATCGATTCGCACGAGCATACCATCGGGGGTCGCTTGAAATTCAAATACCGTATCGTCAAGGACGTCGAGTATTCGCTGCTGGTCCGTCAAATCCGCCCCATCGAGCATCGCGGCCAGAGTGGCCGCCCGATACATCGCGCCGGTATCGAGAAACGTGGCGTCAAGTTTCGCCGCCACCAGGCGGGCAACAGTGCTCTTGCCACTGGCTGCGGGGCCATCGATAGTAATAACAAACTTGCCACAGAGAATCTTTTTTTGTTCAGCCACAGAGTTTTTTAGCCACAGAGGACACAGAGGTCACAGAGAATTTAATTATAAACAATGTAAATCCGCCTTCGGCGGACAAGTCCGTGTTAATCCGTGTCTTTTTCATTATGTTAGACGTTCCAAGACATATTTTTTTTAGCCACCCTTCTTCGCTTCCTCCTTCGCCAAGGCTATGGAGGACAGGCAAGCTACGAAGGGCAGGCAGAAAATTTTAACTTTTTAATGCGTAAGCGGGTCAACTGTTTTTGCGACCCTGACAACAACCATACTCGTGTCATCGACCTGTGGGGCCAGACCGACAAATCGTCTTCGGTAAGCGAGTATATTATTAATCACCTGTGAGGCGGAACCCGCATCGCTTTTGCCGAAGATATTAAGAAGGCGGTCTCTGCCCCAGATGTCACCGTCAAAATTCGCCGCGTCAATCAGCCCGTCGGTATAAAAAAGCAGATAATCGTTTTCGTTCAACGAGACGGTTTCGGACTGGTACTCGGCATTGGGCAAAACGCCGAGGACAAGGCCGCCCTTGTTCAGGTCGGTAATATGTTTATCCCTGTACAAAGCGGGCGGTTCGTGGCCGCAGTTGCAATAGGTGATGGTCTTTTTCTCGACGTCGATGACGCCGTAGAACAGGGAGATGAATTCTCCGGCGGCACATTCTTTGCACGCCATTTTATTGAGCCGGCGAACGATTTCGAGCATCTCATCCGCCCAGCCGTGATATTCCGAATAGGCACGCAGCGCGCCGCGGAATGAGCTTGTCATAATCGCGGCGGGGATACCTTTGCCGATAACGTCGGCGATGGCGATACCTATTTTGTTATTGCCCAGTTCCAGAAAATCGTAAAAATCGCCGCCCACGTCGAAGCAGGGAATATACGTCGCGGCTATATCAAGCCCGGACACCTGTGGCGCTTTTTCGGGAATCATTCGCCGCTGAATATGACCAGCGAGGCGCATTTGCTCGGTGATTCGAGCCCCTTCAATCGCCTCGGCGTAGAGCTTGGCGTTGGTGATAGCGACTGCGCACTGGGAACCGATGGCCCTGGCCAGGTCGATATCGTCATCTCCAAAGTGGACGGGTTTGCCGCTGTAAAGCCGCAGGACGCCGATGGGCTTGTCTCTGAATTTCATCGCGACTGTAAGCTGGCCGACGAGCCCTTCTTTTATCGTGGCTCCCTTGAATGAAACCCTGCCGTCATCCTGCATATCATCGAGGACAACAGCTTCGCCGGCAAAGGCCGCTTTAATTACCGGGTCGTCTTTGTTAACCACGCCTTTGTTTCGGTATTCTTCGCTCAGGCCGTAGGTGCTTCGCATCTTCAGGTCGCCGGCGTCTTCGTCGAGGAGGCGAATCGAGCAGGCCTTGAGGCCGGTAATTTTGACCGCGGCCTCGGCCAGTTTATCGAGCGCCTCCTGAAGCGTAAAGCGACCAGCCACCAGCGTCGTTATCTGGTATATCTGCTCGTCTCGTTCAATTTGTTCTTTCGTTCTTGTCGGCATAGCGAATCAATACAGATACAACCACACAGTTGTGCGGGAAAAATCATTATTTTTCGTAATAAACAATCCGGGGATTATACCCGACGGCAAGCCATCCGTGAATATCAAATTAGCCATTAAGCCGCACTTGCATAAAATACGTTTTTTGGTTAGCATAGAATTTTCGGAAAGTTAATTTTTCGCAATAAGACACAAGCAATGAAACTGACTGCAAGAAAAATTGTATTCTCAGGGCGCGTTCAGGGGGTAGGTTTTCGCTTTACGGCCCTGAATATCGCCAGCCGATGCCAGCTGAAGGGCTACGTGCGAAATGTTCCGAACGGCGACGTCGAAATGCTTGCGCAGGGGTCGGCGGAAATGATAGACGAATGCGTTCGCGACATTCAGGATTCCTTCGTGGGGAGCATAAACCACGTAGATATTGAAGAGGCGACGCCCGACCCGAAATTCACCGATTTCAGAATCACCTTTTGACCGAACGCTGCAATCGAGCAATGGAAGCACATCTTCAGGACTTCAATAATTTTACAATCCGAGGAATTGTATGGCCAGGCCGCACATCAGGATTGTCGCACCCGCTATGGCATGAGAATATCGCTGCATAGAGCTAAAATCGAGGAGCTTGACGCCTTTACGTCCGAGCGTAACGACCGTGAGCATTGTGCCGATAGTTACCGCGGCAAAAACCGCCGTTACCATAAACATTCCAAACATATTGTTTTTGGCCGCAGGGTACATAACCAATGGTATTAACGGCTCACAAGGTCCAAAGGCAAATATAATAAAAAGGACCCAGGGCGTGATGTTCGCCTTGTCGGGATGGTCATGAATATGAATGTGCTCAGTGTGATGGTCGTGGCGGTGCTCGTGCTCAACTCCGGGTATATGAAAATGAATATGTTTGTGGGGCCTGTTCCTGTATGCCGAGCGAAGACCCCAGACAAGATACGCGACGCCAAAACCTATCATCAGCCACGCAGCGAGATTGCCGCGAACGGATTCGAACCATTGGAGCTTATTGACGGCTATACCGAGGGCAACGCCCGCAAGTCCGAGGACAACCGAACTTCCGACGTGCCCGATTCCGCACAGGAAAGTTACCATTATTGTCTTAAAGCCGGACCACTTTCTGGCCCAGGCAATCATAACAAACGGCAGGTAATGGTCGGGGCCGAGAAGTGTGTGGAAAAAACCTAACGTGGCCGCGGTGATATTTAAGGCGTTCATTTCTACTGCCATAACCAACTCCTTTCATTCCGGTAACGGCATATCTGCGCATAATAATATATGGATAGTGCTACTATGTCAACGGGGGATTTTCACGAATTGCAAAAAATTTAATAGCCAGGCGTCTAAACGCCCTTGGACAGGTAATCTAAAACGGTCTGGAAACGCAGTTTGTGTCCGGCCTCCTCCTGTGCCAGGGCAAGCAGTATCTCCTTGGAATGGGCGTCGGTTGCCATACCCGCCAGGTCAACATAAAGCCGGAATGACGCATCTTCCTTTTGCATCCCCATAAGCAGTATATCGTTGTAGTCCATTTCAATTTCGGGCGGCACATAATCGGCCTTGTCATCCTTAAACCCGGCCGGCGTCTTGTCCGTATTAACCACCCTGCCCGTCTTCATAATCTCCAGTTCGATTTTGGCCTTGTGTTCAAGCTCCTCAGCCGCCAGTTCCTCAAATACCTTTCGTATGCGGGGATTTTCCACCCGTTCCGCAAGCACAAGGTAAAACCTGTTGGCGTCCACCTCGCGTGCAACGGCCATTTCAAGAATCTCGTCGTCAATATAATCCGTCATATACACGACAGGATATACCGCCGGCGCTCAACCGTCAATGCTATTCGAGGATATGTAACGTTCGGGGATTACCTGTGGAAATACGGAAAATGCGGCAAAATTGATTATGCGTATGAATATCGCCGCAAAACCGCGAAGCGCAAGTCAGGACGCCTATCGGCTGGGTTTAGCTTTGGCCTTGGGGACAGCTGACGGCCGCTGGACCGGGGTAGATTGCTGGGGCTGTTCCCAGAATGACGAGGGCGGCGCCTGTCCGACCACTTGCTTCCACTTGTTGCCTTGTTTTTCAAACTCCACGAATTCAGCCGTTATCCTGACCACCTTGACGTCCAGCACCACGTCGTTTTCCCTTACGATTTCGCCGGCAACCAGCG
>Ga0315297_10002326_pt1 | contig 11971 bp, 14 predicted proteins | sample YL17G15_0_MG_FD_203628 | JGI IMG/M metagenome (GOLD analysis project Ga0315297, IMG submission 203628) | Sediment microbial communities from Yellowstone Lake, YNP, Wyoming, USA - YL17G15_0 | ecosystem: Environmental > Aquatic > Freshwater > Lake > Sediment | place: USA: Wyoming | collected... | reverse complement strand
ATGTCCGTATCGTAGAAGAGGAAATATAGCTTTGTTGCGAAATTGAGTTTGCCTACCGTCCCGAAATCCTCGTTAACATATTTGTAAACCGGAAATATAACCGGGGTTACAGAAAATGTCTTCAGAGGCCCTTTAAAGCTCTTTATATAATCCGCCGAGGCCATGATATATCCCTCACGAGCGAGTTCGGGGTCTTCGGGATCTTTCGGCCTGCTGACAAAGGCAACCGGATTCCAGGCATACCCCTTTCCCCAGGGCACCACCTGCTTTCCGAAGTTGAAGCTGAGAGAGGTGGAGGGTTTTAGGGAGAGATATCCTTCGTAGATCATTCTTTTGGGGTCATTGTGCTCCCAGCCGAGATAGGAGTACAGCAAATCGAAATTGGTCCTGACAAAAAGACGAGCGATTCCTTTCTCGAGACTTCCCTCCAACTGAAGCTTCCCGTTGTATGCCTCAATCGTTTTCCCTTCGTCACGGTTAAAAAATTTGAGCTTGTATAAGGCGGCATCCCTGTCGAGGACAAAAAGGACCGGCCTCAGTTCCACATAACCGCCAAGATGATAAGGTTTCTTTTCTATTTCTGAAATGTCGAATTTATACTCTTCTGCAAAGGAAACAGAAAACATGAAAATGAGAAGCACAGCAAACAGGACGAGCCACCGTCTTTTCATGATTTATGCTCCAGGCCCCCTCACCCTCCCCTCTCCCCCAATTTTGGGGAGAGGATAAATGTTGGAGGGAACGTAGTTTCGGTCTTTTTATTTTCTCAATGATTCCATATTGGGCATAAAAGTTAGGGTAAAAACCTCGTCCTTGAAATCTTTCTGTTTGATATTGGCGAAGAGCATGATCGATTTATAGCCCTTATAGAGAGGGCTATCCGTTTCCATGACCGAGGGCCTGACAATCCCTCCTCCGAAGTCTTTGACTTCCTTGAAGTAAAGTGTCTTGATGAGCATGGAAGCCTCGGTAAGGCATTCTATCTTTGTTGGGAGCTTCTTGCTTTTTTCCGCCCAAAGCTTTATTCGGTCATAAGCAACGGTTTTGGTCTTTGCTTTGAGATAAAGGAGATATTCATTCCCCGGTTCTTCAACCTTTTCCACATTATACTCTGCGGCATAATCCAGGCTGAGGATATCCGCGTTATTGAAGACCCCTCCGATCACAGATTGCAGGCTGGTAATCCGTACCGGTTTTCCTACGTTAGGGATATAGAGCCACATGTTATCTCCCAACCGCAAGGTACTTCTTCCCTTTTCGCTGGCCGGAGCAAGAAAGAGAGCTGCAACCTTGTCCACTCCTTTCTTCACCGAAAAGAGGGTGTACTCCTTCTTCCGTCCATCCGGCTCCACGTTAATCAGTTTTCGGTACATCTCATATGATTCGGGGTTTAGATTCCGGTCGATCTGCTTCAAGAGCTGAGTGCCGTCTATGGCATACGCCGGAACAGCAATGAGCAGAGCAAACAAACAAATTAAAATTTTCTTCATATCCAACCTCTCTTTCTTTGTGTTAGGTCCAAGGTGAAGGGTTAAAGGCAAAAAAATATTTTTAGCTATTTTCCTTTGACCTTTAACCTTTCACCTTCGTTTATACATGTCTCAGGGCTTTAATGGGTTCCATTTTCGACGCTTTGTACGCCGGCTGTAAACTGGCGACCACAGAGATGAAGATGACAATTACTGAGATCATGAGTACATCGGAAGGAGCGATGGTGGCCGAAAGAACAAGGCCTGTTTGTCTACCGAAATCGAAGGTGATCCCAACACGATTGAGGATGAGAATGATCACCAGTCCTATCAGGTCACCCGCCAGCGCTCCCATGGTTCCGAGAAATAATCCTTCCAGGACAAACATCGATAGAATTTTTCCAGGTAGCGTCCCGATAGCCGCGATCGTACCAATCTCTCGAATCCTCTCATAGACCGCCATGATCATTACATTCATGATACTGACCAAGACCACAGCGATCAGCATAAGCTTGATAAAGAAAGCCATGACATCGATCATCCTGGCAATGTTGTAAAAGGGAGACAATTTCTCCCAGGTATGGACCTCGAAGATGGGTTTGCCCTGCTTGTTGACCTCCCCGGAAAGAAGTCCTTCAAGTTTGTCACTGAAGGCATGGAGCTGTCCGAAATTCTTCAACCGGATGGCCACCTCGCTCACTTCCATCTCCCCCATTCTTAAGACCTCCATGGCATCCTCAAGATGGATGTACCCATCTCTCCCGCCAGGCCCGGTGACGCTTTCGAGCACGCCCGATACTTTAAACTGCTTTCCATTAACAGACCCATCCTTGTTGGTGGCGATGATGACTACCATATCGCCTAAATTCACTTTCATGCTTTTCGACATAAGGTCAGGAATCCAGATCTCCCCTTTTTCAAGAGTCTTTTTTGTGCCATTTGTAAGCCTCGACGGAAGGAGGGGAACCGTCTTAAATTCCTGGTCCGGATAGACTCCATTGAGTCTGATGTTGGTCGTCTCAACAAAGGTGCTGAACATCCCCCCAAATTTTATTCGGGGAGAGAAGGCTTCCACTTCAGGCTGCTGTTTGAGAATCCCTTCCAATTTCTGATAAGCTTGCAGTTTGAGGTTGAGATTGAGGGGAAGGTTATCTATGGAGGCCAAATAACCCTTCCTGTGAACCTCCAGGTGGCCCAACATCGAGTCAGTCATCTGTCCGATCATCATGTTCTTGAAAGAGCCGCTTATCGAAATGAAGAGGAGAACGAAAACAACCCCGATCGTCACAAGAGAGGCCGTAAGCAATGTCCTCCTTTTGTATCTTAAAAGATTTCTAATGGCGATTTTAGATAGGTTACTCATTTTTCTTTCCTCCTTTGACCTGCTTTCCGGTCAATTCTCCATCCTCAAGAGTGTAAACGATCTCCGCTTCACCCACGATCTTCTGGTCGTGGGTGGAGAAGATGAAGGTAGTCCGAAACTCATTTCTCATCTTTTTCATCGACTCAAGGACCAGAAATGCAGTCTTATGATCGAGATTTGCGGTTGGCTCATCGGCCAGGACCAGTTTCGGATTTGTGACCAACGCTCTTGCAATAGCCACCCTCTGTTTCTGCCCACCGGAGATCTGGTCGGGGTATTTGTCCTTTTGGTCAACCATCCCAACGGCCTCCAACATGGTTAGAATTCGCTTTTTCCTTTCACCCCCAGGAATATTCTGAACCATGAGAAGGGGGTATTCGATATTTTCAAATACCGTAAGAACAGGGAGGAGATTGAAGTCCTGAAAGATAAATCCGAGATTATTCCCCCGAAACGAAGCGCTCTGTTTCCGGTCAAGATGCAACACATCGGTGCCCGCAACCTCTAACTTCCCTTCTGTCGGCTTATCGAGGCACCCTATTAAATTCAAAAGAGTGGTCTTTCCGCTTCCCGAAGGGCCGACAAAGGAGACAAAAGAAGCGGGTTCGATTTCAAAACTCACCTCATTGAGTGCCCTGATCGCAATCTCCCCTGCCATGTAGTCTTTGCTTACCTTGGTTGCCACTACACTGTAAATTTTGGTGATATTCTCTGCCACAACGAGTCCCATGATTTTCTCCTTTCCTAATAGGTTAGTTGTTTGAAAATCGGTTCAGTTGAATCATTTTTCCTCGGGGTGTCATTCCTGCCCCGATTTTCATCGGGATAAACTCCAGCAGGAATCCAGGGTTTTTCTTGTGGCTTGTCATTTTCCTAAATATCGCTCCAGGGTACTGTCCGGGGTTAAACCTACAATCATATCTCCGTTTACGATCTTTGTGGGGGTAGATGTGAATCGAAATTTATTTGCCAAAGCGATATCTTCAAGGACTCTATTTTTCGCCCTGCCTGCCTCAAGAGCAGACTGAAAGATTCGAACATCGTACCCTTTGCCTTTTAAAAGTTCCTCAACCTTCTTCCTCACAGCCCCTTTTTCTAGATTGGAAACATCCTGACCCTCTTTAGTGAAAAAGAAATCATGAACAACCCAGAAAGCCTCGTTGCTGATCTCTTGGGCTGCGGCTGCCATCTCAGAAAGCTCAAAAGTCTTTCCCTGCGGCTGAAATGGGAAATGTTTGAATACGTACCTGAAATCTTGCGGATATCGCTTCATAAGTCCCATGAACTTTGACCACGAATCCATGCAGTAAGGGCACTGAAAATTTGAAAACTCAACAATCGTGACCTTGGCTCCCTCATTTCCGAGGGAAGGGGATTTTTCCATCTCCAGGGTCCCCATATCGATCTTTTTGGGTTTAGCAGGCCCCGCTTCTTTCAGGGTCACGTTCTCTCCCTTGATGAAGAGATTTCCCAAGAAGACCTTCTCTCCTGATTTGTCCACGTAGATGATGGCGGGCATCTCTTTGTCAGGAAGGACAATGAGGAGCTTGACAGCATAAAAATCCGGGATAGGACTTTCTTTCTTCTCTAAAAATTTAATCTCCGTCCCCGGTGGCAAGCGAACCTGGGATTTGAAGGTGTCGATGGCCATCTGGACCGCCGTGTCCACCTGAGAGAAGCTAACGATTGGAATCCACAAAACAAGAGCAATCAGCATCCCTGTCCAAAACATAGTCTTTCCCATTTTCAAGCCCTCCTCAGATCATAAATTCTGTATTCTTTTCCGTTTTTTGAAACGGATCTGATGAAATGACTGAAGTCATTTGCATTATTTTATCCTGTTTACCCTTGAATATCCAAAAACAGATCGGAATTAGACGTTTCATGGATTTTAATGACTTGGAAAACGTGGTCCAATTCATCTAAATATACACGGCAGCTCTTACATCACCAGCGTTGCCCCCTTCGTGGGCCTCTGCCAATTCCCATCCCTGTTCCATATCCTATTCCCATTTCTAATAAACAGTCCTGAGGAAGCCGTTCCAATTGCTCTCTCGTCAATATGGATCGGGCCTTCATCTGGTATGAAAAAGAGAGTGTTTCGAGTTCCGTTTGAAGGGAAAGCAATTTCTTATGCCGTTCCATTAGATCTTGGGGTTTGATGTTTTTGTCTAAGACGTAATATTGCAACTCAAGTCTTAATGTAATAAGGTCCCTGTATTTTGGCGCAAATTCTTCCTGGTAGGCGCGTTGAAGGTTCTCGAGCGACCTGATCTGCTCTTCCGTAAGGGCAAAGGAAGATGATTTCCAGCACCGTCCCTGACTGTCCATCCTCAAGCTTGGCCTATCCAATTTAGGAGACCGCTCCTGGGCTTCTAAAAACTGAATGCCGAGTAGAGTGAGTAAAGAAAGTATGAGCATAATAAAGATTTCGGGCTGCAATTTGGATTTCATTTTTCTTCTCCTGGATTAGATAGGTGGGGCGGATATTTCCCCGCCCCACCTCTTCGATTACCAGCGGCCTCTGGGGCCCATCATAGGACCAAACCCCATGCCAGGACCGAAGCCCCTGCCAGCAGCAGGTAACTGCGCCAGTTGTTCCGGTGTGAGGATCTTGCGGATCTCAAGCCTCAAATTGGTTGCTTTCTCCTGAAGCTCGGATCGGAGATCTGAGATCTCGCCCTGTTTGGTCTTGATAGCAGCCGGGTCAACATTCGGAATTGACCAGAGTTGCCGGAGCTCCTGACCCTTCGCATAAAGCTCTTTCTGAAGAGGTTCACTTTCTTTCAGAAAGCCATCTCGCAAAGCCTGGATCTGTGAAGATTGCTCTGCAATCAGGTTAGGAATGGCAGGGGTACCATATCCGGGTCCCATACCATAGCCTCGGCCAGGCCCCCAGGCCAGTGCTGCTGTCGCCATCAGGGCCAAAGCCAAAGTCAGACTCAACCCAATGATTGTGGTCTTCTTCATGGAAATCACCTCCTTTCTTCTGGATTCAGCTTCCTCAGTGTGTTTCTTGACCTCTGAGGAGAAAATTTGTGAATGAATTTCTTGTTTAAGTAATTTGTGAATTTAACTTTTGAGAGATGAATTGTTGATGGCTGGTATTAACAGCGCAAGGTAAGAGAATCGAAGGAGATGTTGGAACGAAGAGAATCTGTTCCCAAGACCTGGGAATCAAGTGGAGTCGGTGGTTCCTGTTTCAATGGAATTGAATCTAAGCTTACGATCGTGAGATCATCCTGAGAGAGGAGAAAATGAAAAGGACAGGGATTGCATTTGAGTATCTGTTTGTCCTTTGCGAGTGGACAACCACTCCCAATCTTCTGGATGAAATTGAGCGGCGTCATCCCGAATAGAATAGGGATGAGGACGATTGCCGGAATAATGATGAGAAGTTTTGATCTGTTAAACATTTGAAGCCTCTTTGATTTGAACCTTGATCTGAGATACAGCATTTTTAATGCCAAATCATAGAAAATCGGACTGGATGAGAAAATATTCAAGATTACGAGAGGTTATGCGAGGCCCTAGGGTTATGATCAACTCCCATTAAACAAATTCCATCGACAGCAACGTCGAAACAACTAAGTACAAACATATAAATTCTTTATTATTATTGGCAGGTTGGAAGTTTTCGACTATAGTTCCCTTGATCGACAAAAGCGTCGAAGATGTGCCGGGCTACAATACAATCAAAGAGATTCCTGTCCCTATTAGGACGACCCAGAGGATATCCACCTTTTTTAGGAGAGCAATAAAAGCTCCGAGCGTGATAACGAGGCGCGGTAGATCCCAGGGGATATTTGAGGCAAAGTGTATGGTGACGGTTAACAGAAGTCCCACAAAAGAACAGAGGATGCCAGTGAGAACCCTGTTAAAATAAGGCGAGGTTCGCATCCTGTCAAAGTAAGGCACAATGCCGATAACGATCATGAAGGAAGGCAAAAACACACTGGCCGTTGCGACAAGCCCTCCCAAAAAACCATGTATCAAGTAACCTATGAAGGTTGCTGTAATAACAATCGGGCCAGGGGTGACCTGCCCGAGAGCAATTCCATTTAAAAGGGTGGGGGCGTCCAACCATGAACGGACTTCAACAATTTCGTAAAACATGAGTGGAACAGATGAAAACCCGCCTCCAAAGGCAAGCAAATCTATCCTGAACATAAGCGTAGCAAGGTCGAACAGCTTTCGGTCTAAAAAATAAAAGGCTGTAAACCCTATGGCTGTAACCAACACTATTATTAAAAGAGATTTTGGAGCATGTGCCTTTTTCATGGTGCCCACTGCAGGAGAAAGAGGTTGTTTGTGATAAAGGATCACTCCCGAAAAGGCCGCTATGATAATGACCAGGATGGGGTTGATCTTCAGCCCAAATAGACCTGCGGCAATCAACACATTGATCACATTTTTCCAGCTCTTAATGGAGGTTCTGCCAAAGGAGAGAGTGGCATTAGCGACAAGGGCAACAACGATGGCCTGAAGTCCATTAAATATTGAAACAACGGAGGGTAATGTATGCGTCCTTGCATAGAGGGCAGAGAGGATCATCATGAAAAGAAATGCAGGAAGTCCAAATCCAATGAAACTTGCGGCGGCTCCTGCTACCCCTTTCGCTCTCAAGCCCACATAGGCAGACATCTGCATAGCCGTTGCACCCGGTATGGTCTGACATAAAGCAATACCATCACGAGCGGTCTTCTCGTCCAGCCAATGCTTTTGATCCACAGCCATTTTACGAATGTAGGCAATCATTGCCGGACCGCCAAATGCGGTAGCTCCCAGTCTTAAAAAAGATGTGAAGAGATGAGTCAGGGAAGGATGTTGCTCAGTCTGTTGACACTCCGAGTCTTTCATAAAGATCCTCTCCTGCTATAAGATGATGGGAGTCTTCTTCCCAATTGCTCTTACCCCGTTAGAAATAATACCCCGCTACTCCCTCCGGGCCAGAAGCCCCTCTCTCCGGGGCAGATGCCCCTCTCTCCGAGCTGGAAGACTCTCCGAGCCGGAAGCTGGGGCGGAGCCTGGGCCGGCGGCTGCGGCGGGGTTAGATTTTAGAATAATTCCGCCTGCCTGCCGGTAGGCAGGGCGAGGTTTAATGCCCTGCTTGAATTTCTAACGGGGTTAACCTTCTCTTAATGGCTACATCCCCCTTGGTGACCTTTGCAGCAACCATCCATAGAAAGTTCCTGGAGCCTATTCTCACCGAGTAATTGAAGATTCTCTTTCACTGTTCGGGCTCCTGCTTCATAGACCTTGACACCCATGGCATTTAACTTCATCAGGGCCCCTGGTCCGATACCTCCGACGACCACAGCGCCAACCTCTTTCCCGCCCAGGGCTGAGACAGGTTCGCACATGCCATGGACGTGCTGAAGATCGCTGTTTTGCACCGTCACCGCCTCCTTTGTCTCCGCATCGACAAGGATAAACGCCGGTGCCGAACCAAAATGATTGTAAACCTGGCTTTCAATACCTTCATCCTTTTGAACAGCAAATCCTACTTTCATGACTTTCTCCTTTCTGATTGATATTGATTTCTATTCTCAGCGCCTTCCCTTTGAGAAGGGCCTCTGCCACCTTGCGCCTGGCCTGGTCAAGAATTCGCCCGAATGTGGCTCGAGATATTTTCATCTTTTGCGCCGCATCCTCGTGGTAAAGTCCCTCGTAATCGGCAAGCCTTAGGGCCTCCACTTCGTCCATGTGAAGAGATACCTCTTCAAGCTTAAATAAAGGAATCCCTCTTGGCTTGAAATAATAAGCATTGGGCCTGCATCCCACAAACCGGCATTTTCTCGGTCTCGCCATAAAACAATTATAAGCATATGCTCATAATTTGTCAAGACCGGGATTTGTAAAAAGGGGACAAACTACTTTTCAGGGTTTTGAGTTTTGCCAACGAGGAGAAAAAACGGCCTGTCCGCCTTTTATCAGGCGATCAGGTCGGACCTGGGGATTTCGAATTCGCAGGGTACTCCGGTTTGACAGAGGCCGCACGCAGGGGGAGGGTTCTGTAAACCATAGCCCTGGCGCTTTGCTTTTAATGGCTCAGAATTGATGTATTCGTTGCATCTATCCTTATCATGACCCTCTTCTGTGATGGCTCCGGCAGGACATCTCGGGATGCACTTCCCGCATTTTTCATTCCGGAAGAGGAGGCAGTTTTCTTTATGATGGCCGTACTGCCTCTCGCTTGGGGTCAGTTTCAGAAGGGTGACGACACTTCCTATTCGGACGGCCATTCCTTTCGGAGTAATGAGACCATCGTTGAGGCTGAAAGTCCCAAGGCCGCAGGCGTAGGCGATGTGGCGCTCCGACCAGGGAGAAGCCCAGCCCACCTTTTCATCCCGGAAGTATCGAAACGTGGGCATCAGGAGAGGGGCGACCGCCACAAAACCTAAATCCTCCAGAAATCCCACGACATGTCTTCGCAAGGCGCCATTGCAGGTCTCGCCGAAATCCCTCGTGTAGGCCCAGAGTTTTGAAGGAAATTTTTCTTCTTTGCGATTGCTTTTCCGGGTGTCCTCGGCAGTGGGTAATATCCATGAAATGACGCTAATCTGCTCGTACTCGGGGAGAAGAAGTTCTCTCCCTTTCTCCTTTAAGGCAGCAGCGATGATCTCTCTCGGGGTAAGGTGGAATGAACCGATAATGCTCTTATACTCAAAGAACAGAGGATCCATTCCTGAGGCAAATCCGACCAGGGGCTCTTCCCAGTAGAGGCCATTATCCAGTTGGGTCCTCCGGTTCTGGTTATTCTCGTTCATGAAGTTTTTAATGAGCTGCTCGAGGACCTCATTTGGATTTTTTAGAAAGACGACCTTTTCCACTTTTGTCATCGTTTTCTCCTAACTATCCATTCGTGGTGAGTATGTCGAACCATGAACGGATTCCATCGATATAGTTCACCCTTCGAGAGCCTCAGGGCGAACGGAGTGTTTCAATTTGCGATTTGAAATTTGCAATTTGAAATGTTTTTTTATTCCTTCTCCATCTTTGTGGAGTCAAAACCACCTTTTTCATGAATTCCCGCCAATTTACAACGGTACTCCTCAATGGCCAGTTTTAATGCATCCGTGGCTAAGGTGAAACAGGGGATTTTCTCTTTTGGCAATTGGGAGAGGACTTCCTTTGATGTCTCCTCTGATATTTTCAGGGCCTCATCCAGAGTGGCTCCTTTGATTCGCTCGGTTAAGATGGAACTTGTTGCAATGGCTGCCCCACAACCAAAGGTTTTAAAGGTTGCCTCGGCGATTTTGTTGTCATTGACCCTGATGAACATTTGCATGATATCGCCGCAGGAGGCATTGCCTACCGTGCCCACGCCATCTGCATCGTGAATCTCTCCGACATTTCTCGGATTTTGAAAATGTTCCATTAAAAACTTTGGGTATTTGGCCATCTCATACTCCTCAATCAGACCGGTTTTTTTTCGTCCTGGTTCTCCAGACGCTTAACCCTCTCTTCCAGTTTACCGTGGAGCTGGAGAAGCATCTTCATAATATCCGACAGCGGGTCCGGAAGGTTCCCATGTTCGAAATCAAGATCTATTTTTTCAGGGGTGAGTGACTCAACAATGCGACCCGGAACGCCGACCACCGTCGCACCGGGTGGAACGGCCTTAACCACCACAGAGCCAGACCCAATTTTTGCTCCATCCCCGATCGTGATAGCTCCCAGGATGGTGGAGTTCGACCCCACAATGACACGGTTTCCAAGGGTGGGGTGGCGCTTCTTTTTTTCAAGGGTGGTGCCACCAAACACAACGCCTTTATAAATGAGGCAGTCGTCGCCGATCTCGGTGGTTTCCCCGATCACCACTCCCATGCCATGATCAATAAAGAGACGCCTGCCGATCGTTGCCCCGGGATGGATCTCAATTCCCGTGAAACTCCGGTTGAGATGAGAGATGAGCCGGGCAGTGGTGTACCATCTTTTCTTATATAAAAAATGGGCAATTCGATGAAACCAGATGGCGTGAAGGCCCGGATAGCAGAGAAAGATCTCCACATAGTTCTTTGCCGCAGGGTCCCGCTCTTTAATCGTCTGAATATCTTCCTTCAATCGCTCCCACATAGAAGCAATTCACTCCCAAGGATCATAGGTTAATATAAATTTTAACCCAGAAAATACACTAAATCCAATGTAATCTTTCATAACGGAATCGTCATCTTCGAATAATAAAAATATTCCGTGTGGTTAGGTTAAGGCGACGAAGCCCGTTTCGGTTACCGGTTAAGGTTACGTGTAAAGAATGAAGAGACGTCAACCGTCGCCTTTTATTTACGATACGGGCCTCGTTACCCTTACCGTTGGACTTTTATTTTTACAGGAATCCCTTTGGGTTTTGAGGCTGGGATTTCTTTTCTTCTTTCTTTCCGCTTTCGATCTTAAATCCGGATTCTTCGAGAATAAATTTGTCATCACCGGGGTCAGCTTTTAACTCCAGCTGGAGCTTTTTGGCCTCCTTGACATAAGATCCTTCTTTGAGGCGGATCTCTCCGTCGGGCACAACGACGATGGCCGATTCTCCGAGGACAGGACATCTCTGCTCGCAAAACCCGCAGCCGTTGCACTTCGAGGCGATGACGACAGGGCGGCGATACCCCTCGACAGGACGAAAAACGATCGCATTGTATGGACAGATCTCGTCACAGATCAGGCAGATCTTGTTTTGAGCCCAGACCAGGCACATCTCCTTGCGTAAGACGGCAGTTCCCACTTTGGCATGATTCTTCTCCTCAATGGAGACGGAGCGGATGGCCTGGGTGGGACAGACCTTGCCGCAGACATTACAGTTCTGGTCGCAGGGAGCTAAACGGAGGTCCATCTTCGGAGTCCAGAGTCCTGAGAAGCCCGATTCCCAGAGGCAGGGTTGAAGCGTATTGGTCAGGCAGGACTTCATGCACTCTCCGCATCGGATGCAGGTTCGCAGAAATTCCGTTTCAGGAATTGCCCCGGGGGCGCGGATAAGCTGGAGTTTGCTTTGCCTGAGGGTGAAAGGAGTCCTCGCAGCCAGAAACCCAGCTCCCAGTCCCCCAGCCAGGGAATAAATGAATCCTCTGCGAGAAAAATCAATCCCCGAATATTCTCCGCCTACGGAAAGGGAAACCGGAAAGGTGATGGCGTTCTGCGG
>Ga0315297_10002325_pt1 | contig 11972 bp, 10 predicted proteins | sample YL17G15_0_MG_FD_203628 | JGI IMG/M metagenome (GOLD analysis project Ga0315297, IMG submission 203628) | Sediment microbial communities from Yellowstone Lake, YNP, Wyoming, USA - YL17G15_0 | ecosystem: Environmental > Aquatic > Freshwater > Lake > Sediment | place: USA: Wyoming | collected... | reverse complement strand
AACGGCGGCAAGGGTCGTGACCGAGGTGGAGGCCTGCTTCGCGGATCTCGGTCTCCACAAGGCGCTCATCGCGACCTGGGAGTTCATCAACGTCACGAATAAGTACATCGTCGAGAGGGAACCCTGGGTCCTGGCGAAGGATCCGGCCAAACATGCCCGTCTGGAGACGATCATCTATAACCTTTTAGAGGCCCTTCGCATCACTGCCGTCCTCATCTCCCCCTTCATGCCGGGTTCGGCCGCTAAAATGATGGATCAGTTGGGCATCGCCGATACCGCCGGCCGGAATTTCGAGAGCATTCAGGCCTGGGGCGGTCTCCGGCCGGGAAACGAACTGAAACGGGGGGAATCCCTTTTCCCCCGGGCGGAGTTTCGGGCGGAAGAGACAGGGAAGGCGCATGCGCCGGCAGCGGCGGCCGGAAAGGAGGTCTCACCCATCAAGCCGGAGATCGGCTACGAGGAGTTCGAGAAGGTGGATCTCCGGGCGGCGAAGGTCATAGCTGCCGAGCGGGTTCCCAAATCTAACAAGCTTATCAAGCTGACGGTGCAGATCGATGGAGAACGGCAGATCGTGGCCGGCATCGGAAAGGATTACAAACCGGAAGAGCTCGTCGGGAAGACCATCGTTGTCGTGGCCAACCTGAAGCCGGTGAAGCTGATGGGAGTCGAGTCCCGCAGCATGCTCCTCGCGACGGACACTCAAGACGGCCTCACCGTCCTCGGCTTTGACCGGCCGCCCGTGACCGGCTCAAAGATCAGATAATATGGGGACACCATACTAATTTCTGATGAAATTAGTATGGTGTCCCCATATTATCTGAGGCTGGCAGGTACTGAGAGCGGGATATCCACGGGCGTCACGAAACGGTTCACGGTGTCGAGAGTGTTGCCCACATTGAGCTTCCGGAAAAGGAGGGCGAACTGCACCTCCAGTTCCCCGCCGAGGGCAGTCCGAACCGCCGCCGGGAGTTCCCAGAGCTCCTTTTTGAAGGGGCCAATCCCCTTCTTCCTTGTTTTGTAGAAGAACTGCTCCTCCGTATCCCCTTCCTTCCGCTCGGATGCCGCCTCCCGCTTCAGGTAGTCGTAGATTTGCATCCGGAGGGCGGCCGGAAAGCTCGGGCTGTCGTAGATGATGTTCTGGAATCCCGTCGCCAGGTGGACCTCCGCTGTTCCCGTCGCGGGGAACCGGTCGAAGGCTTCCTCGGGCAGCGTCGAAGCGCCGTGCTGCACGGCGCCGGCGAGGCCGTAGTCGGTCCTCGCTGCCCGCGATAGCTCCTCCAGGGTCGCAAAATCGAGTTTGACCTGGGCGACGCTCCCGTCGGCCAGGGGAACCCCGCCGTGGGTCGTCCCCGTCTGGACGCTGATCTTGCTGATCCCTTTCAGCTCCGCCGAGCTTTTCTTCAGGGTTTCGAGATAGCCACCCATGAAGGCGTGGAGTTCCTCCACCGTGCTGTTCTTCCCGCCGACCTCGCCGATCTCCCCGCCGACGGAGATGTTGATCCCGGCCGGCTCCAGATCCCGGACCATCGTCGTCAATTCGGCGGCCAGGCTGTAGTTGATCCGCTGCTGCTGTTTCACCGTCGCTTCGGCAAGGTCGACAAGGGTCGAGGTGTCGATGTCGATGTTGTAGAAGCCGGCGTCGATCGCTTCCCAGATCAGGTCCTTGACGGCCCTGACCTCTCCCTCCGGGTCCTTCGCATATTTTTTTGCCCCCACCTGGAAGTGGTCGCCCTGGAAAAAGAGCGCTCCCCGGTACCCCGTCTTGAGCGCTGCCGCCGTTACCGCGCAGGCATACTCCTCCGGCCGCTGGCTGGTGTAATCGATCTCCGAACGGGCGATCTCGAAGATCACCGCCCCGACCCCTGCCGCCATTGCGGCCCGGAAGACCGCCTGGGCGGTATCGTAGGTGAGCGCCCGGATGTTGATTGCCGGCACGGTGAAACCGGAAACCTCCCCCCGGCCCATCGCTTCGTAAAGCCCCTGGATCGACGCGGCGTGAATGCCGGACGCCGTTGCGGCTCTCCGGATCAGCCAGCGGGCGGCCGCCCGCGTCTCTTCTGCCGGCGCGAAGACAACCGTCCGGATCAACTCGTCGATCAGCGTCTCCCGGAGACGATTTTCATCCAGAACCCGGACAGCGCCCCCGTCTACAGCCAGCGCCCCCTTGAGGGCCTTTTTCAGTAAATCCGTATTTTCGTAAATCATCGGCATCACCTCACTAAAAGGTCTCCATTGGAAAGCTTTCTCCCGAAGCCTGCCCCGAACGTTATTGCAAGATTCCTTGCTCCGCTCGGAATGACCTTGAGCGAAGGGATCGCAATGACAGCGGGATTTCCACTATGACAGGGGCCTTTTCAACGTCTCCGTTTATGAATTGGCGGCCAGAAACTCCATGGCCTTTTCCACCTCGAACCGGCTTCCGATATAGATCGGACAGCGCTGCTCCAGGTCCTCCACGCGGAGGGAGAGGATCTCCTCTTCTCCGTCCGTGGCGATCCCCCCGGCCTCCTCTATGATGAAGGCCATCGGCTGCAGTTCGAACAGGAGGCGGAGTTTGCCCCGGGGGCTTTTCTTCAGGGCGGGGTAGGTGAAAATGCCTCCCCGCTTGATCAGGACCTGGTTGATGTCCGGCACGAACCCGCCGCTGTAGCGGAGCTTGTAGCCCGCAGCCTCGAGATATTCCAGATACTTCAGATGCTTTTTCGTATAGTCCTTCCGGAGCCCTCCCGGGCTGTAGATGGAGCCGCGCTCCTCGAGCATTATGTGCTCCTGGGAAAGGACGTACTCCCCCTCCCGGTTCAGGACGAACTCGTGGGTCCCTTTCCCCGCGGAATAGACCATCGTGATGAGTGGCCCGTAGGTGATGTAGAGCGCCGCCACTATCGAATCTCTTCCCCGCGTGAAGACCGACTCTTTGTGGATGCCGATGATGGTCCCGATGGAGAGGTTGGTATCGACGAGGGAGGAACCGTCCAGCGGGTCTGCCGTGACGAAGTATTTTTCCTCGCCCTTCCCGATCTGGATGACCGCATCTCGCTCCTCCGAGGCGTATTCCCGGACGAAGCCCGAATACTGGAGCTGGTTCTTGAGGATCTCGTCGGCGCTCCTATCGAGCGAGAGCTGTTCCTCCCCGTAGAGGTTCTTGTAACCGGCCAGCTTCCGGTTCGATTCATGGATCTTGGCGGAGATGTATTTTCCCGTCACGGCGATCTGCCAGATGAGACGGCGGAGCTCCATCTCCACGCCGGCCATCCACATGTGGCGACGCAGATCGACGACAAACCTGGTGTAATCCGATATCCCTTCTCCCATCGTCAGTTCCTCCATTATTAAGAGCATTGAAAAGGGTCTGCGGCGGGGCATTGTGCACAACTCTATTATTAAAAAATATTCGTCAAAAAAGCAACCCCCTTTTTTGCCGTTTCACCCTCTTCGGACTCCAGAACTCCGCGTGCTCCGAGGCGCAGAACCAGTCGGCAGGGGGCTGCGCCGGGGAAGGTTCCCCAGCCGCCGGGCCGGAATCGAATCAATCATTGACAGGAACCGCTGATCTTTATATAATAATATGTAAAGCCCATCATAAGAATTTACGAAGTGATAAAGCAGGAGGTGCCTAATTGCGAATCACCGCACAATTCTGAATTCAGGAAATGTAAAAAACCATGGACCTTCGAGCGAGATCCCGGTCTTTCTCCATCAGCCGTTCCCAGCAGGATATCGAAGGCCAATTCGAAAGGAGATTGATATGAAACGATTGTTTGTTGTGATGATGACGGCGCTTTTTCTCTCCGGCTGCGGTGCTGCGGCCCGGGAGTCTGGATATTATGAGCACAACACCCTCTACAAGAACTGGGAGCATCTTAGGTTCAGCATGTGCGGCTACAATAGGGTCGATCAGAAGGAAGCCATGCTGTCCAAGGAACAGGACTGGTGGGGATTGACCGTTGAAAGATCCGATAAGTAAAATCCTCTCGCGGGGATCCGGCCGGCTTCCCTCCCATTTCGGATGATGGCCGGATCCCCATCAAATAACACCTTTTGAGGAAAACCCCTTGCTCGAGGCCGCCTTTGCGTAAAGCATGTCTTCTCTCTTACCCCAGGAAGCGGTCGATCCGGGCGGCCGCTTCCGCGATCAGACGGGCGCGGGTCTCTTCCTGATACTGCAGGTCCCCCGCCAGGCAGAAAGGGATCACCTCCACCGCGGTCTGGAAAACCTCCCGGAGGAGGTCCGTTGTCTTCGCCTGCCTTACTGTAACCTTCGCCCGTTCGCTGTAGCTGTTCCCCTCTTCCTCGTTGGAGCCGAAGTCGTCGATGAGGAGAAGCCGCTCGAGGTGTTCCAGGGAGAGTTGCAATTTGACGATCTCCCAGAAGCGGCGATCCGCCTTCCAGGCGCCGAGATCGGCGGAGTTGGCCACGAAAAACGGGAAAAGGGGAGCTGTCCCCCCTTTTCCCGTTTTTCGTGCCGGGATACTCCAGGAGCGGAGATAACGGATAATGGTTTCCGTCGCTTCGGCGTAGTGATCGGTGGCGACGATCACGGCCGTGTCCGGGCGGGCGCTCAGATGCGAGAGGACGGGCCGCCAGTGAGGATCGATCCTCGATTCCACGAGGTAACGATCCACGAAGCGGGAAGCCGCCGCTTCGATTTCCCCTGCCGGGGCGCCGGGTGCAAGGCCGAGGGCCGCGATCCTCCCCGCCATTACTTTTTTATAGCCGGCGTCAGTGGTGCTCCCCTCGGTCCAGGTCGGGTTGACGATCTGATCCCAGAATGCCTCCGGGGTTGCGACACCGAGGGCGGCGAGGCCGGTCTCCGCAAGCGCCGGCACGAGGTTCTCCTGCCGGCCGAACCGGGGGGCGTCAAGGCTGAGCGTGCCCGAATAATCGAAGATGACAAGCTTTTCCGGCGTAAACTGTCTCATATCCTGATTTCCCGATACCCTTGCAGCTCAGGTCGTTTGCCGCGGCTGGCCATGTCAAACTTCAGCCCGTCGCCCTTTTTGCCAGGGCGGCGCGGATGATTTCGGTCAGTTCCCGGGAGGCCGTGAAGGGGTCCGGGGCGGCGCAGATTGCGGAGACGACGGCCACGCTGTTGGCGCCGGCCATGACGACCGCCTCGGCATTGGAGGCGTTGAGCCCGCCGATGCCGACCAGCGGGTGGCGCGAGAAGGCCCGGATCCGGGAGAGACCCTCCCGCCCCCAGGGCTCCTTGGTGTCCGTCTTGGTCGGCGTCGCGAAAACGGGGCTGACGCCGAGGTAATCCACGTCGAGCCCCTGCGCCCGCTCCACATCCTCCCAGGTCTCCACGGAAAGACCGATGATCGCCCTGGACCCCAACAGCTTCCGGGCGATCTCGTAGGGCATATCCTCTTGCCCCACGTGGACGCCGTCGGCCTCCACGGCCAGGGCGACATCCAGGCGGTCGTTGATGATGAGCGGCACCTTGAACGGCGCCAGGAGGGCCTTGATCATGAGCGCCTCCTCGACGAAGAACCGCGTGGTGACATCCTTTTCCCGGAGTTGGACGTAGGCGGCCCCGCCCCGGATCGCCTGGAGGACGACATCCGCCAGCGTCTTATCCCCGCACAGGCCCCGGTCCGTGACAAAATACAACCCTTTCATTCACCTATCTCGATCTTCAGCAGACGCTCGATGTCCTCCGCGGAAAGGCGGTATAGCGCATCGAGGAAGTGGAGCTGGAGGCTGCCCGGTCCTTCCGAACGGGCCACGCCGATCTCCCCGGCGATCCCCATCACGGCCATCGCCTCCGCGGCGGCAACCGCCGGGTCGGGGGTGACCGCGGCAAAGGCGCCGCAGAGGGCCGTCGCCGTGCAGCCGAGGCCGGTCACGCGGGTCATCATGATGTGGCCGTTGTGGACCTTGATAATCCCGGTATTTCCGATGACGTAGTCCGTCTCTCCGCTTATGCAGACGGCGCCGCCGCATTCTGCATGCAATTTTCGGCCGAGCTCTACTGCGGCGTCGGAGGAGGCGGTGCTGTCCACCCCTTTGGTCCGCCCGTTCGTTTTCAGGAGCGCCATAACCTCCGAGGCGTTCCCGCGGATGATGTCCGGGGGGACGACCCGCATCAGCTCGCGCGCCGTCCGCGTCCGGTAGGAGGTCGCGCCGGCCCCGACCGGGTCGAGAACGATCGGAATCTTCCGTGTCCGCGCCGCTTCGGCCGCCCTGAACATGGAGCGGACCCAGGACGGGCTCAGGGTGCCGATGTTGATGACGAGGGCGGAGGCGATCCCGACCATCTCCTCCATCTCCTCTTCGGCATGGGCCATGACCGGCGAGGCGCCGATGGCGAGCAGGGCGTTGGCCGTGCTGTTCATTACTACGTAATTGGTGATGTTGTGGACGACCGGCGCCTTTTCCCGGATCGCCCGGACCGCCGACCAGACATCGTTTGCCGTGATGTTCATGAAGTAACTCCTTCCCTATGGATGCTGCAAATATTTCCCGCGGAATGCAGGGATCGGACCGGATTTCTCCGTCAGCCCCTGACTGAGTGCAATTTTACGACGGTTGCGGAAGCGATGCAAGCGCTGCTTATCGTTCGGAGTAGAGGAAGCCCCGCTCGCGCATCCGTTCTAAAAGCGCCTCGGCCCGGACGGGCGGCTGTTGGGCGTGGAGTGCAAGCGGATCGATGCGCCGCGGCTGACGCCCTCGATCAGTAAGCAGGAACTCATAACGTCGCTTATCGGAAAGCCAAATCGCGAAAGTGAGCCTTAAGAAAACAGGGGTGCTGCCCCCATGTTTTTCCATTGTCAATAGAAACCAGTATGGTGTCCCCGGATTTCGCGGCTTCATGACACTTAGGAGACGGCAATATCCATGCCGAACAGTATTGGAGCTGTCCCCATTTCCCCCCTTTTACCTATTTCCGGCGGAGGGCGTAGAGCGAACCGCCGGACACGATCATCAGGAAACAGAGGAGCTGGCCCATGCTGAAGGGGCCAAGGACGAATCCCAACTGCGTGTCCGGCTCCCGGAAAAACTCGATGAAGAAACGGATGACGCCGTAACCGATAAGGTAAAAGGCGAACAGGGCGCCGTCGAAGGGGCTCTTCCGACGGATCAGCCACAGGACGGCGAACAGGACGATACCTTCGAAGAATGCCTCGTAGAGCTGTGAGGGATGGCGGAGCAGGTGAAGCGGGTCGAGGGGGAAGACCATTCCCCAGGGAACGTCTGTCGCCCGGCCGTAGAGTTCGCCGTTGATGAAGTTGCCGATCCGGCCGAAGGTGTAGCCGAGCGGGATGGCGGGGCAGAAGAGGTCGGCGAAACGCCAGAAATCGATCTTCCGTTTGCGGCAGAAGACAATGGATGCAATTAGGATGGCGATGGCGCCGCCGTGGTAGGACATCCCGCTTATCCCGATGAAGTGAAAACCTCCAGTGAACTCGAAGGGAAAGAGGATCTCCAGGGGGCGCCGGAGGTAGTAGCCCAGGTTGTAGAATAATACATATCCCAGGCGGCCGCCCAGGATCACCCCGAGGATCGCCCAGACGAAGTAGTCCTGGATCTGCTCCGCCGTGTATGGGTAGCCCTCGCGCCTGATCCGGCGCATGACGAGGACATAGGTGCACAAGAAGCCCGCCAGGTACATCAGGCTGTAGTAGCGGAGCTGAAAGGCGCCGATCTGGAAGAGGTTCGGGCTCAGGCTTGCCGGGATGTGCCGCCAGGCCGCGATAAAATCCTGCATCAGTAAGCTTCCCCTTTCAGTTCCTCAACGTAGAGCTGGGCGGAAAAGGCCGCCGTCGCCCCGTCTCCGCAGGCCGTGACAACCTGGCGGAGGCGCTTGGCGATGCAGTCCCCGCAGGCGAAGATCCCCGGAACCGACGTCTGCATGTGCGCGTCCGTCGTGATGTAGCCGCCCGCATCTACATGGACCAGTTCCCGGAAGGGGGCCGTATTCGGAGTGAGGCCTACGAAGACGAAGATCCCGTTCACGGAAAGTTTGCTGAGGGCCCCCGTCTTGATGTCCTTCAGCCGGACCTCCTGGACCAGGTCGAGGCCGTCGATCGACTCGACGACGGAGTCCCAGGCGAAGGCGATCTTCTCGCTGGCGAAGGCCCGCTTCTGGAGGATCGCCGTGGCGCGGAGGCGGTCACGCCGGTGGATGACCGTCACCTTCTTCGCGAAGCGGGTGAGGTAGAGCGCCTCCTGGATGGCCGTGTCGCCCCCGCCGACGACCGCGACCTCCCGGTTTTTATAGAAGGGGCCGTCGCAGGTGGCGCAGAATGAGACGCCCTTGCCAATGAACCGCTCCTCGCCCGGCACGCCGAGACGCCGCCAGTTCGCCCCCGTGGCGATAATCACGGCGAGCGCCCCGTAGCGCATCTCGCCGGCGGCGATCTCCCAGCCGTCCTTGTCGCCCCACCGTTTCCCCGTCACCTCCGTCACGTCGCCGGAGGCGGTCTCCAGACCGAACTGGACGGCATGCGCCTTAAAGCGCTCGGCAAGGTCGAAGCCGTTGATCCCTTCCGAAATCCCCGGGTAGTTCTCGATGAGGTCGGTGACGGTCACCTGGCTCACCGTCGAGTCGCCCGCGATCGCGAGCGTCCGGAGATTCGCCCGGGCGGCGTACATCCCCGCGGTAAGCCCCGCCGGCCCCCCGCCTATGATCACGACATCGTAGGGTGAATTGGAAACCGATTCTCCTGCCATGGTCGTCTGCTCCTTTCGTCAGTCTCTTTCCGGGAAATTTGCACTGCCGGCCAGCGAATCAACAATTCCATTGTGTTTCTATTTAATCGACAAAGCAACTTTTTGTAAAGCGCATAATTGGGGGCCCAGTTGACTCGCTTCTTCTTGACAGGGCTCGGCGGATTTTCTATAGTGCCGCTGCTTCAACTTACGCTCATGATGATTTGCCAACAGGGAGAATAACTTATGCCGGAAAATCCGCTGCATCTGCTCTTGCATCCGCGATCCATCGCCGTCGCCGGCGCGGGCAACAACCCGGCGAAAATGGGCACCCTACAGGCCCTCTCCATCCTCAAGGACGGCTACCAGGGGAAATTCTACCCCATCCACCCCACGGAAAAGACCGTCTTGGGGCACAAGGCCTACGCCTCGCCCCTGGATCTCCCCGAGGTCCCGGACCTGGCCATGCTGGTCGTTCCGACGTCCCAGGTCGCCCCTCTCCTCGAAGATTTCGCCAGAATCGGAACAAAGCGGGCGATCGTCGTCAGCGCCGGTTTTAAGGAGACCGGAGAGGAGGGACGGGAACTGGAGGAACGGCTCCGGGAGATCGCCAAAACCTACGGTATTCGTTTCTTAGGCCCCAACTGCATTGGGATCCTGAACACCGCGATTTCCCTGAATGTCACCATCGCCGAACTTGAGAAAAAGCCGGGCCGGCTCGGCATGGCATCCCAGAGCGGCACCTACGTGACCCAGACGTTAGCCTATCTCCGGGAACGGGGGATCCGCTTCAGCAAGGCGGTCAGTTGCGGAAACGAGGCCGACATCGATATCATCGACGTACTGGAATACCTGGGCGAGGACGAACAGACGGAGGCGATCATTCTCTACATCGAGGGAATCCGCGACGGCCGGCGGTTCATCGAGACCGCCCAGCGGATCACGCCCCGCAAACCGGTCCTCGCCCAGTACGTCGGCGGATCGGCCGCCGGCGCCCGGGCGGGCTTCAGCCACACCGGCGCCCTGGCTGGTCCCGATTTTCTCTACGACGGCATCTTCCGCCAGGCCGGGATCATCCGCTGCCGCTCCATCGAAGAGCTCTACGCACACGGGTGGGTGCACGCCACCCAACCGCCGCTCCGAGGCAACAGGCTTGCCGTCGTCACCAACTCCGGCGGACCGGGAACGGCCATCTCCCATAACGCTGATCAGGGCGGAATGACTGTCCCTCGGTTCTCCGACGCCCTGCAGGCCAGAATCCGGCCGCTGATCCTGCCTCATGCCGCCAGCGCCAACCCGGTGGATCTCACCTTCCACCTGGACATGCGGGTCCTGGCGATGACCATCCCCCAGCTCATCATGGAAAGCAGCGAAGTGGACGGCCTCGTCCTCCACGGCGCGATGAATTCCGGCTTCATGAAGATGTTCTATTCCCACGTCAGCGAACTGATAGGCAATATTCCCCTGGAAACATTTCTCGAACAGGCGGCGATTGACATGTCCGACGCCGTAACGCTGCCCCGGAAATATAACCTTCCTCTGATCGTCTCCTCCTTCTTCGGCCGCGAGGACAACAACACTTCTTTCTATATGGACCACGACGTCCCCGTCTTCGACTCGCCGGAAAAGGCGGCGTGGGGGATGGTAACGCTCCTGCGGCACAAGGAGATCCGCGAGCGGAAACCGATTGTGAAACCGGTCCTCCCAGCGGAGAATCCCGAAGCCGCACGGATCATCCGGACAGCGCTCGCCGCCGGGCAGAAGGCCCTCGACGAGCGCCAGGCGAAACAGGTCCTGGCCGCCTACGGCGTTCCTGTAACCCGCGAGGAGATCGCAACAACCGAGGACGAGGCGGTGAAAAATGCACGCAGAATCGGCTTTCCCGTCGCCGTCAAGTCCTGCGCCTGGGAGATCATGCACAAAAGCGGCAGGGGGCTCATCGCCCTGAATATCCGGACAGAAGCGGCCCTCCGGACGGCATTCCAAGCGATCCGGGAAGTGGCCGGGCAGGAGATCCCGATCCTCGTCCAGGAGATGATCTCGGGCAGCCGCGAATTCGTCGCCGGGATGACCCGTTTCCCCGGTTTCGGCCCCTGCGTCCTGTTCGGCCTCGGCGGCGTCTTCACGGAGGCGCTCAAGGATACGTCATTCCGTTCGGCGCCGCTCAGCCGGACGGAGGCGGAGGAGATGCTCTTCGATATCCGGGCGAAAGAACTCTTAGGCGAGTTCCGCGACCTCCCCGCCGTGGATTGCACGGCCCTGGCCGGCATCCTTCAGGCTGTGGGCGCGATCGCCCTCATCCACTCCGATATCGCCGAGATTGACCTCAACCCCCTGATCATCGCGGGCTCGAAGCCCATCGTCGCCGACGCCCTGTTCGTCTTTTAAAAAACCAAGGTGGAGTCGAATGATATTTTTCCGTCAGATGGAAGTGGGCGATTACGCAGTTTTCGCTTATTTGATCGGCGATCCGGAAGCCGGTGAGGCGGCGGTGGTCGACCCGGCCGACGGTGTGGATCAACTCATCGCCGTGGCCGAAAAAAACCGTCTTAAAATCCGCTATATCTTGAACACCCACGGGCATGTGGACCATGTCATGGGAAACGCGGAAATGAAAGAAAAGACAGGAGCAAAGATCATCATCCATGAAGCCGAAGCCCCCTATCTCACAAACATCGGAGACTTCTGGCTGGAAATGTTTCAGGCCCGGAAATCTCCTCCCGCAGACGAGGTGTTGGCGGACGGGGATATTTTCCGCGTGGGAAGGTACGAATGGAAGGTTATCCACACTCCGGGGCATACCCCCGGGGGTATTTGTCTTTACAACCTTGATCACGGCGTATGCCTGACCGGAGACACCCTGTTTGTCGGGTCCGTCGGTCGAACGGACGGACCAAAGGCTTCCTGGCCCCAGCTTTTTGATTCCATTGAAAGGAAGCTTCTCGTGCTTCCCGATGAAACCGAGATTTTCCCCGGGCACAACTACGGGACGTCCCCTACCTCAACCATCGGCCATGAACGGGTATTCAATCCCTTTTTGAACGGTTCTCTTCCGGCGGACATCTTCTAATTAGGACTTCATCAGGCATCCGGTTACGTTTGAGTTTGGGGGCCTACCTTAAAAATACTTGACATAGGGGCGATTTGAGTGCATTAGAGCCAACAATGACGACTTCGTAAAAAGTCGAAAATTCCCAAGAATCGTCATTCCGGTGAATCCCGGATCGGGGTCCGGGACAGGCACCGGAAGCCAGAGATTTCAACGCGTTACAAAAACACTGGACACCGGTTTTCACCGGTGTGACGACTTTTTACGAGAG
>Ga0315297_10002321_pt1 | contig 11978 bp, 21 predicted proteins | sample YL17G15_0_MG_FD_203628 | JGI IMG/M metagenome (GOLD analysis project Ga0315297, IMG submission 203628) | Sediment microbial communities from Yellowstone Lake, YNP, Wyoming, USA - YL17G15_0 | ecosystem: Environmental > Aquatic > Freshwater > Lake > Sediment | place: USA: Wyoming | collected... | reverse complement strand
ACTTCTAATATTATTTTGGAAAATCTAACAATCAGATGTACTCAAGACGGCGGTCAGACTGTTGTGCCTTCTGGCAACGTTACTAGTGTCGTAATGAATTTTGTTAATATTTATGGCGATTATCCAGCCATTGATGGATTATATGGCGCTTTAAATAAGATTGACGGAACTTTCAACCATTGTATCATTCAATCGTTCTATGATGCTTTATGGATACAAGCTGTAACTTATACTAAATTCAAGGATTGTTATATCTATGGATATGATAACCAGCCGGATGGTCCAACACTAAGGGCTGGAGGTGCTTTATTTGCTGGTTCAGCTGGCACGATTGATTTTGAAAATTGCACTATTCAAGCGGCAGTCTCAGCAGGTTCAAGTGCATTATCAAAAGCAGTTTTAGTTTCTGCCGCCGCCGCTCAGACTATAAATATTATTGGTGGAAGAGTTATTGCTACAGGGACATCTGGTTGTGGTGGGATTTTTGGAGTATCAGCAGAAACTACGACTAGTTCGGCAATCCTTAATCTGAAAAATGTTGATGTATTATGTTCTACTGCAAGTTCTATTGCCACTTATGGAATTTCAGTTACAGGTAGCACTTCAACTGTGAATATGATTAAAGGAATAATCGCGACTACAAGTACTTCCGCTACTTTATATGACGCTCGCCGAACTGCAGGGACATTAGTATTGAACGGTGGTGTTAAGACCGATGGTAAATATTCTGGAACTATTACCTATGATGGCGAGATTGCAACTGAAACACTGATGGCTTCCTCTAAAGTTAGCCTGATGGAAAGTGGTACTTCACCAACTTATTATACACACCTGCAATCAGGTGATCTGACCGCAGACAAGACGATTACTTGGCCAACTACTTATCCGGCTTCGGTCAGTTTGCCGATGATTGGGACTGCCAGCGGGACTGGGACACTGGGTTGGGGCAACCAAGCCGTCCAAACAACTTCGGCGCCAACTTTTGGCGGGTTAACTTTAGGTGGAAGTTTAGGAATTACTGAGTTTTCAACCGTTAACATCGGGGCTGCCACATCAGATTTCTGTATCAATAATGTATATGTAAAAGGAACTTTCTACAACCATGGTTCGGATTCTTTTACGATTAATACTGTCGCCACTCATCTCGCCAACTCTGCAGTCCATCTTGGAACAGATACAGTCAAAGATACACACATAGATTGGGGAATTGGCACAAACCAAGTCTCGGCAGTTGATGTACCAATGGCAGACGCCGGGGCATATTACGATACTGATGATATAGAATCGTCTTTGCAGCAAATTGGCACCGGAGCGATGAATACCCGTCAAATCATCAACTGGGGAGGTTCGGGTTATCAAGCGGCCGCAGCCTATCTTAACATCCACGGCGCTGGCGCTGGCAGGCACATGATGATAAGGGCAGGTTCAATCACTGGTATAGCAGCCTATATCAATTCTGGCGCCAGCTATGTGATTAATTATCAAATCTGGAAAAATGGATCAGCTTTCGCTGGGGCTAATCAAATTGTAACGGCTAATGGCGCTGGCGGCACTTATACTACCTTCCCGACTGGATCATATACTTTTGTGGCTGGTGATTTACTGCAAGCCCAAGTTGCTTCTGTAACCGCCTCACCATCCGGACATGTTTTAGATTTAGAAATATTAACTAATGTTTAAGGAGTAATATGGCAAAACCAACTCAAAACCAATGGCTAATAATTAAAAAGAACTTCTACGGCGATCCTGATAATAAAGGACTTGAACCATCTTTTATGGATTTGAAGTTTCTATTCGATAAATTTGTTAATTTGGTTGCTTTAGTCGGGTTTGATAATATCACAGATACACAGTGGGATTTGATTAATACCCAATACACCACTATGAAATCCACAATCCAAACTTGGTATAATAAACTACCATAATAACAAAGGAGTCTTATGGCTAGAAAAAAAAGAACACCAAACTTTTTAGCGGGACTAAAGAAAGGCACTTTGCACCGAACTTTAGGAATTAAACAAGGTACTAAAATTCCTGCAAAAAAGTTAGTAATCAAAAAGGGTATGAGTAAGTTGATGAAAAAGAGAATTAATTTCGCCAAAGTGGCAAAAACTTGGAAAAAGAAATAATTAAATAGAAAGGCAATTATGAAAAAATCAAGAGGATCAAAAATCCCTGGCTGGGGGTGGAATGATACCAGCGGGCAGGAAAAACCTAAAAATTTAGGTATTTCTGGAACTGGCGGACTTGGCAAAATGCCATCGCCGCAAGGCGTGGAAGCTAACGCAACAGCACAGGGCGAACCAGGCGAATGGTAGAATGGAATATGACTACTAATAGGCAAGGAAATTGTATCAAAGAAAAAGAAATCCAAGAAATCAGAGATTTTGCGATTGAAAGCAAGACCCGTTTTGAGTATATCCAAAAAGATTTATCTGATATTAGAGTTAACCATATCGCTCATATGGTTCTTTCACTGGAAAATATGAATAAGAAATTAGGCGAAGGTTTTGAGCCGTTAGAACATAGAGTTGCCAAACTTGAGAAATTAGCCAATAAAGTTTTGGCTTGGGCGGCGGTGTTGGCGATCATCGCTGGTATATTAATCCAATTATTATTTAAGTATTTATAATGGAAAACCCTAATAAAAATTTTATTATCCTTTACATTATTGCTACACTAGCCTTAGCTACTTTATTTTATTTAACTTATAACTTTTGTCGAAATGGATTCTTATGAACATTCAATGGTTTCCCTCACCAAATTATAGGGGCGATAGAACTAAAATTGATAGAATTGTTTTAACCAATCCAACGACCCGTTTTATTATCTCTGATTGGTTTACGACCAAGCCACGGTTTGTGTATAGAATTATGTTCTGCTATCGTAATTGCTTTAAGGTTTTCAGGTCGATTATCAAGTTTATTACCATTAATATGATGAGACCTTTCGTTAGATTTAAGTTTTCTACCAAGTTTTTTTTCAAGAACAATAACGTGGGTAAATTTACGAGTTTTATTGTCTCGTTTATATCCCCATTTATTTATAGTATAGCCACCCTTATATCGAGATTTATTGTAACAATCAAAACATTTTATGTATTTATATCCAGTAAGTTTTTTACCACATTCAATACATTCTGGAAGACCACCTTTCCAATTTGGATTATTAGACCCTTTATATCTATTTTGTTGTTTAAAATATTTATTCACAACTATATTATACCAAAGACGAGAATAATAATCAAGGATATATTATGAAGGTTATTTGGTACCCTTCACCTAACTATTCTGGAAACAGAGAAAAGATTTCTTATCTGATAATTCATTGGTTCGGCACTGGTAACATCGAAGGTGCTAAAAATAGATTCTTAAATCCAAGCTCTAAAGTCTCAGCCCACTATGCCATTTCAGGCAAGACTATTTATCAATTCGTCAAAGAGGGCGATACCGCCTATCACGCTGGTAATTTGGCAATGAATTTACGTTCAATAGGGATTGAGCACGATGCCACGCTTGACCACAATGCCAGTGAAGAGACCTATCAGACTTCAGGTCAGCTAGTTAAAGAGATTTGCCAAAAGTGGAATATCCCACTAGATCGAGAACATATTATTGGTCATCGACAAGTAGTAGCTACTCAGTGTCCAGGAACTTTAGATATAGATAAAATAATTAATATAGCAAAAGGAGAATCTATGGAATTATTCAACAAAAACGCTTATAGTTTAGGTGTAACTGGTAAACGTTATTTTCACCTTACTTACGAAGAAGCCACTGCCCTGAAAGCTGTCCCCTTGCAAGAATTTAAACTTTATTCAGATGATTGGTTAATCAAAGATGGTAACGTTTATCAGCACGTAGAGAGTCCAGGAGCTCTTAATGAAATTACAGGTAATAAGACACCTAAATATGAAGTTGTGGTGTTTAAAGAAGACTATGATTCGCTAGATAAGCAATTAAAAGACTGCCAAGCCAATCAAGGACAAGCGGTTGAAGGTTTTATCACTAAAATCTTAAATGCGATTAAAGAGTGGTTGAGTTCATTAAAGAATAAATGAAAATAAATACTATAATTCAAGGCGATTGTTTAGAGCAACTTAAAAAGTTACCAGATGAGTTTATTGATTGTGTTATCACTCCGTATTGTGGTATAATAAGGATATGGCACAAGATAAACTTGGTAGATTCATTAAAGGGACTCATTGGCGACCAGAACAACCATTTTGGGATAAAGAATGGTTGAATATTGAATATCATCAAAAAGATAGGTCGGCTATTGATATTGCTAATCAGTTTGGTATTACAGAAGGTTCTATTTTGTTTTGGCTACGGAAACTCGGCATTAAACGGAAAACAATGGCAGAAATTAGGCAAAGAAAACATTGGGGGTTATCAGGAAAACAAAACGGAATGTATGGTAAAACTGGAAAGAAAAATCCAAACTGGGACGGTGGTCATTCACCAGAACGCCAAAGTCAATATGCTCGTTCGGCTTGGAAAGAATTGGCTAAATCAATTCTTAAAAGAGATAATTATAAATGTCAAAAATGTGGTGTCAAAAATAAATTGGTCGTTCATCACATTAAGAAATGGAGTCGTTATCCAGATTTAAGATTTACTTCATCTAATTTAGAAACGGTATGTAAAAAATGCCACAAATTATTACACAAAAAAAGGAGTTTTTAGGGCGACACATCAATTCTATTTTACAGGGTGATGTGTTGGAAGTTCTTAAAGGATTTCCAAACGAATGTGTTGATACAATCATCACATCGCCGCCCTATTATTAGCGGCTTGAGGGATTATGGTGTTGAAGGTCAACTCGGTCTTGAAAAAACTCTTGATGAGTATCTTAACAAAATGCTTTTAATCACAAGTGAGCTGAAACGAGTTCTTAAAAAGACAGGAACGATGTGGTGGAATCACGGAGATAGTTATGGGGGAAGTAATCAGGGGCGAGGACAAACAAAAGAGAGTTCGGGATTTCAAAATGTAGTTCGTCAAACTTATTATCAAACTGCTACAAGAAATAGTTTATTAAAAGATTTACCTGCTAAATCTCTAATGCTTCAAGCCCACCGCCTCGTTATCCGCATGATAGATTCCCAACAATGGATTTTAAGAAACACAATTATCTGGCACAAACCGAATTGTATGCCCTCCTCTGTCAAAGACAGATTTACGGTAGATTACGAACCTATATTTTTCTTTAGTAAGTCCAAAAAGTATTGGTTTGAGACGCAGTATGAGGCATACGAGCTACCAATGAATAGATGGGGTGGAATTTACACAGATGGAAATTATAAAAATTCAAAGTTTAGAGATAAAAAAAAGATAAGTTATCCGCAAAGGGGTAGAAGTTTAAGACCAAACAACTTGGGTCGCAACAAACGCTGTGTCTGGAAAATAGCGACAAGTCCCTTCAAAGAAGCCCACTTTGCCACCTTCCCTGAAAAACTTATTGAGCCGATGATAAAGGCGGGGTGTCCAAAAGAAGGAATTGTCCTTGACCCTTTTATGGGTGCAGGCACAACTGGTGTAGTGGCGAAAAAATTAAATAGAAATTATCTTGGAATAGAATTAAATAAAGAGTATATTGAAATTGCTAATAAAAGAATAAACGCTATCCCTGATACCTTAAATATATAACTGCAACTCGTCTATCTGATACTACTCTGGCAGTTAGTATCAGCCACTACGAGTTTGCGACCGTATGATGATATCGGTCAAACGTGATAAGCGTCAATCTTATCAGCCAGCTTTCACCCCGTTATAGCTATCATCAAGTTGGCAGAGCAGAGGAGATATTAACAATTTGTTAACCAAAAATATATAAAAACAGTTTATTAACTCAGGAGTTTTTTATGGAAGCGATTTTAGGCGTATTAGCTAGTATCTTGGTTTCATTACTAAAGTTAATCCCAGATGTCAAAGACAACAAGGCAGTGCAAATTGCTTTGATGCTATTCTTGACTTTAGCGGGTTCGCTTTATTACTCAATCGCAATCTTGCACATCTACAAGTGGCAGGATTTGCTTTTGAAGTTTGGTGAAGTTTGGGCGGCAGGTTTGGTTTTCTATTTGGGACTATCCAAGCATCTCGGAGATGCAGTTTATAAGAAATGAGGTGAGTTAGGTGAGCGATAGTTTGCTTTACGAAATCCCCTTCATCAAAGAAATAAATCACTGCGAAATGACCCCGATGTGGCTCTTCTATGAAGAAGAAAGCGGATTTGACATCTATTACTGTCCTGCCTGCGAGACTATCCTCGCCCACAAACCACAAAAGACTGACACCGCCCAACTAAGCTTTGCCAGTTAAGGCCGCCCCAGCCGAGGGAAGAGTTGAGAGATACGATATGATGCACAAAACGTGCAAAAGCTAAGCGAAAAGCCAATCTCATTATCATTACGAGGCTTTTCGTAACCCACTTATCCTCTGTCTCTCTTCTCTTCCCCTTTTTTACTTGACATACAAACAACTTTTTATTAAGATCAAGCCGGAAGGGTTATTCATTTCCCTACCTCCTTTAGCAGCAGGCTTGGTCTTTAATTAGCCTGCTGTTTTAATTGGGTCTTGACAAATAATAATTTGTTTGATAAGATAAAAATGATGAGAGTTGGTCATCTTGAATAATAAAATTTAAGCTTAGATAGATTATTCAACCCTTAGACCGCCAAAGACCAACTCTCTGTGGCGGTCTTTTGGTTAGAATGGATACCGTGATAGACGGACACATACATTTAGCAAGAAAAATTCTTGAAAGTAATCTTTGTCCAAAAGGTAAGTTTAGTCGATTTGAAGCATGGATTTATCTTTTATTAAAAGCAAATGGGTTACCGAAAAGATGGCAAGGAATTGATATTGAACGTGGTTCTTTTATTACAAGTCAAGTAAAATTATCTTTGGAATGGGGTTGGTCACTTGGAAATACAAATAAATTTCTAAAGTGGCTAAAAAGTGAAAGCAGAATTGAAACCAAGCCAACTAATAAATTTACTCTTATAAAGATACTAAAATATAATAAATATAACTCATTTAATGAAAGCAAAAGTGAAACCAAAGTGAAAGCAAAGGAAAACCAAAGTGAAAGCAAAGTGAAACAACATAATAAAGATAATAAAGATAATAAAGATAATAATATACATGTCGAAATCCAAAGGATTTACGACTTCTATGTTTCTTCTTTTAATAAAAATTCAAACACATACAAACTAACCCCACTTAGAAAAAAGAAGATTAGTATGCGATTAAAAGACGCCGGGATTGATTTACTATTAAAAGCAATTAAAAATACTTCCAAGTCGGCCTTTCATCGTGGCGATAATGATCGTGGTTGGGAAGCGGATTTAGATTTTATTATTAGAAGTTATGAACAGGTTGAACGTTTTGCTAACCAAAGACAAGGTAAATTAAAATCATCTGACGGCACAATTTTTGATAATGAGACTGACTTAGAAAATTATGAAAATTATAAGAAAGGAGAAAATGAGAGCAAAATTAAATGAATCAAATGAGGTAAAATGGCAATGGCTTAAAAAATCATATCCAGCTAAGGTTGCTGATATTAAGTTAGAAGGATCGGGCTATGTCTTATTACATGATTTTAAGAGTGCTAAAGTATTAGCTTTCAGGCGACCTCTACTTGAAGACGAATCAGTTTTACCAGAAGGATGTGAGCCGATCCATAACGAAGAAGAATTAAATAAATGTTATAACAAAACAGAAGAAAGAATGGGGAATTATAAAAACGAAGAAAGATCGGAACGAAGCCAGACGCCAATTCCTAATAACCTTTTTTGATAAAGAAGAGGATTATGACGAAAAATATATTCATGGATTTTGGCTAATAAAATCTTGGAATGGGGGAACTAAAAAATGGCAAGTGGCTATCTATCCGGAGGAAAGTTATCGAAATTATAAAATGTTTGGCGAGGCAAAAAAACTTGATCAAGAATTTAACAATATAAATTTATAAGGTTCAAAAACAAAAGAAATGGTAGAATAACACGCTAAACTATTGACATACCTACAAGCGTGTAGTAAAATGGTATTGTGATGTGGATAAACTAATAAAAGGAAAATATGAACGATTTAGAACTATCAATAAGCGAGGCGCGTAATAAATTCTCGGAATATGTGGCTAAGATCGCCAAAACCAACCAAGTTATAAAAATTATCAAACATAGTAAAACAACCGCGGTCTTGATGAGTATTGATGAATATAACAAAATAAAAGGAATAAAATGAATTACACTTGGAGGTATTTCAAGGATCGTGAAAGGCAAAAAGAGATTATTTGGTTGACTAAGTTAATAATTGCGACCATCACGATCATGTTAATTGGCGGTTACCTAATCGAAAGGTTTGCAACGTGAAGACTCAAAAGAAAATATTAGCGCATATTAGTTATAAAAACGCTGAAGGTAAAACAATCCCCGGTGCAACTACCATACTTAAAAATCTAGGTTGGAACACTGACGCGCTTATTGGTTGGGCAAGACGTGAAGCATTGGCTGGCAATGATCCAACTAAAATAAAAGACATTCACGCTGACATTGGAACTTTGGCTCATTATCTATGCGAATGTGATATTAAAGGGAAAACGCCAGAATTAGATGAATATTCAAAAGCAAATATAGACATAGCCCAGGAATGCTTCAAAAGTTTTTTAGAATGGAAGAACTTTCACAAGATCGAATATGCGGTCTCTGAAATGAAACTTATAAGTGAACAATACCAATATGGTGGAACAATTGATCTTTACTGCCAAAGTGAAGGAAAAGGTATTTTGGCTGATATAAAAACTTCGAGTGGAATTTTCCCAGAAATGAAAATTCAAGCCATAGCTTACAAACAACTTTTAGAAGAACATGGCCATAAAGTAGATGAAGTTTATATCTTGCACCTTGAAAGAGATGGTGGTTTTACTCCACATAGAATTGGCAAGCCTGACGTTTATTGGGAAGTATTCAAACATTGCTTAGAATTAGAGAAACTTAAAAAGATGTGTTGACAAATTAAGGAGAAAAAATGAAAGTAAAAATTAATGAACCAAAAGTGATTGAGACAAGCACCGGCAAAAAGAAAATCCTATTCAAGGATGACGCCGGGAATACGATTGATAGCTGGGACTTGAAATTAGCGGATGTGGGCGGACAATTGATAGAAGGCCAACTTAAAAGCCATGAGTGGCAAGGTAAAACTTACACCACCTTTACACCAAAGCAAATCGAAGAAACACCAAAAGTCGAAAAGGTTGATGCTGAAGTCTGGGAACGCAAAGATTACATGACTGCTAAGATGAGCTCTTGGAAGTCGGCCTGTGATTTATACTCCGGCACCGGAGAAGAGGCAAAAGTTACCCAATTAAGCAAAAAGATATTTGATGACATATATAACGGATTTGGCACCCAGGACGCACCACAAGCCCCCACAAGCGATGTTACCGTCCTTGATGGTCTAGATGCTCCACCGATTATCTTATGACGATTCAGGAGGCAAATGAAAGATAAACGATGTGTTATTTGCAAACTAATGACTGATAGTAAAGTTAGATTTAAGGAAGGGGAAGAATATTGCCACCAAGAATGTTATGATGATTTTGTTCAAAAGAACAGGGAGGGTTAATATGCCTTATGATTATAAAACAATTTATCAATGCAAACATTGCTAATATAAAAATGGAAGAGATGAAGAGATTACAAGGAGGAGTTGAATGAAAGAGAAAAATGATGAGCCATTTTTGAATGATGAAGAATGTCTCGGTAAAGGAATCAGTGGATGTTTAGTTAAAATGATAGATGGCTCTGTTATGGATGTTACGCCAGGATGTAAAAAACATTATTATTCCGAAAAAGACATAGAAAATAATTTAATTTAGGAGGCTGCCATTTGAAACACAATCTGAATAATATCAAATAACGAGGAGGAATTCTGTTTGCTTCCTTAATAATGGCGGTCACTATAAACTTAAATGCTGTCTGCTACGCCCCGCCATCTCCGACAGAACCAAAGTTAGTTGAAAAAAATCAGACTGTCATTAATAGGCAGTTAAAACTAAACAAAAACAATCCTCTGGCTATAGACTCCGAGCCCGATAACATTATCAAGATTGTCGCTGGCAAATCAAATGCGGAGTTAGAAGCTGAGAGGGTTGAAAAAGAAAGAATAGAGAATGAACGAATTGCAACTGAGCAGAGTCGAAGAGCTGAAAGACAAACTCAACCTGCTCGCCCAACAACTAAATCTGGAACGAGAAGGCAAACTGTCAAGTATGGTTATAGTGGTTTTAGAAATCTTGGCGACCCAGGGATATACAGATACAGGGGACAATGTTCCTGTATAATATATGCCAATGCCAAATCAGGTATTAGGACATCAGGTAACGCCAATCAGGTTAGGGCAAATTCTCGCATACCAAGAATTGGAGCAATTGCACTTACTAATGAAAGCTATTTCGGACACGCCGCAATAGTTATAGGGATTACTGATACTACAGTCATAGTCAGTGAGTTCAATTACATCCCCTGTAATATTACTGAAGGGCGACAGATACTAAAAAGTAGGGTTAGGGGTTATGTCTATTAGATTAAGCGGGGCTGGTGCTATCTGATTTAAGTCTTAAAGATAGATAAATGCAGACTTTACCAGCCAGCCCCAAGAAATTATCTAAATAAAGGACTCTAAATGAAAGAAAAAATAATACAAAAAGGATATAAAGAATTAGCAAAGCATAAAATAAATATTCAAAATGGTAATTTATTTATAAATAAAAATAAAATTTGCTCAACTGGATCAAGATCGGTATGCGATTATTGTAAAACAAAATGTTGGCAAAGAATACCTTTGCTTACTACTGGTCAATTATGTGTTTGTATAAATCCAGATAAATTTAATTTAACAAAAGTAAAAAAGGAGAATTGATGAAAAAGATTAAAACTATTTTTGAAAGAAATTGGGAAGGAGATAGAAAGATTATCGATAAACCATTATTCAAAGAAAATGATTTTATTGAAGCGATAGCAACTGAAAAGTTAGATGGAACTAATGTTAAAGTTACAATAAGAAATCACGAAGCTGTTAGATTAGAAAAAAGAAGAAATCCTAATAAAATTCAGAAGGCAAAAGGAATAGAAGAACCGTGGTACGAAGACGCCAATGAATTCAATCCAAGTGATAAATGGATTTTTGACGCGCTGAAAAATACTAATTTAACAAAAATATCAGATGGCGAATTTAATGGAGAAGCTGTTGGGACAAAAATTCAAGGTAATCCTCTTAAACTTGAGAATAATAGAATAGTATTTTTCACATTAGGACAAGTTCCTATTTTTGATAATGTCCCTATAACCTACCAAGAGTTAAAAGAATGGTTACCAAAACAAATAAGTAAATATGGAAATAACTGTAAAATAGAAGGTATTGTCTGGCATAAAAACAATATCCCATTCGGTAAAATAAAATTAAAAGATTTTAAGTATTGATTAACAATCTTGATCGTGGAAGGAACTATTGTAGATTAAGTAAAAAAGGATTAATTATGAAAAAATTAAAAGGTGAAATTAAAGGCGAATTGGAAGTTCAAGGCGATTTAGAATTAACTGGTGATTTGAAGGTTGAAAAGTGGATAAATGTAACTGGTTCGATTATTTGTAATGGTTACTTTATCAAAGCTGGTAACTATATCAAAGCTGGTAGCTATATCAAAGCTGGTGGCTATATCAAAGCTGGTGACTATATCGAAGCTGGTTACTTTTATCACACCAAAGAAAAATCAGAAGAAATAGAAAAAATAGAATTAGATGATGAGAATGAAATCCTATGTAGAAAACCAGAAATAGAAAAAGACGAACCAGACACTACTGGCAAGAAAGTCAAAATCAAATTAGATAATAATCAAATCGTGGAAGGAACTATTGTAGAATAATTAAAAAAGGATTAAAAGATGAAAAACCCTAATTACTCATCACCTTC
>Ga0315297_10002320_pt1 | contig 11978 bp, 13 predicted proteins | sample YL17G15_0_MG_FD_203628 | JGI IMG/M metagenome (GOLD analysis project Ga0315297, IMG submission 203628) | Sediment microbial communities from Yellowstone Lake, YNP, Wyoming, USA - YL17G15_0 | ecosystem: Environmental > Aquatic > Freshwater > Lake > Sediment | place: USA: Wyoming | collected... | reverse complement strand
CTCTCCCACATCAACGTTCTCCATCTCTAACCGATACCCCTCGCATTCTAGGATGAGCGAGTTCCATCCCTTCTTTCCGGAAGGCAGGCGAACAGAGTTTCCGTCTGCATGAATTTCCATGACCTGAAGGTCTGGAAGGCCTCCATCATCGATCCAGACCGACTCGGCCGGATCGGGACCGATCTCGAAGATTCGGTTTCCCTCACCCTCGCCGGTGCATCGGCCTGTGGGGAAAAGCCTTTTCTCATAAAGATAGGCCTGGGGCAGAGGGATATCGCAATTGTAGAAGACGACCTTTTCTTCCCATGGTGACAGCACCTGGGGCAGTTGGGCATAATGGTCTGCATCGCTTACTTCGATCTCCATCACTTCCACTTCGTCCCCGCTCCAGAACTCCTTTTTCCGGGTCCACTGATATCCTGTGGCCCATCGGTCTTTCTGGAGGGAATAGACGAGAGAAAGGAGATCGTGTCGTTTTCCCTGGGCATAGAACCGGGACCGGTAGGGATCTTCGAATCGATGGAGTGAGCTATCCCGGTCCTTGATCCAGAGAATCATCGAGGACTGGAGAGGGTAGAGGTCAAAAAGCCATCCCTGAATCTCCATGAAGTCACAAACCCAGGCTGAGGTTAAGGGAAAAAGCAGGAGATATGAATTTAAAGCCTCGAAATATACGGCCACACCTGTGTGCCGAAGCACGTCAGTGCGCAGGCACAAGGGCCTACACTACAACTTTGTTTCACAAGAATCTTTCTCCTCCAAGGTCCTCAGCTTCGCCCTCATCTCGACCAGGGCCTTCTCGTGCTCAACAAGGATCGAGATCAGGATCGTCTCGAAAGGCCAGGGCCTGGAGGCGTAAACGCCGGCCTGGACATGGAGCCTCGCCTCTTCGAAGAGCCGGTCGAGAAACTGCTGATCCTCCTTTCTCAACCCTCTCCGAAATTTCCTCCACTCCTGGACTTCCTGTTCCAGAACCTGACTAAAAGGAAGGACCGTCCGTCCCATAATAACCCTCCAAAATCGCAGAGGGCATAGCGCAAAGCGCATAGCGGAATCATATCATGATTCCCTCTGCTATTTCGGCACCTGTCATTGCAGTGATTCTATTTGCAATTTGCAGTTTTTTGTTAAGATTTCAGTAGCGCCGGCATTTATTGCCGACGATATCCATTGCCGCTCCCAGTAAATGGGGGCAACGAGCTTTGGCCCGTCATCCTCCAGCGATACCTTCAAGACCAGATTCGAAAACTGAGAGAGCCTTTTCATAAGGTAGTCTCTCTTCGAGCCAAAAGGAGAGGCCGTCTGGAAGAGAAGGAGTGGAATCCCTTCTTCAGCCATTGCCTCCATCCTTCTCAGAGACCTCTCGAAGAGAGGCCTCACCTCTCTCTCGGATACATCTTCATCAAGGAAAGTCGTGATCAGCCCCAGGAGAACGGCCCAGGGTTTGGACGTTCGGGCAACCCCGTCATCCGCTTGAAAGAGAGCCGAGAGCTTATCGACCAGGGTAGCCATCTGGTAGCAGGTAAAGGCCCTCGCAATCCGGATCTTCTTGAGAAGTCTCTCTGGAGGAATCAATGCCTTTCTGGCAAAGGACGAGACCATGTAGGGATCAAAACGATTAGCACCATCCAGCACGACGACGTCGATTCCCCTTGCCGCCATCCATCCTACGAGATAGGATGAAATGCCTCCCATCTTCTCTCCTCGGAAAAGGACCTTCCTTGCTGACCGGGCATGGGGATTGGTTTGTGTTAACTGGGAAAAGATCTCATCCAGTGAAACCCTCGGTAGTTCGGAGCAATTTAGTTCGGAGTTCGGAGTTAAGAGATCAGAGTTCATAGTTAGCACTTTCTGAATACCCCTATCACCTTTCCAAGAATTTGGACCCCTCCTGATCCCCCTTCGATCCGGATCGTCTCCCAGCGTTCATTGTCGGGTCTCAATTCGATCCCCCTGCCTCTCTTAAAAAAACGTTTTACCGTTGCCTCCTCGCCCATGAGGGTCACCACAACGTCCCCATTCTCTGCGGAAGGCTGGGATCGAACGACCACGTAATCCTCCGGAAGGATATAGGGCGACATGCTGTCGCCCTTTACCTGCAGAAGAAAGACCTCCTTCCCCTTCACCCAATCAGCGGGAAATGGAAGGGTTCCTTCGACATGCTCAATGGCTAAAATAGGTTTCCCTGCAGTAACCCGGCCCAGGATAGGAATCTCCCGGATCAGCGGTTTTCTTTCTTTTCTCAAATGCTCCCCGTATCCTGCCTCCCTCTGGGGTAAACCATGGGCCTCGCTCCCCTGGAAGACGAGGACCTCAAGGCTTCTGGACATGGAGCCCGTTCGCTTTAGATAGCCTTTCCTCTCCAGAGCCTTGAGATGGTCGAAAGCCGCCCGGGGATAGATATGAAACTGTTCCCCGATCTCTCTCACCGAGGGGGGGTATCCTCGCTCTTTGATGAATGTTTTGATGAAACTGAAGATCTCTTCTTGACGGGCCGTTAGTTCCATACCCACCTCCTGAGCAAGAGAATACTATACATTTGTTTAGTTGTCAAGTTTTTTAAAGATTTTGATGGTCCTGTTTGCCCGGTTGTGATTTTGACGATTCTCCATTGTATTTATTAGAGAAGTTGGGTTAAAATAGGGTCACTTATTGCCCGTTTTGACAGGCACTGATGAGGGAGCAGGATACTTCCATGTTGGAACACCTGAAGGAAGACATTCGTATGATTAAGGAGAGGGATCCTGCAGCGAAAAACTACGTGGAGATCCTTCTCTGTTACCCGGGGCTTCATGCCATCTGGCTCCACCGTATTGCCCATTTCTTCTACCTGCTGAAATGGTACACAACAGCCCGATTGATCTCCCATTTTAATCGAGGGATCACCGGAATCGAGATCCATCCTGGAGCAACGATCGGAAGGCGCGTCTTTATTGATCATGGAATGGGTGTGGTCATTGGAGAGACCTCAGAAATCGGCGACGACTGCCTGATCTATAAGGGTGTGGTCTTAGGTGGAACGACCCTCGTCAAAAAGAAGCGTCATCCCACGCTGGGAAACCGGGTGGTGGTCGGATCCAACTCAACCATCCTCGGAGCCATCACCATTGGCGATGGGGCGCGGATCGGTTCAAACTCCGTGGTCATCAAACCGGTTCCACCGGGTGCAACGGTGGTGGGTGTTCCAGGCCGGATCGTCGAATCGTTATCGTCAGAAACCAAGGCGGAACTCGATTTCGAGCATGGAAATCTCCCGGACCCCCTGTCCGACCTGATGAAGATGTTGCTGCAACTCCACAGCCGATTAGAAGACCGCATCAAACGGCTCGAAAACCAGGACGAAAAAAACCCGTAAGGAGTAACGTATGGCGAAGTATCCCAAGTTTCTTATGGAACATTTTCAGAATCCGAAAAATGTTGGAGAGATCCTGGACCCGGACGGTGTCGGCACGGTGGGAAACGCCCATTGTGGCGATATCATGCAGCTCTACATCAAGGTCAAGGGAGACAAGATTACGGATGCAAGATTCAAGACTTTCGGTTGTGGCGCAGCCATTGCGACCAGTTCTATCCTGACGGAACGGATCAAAGGCGCAACCCTTGATGAGGCCCTCAAAATCTCTGAAGAAACCTCCAAAGAGGTCTTATCGCAGTTGCCCAAAGAGAAGACGCCCTGTTTCACCCTGGCGACGGATGCCTTGAAATTGGCGATCGAGGAATACCGTTGCAAAACGGAGGGGATTCATGAAAAGGGTGGCTTCAACGCCCTCATCGCTGAAGGCGAGGGTTGAACCGGGAATGGCTATGACCAAAGTAGATAAGGTCGTTTTTCTCAAGAACCCCAATCAAATCTTGGAACAGCTCATCAAAAACTTCATCAAGGAGAGCGAGCTTAATCGAAGAGTCCAATTAGATCAAGGTGTCTATTGGGAGGAGCCTCTGGTTGGATTTGCGTCAGGGATGGATCCCCTCTTCTTCGAGTACAAGACGCTCATCGGCTCATTCCATCAGACCCCCAGAGAGATCATTGCCTCAGCCCTGAGAGAGAAAGGCCGACCCCTTCTTCTCTCCGACACCGAGCAGGTCAGTGTGATCTCCTGGATCCTCCCTGCCGCTGAAGAGACTCGCAAGAGTAACCGAAAGGAGGAGCGGTTTCCATCCAAACTCTGGGCCTATACGAAGGATTTTGGAGAGGCCTGTAATGATGCCTTGAGGAGACAGGTCACTTCGTTCCTGGAGAACATGGGACACATCGCCGTGGCGCCCGTCCTTTTACCTTCCTTCAAGTCCCTTCGGGATGAGAAGGCAGGCTGGGCCTCTCCCTGGTCGGAACGCCATATCGCTTATGCATGTGGCCTCGGGACCTTCAGCCTCAGTGATGGTTTTATCACCCCGAGAGGAAGTGCTGTACGGATCGGCAGTGTGGTTACCCTTTTAAAACTCGCGCCAAGCGAGAAAAGATACCGCTTCCCGAAAGAGAATTGTCTCTTTTTCCGGAATGAAACCTGCGGGAAATGCATCACACGATGTCCTGCAGGCGCCATCACAGAAAAGGGTCATGATAAGGATAAATGTCGGGAGTACATCGCGTCCAAACTCCTCCATGAGAAACGACTCGAATACGGGTTACAAAATCCAACGACCTCCTGCGGTCTTTGCCAGACAGGCGTCTCTTGCGAGTTCCAGATTCCAAGGCCAAACCTGATTGCTTAAATGAAGGGAAAAGGTGAAAGGTTAAAGGATCAAGGAGGGAGAATGAACATCCGAAACACCCTTTCGATCATCATCTTTTTATTTCTCTTTATTTCTGCTCAACCTGTCCTTTCACAGGACCCCTCACCGCAAATAAAAGTGGGGAAAGGAAGCCCCCAATTCAGGGCCATTGCAGGGGTCTCCATGGGGGGCTATGGGGCCATGAATATTGGTTTAAGTCATCCAGGCACCTTTGCGACCCTGGCCTGTTTGGGGGGGCCCCTGGATATGGCCTACCTCCTCAAATTCATCGAAGTGGATATGATCGGGAATTATGATGCGGGTCTCTCCTATCCCAACCGGGATACCGGAATTGATATGTTACAGGATCTGTCCATCAGTTTTGGAAACCCTGTCTATTATAATCCTCAATCTACTTACTATCCCCCCGGAGTCACCGGTGAAAATGCCAGAAAGTCCACGAGGCTTCTCAATGTTAGGGATGGAGAACATAACCCCGATGGAAGCCTTCCCGTCATCACCTATGGAGACCCTTACCCTACCGACTGGGTGGAGGTTCTTCTCGCTGTTGATCTCAATGGAAATGGGAAAAGAGATCCGGGGGAACCCGTCGTCAGACAATTCCATGAACCTTTTCTGGATCTAAACAGAAATGGGATATATGATCCGGATGAATCCTTCTTCGATGTTGGACTCGACGGGGTTTCCGGAACCGGAGATCTCGGGGAAGGGAATGGCAACTATTCTTTTAATCCCAACCATCTCAATTATTTTGCCCAGGACCCATTGACTCTTGTTAAGAGGATTGACTTATCCGTCCTCCAGGGAATCAATCTTTACCTTGATGCCGGTACCGAGGATGAGTTTCAGTTTGATATCCATACCGATAATTTCGCAGACGCTATTGAGAATCGAAGGCTTCCTGTCCGGAAAGAATGGGGCTTCCCGGAAAGCTTTCCCCGGATTTCCCATTTCGATGAGAAAAGGGTCTACGTGAAATATGAAGGCGGACACGTGGGGTTTGACAAGGAGAACATCGGTCTCAGCTTTAATCGGGCCAAGAAGGGAGTGCAAGGAGCCATCCTTGTGGCAAACCGATTTTCCACGCTCTTTGCCTTTGTCTCAGACCACTTCCCGGGGGGAGCCTACGGAACGGATCCCTATGAGATGCTCAGACACCCGAGTAAGATGGGGGTGACTTCTTTCAACAGCCCCTCCCTGAAGAGAAGGATGAAGTTTGGAATTTACCTTCCCCCTGGGTATAAGGCAAGCGCCTCCAGGTTTTATCCCGTTCTCTATCTCTTGGGGGGCTACAACATGTCGATTGCAGGCCTCGCAAACAGGTATATCCAGGCAGCCCTTGATACGCTTATCCTGACCCAGCAAATACAGAAGATGGTCATCGTCATCCCGGATGGACTGAATGATAAGAATGGAAGAGGCCACTTCTATGTCAACCAGATCGATAAGGAACGGGGCGACAACTATAGGGACTATCTGTTCGATCTGATTGACTACATCGATCAACACCTGCAAACCAAGTGAAAGGAGGAGGAGGAGAAGATGATACGTTTCGAACAAACCTTCATGGACTTCTTGCTTCAGCATCAGGAAAGGCATAACCGGACCTACCACTTCCTCATTTTAATGGATGGGTTGATCAACGCAGCCAAGCACATCCAGCAATACTATCTGACGGGCGCCCTAAAAGGAAACCTGGGACAGGCGGGTAATGTGAACGTCCAGGGCGAGGATGTCATGCGCATGGACCAGATTGCCCAGGAAGTCACGATTCACTACCTCAAGGACTCGGGCCGGGTCATCCACGCCATTAGCGAAGAGACCAAAGAGATCATTCCCCTCAACCCGGAGGGGGGGAGGTACTTTGTTTATTTCGATCCCCTCGACGGTTCCTCGAACGTCGCCCATGGGCTCCCGGTGGGCTTCCTTTTTGGCATTGCCAAGCGAAACCTCACAGGACCGGAGGATGGTCATCTCAGGCCGGGGAGGGATTATATTGCTGCAGGAATGTTTGTCATCCCCACGGGAACATTCACGCTTGCCCTGAAAGACGCCGGCACCTGGCGATTCCATATCGATGAGACCATGAACTATGTGAAACCCTTCCGAATGGTTCTCCCTCAAGACTCCAAGAGCTGGGAACTCTCCTTCAACGAGTCGAATCGCTACACCTTTGCCGAAAAGATTCAGAACTGGATTGTCCAGAATGAGAGGAAATATGCCTTCCGGTATCTGGGCGCCTTAGCCGGGGATTTCCACCGGATTCTTTCGAACGGCGGCATGTTCATGTATCCCGCCATCGTGAATCACCCGAATCCCAAAAAGAACCGGCCTCAGGGAAAACTTCGTTTGATGTATGAGGGGGCTGTCGTCGCCTTTATGTGTAAAGAAGCTGGAGGGGATGCGGTCGATGAGACGGGAATGCCGATTCTCGATGTTCAGCCGAAGGAGCCTCATCAGCGAACCGCCCTCTACGTCGGTTCAAAACCAATGATAGAGGACATCACCAAGGTCTTACGTCAAGAATAACGAGTACGGGACGACAGATGCGAGTCCGAAAACCCGGGAAGATTCGGGACCAACTCTGGTTTTTAGGCGCTGAGGAATCCTGTGTCTACCTCCTGGAGGGGACCAACGAGTCCATGATCATAAGCGGAGGGCTGAGTTATCTTGTCCCCGAGATCTTGAAGCAATTCGAAAAATTCCATATCGATGAAACACGCATCGGAAAACTTCTGATTCTTCATTCCCATTTCGATCATGGGGGCATTGTCCCTTTCTTCAAACGCCGAAATCCGAAACTGCAGGTCTATGCCTCAGCCCGTGGTTGGGAAATCTTACGGATGCCAAGGGCCATCCAAACCTTCAATCAGTTCAGTTACAGTGTGGCCAGGAGGGGTGGGAAGGAAGAGATTTTAGCAGGATACGATCTGGACTGGAAAGAGGGGATCACAGGAATTCCTGTCTTTGAAGGAGACCGGATTGACCTCGGAAACCTTGATGTCCTCGTCATGGAGACTCCAGGCCATTCCTCATGTTCGATCTCTGCTTATGTCCCAAGACTCAGGGCCCTCTTCCCTTCGGACGCTGGCGGAATCCCCTATAGAGACATGATCATTGCCTCCGGTAACTCCAATTTTACCCAATATCAACAAAGCCTGGAGAAGCTGAGGAATCTTCAAATAGACTATGTCTGCGCAGACCATTATGGATACGTCGCCGGAGAAGAAGCCAGAGGTTTTATTCAAAAAACGATTGAGGTTGCAAAGCAGGAACGCTTGCTCATGGAAACGGCTTATCGGAGAATCGGGAACATCGACAGTGCGGCTCAAGAGCTAACCCGCGATTACTATCATAAGCATCCGGACTGGGTCGTCTCCTCCGAGATCGTAGAAGGGGTTTACCGCCAGATGCTCCGCCACATCGCTGGTACCCTTTCCTCCCCCGTCGAAGGCAAGAGAAAGGTTGGGGTTGGCCAAGGGAAGAGGGGTTGAGGACTTCTCACTTATCCAAGACTTGTCGGGAGATCTCAAAAATCACCCGGGTCTCCGGGTCAGGGCATTGCAACGTATAGACATCCTGCCTTCCAAAATCTGTCGGGTCGCTGGCTTTGCCCATCATGAAGAGGGAATACTGGATCGCCCCCAGGGCGACCGCACATAGGCTATCGGTCTCTTTAAGGTTCACCATTGTCCCCTCAATCACCATCTTGTCGCCTTCCTTCACATGAGGACATTTGCTGTCTTTCGCTTTTGCGATCACCTTGTATTTGGCCATCCTGAGGATCCTCCTTATCAGGTCGATGGACTCTATGTAAAGCATAATATGAAATTTGGCAATCCTCTGATTCCTTGATATTTCATGGGGTATCCCATATAATTTCTGTTAAGACATGGCCGCCAACGGTAGATGGGATTTGTTAAATGTTATATCAATTGTATGGTTTAGTGATTGATCATGATGCCCAGTTATCGGAAGTCCTTTCTGCTTCTCAGACTCATGTGGATGTCAGGGTTCAAAAGATCTCTCCTCACAAATCCTTCCCCTCACCCTCCGATTGGTTCATGAACTGGACTCTTCCCGGAGGGGAAAAGTGGCTTTCGTGCGCTAAAATGGATGGTGGCTATCTCCTTCGGTTCGATGAACTTGCAGATTTTTCCATTGATCATAATGGTGCTGAGATTATCTGTGTGCCGCGACCTGGAATTCCTGAAGACACGATCCAGCATCTCCTGTTGGACCAAGTTCTTCCGTTGGTTGTTAATCTGAGGGGCGGCGAAGCGCTCCACGCGAGCGCTGTCCTTACCTCCCATGGAGTGGTTGCCTTTGCCGGACCTGCTGGTTCAGGGAAATCGACCGTCGCCGGGAGCCTCGTAAAAGAGGGGTTCCCCTTTGTAAGTGATGACTGTCTAACCCTTTCAAGAAAAGGCTTGGATATCTATGCAATACCCGCCTATCCCGGGTTGAGGCTATGGGATGATGCGCAAGAGCATTTATTTGGAGAAAATGGTAAGATTAAATCTGTTGCTCATTATACCCGCAAGCTCCGCGTGGACATCGAAGAAAAACCGGAAAGTTACAGTACCGAACCGAAACCGCTCAGGCGACTCTACGATATTGTTCATTCACCCGAAATGGATGAAAGATCCGATATCGTGATAGAAAAACTTTCTGCCCGGGATAGCTTTATGGCGCTCGTTCGATGTGCCTTTCGTCTCGACATTACAGACCGTCAAATGCTGACACGACAATTCAAATTTCTAAAACGGGTCGCTTCGGCTGTTTCTGTCCGCCGCCTCTCTTTTCGAAAGGACTTTCAGCTTCTGTCGGCTGTCCGGGAAGCGATCCTTCATGACCTGAAAGATTTGGAATGAAACTAATATGCTACAGGGAGGGAGCCATGATCAAAAAATGGATGTGCCTGCTTTTTGTATTAGCAGTTTTATCAACCTTCTTCCTTGGATGTGCCTCATCGTTGAAAGAACAAAAAACGAGATGCCCCAAATGTGGCTCCTTTTATGATACCCGGGAGGGCGAAGAGATGTTCAAGTACATGCAGGGACGATAGGAATTGAAATGGACTGAACAATTGGGTTATTGATACAATGATGGGGCCATTTGCAACCCGCATTTTAGGTACTCGAAATTTCTGATTAAAAGGAGGGAGAGATGATTCCACAAATCAAAAAGATTCTTTATGCGACGGATCTCAGCAGGAACTCGGCTTATGCGTTTTACTACGCAGTCGATTTAGCCCAGAAGAAAGGGGCAACGATTGTCATTTTAAATGCGATTGAACCGATTCCCGCCTATGTTAAGAATTACATTACCGGAGTTGAGAAGAGGGACCTTGACAGTCAGAAGGAGATTATAGATATCATCCAAAAACGACTCAATAATTTCTGCCAAAAAGTAGATGCCCACATGGGTTCCCCCTGTGTCGAACTGGTATCGAAGGTCATTGTCCGCGTGGGCCATCCTATAGAGGAAATCTTATCGGTCGCCGATGAAGAGGGATGTGACATGATCATCCTGGGCAATCATGGAAAGGGATTTCTAAAGCAGACCTTTCTTGGAAGCGTTTCCCATGGGGTATTGGATCGAACGCGTAAACCTGTTTTCATCATTCCCCTGCCGCCTGAAAGTGAGGTTATCGATTGGGCATCGATGTAAGCAGGGCATCCTCTTTCTCTCACTATGACCCGGTTTCGATCAACTCCGACATTTTTCGGAGAGTCACAACACTCACGTTCCCAATCTTGCCTGCTCTCCCAGACCTTGCCGGTCAGCTTATGTAAACTGATATTGCCGATGGATTTGCAAAACGAATTAAATTATATTAGAATGATTTGTTAACCCCGAAGCCCGAATTCTTTGGGTTCTATCTGGGGCGCGATACGTAAGTCAATGTGGCCTTTCAGAGCCCGAACGGCGGCTTCACCGGCAATTCCTCCGTCATTTGTCCTTTACGTCTCACGAATTCACATTTAACCAGCCGGACCAATCCATTGGGCGTTGCTTTGCCTTTTGAGACATGCACGTCCCAGGAAAAAGGAGACCTATGTCATTTTCATCTTTTTCGCTTCACCCCCATCTGTTGAAAGCCCTTCAGGAAAAGGGGTTTAACCAGCCTACGCCGATCCAGGAGCTGGCCATCCCACCCCTTCTCCAGGGCCGCGATGTCATGGCCACGGCCGTGACGGGAAGCGGCAAGACCGCTGCCTTCCTCCTTCCAATTCTCCACCGGCTGATCGGCCAGCCCCGGGGAAAAACGAGGGCCCTTGTCCTTGTCCCCACACGAGAGCTTGCGGTGCAGATCGCGGATCATCTTCGTGACCTCGCCCTGCACACGTCCCTCACGGCTGCTGCCGTCTATGGGGGCGTCTCTCACTCTCCCCAGGAACAGGCCTTCCGAAAGGGGGTGGATGTTCTTGTGGCCACACCCGGCCGGCTCCTTGACCATCTGCGGAACAAATACGCCCGGCTCACCAGCATCGACTATCTCGTCCTCGATGAGGCAGACCGTATGCTCGACATGGGATTTTTGCCCGATATTCGCCGCATCCTGGAATACCTTCCATCGAAGCGGCAGACCCTTCTCTTCTCAGCCACCCTTCCTCCGCCTATCGTGACGCTGGCCGGGGAGATGTTAGAAAATCCCGTTTCCCTCAACATCACCCTCAAACCGACGCCTGCGGCGGGGATTAACCACATGGCCTATCCCGTTCCGCACGAGCTCAAATCGACCCTTTTGCTGGCGCTCCTCAAACAGAACACGGCGAGGAGCGTTCTTGCCTTCACCCGGACCAAGCATCGGGCCAACCGGCTCGCCGACTTCCTCGAAAAGAACGGGGTGGCCTGCGCCCGGATTCACGGCAACCGCAGCCAGGGGCAGCGGACCGAGGCCCTATCCGGTTTCAAGCGGGGGCGCTTCCGTGTCCTCGTGGCAACGGATATCGCCGCCCGGGGGATCGATGTGGAGGCCCTCGGTCTTGTCTGCAACTTCGACGTGCCCCCTTTCGCCGAGGATTACGTCCACCGGGTTGGCCGGACCGGGCGGATGAATGCAACAGGGGATGCCTGCACCTTTGTCTCTCCCGACGAGGAAAGAATGCTCCGATCCATCGAACAGAGCCTCGGCCGGCGTCTGCCCCGGCAGAAGATTCCGGGGTTTAATTATGAGAAGAAGGCCTTAGAACGGTTCGAGGTCCCTTTTGCAGAGAGGATGACCGCCTTACGGGCCC
>Ga0315297_10002319_pt1 | contig 11979 bp, 10 predicted proteins | sample YL17G15_0_MG_FD_203628 | JGI IMG/M metagenome (GOLD analysis project Ga0315297, IMG submission 203628) | Sediment microbial communities from Yellowstone Lake, YNP, Wyoming, USA - YL17G15_0 | ecosystem: Environmental > Aquatic > Freshwater > Lake > Sediment | place: USA: Wyoming | collected... | reverse complement strand
CAAGGGGCGGGTGGTGAAGCAGCATGATCATGTCATGGACTGCTGCGTCGGGGGGGAGACGGGGGTGTGGACGCATCGGGGGGTGGTGCCGATCCGCGCGTTGGTGGGGTGTGAGGGATGGTGTCGGTCACGGAATGGCGTCTGGGCGCGGTTCCTCGGGGCGCGGAAGGTCTTCGAGGATGTGCCGGTCGTGGACGTGTCGTTCGCGGATGGGTCAACGGTGCGGTGTACGCCCGATCATCCCTTTCTGACGCCGAGAGGGTGGGTGAGGGCAGACGCCTTGGCAGGGAAACGGATAAATCGTGTGCCCATTGTGGACGAGACTACACCGGACTCAGCTATGCCCGATTTTGTTCCAACGCCTGTCGGAGCGCGTGGCGTCGTGCGTCTCGCGTGGACGATGTGGAACACGTGTGCGTGGTCTGTCACGCGGTGTTTGCAGGGAATCGGTATGCGCCGACGATCACGTGCAGCCGATCGTGTGGCGTGCGTCTCGGTCACCAACGCCGGTCAGGCTGATGTGTATTGTCTGACGGTTCCCGGCCTCTCGGCGTTTGCGGTGGGTCCCTCCGGCGTCATCGTCCATAACACGCGCTATGTCATCCAAAGCGGCCGGGCACGGATGAAGGTGCGGCCGTTGGGGACGGGAGGGGAGAAGGGCGGGGCGCAGACAGGCGCGACCGATAGCGGATGGATGGCGCAGTAGGGGGACCGATGACAGTACAAGAACAGATTCTCGCGGACATGAAGGTGGGTGTGGACTCGTTGCTGTCGCTCCGGCAGGTCGCGGAGTTGACCGGCTGGAACTTCCGCACGCTGGAGCGGTGGGCCTACAAGGACAAACGGTTCCCCGTGGAACACACGGGTCCGACACAGCGTGTGCGGGTGCGTTTTTCGACGGTGCGGAAGTTTTTTCCCGACAGAACGCGCCTAATTCCACGTAAATAGACGCATTTTGGCTCGTTTTCTTGACAGACTTGGGGGATCGCCCTACAGTCTGTAGGCATGGCGAGCAAGGTGCCGTCTGTCCCCGCGCTACTGGACCAGGCCGCCATAGCACAGCCGGGGGCCGTTTCGGCCTCTGTCGAAGGCTCGCTCCCGATCCCCACCGACCCTGACGGTCCCCTCTCCATCTCACAGGAGTGGCGCAGTGTCGACGAACAGACCCAGCGCACCCGCGACGAGTTCCTCGCCGTGGCGCGACGTCGGTATCAGACGATCGAGAGCGCCGAGAGCGAACTCAGGCGGAATCAGAAAACAGATCTGGAGTTCTTCGCCAGCGACCAGTGGCCCGAGGACATTAAACGTCAGCGGGTCCTCGATCATCGTCCGTGCCTGACGATCAACCGGCTCCCCGGGTTCGTGCGCCAGCTCACCAACGAGATGCGCGACGGGCGACCGGGCATCGAAATCATTCCCGTCGATAACGGCGCGGATCCCGCGCTCGCGGAAGTCCTCCAAGGCATCATCCAGCACATCGAAGCCAATTCCAACGCCGACATCGCCTACAGTCGAGCGGCCGAGGCGCAGGTCCGCGTCGGTCGGGGCTGGTTTCGCATCCGTCCCGAGTGGGCCGCCGATAACGGCTTCGAACAAGAACTGACCATCGACTCCATTCGTAACCCGAATGCCGTCTACGCAGACCCCGCCATGGAGTCCCTCGACGGATCGGACATGCGGTACTGCTTCCTCGTGCAGGACGTGCCGAACGACGAGTACGACGCGCGGTTTGGCCCAGAGACACGCGGGAGTTTGGAGAGTTTCGCCCGCACGCCGACATCCGCCCATGCCTGGTTTCCGACGGGGAAAACCCGGGTCGCCGAATATTACTACCTGGAGCCCGTGAAACGGACGATCGGACAGTTGGCGAACGGGGAAGTGGTCAATGTCGAGGACCTCCAGAAGCCCGAGGTGCAGGCGCGACTGACCGAATTGGGCATTCCCACGACCCCTGTCCGCACACGCGAGGTCGAGCGGCCCCAACTCTCCTGGGCCTTGCTGAACGGCATGACGATTCTCGACGGCAACGACGATCGGACGGCGGGACGCCCGATTCCGGGGTCGTCGATCCCCGTGATCCCCGTCTACGGTGAGGAAATCGACATCGAGGGGAAGGTGGATTACCGCGGCATCATTCGCGATGCCATCGGCGCCCAGCAGATGTCGAATTTCTGGAAAAGCGCGAAGACGGAAACCGTCGCACTGGCCCCGAAATCGCCGTTTGTGGCCGAAGCGGGCCAGATCGAGGGGTTCGAGGACGAGTGGAACACCGCGAACACCCGGAATTACTCGGTCTTGCGCTATCGCGGGAAGGCCCTAGACGGGCATTTGATCGGGCCTCCGCAACGGAATACGGCCGAACCGCCGATTCAGGCCATGTCGTTGCTGTCGCTGGAGGCCGAGAACGATTTACGGGCGACGGCGGGCTTCTCCTATGACGTGGGGGCGCAAGAAAAGCGACTCGAGCAGTCGGGGCGGGCGATTTTGGCGCGGCAGAAGCAGGGCGAGATGGGCAACAGCCATTTCGCGGCGCATTTGTCGGTGAGTTTACGCCACGCCGGTCGGATTTTGCTCGAATTGATCCCGATCTACTACAGTGGTCCCCGCATTCAGCGGATTCTCGGTCGAGACGGGCAACAGCGGGAAGTCCTCGTCCACGCCGGCAACACGGAAACCGCCGCCGCGCTCGCGCAGGCCCAACACCTCGCCGAAGAGCAGATCTATGACCTCTCCCGCGGTCGGTACGACGTCCGGGTGACGGCGGGCGTGTCGTTTGCCTCGCAGCGGCAGCAGGATCAGGACACGATGTCCCAGATCATGCAGGCGAACCCGCAGATGTCGTCATTACTCGCCGATTTGATGTTCGGGACGATGAACAGTCCGATTGCGAAGCGGGCCGCCGTGCGGATGCACAAAGCGTTGCCGCCGCCGCTCCAGGATGACGCCGATCAGCCCAAACCAGCGATCCCGCCCGAACTCCAGAAGCAGATGCAGGACGCGCAATTCCTGATCGACACGCTCACGCAGCAGTTAGAAGAGAAAACGGACCAACTGGGGTCGAAATACGAGGAGTTGGCCTCGAAGGAACGCATCGCGCAGATTCAGGCGTCGGCCACGATTGCCGTGGCCGAATCGAAACTCGCCACCGAGCAGTCGTTGGCGTTGCTGGATGCGCGGTTGCGCGGGATCGAACAGTTGGTCGCGCTCGACCTGGCACGGTTGAAGGCCGCGCAGGAGTCGTCCACGTCTCCGTCTCCCAGCGGCGACGCCACGACCCCGCCCCAAGGGGCGCTCCCGCCTCCGTCAGCCGTGCCGGGAGTTGGTGGGCCTCCTGAGTCCTTGGGGGAGATGCCCCCGATGACGGGAGGGATGTGATGCCAACCTGTCGGCCGAGACAGGGTCATTCGCGGGGGATCCCGCGTCGGAGACGATGATGGCGATTACGTTGATGACGACGACCGGAACCATTGAGGATGTGCAACAGGCGTTGGGGGTGACGTCCACGCCCACGATCCGCACAACCGATGGCGATCCGATTGCGGCTTCGCGCGCCGAGGCCGACCCGACACCAACCGAGACGCCGACGACGCCTCCCGTGGCGGTGTCGACCGACACCCCTGCCGTGCCTGAGACGGCGGCCGCGGCCGACACCCCGGCACCCGACCCCGAGGTGCCCGATAGCGAGTTTGACGAGGACGGCGAGCCCACGACCGAACGCGCCGCCCGATCCTCGCACACCAAACTCCAGACGATCAAACGCTTGCGCGTCCGAGCGCGTGAGGCGGAACAGCGGGCGGCTCGCCTCGAAGGCGAGAATGCGGCGTTACGGTCCCTCGGGATCACGCCGGCCACGCCTCCGTCCACCTCTCCCCAGACGCCTGTCGCGACGACCGACCTGCCGGGGATGCCCCCGAAACCCGTCCAAGATGCCGTCGATCCGACCACCGGAGCGCCCGTCTACGAGACCTATGAGGACTACATCATCGGTCTGACGAACTGGGTGAACGTGTGTCACGACCTCGAACGGGCGCGCCGTCTCCAGCAGGCCGAACACCAACGCCGATCGCACCAGGCTGAGACGACGCTCCAAGAGCGCCTCGCCGCGTTTGTGAAAGACCATCCCGACTACAACGACGTGATTGCCGATCCGGCGTTGATCGTGAGTGACATCCAGACCAGTATCCTCAAGGATCCCGAGAACATCCACGCGCCCGCGATGGCGTATGCGCTCGGGAAGGATCCGGCGCTGTGCGCGTCGATCGCCGCGATGTCTCCGTTGCAGGCGGCGGTGGCGATGGGACGCCTTCAGGCGCAGATCATGAGCCAGACGAACGGGAACGGCGCGAAGAAGACCGACCCCGCGAATCTGGCTCCCGTGTCTCCCGTTCCGCCGCCACCGACCCCGGTGCGCGGCTTGTCCACTCCCGCAACCCTGTCGCTCGAAGAGAGCGCGAAGCGCGGCGACTACGAAGCCTTCAAGGCGCTGCGCGACGCCGAAGAGAAACGGTTGCGATCCCTGCGCTGAGGCGCAGAGAAGATGTAGGATTCCATGAATACCCTCCTGACCATTGAGATGATCACGATGGAGGCGCTGCGCGTCCTCACCAATTCCCTGACCTTCACGGGCTTGGTGAATCGCCAGTACGACTCCATGTTCGGCAAGGGCGGCGCCAAGAACGGCGACGTCATCTACGCGCGCAAACCGCCGCGCTACATCGTCCGCAAGGGCGCGGGGATTCAGCCCCAGGCCACGACCGAGACGCGCGTGGCGGTCAAGTTGGATTCCCTCGTCGGCATCGATCTGCCGTTCAGTTCGGTGGAACGGACCTTGTCGATCAACAACTACTCGGACCTGATTCTTAAGCCGTCACTGTCGGCGATTGCCAACCAGATCGACTACGACGGCCTCCAGCTCTACAAGGACGTCTACAACGTCGTGGGGACACCTGGCGTGGTCCCGGAAACCACCACGGCCAACAGTGTCTATCTGGGAGCGGGGGTGAAACTCGACGATATGGCGGCCCCGCAGGACGAGAAGCGGGCGCTGGTCGTGACGCCGAACATGCAGGCGTCGGCCGTCGCGGCCAACTTCGCGTTGTTCAATCCCGGACAGACGATCAGCGACTCGTTCCGCAAGGGGCGGTTCGGCCGTCAGACGTTGGGCTGGGACTGGTACATGGACCAGAACTGCCCGACCCATACGGAAGGCACGCGCACCGGAACAAACGGCGCGACGTGGCAGGTGTACGGGGCCAGCCAGACGGGGTCTTCGCTCATCATCGATGGCTTCACGGGGGCCGACACGTTCAAGAAAGGCGACGTGTTCACGATCGGGACCATCGCGGGTGGCACGGGCGTCCAGTCTGTCAATCCCCAGAGTCGACAGGCGACGGGGTCGTTGCAGCAGTTCGTCATCACGGCCGATCTGGTCGCGAGTGGGTCACAGGAAACCGTGTCCATCTCGCCGCCGATCACGCCGACTGGCCAGTTCCAGACCGTGGACCGCTCGCCGGCCAACGATGCGGTCATCACCTTCTCCTCGTCCTCGGCGCGGGTCTATCGCTCGGGCCTCGGGTTCCATCGGGATGCCTTCACGCTGGTGACGGCCCCGCTCGAACTCCCCAAGGGCGTGCATGAAGCCCACTACGCGGGCAACGATGAAACGGGCGTGGGCGTCCGCATCGTGACGGCGTTCGACATTCGGACGAACGAGATGATCACGCGCTTCGACGTGCTCTACGGCTGGGTGTGCTTGCGACCGGAACTCGCCTGCCGCATCGCCGCGAACTAACGGATAGGTGGCGGGGGACGTGCGGGCTGACCAGCACACGTCCTCCCGTCTGAAAGGGATGTGATCTATGGCTCTTGTGGCAACGACACTCTCGGGGGCGGTCGACGCCTTCACCAACATCGTCCATGTCACGTCTGGGACGTCGGTCACGGCGGGCCAGATGGCGCGGATCAACAACGAACTCGTGAAGATCCAGGGCGTCAGTGGCACGGTCGTGACGGTCTTCCGTGGCATCCGTGGCACCAAGGCGGTCGCGCACGCGGCCCTCTCGGACTTCGTCCATGGCCCCCAAGCGGACTTCCCTGTGGAACTCTTCCCGGTGGCCGGGAGTTACACCTATAGCGCGTCGGGCGCGATGACGGTGGCTCCCGGGGTCCACAAGTTCGCCGGCACGGGCGCCCTCACGATGACGCTGGCGGCCCCATCGGCGGCCCAGGAAGGGATCCAACTGGTGTGTCTCGACACGGATGCGGATGGGGAAGCGCACACCATCACCGCCGCGTTCGGCACGGGGACCACGCTGACCTGGAACGGCACCGCGGGATCCACGGCGACCTTTGTGGCGGCGGACAGCAAGTGGTTCGTGCTGTACGTCAATGGCACGAGCATTTCCTAGTCTGTTCACAGAAAAGGAGATGTGACATGGCCTTGACCGCAACAACCCTCGCGATCGCCGTCGATGCGTACGCGAACGAGATCCAGGTGACCTCCGCCACGAACGTGGTCGTGGGACAGCCCCTGCGTGTCGATCACGAGTATCTGAAGGTCTCGTCTCTTGACGGGACGCGGATCGGCGTGATTCGTGGGGTGCGTGGAACCAAAGCGCAGGCGCACAACAAACTGGCTCACACCGTGACGGGTCCGTGGGCCGATTTCCCGGTGGAAGAGTGTCCGATGCCGGGCAGTTACACCTACGATGTGTCTGGGGCGCTCACCGTGGCCCCAGGTCTGCACAAGATCGTCAAGGATACGGCTGGGGCCGCGATGACCTTGGCGTGTCCGACACGGGCGCAGGAAGGGCTCGTGATGTCGATCCTGGCGCTGACGACCGAAACCAGTCATACCGTCACCGTGGCGGCGGCCGACGATGCGGTCGGGGGATTCGGTGGGGCCGGGGCCAGTTTCGACGTGGCCACGTTCGGCACCGTCGGCGACTCGTTGACCATCATGGCGGCCCAGGGACGGTGGTACGTCATCGGTGCCAACTCGGTGGGGCTGACCTAACTCGCGTGGGCCTGGGCGGTCTGATGGCCGACCAGGCCCGACGCGCAACACCGAGAAGGAGTACCACATGTCCTGGATCCCAACCGCGGTGGGCGGTCCCTCGCGTACGGCGACCGACGCCGATCTCAACCTCTTCACCGGGGCGTCAGCCGGCATTGTGGCTGGGGCCTCGACACCCACGGGCGTGATGCGCCTGATCCCTGTCCAGGTGGAGGGCACGACGCTCTATCTCCTGGCGGCAGAGACCTGGACCTCCGCATCGTCGCTCTCGCCGTCGAGCAGCGCGAGTCGCAGTCAATCGGCGAGTGCGAGCCGGTCGGAAAGCGTCACCAGTTCCCTCAGTACCAGCCGCAGTCAGTCACAGAGCCAGAGCCGATCCGCGTCCGGGACCAGTTCGCTCAGTGAGAGCGGGAGTTCGTCGCTCAGCGCGAGCCGGTCGGAAAGCGAGACAGGATCGGAATCGGAGTCTGGGACCAGTTCGCTCAGCGCGAGCCGGTCGGAAAGCGTCTCCTCATCACTCAGCGTCTCTGTCACGGGGTCAGAGAGTGCGAGTCGATCCGAGAGTCCGACGCAGTCCCGGAGCCCCTCGTCGTCGGCCTCGACCTCATCGAGTCTCAGTGCGTCCACGAGTCCCTCTCCATCGGGAGGTGGTTAATGGGCGACACGCGCTATGACGAGTTTCCGAAGGCGCTCTATCGTGCCGATGGAACGTCGTGTGTCGTCTACACCCCAGCCGAAGAAGCGGCGGTCGAGGTGGCCTGGCTGATCCAGCCGCCTCGTCCCGTCGTCCTCATCCCTGGGGACGTGCCCTTCGCGTCTCCAGACTCGTCCGTGGACGACGCGGTGCCCAGTCGAAGAAAGAGGCGGCCATGACGGTCCGTACCCTGATCCGCGATGCGTTGCAGGAGATTGGCGCCTTGGCAGCGGGGGAACCCCTCTCCTCGGCTGACGCGGCCGCGGGACTCACGCGCGTGATGAGTTTCATGGATGCCGCGCAAACGGAACGGTTGGCGATCTTCCACCTGGACAAGGTCACCCTCCCGTTGGTCGTGGGACAGCAGGAATACTTCATCGGCGACCGGCCCACGGCGGACCTTGTGTATCCCATCCGTCCGCAGACGATTCAGTTGATCACCCTCTGGGTGGGAGGCGCCACCCCCTATGAGCAGCCCGTTCGTCTGGTGACGATTGGGGAGTGGGCGGCGATCGCCATGAAGGGGATCACCGACACCCATCCGACGACGGCGTACTATCTGCCGTCCTTCCCCCTCGGGTCCCTCTCGGTGTGGCCCATTCCCACGACAGCCGCCAACTGGCTGCTCTTGCGGATCCCCAGGCCACTGGACGCAGGAGTGACCCTGGATACCGACCTCGTGTTGGCCCCGGGCTACGAGGAATACCTGCGTTACAACCTGGCCGTGCGTCTCTATGCCCCCTTTGGCCGTCCGGCCGACCCGGTCATTGTCGGACTGGCCAGCGAAGCGACCAGTCGGATCAAACATGCGAATACCCGGCCCGCGGTCCTCGGGATGGACCCAGCGGTGCTGCCGTCAGGTGGTGGGTGGAACTGGATGACTGGTGGGTTGTAATGCGCGTCCCTGGCTTCGTGGGTCCCAGTTATACCCCACGCTCGGTGAACGTCGACGCCGAACGGTCGATTAACCTCTACCCGGAAAACGTCACGGATGGCACGGGTGCCGTCCGTGCCTATCTGATTGGCACCCCTGGCCTCCGGGGGTTTACCAACATCACCGTTTCAGGGGGTCCGGTCCGGTGTCTCTGGACACAGAACGGGCGGATGTTCGCCGTCGTGGGGACGGGCTTCTACGAGGTGTACGCGACGGGGCGCGTGCGCAAGTACGGCCGTGTGGTCTATGATGACGCGCCAGCGATGATGTGCAGTAACGGGATCGGGGGCGACCAGATCCTCATCCTCTCTGGGGGGTATGGGTATGTCTTCAACACGCTGACGGGCGTGTTTGTCCGGTTGCCCGTCTGGAATAGAGACGACCCGAACACTCCGGACAACGAGTATTTCCCCTTTCCCTGTCAGGCGATTGCCTTCATCGACGGGTACTTCCTCGCGTTGCGTAAAGACTCACGGGAAGTCCGGTGTACGGATGTCGACGACAATATGCTCTGGCCCGGCAACGCCTGGCTTATCGTGTCGACGGCCGGGGACAACCTGCGCACGATGATCGCGACACATCGGCATCTGTGGTTATTCGGCGAGCACAACAGTCACATCTGGTACAACGGAGCCCCAGACGAAGAATTCCCCTTCGTCCCCTTAGAAGGGACCGCCATCGAGCATGGCATCCTCGCGCCCTCAAGTGTGGTCTCCCTCGACAACACCCTGTTTTGGTTGGGATCGGACGTGACAGGGGTGGGGGTGGTCTGGCGTGCCAACGGGTACACCCCCGAACGGATTAGCACCCACGCGGTCGAGTACTGGCTGAAACAGTGTCCCCGGCTGTCGTCCTCCATCGCGTGGGCCTATCAGGATGAAGGCCACAGTTTCTATGTGCTCTATATCCCCAATGCGGAGACGTCCTGGGTCTACGACATCGCGACGAATGCGTGGCACGAACGTGCGACATGGAATCCGGACACCCTCCGTTGGGAACCACACCTGGGCCGGTGCCATTGCTATGCCTTTGGGAAACACCTTGTGGGCGACCGGAGTAGTGGGCAGATCTACGAGATGAATCTTGACTTCTACGACGAAGACGTGACGCCGCTGGACTCCGTGGTCGTTGTGACGTCGCCCTCGCGCAGTGCCAGCCTGTCTCCGTCCCGCTCCGAGTCACGGTCCACGTCCGGGTCTGCATCCACGTCATCGTCCACGTCGTCGTCGCGTAGCGACAGTCTGTCCTCATCCCCCTCGGCATCTCGCTCGGAGTCGCGATCTGACTCGCCCTCGGTGTCGCCGTCCGTCTCTGGCTCCGCGTCGTCGTCCCTCTCCGAATCGCTGTCCGCCTCGTCGTCTGCCTCTGGGGCGCCGTAATGGCGGTCACATTCCTGGGCGATGGACGGGGCTTCCGAAACTGGGTCAGGGACTCCAGCACAGGGTTTCCCAGTAGCACCACGAATCTGACCATCGCCTTCTGGGTGCGCTACGACGCCGCGTTGTCGGTCTCCATGCGGGCGGTGTATGACTTGTCCGATGGCTGGATCGAAGGGCAACCGGCGTGGTGGTGTGGGCAGAGCGCGAGTGACGTCGTCTTCTTTGAAGCGTTCAACGGGGACAGTGCGTGGGAGGCGACCGACTACGTCGATCTCGTCTTCGGCACGCTCGGGTCGACCCTCATCGTCGGGCAGTGGTATCACCTCTGCTATGTGAAAAGTGGCACGTCGCACACGCTGTATCGAGACGCGGCCTCGGTCGCCACAGAGACCCTCACGCAACCCGCGAACTCGAACTCCTGGGCGGATGGCTACGAATTACTCGGCGTGCCCACCGGGGGACAAGGGGAGTGGTCGACGTCGCAGTTTCGGTTGTGGACGGCGGCCCTGACCGAGTCGGAGGTCGTAGCAGAACGCCTCTCGGCCACGCCGGTGAAGACCGAGAGCCTCTTTCGGGCGGTCTCTTTCCTCACCGTCTCGGGCACCGACACCTCGGGCGAAGGCCACCATCTGACGGTCATCAGCGGCGGCGGCATGACGACCGACACGGATCCGAGCGCCGCGTCGAGTTCGGCATCCCTGTCCGCGTCGGCGTCTGTCTCGCCCTCTGGGTCGGAGTCGATGTCGGCGTCCATGTCGATCTCTCCGTCCACGTCACTCTCGCCCTCGATCTCCGCCAGTGCGTCGGCGGAACCGGGAGACGACGCCTATACCGGGTGGGAACAACGGGTTCGGGCCAACACCTACACGTCCGCGTCTGGTGGGGCCACCCTCGTCGTCAACCAGATGAACCAGACGCCCATTCAGGCCGACGATGTCCTGATGTTGTTTGTGACACATAAAGGGGCGGGATGGGCCACGTTCCCTGCAGGATGGATCGTCCTCGACCAGCAGGTCAATGGCACCCAGCGTCTTGAGTGGGCGTGGAAGCGCGCGACCGGAAGTGAGCCGTCATCGTACATCATTACCGGCATGGCGACGATAGGCTCGAAAGCCATCCTCACGGGGTATGGGGGAGGAGCCGCCGGCGACATCGTCCATGCGCTCGGGCGGCAAGTGGGGGGGGCGTGGAACTTCGACGCCTACCACAAGGTGTTCTTCGACGAGGGGCTCGTCACGACCATTCCCAACACCCTGATCGTGGTTGTGGTGTGTCGGCCCGCGGCATGGTCGGGCGTGGGGCTGGATCTCACGAACGTAGACACGGTCCCCGGGGACCCCCATCATCCGCCCGACGAGAACATCGGGACGATAGGCATTGAGAAGATCGTGTCCACCAGTGCGTCCTCACTCTGCTTTTACGAGTGGATTCACTCGCAAGAGGGGCCGACTGGCGGGTTGTCGGCGTGGGCGGCCTTCTTCGGCACGCAAGACCACATCGTGATGATGGGGGCCTTCGTGCCGGGGACACACACGAATGGGGCGGGGTCGCGCTACTACCTGACGTCTGACAGTCCGAACGTGCGTTTGATTGACACGTGGAAGGGGACGTGGGATTCCGGGTTAGCCTCCATCAATAATTTCACCCCCTGGGGAGAATTTCTTTGGCAGATATCGCGGAACAAATCGGCTGGAGGCATCGGGCACGAATGGTTGCTCACACGCAATAATCCTGACGCCTGCAACGTACTCCTCGGCTGGTGGGTCACGCCGCCTCTGCGTGGGCAGACCCTCGCAGGCACTCTTGATGTTATGCTCCGGGCGTGGATGGCCCCGCATGATGCCTTCCCCCATGTGCCGACGCCGAATCACACGATTCAGTATGTCGTCCATGCCTACGTCACGCAGGGGAACACCCTCGACACGCGCACCGTGCTCGCCGACACCTGGGTCGATCC
>Ga0315297_10002318_pt1 | contig 11980 bp, 9 predicted proteins | sample YL17G15_0_MG_FD_203628 | JGI IMG/M metagenome (GOLD analysis project Ga0315297, IMG submission 203628) | Sediment microbial communities from Yellowstone Lake, YNP, Wyoming, USA - YL17G15_0 | ecosystem: Environmental > Aquatic > Freshwater > Lake > Sediment | place: USA: Wyoming | collected... | reverse complement strand
GTGGACAGCGAGGGGCTGACCGGCGTGGCCTGCTCGATCACCCTGGATGCTTCCGGCCGGCCCCTGATCAGTTACCTGGACTCCACCAACAACGATCTCAAGATCGCTTACCTCCGGGATCCGGCCCGGATGCGCTGGGACATCTGGTCGGCGGATTATTCCCTGGCCACCGGGCAATGGTCGGACATCAAGGTCGCCGGTTCCGGGAATGTCGGGGTTTCTTACTACGATTTTTCCATCGAGGGGCTTAAGTTTTACTGGATTGGGTTCAACTAGAAAAATGCGGATTGCGGAATGGAAACCAAACAAATTGACGATTGTAGATTGACGATTGACGATTGCGGAATGCCTATCGCTGGGTGGATACATAATTAATCAAAGGAAAAAGCCGGGCAGGAAAGTAAGAATTGAAAAAGGGAAACAACCATTATCGGTCACTGAGGGTTTTTATTATCCTCTTTGCTCTCTGCGCCCTGCTCCCCGCTTTTGGGTGCGAACGGGCCAACCCGCCCGGAGTGGGCACCCCGGGCGCGGCGCCGATCCAGCTGATCACCCTGGACGCCCGGCTTTCCGTCGTGGATGACGGCGCCAATCTGACCCAGGTGGTGGGGCAGTTCGCGAGCCTCGCCTACGATTCGGACGGCAATCCCCACATCGCCTACTACGATTTTTCCAACGGGCGACTGAAATACGCCTGGCGCCCGAGCGGGGGAATTTTTACGAACGAGGTGGTGGACGCGAATGGGGATGTAGGCAGGTACGCTTCTTTGAAACTGGATCGGGACAATAACCCTCATATTGCCTATTTTGACGCGACCAACCAGCAACTGAAGTATGCCCGGCGCCTGGGATCCTCCGCGCCCTGGGAGATTTTCGTCCTGGACAACCCGGAAATTGCCTTCGGCCACCCGGGGACCTGGGTTTCCCTGGCGGTGGGGGTCAACAGCGGCGGCCTGCTCCCCTCGGTTAATATCAGCTACATCGAGCAGTATTACTACGATCTCCGCTATCTCCGCTGGCTCGGGGTGGGCGTGCCCGAGATTTACCCCTGGGTGGACCGAGGCATCGGGGGCGGCTTTTCTCCGACCGTGGGAGGAATTGTCAACGGAAAAACCTCCCTGGCCCTCGATTACAACGAAATCCCCTATATCCTTTACTACGACGCTTCCAGTGCCGATTTGAGAATCGCCCGCCAGATCCTGGCGGGGCAGGATGTTCTTTACCCCACCTGGAAACTCGAACAGGTGCAGAAGCTTCGCACCCACGAGAAATTGTATTTTACCGAAACCTCTCCCCACCAGGCCAAATTGGAGTTTCCCTCCACCATGGATAAATCGGAAACCATCATCAGCCAGATGACCGGCGCCTTCCAGTCGGTCGGGATCCTGAAAAGAAGCGAGTATCGTTATCTCGACAGCCAAACCATCGAGATCGAAACGGCTTCGGAAGCGTCGGTATACCGAAACGATTACGCGTATTCGATTTCCTATGCCCGGGCCGACGTGACTTTTCCCGATGACGATTACCTTTCCACGATCTACTATGAAAAGGACTGGGACGAGGGATTCTGGAATGACCTGGTGATCGAGCCTTCGAGCAACGGGCCGTTCCATGCCTGTTGGTACAACGCGGACCTCGGCGATCTCAACTACGGGACCTGGATCCGGGATGATACCCAGACGAATGGTGGAACCTGGATCCTGGAATCAGTGGAGCGGGGCGGGGTGGTCGGAAGCTATTGCTCGATCGATCTTTATCAGCCCACGGCCGGGGCGAATTATTCCCCGGTCATCGCTTATTTTGATACCTCCCGGCAGATGCTTCGTTTCGCCTCCCACGACCAGGGGCGGTGGATTCCCTACCTGGTGGACACGGTTTTCACCGATACCCAGAACCGGACCTTCGGCGTCCGGGCCGGGACCTGGTCCAATCTCAAGGTCAGCGGGTCCACGATCGGGGTTGCCTTTCAGGATATCGATAGCGATATTCTTCTCTACGGGGAAATCCAGTATCCCTGATCCTTTCCTGCTTGATCATATTTTTTACTAAGCCGGTCCGGTATTTGTAATCCCCCCTTTTTCAAAAGGGGGGATTCGGCTAGTTCAACTTAAATCCCGGGTTTAAATCCGCTATAATTTACTAATAATGCGCCCACGATCGAAAAACCAGGTCCGGGGGGTTACCCGGCTCATTCTATCCCTTCTGGTTTGCTCCACCCTGGTTTTGGTTTCCTGTCAAAAACATAAAAAAATCCCTCCGGACCACGGAAACGGTCTTCCCGATATCTGCGTGGAAAAACATGACGAGATTTTCAGTTCGGCGGTAACGGTCACGATCGACGTGGACCCCTTGAAAGCCAAGGTTCCCTTCCGGGCCACCCTGAAGGCCACGGCCACGCCCACCGAATATACCGAGATCGTGAAGTATCAATGGGACCTGAACGGGGACCAGGTCTATGACCTGGAAACCGAGCAGGACGAGATCGAATATGAGTTTATCGCTCCCCAGCGGGTTACAGTTTCCGTCCAGGCTTTTGACAACTGCGGGTTGAGCGGCAACATCCAGGCCAATATTGACGCCCAACAAAACCAGCCGCCGGAGATCCTGGCTTTTTACGCCGACCACCAGCAAGGGCCCTCGCCTTTAAATACTTTGCTGGTGGTTCGCGCCCGGGACCCGGACGGAGTCCTGGTCCGGTGCGACTGGGATCTGAATACCGACGGAGATTTCGAGCAGAGCGCCGGCGCCGACCCGCCGGCCAAAATTTATGATTTTGCCCTGGCCCATAGCTTCACCCGGGCCGGCTGGTATCGGGTCCGGGCGCGGGTGATGGATGACAACGGGGCGATAACCTATTCCAATGAAATAATCGTCAAGGTTTCTCTTTCCATCAGAAGGATTTTCGCCCGCGATTACGGGTCCGGGCAGGCCGAGAGCCTGGCCCTGGACATGAACGAGGCGGGGAATTTAGCCGATATCTATACCGCCATGGGAAGCTCCGGAATCGCGATTTTCACCATCCCCGATCTTTCCCAGCCCGGCCAGCTGACCCTGATCGGACGGGCGGAAGCCTCGGGCTATGCCCGGAAGATCAGGAAATACGGGGACGTGGTTTACCTGGCGAACGAAGATGTGGGCTTGATGATTTATTTCATTCCCTCCCCGTATTACGTGTCCTACGAGGGCCAGCTGGTTTTCTGCCAGATTTCGGACGTCGAGGTGGCGGAATACGGGGGCCGGGTCTATGTTTTCGCGGCCTGCGCCTATCCGGCCATGCTCGAGATTTATGACGTGACCAGTTGGTATGACGACCTTTATCCCTCCGAGGCGGGGTTGTTTTCCATCAATTATACCCCGGAGCTCGGCGGGGGGCAGGGGACGGAAGCCGTTTCGGTCAAATGGGATCCCCGGGGTTTTATCTACCTGGGTCTGAAAAATCGGGGGGCGGTGGTTTATGACTTCCGGAATCCCAGCTGGGGCGAGCCGGTTCCAATCCTGGGGATAGCTCCCACTCTGGCTCTTTATTACCTGAATCGCCCGGACCCCTACAACCCGGTCAGCCTGGATTTCGCCGATCACCCCCGGAGCGGAAAACGCTACCTTTATCTGGGGGGGACGTGCGATTCCGGGTGGGATTACAGGAAAAACGAGGTGGTGACCTATGACATCTCCGACCTGTCCAGCGCCACCGGAAGCCTGTTTGTCTTCGGGGAGGATCTCCACCCGCGTTCTTTCCCTTCCAGCGGCACCGCGACCGCGCATCTCCTGAACCCAGCGGTGCCTTATTACGGGAACGACATCATCCCGGCCAACCTTTATAAAAACGGCTTTATGATTCCCGACGGCGAGTATGAATTCCACGGCGCCCAGGACATTATCATCCACGGTTACGATCAATTGGCGGTTTACAAGTTTGATTACGTCCGCAATTGGATCTCGCGCTTCAACGATTTCAAGGATGACGACCAGGGCCCCTATCTCAAGAGCATCACGGTCAAGGATGACATCTTGTATGCGGCCATGGGCGGGTATGGAATGCAGATAGTGGATTATTCCGACCCGATTCATCCCCGGATGGCGATTTCAGACAGGGATGAGCGCTTCGATCCCAACACCAAGGGCAATGACTCGGTCAACCAGATCGGGGTTTATGGCGATTATTCCCTGATCGCGGACGGATACCTGGGAGTCACGGCCGCCCGGAATCACATAGCCGGCACCGGTCCTTATTCCGCCACCCCGGAACTGATCAGGTCGTATAACACCTCCGGAAGCCCGAAAGACATATTCCTTCGCCGGCCTGAACTCCTGGTCGCGCTGGGGAAGGGCGGGGTAGATATCATGGATGTTTCCTTTTCCCCCCAGAACCCCGTAATCCTGGCCAATGTGGACACCCCGGGCGAGAGCTACGGGGTCTGGGAAAGCCCGGGCCGGGATTATATTTACGTGGCCGACCGCAATATCAAGGAGGCCGATCCTGACCCGGCCGACGAGGATGCCCTCTGGGTGGTGGACCGGAATCATCCCTCGCCGGATACCCCCTCATTGCTGAACAAGTGGCCCGCCGATCCCGGCACGATCAGCAATATCAGCGCGGTTTGGGGAACCGAGGGCCGTTTGTATCTCATGGCGGAAAGACTCTATATCCTGGACACCCTCGACCCGACCGCTCCGGTTTTCGCGGGAACGATTGATATTTATCCCAAGCAGTTGGTTGTTAAGGGCAACCTGATTTACAGTCTCAATCTTTTCGGCCTCCAGGTGCTGGATTGCCGTTATCCTCAGGCCGTAACCTTGATCGGCGAATATCATTCCCCGGACTCGGCCCTGGTCTTGCGCGGATTCGATATCCAGGGGGACTACGCCTATGTCAGCGACGGGGTCAATCTCCGGGTTTTGGACCTGACCTTCCCGGGGGCTATCACCGAGGTCACCCGCATCGCGATTACCGGGGATAACGACCGGATTTTTTCCACGGTGAAGGCGTTTGAAAACTTTGCCGTGCTGGGAGCGGGAATCGAATCTTTAAAGGCGGGCCTGGCGATCGTCGACATTTCCAATCCCAGGTCATTAAATATGCTCGGCTTGGAACCAGATTACATTATTGCGAAACTGGAAGCTTTTAAAGATGAGAATTCCGGCTATTATTACATTTACACCCTGGATGGCGAGGTCCAGTTTTCCGTTTTTCAGGTGTCCGGCCTGGATTAAAATTTCAAACATTTCAGAAGTCTTCCAATCTAGTTAACTATCTAATTTAACTTGTAATTCCCCGTGGTCTGGCCACGGGGTTACCTTACTTCTGTCATTCCGCACTTGATGCGGAATCCAGTTATTTTGCTTGTCTGGATTCCTGCTGGAGTTTATCCCGCACTCTGATGCGGGACAGGAATGACATTTGACTTAGATACCCCGCGGTCTTGCCGCGGGGAGCTTCATTTGAAATATTTATTAAATATTGACAAAAATGATTAATATAGTTATGTTTAAAAAATGAGAATTTCAACCAAGGGTCGATATGGACTTAGAGCCTGCCTCGAATTGGCAAGCCGATTCGGGGAAAAGGCGATACAGACCTCTAAAATCGCCAAAGCCAGGGACATCCCGGAAAAATACCTGGCACAAATAGTTCATAACCTGAAAAAAGCCGGCCTGGTGAAAAGCTCCCGCGGGGCCAGGGGCGGATATACACTGGCTCGTTCCCCGTCTGATATCCATGTGGGGGAGGTGGTTGAGGCCCTGGAAGGCTCCCTTTCACCGGTGGAATGCGTGGAGAGGCCGGGTTCCTGCGCGCGGGTCCCGGTCTGCGCCACCCGGGCCCTCTGGTGCCAGCTCAGCGATTCCATCAGTAAGACCTTGAATTCGGTCACGCTGGAAGATCTGATCAAAATTGAGAAGGAAGGGAAAAGCCCGGAGCAAATGTATTACATATGACAGGTAGCGAGTAGCAAGAAAAAAAGGCAAAGGTTAGGGTTACGAAGCCCGGGTCGTCTATGGGCTACGTCGGTCGGCTAAAAATCCGTAGCCGAACAACGTTTCCGAAACGGGCTGCGTAACCGAAGGACGATAGACGAAAACCGATGGTAGCCGCAAGCTTTAGCTTGCGTAATAGAAGCGAGCAGGAGAATAAAAATGAAATATAAAGGGATTGAGATCAAAGATACCTATCGCGGCATCGCCCGGGATTCCACCGAGCTGATTGGAAATACCCCGCTCGTCCGCCTTAACCGGGTTACCCTGGGAGTGGGAGCGGAAGTGGCGGCCAAGCTCGAATCCTTTAATCCCCTGGGCAGCATCAAGGACCGGATCGGGGTGGCGATGATCCTGGATGCCGAGGAAAAGGGCTTGCTCAAGCAGGATACCGTGGTCATCGAGCCGACCAGCGGCAACACCGGGATCGCCCTGGCTTTTGTCTGCGCCGCCCGGGGCTACCGTCTGATCCTGACCATGCCCGAAACCATGAGCATGGAGCGGAGAAAACTCCTCAAGATCCTGGGGGCGGAGATGGTCCTGACCCCGGGCTCGGAAGGAATGACCGGGGCGGTGAAAAAGGCCGAGGAATTGAAAAAAGAGATCCCGAACTCCTATCTACCGATGCAATTTAAAAATCCGGCCAATCCCGAAATCCACCGCCTGACTACGGCCGAGGAAATCTGGAGGGATACGGAGGGACGGGTGGAGATCGTGGTGGCCGGGGTAGGAACCGGGGGAACGATCACCGGGATCGCCGAGGCGCTCAAGGAAAGGAAACCTTCCCTGCGCGCAGTGGCCGTGGAACCGGAGGCCTCGCCGGTGCTTTCCGGCGGGAAAGCCGGCCCCCACCGGATCCAGGGGATCGGGGCCGGATTTGTCCCCGAGGTCTTCCGCGCCGACCTGATTGACGAGGTGATCAAGGTGAAAAACGAAGACGCGGAGGAACTGGCGCGGAGGCTGGCCCGGGAGGAAGGGATCCTGGCGGGGATATCATCCGGGGCCGCCGCCTGGGCGGCGCTCGAAGTGGGACGGAGGCCGGAGAATCGGGGCAGACTGATTGTGGTGATTCTGCCCGATACCGGGGAACGCTATCTTTCTACCGCCCTTTTCGGGGTGGTTGGTTAGGGAAAGGTCTCAGCATGTTAACTCTGATTCGGGAAGATATTCAGGCGGCGCGGGCCAAGGACCCGGCCGCCCGGGGCTGGCTGGAGATCGTGATTTGCTATCCCGGCCTCCAGGCGATCTGGATTTACCGGGTAGCCCACTGGCTCTGGGAAAGGGGCTTGAAGTTCTCGGCCCGGGTGCTTTCCCATCTCGGCCGGTTTCTGACCGGGGTGGAGATTCATCCGGCGGCGGAGATCGGGCGCCGGCTTTTCATCGATCATGGGATGGGAATCGTGATCGGAGAGACCGCCGAACTCGGCAATGACTGCGTGATGTTCAAGGGGGTAGTATTGGGCGGGGTGAGCACCGAGAAGAAGAAGCGACATCCCACCCTGGGTAACCGGGTGGTGGTGGGGACCAACGCCTGCGTCCTGGGCCCGATCGAGATCGGGGATGATGTTATGATCGGGTCGGGCTCAGTGGTGATCCGATCGGCGCCTTCCGGATGCACGGTAGTGGGTGTTCCCGGGCGGGTGGTGAACAAGCAGGAAAAACGCCGGATTGCCGAGGAAATGAATCATGGAAGCCTTCCGGACCCGGTGGCGGACGCCTTGAGGGTGATCATGGACGAGCAGAGGAAAATGGATGAACGTCTCCGGAAATTGGAACACAGGGATGGTTCCTGCGCTAAGCCCGAGCGTTGATATTTATTGAACAATGACCAAGCACCAATAGCCAAAGAGCAACCAATATCCAAATCCTAAAGTTCAAAGCTCGAAACCCGAAACCAAAAGCACCGATCCCGAAGGATTTTTTGAAAACCCCTCATTCAGTTTATACTGTAGGGGTTGAAATTTCCGCGGAATCCGGCACGGTTTGACGGATTTGGGATGTGAATTTATGGGAACCAATAACAATCTCGATTTTTTTTCCAGGAATCAGGGGCTTTTCAACCCGGAGGAACAGGAAAGAATCCGGAAAGCCACCGTCCTGATTATCGGCCTGGGGGGTGTGGGCGGGACGGTAGCCACCCTCCTGGCCCGGAGCGGGGTTTCCCGTTTTATCCTGGTCGAGTTTGACCGGTTTGAACCCACCAACATGAACCGGCAGGTCTTCTGCTTTACCGATACCCTGGGACGGAACAAGGCGGAAGCGGCCGGTGAGTATCTCCGGAAAATCAACCCGGAGGCGGAGGTGGAGGTTCATCCCCGGCTCCTGTCCCGGGAAGAGGTTTTAATCCTGGCCCGGCGTGCCGACCTGGTTTTCCCGGCCGCGGATGATTTTGCCTTCAGCCTGCTTTGCTTCCGGGGCGTACAGGAGATGGGGAAAACGGCGCTCCTCGTGGTTCCCTCGGGTTTATGGGCCTGCGTTTCGATCATCAGGCCCGATGGGCCCTCGGCGGAATCGATTCACGGCGTCCCCCGGGGCCTGGATTACGAGGGGTTGAAGGAGATTTTTACGGAAAAACGCTATAAGTTGGCCACCTACTACAATTACGTGATCCAGGGCCGCTGGGAAAAGGATTATTACCGGGATTTCATCGAGGAGGGCCGGCCCCTGACCCAGATCGCCCCGGTGGTCTGGCTGGCTTCTTCGCTCGGGGCCTGGGAGGCGCTCAAGTTCTTGACCGGCAAGGAAAAGGCGGTGTCCGCCCCGAGATATTATTGGGTATCCCGGAAGGGGGTTTCCGTCCAGCGTCTGTACGGTCTTAATCTCAACACCCTTTTTATTCTGCAGAGGAGATTCTGGTGGAAGCTGCTGCAGGGTCCGTTCGGAAAGGTTTCCGAGCGCCTGGAGATGTTCTGGTGGAATCGGGCCAAAGGTAAATAATGGGAATTCCGGAATGTTGGATGGCTAAAAACAGTTTCGAGTTTCTAGTCTCTAGTTTCGAGTTATAAGAGAGAGAAAATGGTTTAAAGTTTTGAACTAGAGACCAGAAACCAGAGACCAGAAACTAAAGAATTAGGGCAAGGCTTCAGCGTTGCTAATGATGCTTTCGAGTTTGGAATTTAGTTATTGGTTATTGGCGATTGATCAATTGATATAAAAATGCCTATGCCTAAAGTTCTGGCGGTTTGTCGAAGTGAAAAGAAGGGAACCCGGAAAGAGGCGGGGACCGAAGGCGTCCTGAGAGAGAACCACGGCCTGGTTGAGGATGCGCATGCCTGCCCGGAAGGCCATCGCCAGGTGAGCCTCCTGGCCATGGAAAGCATAGAAAAAATGAAAAAACTGGGTTATGCCGTGGGCCCCGGGGATTTCGCCGAAAACCTGACGACCGAGGGTATCAACCTTTGCTCCCTGCCGGTTTCCACCCGGCTTCACATCGGGAAAGACATTGTGCTTGAGATTACCCAGATCGGCAAGGAATGCCATGCCGGTTGCGCGATTATGCAGGAGACCGGGAAGTGCATAATGCCCCGGGAGGGCATCTTCGCCCGGGTTATCCGGGGGGGGAGGGTTAGCGCCGGGGACCGGATTAAAATTGAAAAGTTAAAAGTGAAAAGTGAATAGTAAACAGTGAAAGAAATAAAAAAAGTTAAGGAAACGGAAAAGGGGAAAATGCCATGGCGGACCAGGAAATTGTAATTTATATCACCAGCGCCAATATTGAAGAGGCCCATAAAATCGCGGATGTCCTTTTAACCGCGCGGAAGGTCGCCTGCGTAAACGTGATTCCAGGGGTGAAATCCTATTTCTGGTGGCAGGGAAAGCGGGAATCAACCCCGGAGGTTTTATTAATGGCCAAATCCCGGGCCTCCCTGTTTCCGGAAGTGGTGGAAATGGTGAAGCAGAGCCATAGCTACGAGGTCCCAGAGATCATCGCCCTGCCGATCATCGCCGGGAACCAGGATTATTTGAATTGGATTAGGGAAGAAACGAAGTAAGCTGGAGGAAGGTCAAAGGTCAAGGGTGAAAGCTGAAGGGTTAAAGGCAAGAGGTAAGAGGTACAATAAATCATGGGTAGTGTTTTTTCAAAAAATAGCCGGGGGGTAGGTCCTCACGACCCCCACGCCTTTGGCGGGGCACGCAAACTCTTTTAAGCCGACCCTCGGTCCCGCCACTGGCGGGAAGGGATTACGTGATCGCACGCATTGTTTGGGGAGCGAGACCTGCCCCCCAAAAAAGAAAAAATCTTACGAGTTTAAAAGTCGAGTCGGTGTTGAGCGGAAAGGTGAGAGGCTAAAAAATCGGGACTAATGCAGGAAAAAATTAAAAAGCTCAGGAAAATATTAAAGGAGATGGGAAGCGTCCTGGTCGCTTTTTCCGGCGGGGTGGACAGCACTTTTCTGGCCCGGGTGGCGCGGGAGGTCCTGGGTGACCGGGTCCTGGCGGTCACCGCTTTTTCTTCCACCTACCCCGAGGAGGAACTCGCCTCGGCCCGCAAGCTCACCCGGAAGCTCCGGGTCAGGCACCGGGTGATCAAAACCCGCGAACTATCAAATCCCCGGTTTCTCCAGAATCCTCCCGACCGATGCTATCACTGCAAGCGTGAGCTTTTCGGAGAACTCCAGAAAATCGCCAGGCGGGAGAGACTCCGCTGGATTGCCGACGGTTCGAACCGGGACGACCTGAGGGACCGGCGGCCCGGAGAGAAAGCCGCCCGGGAGTTCCGGGTGCGATCTCCGCTTCTGGAGGCCGAACTGGGGAAAGAGGAAATCCGTCGGGCTTCCCGGAAACTTGGTCTTTCCACCTGGGATAAACCGGCCCTGGCCTGCCTGGCTTCCCGGGTTCCTTATGGAGATCGGATCACCCCGGCGGCTTTGGGGATGATTGCCCGGGCGGAGAAAGCGGTGAAAAGACAGGGTTTTCGACAGGTCCGCGTCCGCCATCACGGGAAGACCGCCCGGATCGAGGTTCTGCCGGAAGAGATCGGGAGATTGCTGGACTTGAAAATCAGGGGAAAAATTTCCGGGGACCTGAAGAAACTTGGGTATACCCATATTTCTGTCGACCTGGATGGTTACCGGACGGGAAGCCTCAACGAGGAATTAAAAGGTGGTTAGAAAAAGATTGCGGAATGGAAAGCAAACAAATTGACGATTGCAGATTGACGATTGACGAATGAAGACCAATCAGAAAAGTTAAAGTTAGGGTTTCGAAGCCCGGGTTGTCTCTGAGCTACGTCGGTCGGATTACAAATCCGTAACCGAAAGACGTTTCCGAAACGGGCCTCGTAACCGTTGGACAATGGACGAAACAATCTATGTCTAAGAAAAAGCGAGTCATCGTCGCGATGAGCGGGGGGGTGGATTCCTCCGTGGCCGCCGCCCTTTTGCAGGAGAAGGGCTTCGAGGTAATCGGGGTCACCCTGGATCTCAGGGTGGAAAAGGGCAAGAAAATTCCGGCTTCGTCCTGTTGCGGCCTGGACGCGATAAAAAGCGCGGAGCGGGTGGCCCATAAGCTCGGCATCCGGCATTACGTTTTGGATTTCCGTCAGCAGTTTGACCAGGTGGTGGTCCAGGATTTTATCTCTGAATACGGCCGGGGCCGGACCCCCAATCCCTGTGTCCGTTGCAATCAGCTGATCAAGTTTGGAAGCCTGTTTCAAAAACTGGACGAGCTCGATTCCGATTTCCTGGCCACCGGTCATTACGCCCGGATTGTTTTTGATCAAAAGGAGGGGGCTTACGAGCTTTTGCGGGGGGTGGATCCGGCCAAGGACCAGTCTTATTTTCTCTGGTCGATGACCCAGAGAATCCTGGCCCGGACGCTCATGCCCCTGGGAGAATTCGAAAAACGACGGGTCCGGCAAATGGCGGTTTCCTACAAGCTCGCGACGGCCCAGCGGCCGGAAAGCCAGGAAATCTGTTTCGTGCCCGACCAGGATTATATCGGTTTTGTCCGGGAACGGAGCCCGGAAGCTTTCCGCCCGGGGCCGATCCAGGACACTTCCGGAAAGCGG
>Ga0315297_10002316_pt1 | contig 11986 bp, 10 predicted proteins | sample YL17G15_0_MG_FD_203628 | JGI IMG/M metagenome (GOLD analysis project Ga0315297, IMG submission 203628) | Sediment microbial communities from Yellowstone Lake, YNP, Wyoming, USA - YL17G15_0 | ecosystem: Environmental > Aquatic > Freshwater > Lake > Sediment | place: USA: Wyoming | collected... | reverse complement strand
TGCCCCGCACACACAGGTTGTCCTTGAGCACCACCGGGACCCCGGCGAGGGGCCCGGGGTCGTCGCCGGCGGCGACGGCCACGTCGACCGCGTCGGCAGCGCTGCGGGCATCGTCGGCGAGCACGAGGAGGAACGCGTGCAGCGCTGGATCACGTGCCTCGATGTCGGCGAGACGCGACTCGACCACGTCGCGTGCCCGCTGGGTGCCGGACCGAACCGACGCGGCGAGATCGGTGGCGGGTGCGCTCACGGGGTGTCGAGGATCCGAGGGACGCGGAATCGCCCGTCCTCGGCGTCGGGGGCGGCTGCGAGCACCTCGTCACGATCGAGGGTGGGGCGCACCTCGTCGGCGCGGAGCACGTTCACGAGCGGCAGGGGGTGTGCGGTGGGCTCGACATCACCGAGATCGAGGGCCGATACGTCGCCGGCATGGTCGAGGATGACCCCGAGCTCGCCGGTCAGCCGCTCGACCTCCTCGGGGGTCAGCGCGAGCCGGGCCAGTCGGGCCACGTGCTCGACCTCTTCGCGTGTGATCGGTTCCGCCACGCTGGCGAGTCTATGGGCGAGCCTCCGAGCCGACTCCGGCCGGAGACGCGGGAGGTCTTCGCGCATACGGGTCGTCCGTGGCGCCGGCGTGGCGCCACCACTGCTCGGACGCCGGGCTCCACACCGGGTCGTCGACGATGCAGTCGACCGGGCACACCGGCACGCACTTGCCACACCCGCTGCAGAGCTCGGGCACGATGACGAGCGACACGCCGTGACGGAAGATCGCCCCGAACCCGGCCGGGCAGGCGCGGATGCACTCGTCACACACGATGCACTCGGACCGCACGATCCGGAGCGGTGCATGCCTCCAGGTCGGCTTGCGTTCGCGCGAACGGATGCGTTCGGCCCGGTTGCGGGTGAGGTCGGGACTGGACACAAGGGCGAGAGTACCGGCCGACGACCCGGCTACGATCCGCTCCGTGACGAAGCACGCCTTTCTCTCCGACGAGTGGTTCGCGGTCGTCGACCAGCTCGTCGAGGTGCACGGCGCCGATGCGCCGACGCAGACGCCGATCATCGTGAACGTGAGTGTGACCGCGACTCCGTTCGGCGACGAGCGCCACCTGCACATGGGAACGAGGGACGGTCAGGTGCACTGGGGAATCGGTCATGCCGACGACGCCGACCTCACGCTCACGACCGACTACGAGACCGCCCGCGAGGTGTTCGTCACCGGCAACCCGCAGGCCGGGATGCAGGCCTTCATGGCGGGCAAGGTTCGCGTGCAGGGCGACATGGCGAAGCTCATGGCCGCCCAGGCATCGGGCGTCGGCCCGGGCGCGAACGGTGCGCTGGCCGAGGCGATCCAGGGCGTCACCGAGTAGTCGCGCCCTGCTCGTTCAGGTCGAGGAGCGGTGCTCGGGGAGCCAGTACCACGAGCGTACGAAGATGAACGCGGCACCGAGCCCGAGAAACGCGAACGAGATCATCTCGGAGATGCCCTGCTGACGCACGACGTCGTTGTCGCCGGAGCCGAACGTTCCCGGGCAGATGATCTTGAAGAGTCCGTAGAAGCCCTTGGTCGCGGCCAGGATCACGATGATCGACGCGACGAAGCACGCGCCGTAGAGCGCAGCGCGGGCGACCCGCCCGGTGGCCTGCTCCGGAAACGCGTCGGCCGGCACGAGCGTGCGCGCGCGGCGGATGTTGAACACGAACACGGCCAACGCGGCGAGCCCGAGCAGGCCGGCACGCGCGGCCATCCGGTAGTCGGCGTCATCGCTGCGGGCGACTCCCCCACCCCCGTGCCCTCCACCACCGTGACCGCCGCCGAGGCCAGGGATCTGGTTCGCCCCCGGGATCTGATCGAGGATGTCGCGCAACGCCTTCGGGAGCCCGCCACCTCCGGCGCGTGGTGCCTTGTCGACGATCAGGTCGGTGAGCGCGTGCACCATCCCGAAGAACGCCAGCAACGCGACGAACACGGCGACCACCGTGATCGCGCCGAGGTATCGGGCCTGGGTTCGGGTGCCGGCGGGGTCCTCGTCCTTGCGCCCTGCGACGAGGATCAGGATGACGACGACGAGCAGCGCGATCAGGACCAGCGCCAACCCTCCATGCAACCCGTGACCACCGTGCCCGCCGTGGATACCGTCCAACAGACCCATGGTGCCCCCTTGGTTGCTCCCTATCCTGCCGCGCGAGCGAGTTCCCCGGGGCCACCCCGGCGCTCACCCTGCGGGGCGAGCTTCGGGCCCTCTTCGATGAGGCGCTCGACTGTCCAGCGTTCCTGGTCGTTCGTGATCTTCTCGGCGATCGAATACGACTGGTAGCGGGCGACGGTGTCGCCCTGCACGAAGAACGTCTCGCCGGTGAACGGACACGCCTCCGCGCCGAGGTAGGCGATCATCGGCGAGATGTTCTCGGGTGCCCACGCATCGAACTTCGACGGGTCGTCGGGCGCCTTGACGAGGTCCTCCAACCCTGGGGTGGTTTCGGTGAGTCGCGTCCGTGCCATCGGTGTGATCGCGTTGGAGCGCACGCCGTAGTTGGCGAGCTCCATGGCGCAGATCGCACTGAACGTCGCGATGCCGGCCTTCGCCGCGCCGTAGTTGGTCTGGCCGACGTTCCCGAGCACACCCGAGGTCGAGGACGTGTTGATGATCGAACGGTCCGCCTTCTTGTCGGCCTTGGCCTGCTCGCGCCAGTAGCCCGCGGCATGACGCGTCGGGCAGAAGTGCCCCTTCAGGTGAACCGCGATCACCGCGTCCCAGTCAGTCTCGGTCATGTTCACGAGCATCCCGTCGCGCAGGATCCCGGCGTTGTTCACCAGGATGTGCAGGTCACCGAACGTCGCGACGGCGAGATCGATGAGGTTCTTCGCGCCATCGAAGTCGGAAACGCTGTCGGTGTTCGCGACGGCTTCGCCACCCATCCCGTGGATCTCGTCGACGACCTGCTGCGCCGGAGCGCGGTCGTCGCCTTCCCCGTGAATGTCGCCACCGAGGTCGTTGACCACGACCTTGGCGCCTTCGGAGGCGAAGTAGAGCGCGTGCTCGCGGCCGATGCCACGGCCTGCGCCGGTGATGATCGCGACGCGACCGTCGAGAGAGCCCATGTGGGGATTCCTTCCTGAGAACCGGCTCACGATGCTAGGCGGTGGCCCCGGCCCGGCGGGAAGGGGCACAGGTCGTGGACCTGCCTGCCGCGCGCGGCTCCGACCTCGGTTCCAAGGAGACGCGGACTCCAGGACGCCGGGCTACAGGAAGAGGGTGACCTTCGCGCCGCGCTGCACCATGGTGCCCGCCGAGGGATCCTGCGCGCGCACCTTGGCGCCGGAGCTGAAGTTCTGGACATTGGCCGAGAGCCCCGCCGCCTTGAGCGCGGCGCTGGCGGCCTCGACGGTCTGGCCGACCAGGTTGGGGACCGCGATCAGCTCGGGACCCTTGCTGACGAGAACGCCGACCTCGGAGTCGCGCGGCGCCTGCTGGCCCGCGGCCGGGATCGTCCCGATCACCGTCCCCACGGCGATGGTGTCGCTGAACTCCTCACGCTTGACCGGTTGCAGCCGCTTGGCCGAGATCGCGGCCGCGGCGGCGTCGTAGCTCTTGCCCGCGACATTGGGCACCTCGACCGGCGCGGGACCGTCGCTCACGATGAGCTTGACGGTCGACTCGGGTGGGGCCTGGCCGCCGCCGGCGGGTTCGGTGCCGAGCGTGAGGTCCTTGGCGACGGTCTCGTCGAAACGCCGTTCGACGGCGACGACGAAGCCGGCCTGCTCGAGGAGGGGCTGGGCTTCCGCGAGCGGCTTCCCGGTGACGTCGGGGAGCAGGACCGGCGGAGGGCCACGCGACACGACGACCTCGATCTCTGCACCGGAGCCGATGAACTCGCCGGGACCCGGCCGTTGCTCGATCACCAGTCCGGCCGGGTCGTCGCTCGTGCGCCGCGCGACCACGGTCATGAGGAGCTCGGCATCGGTCGCGGTCACCTTCGCGGTCGCACTGTCGAGACCGACCAGACTCGGCGCCGCAACCTGGGCCCCGCCCGTCGCGGCACCCGCCGCGAGCATCGCGACGCTTGCCGCGAGGACGGCCGTGACCACGATCCCCACGACCCACGGCACCGTGCTGCGTCGGAACTGCGGCCTGCGGGGAACCGCGATCGCGAGCGGTGCCGCGTCGTCGGCGAGGTCGACCGCACCGGTCGCGGCATCCTGGTCGAAGACGCGCCCGAGCGGACCATGGCGCGTCGAGTCGACGTCGTCGAGGATCTCGCCGATCCCGGCGATCGGCAGTGCGCCGGGCGACGGCAGCGTGCGCGCCGCGGCGGTGAGATCGGCACCCATCGCAGCGGCATCCGGATAGCGGTCCTGGGGCTCGGGGCGCCCGGCACGCTCGATGACCGGCGCCAGCGGCCCGAGTGCGGCCGGTGCCTCGATCCCGCGCTTCGAGCGGGCCGCCATCGTGCCGATCGCGGTGTCGGCGACTCCCGGCACCGTGCCCGTGCAGGACTCCACGAGCACGATGGCCAGCGAGTAGAGGTCGGCGCGGCCGTCGAGGGGCTTGCCACCGGCCTGCTCGGGCGCTGCGTAGCGGGCAGTCCCGACGACGGTGCCGGCCGGTTCCGTCCACGACGCCTCGGCCAACGCACGGGCCAGCCCGAAGTCGGCCACGCGCACGATGCCGTGCTCGTCGAAGAGCAGGTTGGCCGGCTTGATGTCGCGGTGGACGAGCCCACGCGCGTGGGCGTACCCCAGCGCGGCGGCGACCTGGCGCCCGACGTGCGCGGCCTGGGCGGGGGTCAGGCGGGGCCCCGCGTCGAGCAGCCCGCGCAGCGATCCACCCTTCAGGAGCTCGAGGACCATGAACGGCACCCCGTCGTCCTCGCCCCAGTCGTACACCGCCATGACGTGCGGATGGTGCAGCGCGGCCGCCATCTGGGCCTCGGCCCGGAACCGGCGCAGGAAGCCGGCGTCGTCGGCGAGGCCGCCGTGCAGCACCTTGACCGCGACCCGGCGGCGCAGGCGGACGTCGTCGGCCAGGTAGACGCGACCGCTCGACCCCGAGCCGATCGGGGCCAGGAGCCGGTAGCGACCGGCCAGGACGCGACCAACGAGGTCGACGAGGGTGGAGTGGGCCATGTTGTCTCCAGGCTACGGGCCACGCGGCCCGATTCCGTGGCAACACCGGGCGCCGGTACCCTCGCCGTGATGACCGCGCCTCCTCCTCCTCCGGCGTCACCCCCTCCCGATCCCGAGCCCGGGCCGCCGGCTCCCGGCGCTCGAACCCCGCTCTTCCGCCACCCCTGGCGCTGGGTGATCGTCGGCGTGGTCGTGCTCGTGGTGTTGAACCTCGGCGTCGTGCTCCTCTCCCAGTCCGACACCCAGCCCCAAGGCCGTACGTTCCCGAGCACGATCGACTCGGTGTCGCCGGGTCCGGGCGAGATCGCCCGGCTTCAGGACACGATCACCGCCGACCTGCGCGATGACCTCACCGGTGTGCTCAAGATCGATGGCGCCGAGGTCCCCGAGGACCAGCTGGAGCGCATCGTGCCGCTCGCCCAGGTGAGCTTTCGGCCGGGCCCCGACAAGGACCTCGTGCGGTTCGAGGCCGGGCTGCACACCGTGGTGGTCGAGTACTGGCAACAGGGCAAGGAGCGCCCGGCGAATCCCGGCGTCTACTCCTGGACCTTCCGCGCCGGCGCCTGACGCCAAGCCGTCGTCAAAGCCCTGGGCCGCCGTACTGCGGAGATGGGCAGCGACCGCGCGACCGATCGATGCCGCCAACCGCAGGTGCTACGGGACCACGAACGTCGCCGTGCCCTTGATCGCAGTGCCCCCCGACTCCACCCTCGTCACGAGCACGTCGAGATCGACGGTGCGGGCATCGCCGTCGTCGTGCTTGGTGGCGACCGTCGCCGAGCAGACGAGATGATCGCCGGGCCACACCTGCTCGCGGAACTGGACGGCGAACCTGCGTACGTGCTCCGCCCCGAGCCAGTCGGTGCAGTACGTCGCGAGTATCCCGGCCTGGAGCATGCCGACCGAGAAGACACCGGGGTACCCGGCGGATGCAGCAAACGCCTCGTCATGGTGGATCGGGTTGAAGTCGCCCGACGCGCCCTGGTACCGGACGAAATCGGTCCGCGTCAGTGGTCCGTACTCGCGCGCCTCGGGGCCGGACCCTTCGACGAGGTCATCCCACGCCGCACTCATGACGCGGCCTTCCCGGTCTCGATAGCCGTAGAGCGCGCTTCCGCGACGAGCGTGCCCGCGGCATCACGGAACTCGGTGACGGTCTCGACGAACGTCATGATTCCCCCACGCTTGCCTTCCTTCTCGTAGATCGCGTCGACACGCGTCTGGAAGGTGAGCTCGTCGCCGGCCCGCGGTGGTGGCCCGTGGAACACGTACTCCTGCGCGCCGTGCAGCAGGCGCCGCAGATCGAGACCGACCCGCGCGAGCGGCGACGTGTCCGAGCTCATCCAGAAGTTCACCGTGGTGAGAAACGTCGGTGGGACTACGGGCCCGGGCGACGCGAGATACTCGGGGTCGTCGCTCATACACGACCGGGCGAACTCGCGGATCTTGCCCCGCTCGACCGGCATCGTGGCTACCTCGTCGGTCAGCCCGACCTTGTCGTGATCGATCACGTCATTCCTCCAACTCTTCGGGCGGACCGTGCTCGAGCAGGCGCCCGAAGCCGGCTTCGTCGAGGACCGTCACACCGAGGCTCTCGGCCTTGGCCAGCTTCGACCCGGGGTTCTCGCCCGCCACCACGAAGCCGGTCTTCTTCGAAACGCTGGAGGTGACCTTGCCGCCGCGTTGCTCGATGGCCGCCTGCGCCTGCTCGCGCGAGCCCCCCTGCAGCACCCCCGTGAGGACGATGCTGACGCCGGCCAACGTTGCCGCGCCCTCGAGCACCTCCACCTTCGGCGCGGTCAGGTCGACGCCGGCGACGCGCAGCTTCTCGACAACCTCGTGATTGGTGGCGATCGTGAAGAAGTGCCGGACGCTCTCGGCGATCACACCGCCCACGCCGTCGATCACGGTGAGCTGCTCGACCGTCGCGGCCTCGATCGCGTCGAGCGAACCCGTTGCGCGTGCGACGGCCTGCGCCGCCGTCGGGCCGAGGTGGCGAATGCTGAGGCCGACGAGCACGCGAGCGAGACCGCGCCGCTTCGACGCGTCGATCGCGTCGACCAGGTTCTCCGCTGATCGCTGCGCCATCCGCTCGAGCGGGAGCAGGCGCTCGACCGTGAGCGAGTAGATGTCGCCCGCGTCGTTCAGCAGCCCGGCATCGACGAACTGGCGCACCCGCTCCTCACCGAGTCCCTCGATGTCCATGGCGCCACGGCTCGCGAAGTGGCAGATGCGCTGGACCCGCTGCTCCGGGCACTCGACGTTGTCGCAGTGATGGTTGGCGTCGCCCTCGAGGCGCACGAGTGGCGCGCCGCAGGCAGGACATGCTGTGGGAAACTTCCAACGCCGGGCGTTCTTCGGGCGCTTCGCGAGCACCGGGCCGACGACCTCCGGGATGACATCCCCGGCCTTGCGCACGATCACCGTGTCGCCCTTGCGGACGTCCTTACGCGCGAGCTCGTCCTGGTTGTGCAAGGTCGCGAGCCCGACGGTCGAACCGCCGACGAACACGGGCTCGAGCCGAGCGAAGGGCGTCGCGCGCCCGGTGCGGCCGATGCTCACCATGATGTCCAGGAGCAGCGTCGTCTTCTCTTCGGGAGGGAACTTGTACGCGATGGCCCACCGCGGCGCCTTGCTCGTGGCGCCCATCTCGTTGCGCTGGGCGAGGTCGTCGACCTTCACCACCGCGCCGTCGATCTCGTAGCCGAGAACATGGCGCGCTTCGAGCGTCCGTTCGCAGAACCCGAAGACCTCGTCGATCGTGGCGAGCTGCTCGATCCGGGGGTTCACCGGAAGCCCCAGGTCCCCGACCCAGTCGAGGGTCTCGTGATGAGAGACCAGGGCAGGACCTCCGTCCTGCACCCCGAGCTGGTAGGCGAAGAAGTCGAGATCCCTGGACGCGGTGACGCGCGGGTCCTTCTGGCGAAGGCTCCCCGCCGCCGCGTTCCTCGGATTCGCGAACAGCCGCTCTTCGGCGTCGCCCTGTCGGCGGTTGAGCTCTTCGAACGAGGCGAGCGGCATGAACACCTCCCCACGCACCTCGAGGCGCGCCGGGACCGCCGTTCCCCCGAGTCGGCTCGGAATGGACGCGATGGTCGCCACGTTCGGGGTGACGTCTTCGCCGGTCACGCCGTCGCCTCGGGTCGCGGCGCGCATCAGGCGTCCGTCCTCGTACAGCAGCGAGATCGCGAGACCATCGAGCTTCGGTTCACCGACGAAGCGAATCGGCTCGTCGACGATCTTGGAGATCCGCTCGTACCACGAGACGAGCTCGTCGCGGCTGAACGCGTTGTCGAGCGAGAGCATCCGTACGAGGTGCGCGACCGGAGCGAACGTCGCCGAGAGTGCACCCCCGGGGCGTTGGGTGGGCGAGTCGGGCGTGATGAGCTCGGGATGCGCCGCCTCGAGCTCGCGCAGCTCGCGCAGCAGGGCATCGAACTCTGCGTCGGAGATCTCGGGATCGTCGAGCAGGTAGTACCGCTCGGTGTGGTACTCGACCAGCGCACGGAGCTCCGCTGCCCGCGCTTCGGGGGTGCCCTCCCCCGGGCTCATGCGCCTGAGCTCATGTGGCCGAGCTCATGTTGTCGGTGGGGCCGGCTGACTCGTCGTGGTTGCCGGCGGCTGCGTCGTCGTCGTGGTCGGCGCGCTCGAGGGAGGGCTCGTCGGTGCGGCTCCGGTGGGGGGAGCGGACTCGGCCGTCGGGGCAACCGACGAGGGCGGGAGCGTCGGAGGCGTAGGGGTGTCGCCCTCGTCGTCGTTGAACGCGAACACGACGAGCAGGAGGGCGGCGACCGCGATCACGGCGCAGATCACGATCACAGCGACGCGTTGCCAGCCCGACCAGGCGTCGCCGTCCGGAACGTCAGGATCCGGGACGGCCCGACCAGGAACACCCGGGTCAGGAACGCCCGGATCGGGGACGCCCGGATCAGGAACGTAGGGGCCTTGGGTCGACATGCGATTCGGAGTCTACGCAGCGGCCAGACTCGGGAAGCCGGTGCGAGGTGGGCGCGAGACTGCTCGTGTGCGTCTTTGGATCCTCCGCATCGTGTGGCTCGTGCTCCCGCTCGCGGCGGGGCCGGCCGCGGCTGCGGCCCTCGATGATCTCGGCCGAGCACCCGCGATCGTCGGCGCGGTGCTCCTGTGGCTCGCATGGGGCGCAGGACTCGTCGCCCTCCTGGCGCCGCGCCCGCTCGGACTCACCGCGATCCGCGTCGTCGCACCGACCTTCGTGGTGCTCGCGCTCGTCATCACGATCGTGGGCGATGCCTCGACGATCGCTTCGTGGGGCGCAGTGCTCGCGACGCTCGCGGCCGCGATCTTCGTTTCGGACCCGGCATTCGCGATCGCCGCGGTGAACGGCATCGCCTACGGCAATGAGCGACGCCACCCGCTCCGCGCGCCGCCCGGTCTCTACCTCGCCCCCGTGCCCCTGGCCCGAGCCCTGGTCGCCGCGGGAATCGCGGCAGGACCGCTCCTGCTCGCCGACGGCGAGATCCTCTGGGGCCTCGCCGCGCTCGTGATCGGCTGGCCGGTCGCCGCGCTCGCCGGCCGCGCGTTGCACACGCTCGCCCGACGGTGGGTCGTGCTCGTCCCCGCCGGCGTGGTGATCGTCGACCCCATGACGATCGTCGACCCGGTCCTGTTCGTTCGCCAGCACGTGCGCGCCCTGCGCGCGGTCGACCCGGCAGCGCCAATCCCGGCCGGCGCCCTCGATCTCCGGCTCGGCGCGAGCTGGGGCTCGCTCATGTTCGACCTCGACGGCGGCGCCGACCTCGTACGGAGCGCGGGACGCGGGCGAACGGCGAAGACCCTCCAACCCGACGCGATCCTCGTGGCGGTCGCGGCAAGAGACGCGCTCCTGGCCGCGGCCGCGCAGCGCCGCGTGCGCGTCGAGCTCGCGTGACTCGCACGCGGCCCCTGGTCAGGCGGCGAGGCCGCCGCCGACCAGCAGATCGCCGTCGTACAGCGCGACCACCTGGCCTGCGGCGACGCGCGCCATCGGCTCACGGAGCCGCACCACATCACCGTCGATCCAACCCACCCCGGTCGCGCCGTGCGCACGGGTCTGGACTTCGAGCGACCGGTCTGATGGCGGCGGGGCAGCCGTCCAGCACAGGTCGCGCACGACCAGGCGATCACAGGCCAGGTCTGCTTGCGTGCCGACCGTGACCGTGGCGGATGGGGCATCGACCCCGACGACGTACCGGGGGGCGCCGAGTGCGATCCCGAGCCCGCGACGCTGGCCCACGGTGAATCCGGCGACGCCGGCGTGCTCGGCGAGGACGCGACCGGTCGTGTCGACCAGCGGTCCCGGGCGTGGTTGCGTGCGGGCGTCGACGAAGTCGCGCCGGTCCTCACGCCGGACGAAGCACACGTCCATGCTCTCGGGCTTGGTTGCCGTGCGCAGGCCGAGACGGGCGGCGTGCGCTCGGACCTCGAACTTGGTGATCTCACCGATCGGCAGCATCGTGCGCGAGAGCTCGCGCTGACCGAGCATGTACAGAACGTAGGACTGGTCCTTGGCCGCATCGACGCCCCGCCGCAGCCGCAGGGTGCCGTCGTCACCGCGGAGCACCCGCGCGTGGTGGCCCGTCGCCAGTGCGTCGAAGCCCAGTGCGTCGGCACGCGTGAGCAACTCACCGAACTTGATCGAGCGGTTGCACTCGACGCACGGGTTCGGCGTACTGCCACGCGCATACGCCGCGGCATACGGTTCGACAACAGCCTCCTCGAACTCGTCGCTGAGATTGAAGACATAGTGCGGCACACCGAGTTGCCCCGCGACGCGACGCGCGTCCTCCACATCGGCGACGCTGCAACAGCCGGAGTCGGTCTCGCCACCCCAGAGCCGAAGCGTGACCCCGGTGACCTCGTGCCCGGCGTCGAGCAAGAGAGCAACCGCGACCGACGAGTCGACGCCTCCGCTCATGGCCACCAGGACGTTCATCGGGTCGCGGCTCCCGCGCGCCGGAGGTTCCCGATCGCGGCCGGCACCATCTCCAGCGCCGCATCCACGTCGGCATCCGTCGACGCGAATCCGAGGCTGAGGCGGATCGACGAGATCGCGTCGGCGCGCGGCAGGCCCATCGCCGCGAGCACGTGCGACGGCTCGGTCGCCCCCGACGAGCACGACGACCCGGCGGCCGCACAGAGCCCGGCCTGATCGAGCGCGACCAGGAGCATCTCCGCCTCGATCCCGGGGATGCCCACGTGACAGCTCCCCGCCACCTTGTGGGCGGGGTCGCCGTTCTCGAACAGGCCGTCGATCGCGTCCGCCAGTCCGTCGAGGAGCCGATCGCGAAGGCGCGCAACCTGCGAGACCTCGACGGAACGACGCTCGGTCGTGAGCCGGAGTGCCGCGGCCATGGCGACGGCACCGCCGACGTTGACCGTCCCGGCGCGCAGGTCGCGTTCCTGTCCGCCCCCTTCGAGGAGCGGCTGGAGCGCGACGCCGCCGCGAACGACGAGTGCGCCGGCGCCCTTGGGTCCGCCGAACTTGTGCGCCGACACCGAGACGAGACGGGCGCGGGCTGCGGCCGTGGCGACGTCGAGCCACGGCACCGCCTGCACCGCATCGGTGTGCAGCACCGCGTTCGGGGCTCGATCGTCGACGAGATCGGCGAGCCGGTCCAGGGGCTGGATCGTGCCCACCTCGTTGTTCACCAGCATCACCGAGACGACGACCGTGCCCGCGTCGAGGGCTTCGGCGAGGGCGTCGAGGTCGACGAGCCCACCGCGGGTCGCCGGCACCCGCTGCACGCGGAACCCCTCGCGCTCGAGCCGGTCGCACGCCGCGAGCACGGCCTTGTGCTCGAAGGCGCAGGTCACGATGCCGTCGCCGAGCCCGGCGGC
>Ga0315297_10002313_pt1 | contig 11993 bp, 9 predicted proteins | sample YL17G15_0_MG_FD_203628 | JGI IMG/M metagenome (GOLD analysis project Ga0315297, IMG submission 203628) | Sediment microbial communities from Yellowstone Lake, YNP, Wyoming, USA - YL17G15_0 | ecosystem: Environmental > Aquatic > Freshwater > Lake > Sediment | place: USA: Wyoming | collected... | reverse complement strand
CCTGGTGCGCTCCGCGAACATCTCGCGTCGCGTTACGGCGTGATGGGCGACGACCTGGACCTTCTCACCGGGTCGCCGGGGCTGGCCGCGCTGTTCGAACGGACTGTTGCCGACGGAGCCGACCCCGTCGCGGCGGCCACGTGGATCACGGGTGAGTTGACCCGCCGGCTGCGCGAGAGCGGGTGTCCGATAGAAGCTCTAAAGGTGACCCCATCCTCACTGGCGCGCCTGATTGCGATGGTGTCGTCGGGGACGCTGTCGAACTCGGCCGCCAAACAGGTGCTGGCCCGCATGTGCAAGACCGGTGAGACACCTGATGCGGTGGCCGCCGCCGAGCATCTCGCGCAGGAATCGGATGTCGATGCGCTTCGGCTGCTGGTCGACGACGTCCTGACGGGGTACCCCGATCAGATTGCCCAGTTCCGGGCGGGGCGTAAGGGTGTGGCCGGCTTTCTGGTCGGCCATGTGATGAAAGCCAGCCAGGGTCGGGCCAACCCGAGGCTGGTCGACCAACTGGTTCGCGAGCGTCTGACCGGCATCGGATCGTCTTGATGACGAAACACCCCTGGCGGCTCGCCGTCCTGGTCTATGTGGCGGCGACCATCTTCTACACGTGGCCGCTGGCTGTGACAGCCACACGCGTGCTGGCCGCGCCTCAGGGCCCGGGCGATCCCTACCTCAATGCGTGGATTCTCGGCTGGGATCTGCACGCGCTGGCGTCATCGCCGCCAGCGATCGTCACGGGGCGCGTGTTCGATGCGAACATCTTCTATCCCGAGAAGCTGACCCTCGCGTACTCCGATCATTTCCTGCTGCAGGCCGTGGTCACCGCCCCGGTCTTCCTGGTCACGCGGTCGGTCGTGCTCTGCTACAACCTGGTGCTGCTCCTCTCGCTCGTCGCGTCGGCGCTCGCGATGTTCGCGTTGGCGCGCGCGCTGACCGGGTCGACGATAGCGGCGCTCGGTGCGGGACTGGTCTGGGGATTCTGGCCGTTCCACTTCGCGCATCTGATTCACCTGCAGTTGCAGGGGATGTACTTCCTGCCCCTCGCGTTCCTGTTTCTCCATCGCCTGATCGCCACGACGCGGCGGATGGACGCGGTGTGGCTCGGCGTTGCCGTGGGGCTGCAGGCCGCCGCTTCTGTCTACATCGGCGTGATCGGCGCGGTCGGATTGGCCGTCGGCGGCATCGTGCTCGCCGTTTCGGTCGGACGCTGGCGGCATGCCGTGCTGCTGCGGCGCGTCGTGCTGGCCGTCGCGCTGGCCGGCGTGATCGTCGCGCCGTTCACGTGGCCGTACCTCGAGGTCCAGCGCAAGGAAGGTTTCGTCCGGAACTTGTACCAGGCGGGACAGAACGCAGCGACACCAGGTCACTACCTTCGCGTCCCGCCCGATAACGCCGTGTACGGTCGCACAGGTCTGTTGTGGCCGGCGGCCGCCGGTGCGAACCAGGCTGAGAAGGGCGGCCCCGAGCGCGAGCTGTTCGTGGGGTTCGTGGCGATGGGACTCGGCCTGCTGGCGCTGTGGCAGGTCGGGTGGCGCCAGCGGCGCGTCGTCGTCTGGCCGTTCGCGGCGCTGGTGGTCGCCGGCTTCGTGCTGTCGCTCGGGCCCGACGGCGTTCGCCCGCTGTACGCCTGGCTCCACGAGCACGTGTTCGGGTTTCAGGCGATCCGGGCACCGGCACGATTTGCCGTCCTGGTGGCGTTTGGATGTGCCGTGCTGGCCGCGTTTGGATTGGCCGGCGTGGCGGTGCGCAGGCCTCGTCTGGCCTGGACGCTGGTCGCGCTGATGGCCGTCGAGTACGCCAACGCTCCGCTCCCGTATGTTGATGCACCGTCCATGAGCACGCCAGTGGGGCAGTGGCTCAAGGACGAGCCGGGGCCGGGAGCCGTGATCTACCTTCCGCTCGGCCTCGACGCCGAGAACACCCCGTTCATGATCGAGTCGCTCGAGCACCGGCGGCCGATCGTCAACGGCTACAGCGGACAGCGGCCGGCGTTCTTTGCGGGCCTGGTCGATACGCTTCGTCAGTTCCCGTCGGCCGACGCGTTGTGGACGTTGCGCGATTTTAACGTGCGATTTGTCGTGGCGCCGGACCGTCTGACGTCCCAACCCGACCCAACACCGCTTGTGGAGCGTGCCAGGTTCGGCAGCCGGACCATCTACGAGTTGGTGTGGACGCCCGAGATCGAGGAGCGCCTGGAGCGTGCCGATCTGCCCGCGCCCCCGCCAGCCCCAGCGACGCTGCCCTTCAACGTGGGAGAAACGGCGCGGTACCGGGTGTTCTGGAGCGGCGGTTCGGCGATGTCGCTCTCGGCCGGCGACATCGTCTTCAGCGTCACGGCGCCATCCGGGCCCCTGGCGCGTTCGGGCGAAACCTTCCAGTTTGAGATGACCGCCGTCACTGCGCCGTGGGTGTCGGGGTTTTTCGAGGCGCGGGATCGCTTCGTCAGCCTGACGCGCGCGGACCTGCTGCCGACCATGCACGTCCAGGAGTTGCGCGAAGGGAGGCGCGTCCTCGATCGCGCGGCGTGGTTCGACCCGGCGCGGCGCGTCGTGCGGGCCGCGAACGGACCCGCCGAGGCGGCCAGGACGGGCACGGGGCTGCCGCTTTCTGCAGGCGCGCGCGATCCGCTGTCGGCCTTCTACTATGCGCGTGCCTGCCCGCTGACGACGGGATCCACTCTTCGCATTCCCGTCAACGACCTCGGCCGCAGTCTCACGGTCGAGTTACGGGCGGGCGGGCCGGAGACGATCGCGGCCGAGGGCAGGACCCAGACCGTCGTTCGTGTCGACGGCCGTATCGAGTACCGGGTCGAGTATCGCCGGAGTCCGCGGGCCACGCTGTGGGTGACGACCGACGCGCGCCGTATCCCCGTCCTCATCGACATCGATGCGCCGTTCGGATCGTTCCGCGCTGAACTGGTGGAGTATCACGCGGCCCCGGCGCGGTGAAGGCGTCGGTGTGTCCTGGAGCCGGCCAGGCCGTATGCTATACTCGCCGAACCTCGTGTGAGTGATGTGTGGTGCATAACCGCGCGCCGGCCGCTCGCCAACTGCTGTGATTGAAACCTCGAATCTCTCGAAGATGTACGGCCGGGGCATTTACGCGCTCCGCGACGTCACCGTCTCGATCGGCAAGGGGGAATTCGTGTTTCTGACCGGCCCAAGCGGGTCCGGCAAGTCGACATTCCTCCGATTGCTGCTTCGCCAGGATGTTGCGTCCGAAGGGGTCGTGCACGTGGCCGGGCGCAATCTGGCAGCCCTCTCGCTCCGCCAGGTGCAGACGTACCGGCGCACCCTCGGATTCGTGTTTCAGGATTTCAAGCTCATTCCCACCAGGACGGTCCTCGAGAACGTGGCGCTCGTGTCGCGCGTCCTCGGCGACCAGTCGGTGCAGCAGCAGCGCCGCACCTACCAGGTGCTCAAGTGGGTGGGCCTTCAGCACCGCATGAACGCGTATCCCGTCGAACTGTCGGGAGGCGAGCAGCAGCGCATCGCGATCGCGCGTGCCCTGGTGAACGAACCGGCGCTGGTGCTGGCCGACGAGCCGACCGGCAACCTCGATCCTGACCTCTCCCTCGAGATCATGAATCTGTTCCGGGACATGAACGCCCGGGGTACCACCGTCCTGGTCGCGACCCACGATCGTGAACTGATTGGCCATGTCGGGCGGCGTACCCTCACGCTGGACCACGGCCGGCTGTTGTCATCCACGTAGGGAAGAGCCGTCGATGCACGCGTTACAGTACTGCCTGAACGAAGCGTCCCGAAGCCTCTGGCGGCAGCGCGGCTCCTCCGTCCTGTCGATGTTGACGATTGCCGCTGCGGCGCTGGTGGTCGGCGGGTTCCTGCTCGTGACGGTGAACCTGGATCGCGTGCTGGCCCGATGGAGCGCGACCGCCGAGGTCTCGATCTACCTGCGCGACGACATCACCGAGGGGCAGCGCGTCGACCTGAATCGCGTGCTGGTCGCGAGCGACGTCTTCGCCTCACGGGTATTCGTGTCAAAGGCGGATGCGCTGGCACGCTTCAAGCGCGACTTTCCGGATCTGTCCTCGGGGTTGGATGAGACGCCAGACAACCCGTTGCCGGCGTCGCTCGATGTCCAGCTGCGGCCGCAAGGCGCAGACAGCGGAGCTGTCGAGGCGCTCGTGCAGCAGGTGGAGCGCATGCCGGGTATCGCCGACGTCCGGTTCGATCGCCGGTGGCTGGCCCGGCTGGCGTCGATCATCCTGGCCCTGCAGTGGACAGGCTGGATGCTCGGCGGCGTGCTCATCGTGGCGGCCGTGCTGACAGTCGCGACGGTCGTCCGGCTGGCCCTCTATGCCAGGCGCGACGAGATTGAGATCATGCAGTTGATGGGGGCGCCTCTTGGACTGTTGCGCGGGCCTCTCGTCACCGAAGGGATGCTGCACGGTGGCGTCGGCACGCTGGCGGCGCTGGCGGCGCTCTACGGCGCGTATGTCGCCGTGAAGGCGCAGGCGGGACCGGTGCTGGCGATGGTCGTCGAGCCTGAGATGCTGGGATTTCTGCCGGCCTCGACTGCAGGGGCGCTCCTGGCTGGCGGGATGGCCGTCGGGTGCCTCGGCGGCTGGCTGGCCGCCCGGCACGTCCGGTGACAGGTTTGACACCATCCAGAGGTCGCACTACACTGACATCGTCTTGCAAACGCATCGTCTGAGGATCCGGATGCACAGCCCACTTCTTGGACAGCCATCTGCAAGCGCTTACTCGCCGCCTACCCTGATCTCCAATTTCTACAGAGAAGAGTTTCTCAAGCATCGCGAATTTCTGTTATTGCAGCGCGAGTCGTACTCCGAACTGGCCATGGCCAGCGCCGAGGCCGCGCTCTGCCGCGTGCTCGGACAGCTCGACCGCCTGTGCACACAGCATGACGGCGCCCAGGTCGTCACCCGGCTTCTGCGTTCTTTTGACGTCGTGACCGGCGTCTCGGCCTGCTGTTGTCTCAAGCAACCACACTGAGTTTGACCGTTACCAACCTCCGGGCACATGCGCTCGCGATCGCGGCGGCGGCCATTGGCTCGGCCGACGCGGGCCTGCGGGTGGCGCAGGCGATGGCGTCTGCCGCCGAGACGATCGCGTCCGGGCGTCGATGGCACGTCGTAGCCGCAGGGAAGGCGGCCGGCCCCATGGTGCGCGCCTGCCTGGCTGGCGTGGGACGGCAGCCCGCCACCGCCATGGCCGTTGCGCCGAGCGGGCTCGAAGGATTGCCAGCCTTGGTGCGTGTGTTCGCGGGCGGGCATCCGGTTCCCAACCAGGCCAGTCTTGACGCTGGCCGCTGTGCCCTCGACACGGCGGCGGCCGCCGGCGCCGACGATGTCGTGGTCGTGCTCGTGTCAGGCGGGGCCTCGGCATTGCTGGTGCTTCCGATCGAGGGCGTATCGCTTCGGGACAAACAAGCGGCCACGGCCCGGCTGCTGCGTGCCGGCGCGGACATCCATGCGCTCAACACGGTGCGCAAGCACCTGTCGAGGGTGAAGGGCGGGCGGCTCGCGGCCGCGACAAAGGCGAGCGTCATCGGCCTCGCGATATCGGATGTGGTCGGCGACGACGTATCGGTCATCGGCTCGGGGCTGACGGCAGGCGACCCGACGACGTTCGCGGACGCGCTTGGACTTCTCGAGCGGTACGGCGGAAGGGCCGCGTTTCCGCCGAGCGTTGTGGCGGCGCTGCGCGACGGGGTGGCTGGGCGCCACGTCGAGTCGCCGACCCCTGGGTCCCCGGCGCTCCGCCGAACCGAGACCCGGATCATCGGGAGCCGCAGAGACGCGATGGCCGGCGCCGGGGCGGAAGCCGAACGTCTCCGCTATCGCGTGCATGTCATCGACAAGCCCGTGGTTGGTGAGGCGCGCGCTGCCGCAGCGGCGTACGCCGCGGTGCTGTGCGAGATGGCCTCCGCCGGTGGAACCCCGATCTGCGTGGTGTCGTCGGGCGAAACCACGGTTCGCGTGACGGGTGGCGGCAAGGGTGGGCGCAATCAGGAATTCGCGCTCGCGCTGGTTGATGCACTTCCGGAGATGAGAGGCGCGGTCGTCGTCTCGAGTATCGGCACCGATGGCGTTGACGGCCCAACCGACGCGGCCGGCGCGATCGTGGCCTCCGACACCCGCGCCCGGGCGGATGCCCGTCAGCTCAGTCCACAGGCGTTTCTCGACAACAACGACGCCTATCATTTCTTTGAAGCGTTGGCCGACTTGATCAAGACAGGGCCAACACGCACTAACGTAGGAGACATTCAAATCGCACTCATCGTTCCAGGAACAGGGCCGGTACACCTGTGACCAAACAAGACGTCCTTCGTGCCATCGAGTCGCGCGTCACGCATCCCGCCTCGGGGCGCGAACTGATCCAGTTGCTTGGGATCCCCCGGGAGGCCCGAGTCACCTTTCGTCGCCTGCTGCGAACGCTCGTGGCCGAGGGCGCGCTCGTCCAGATTCGCGGTCATCAGTACGGGCTGCCCGGCAAGATGGATCTGGTGGTGGGCACCCTGACGATGAATCCTGGCGGGTACGGTTTCGTCGTGCCCGAGCACGCCCGTGAGGGCGAGAAGGACGCGTACATCGCCGCGCCGCATTTGAACGACGCCATGCACGGTGACCGCGTCACCGTGCGGCTCGAGCGCGGCCGCGACGAGGGGAGGAGGGAAGGCAGGATCATCCGCGTACTCGAGAGGGGCCAGGCCACGCTGGTGGGTCGGCTCGACATCGACCGGGCCGGTCACGCCCGGGTCGTCCCGCATGAGAAACGGGTCGTCCAGGACATCCAGGTGTTGCCCGCCGATGTGCGAGGGGCCAGCGCCGGCGACATGGTGGTGGTGGAGATCACGCGTTGGCCGACGGCCACGCGGCCGCCGCTGGGCCGGGTGGTCGAGGTGTTCGGCTCCCTCGACGAGCCGGGCGTCGATACGCGCGTCATCATCCGCAAGCACGCTCTTCCCGATGTCCACAGTGAACAGGCCGTCCTCGAGGCGACGCGGCTGGGCGAGCATGTTCAGTCGCGCGATCTCGACGGACGCACCGACTTCAGGTCGTGGCCGACCGTCACGATCGACGGCGAGGATGCTCGCGACTTCGACGATGCGATTACGCTCGAGCAGCTGCCCAACGGGCACTACTGGCTTGGGGTGCACATCGCCGACGTGGCGCACTACGTGCGCGAAGGCACCATTCTCGACGAGGAGGCGTACGATCGGGCGACCTCGGTCTATTTTCCGGAGCGCGCCCTCCACATGTTCCCGGCCGCACTGGCCACCGGGCTGTGCAGCCTGAAGCCGGATGTCGACCGCCTCGTGCAGTCGTGCCTGATGGAGGTGGACGCACGCGGTGACGTGGTCCGGTACCAGTTGCACGACGGCGTCATCCACAGCGATGCACGCATGACGTACACGGCCGTCAACGCGATCGTCACCGATCACGATCCCGCCGAGATGGCGCGCTACGAGCCGCTGGTGCCGTTGTTTGTCCGCATGCGCGAGCTGTTTGGCACCCTGAACGAGCGGCGGCATCGCCGCGGGTCGATCGACTTCGATCTCCCCGAAGCGGAGCTGGTGCTTGACGAAGAAGGTCTCGTGGCCGATATCACCCAGGCGAAACGGAACGTGGCGCACCGAATCATCGAAGAGTTCATGTTGCTGGCCAACGAGACCGTCGCCCGCCACCTCGAGCAGAGCGGCGTGCCGGCCCTCTACCGGATCCACGAGCGGCCGGATCCCCTGAAGGTCGCCGAGTTCGAGGCGTTCGTGTCGAGCCTCGGCTACAGCCTCGCCGCGGAACCAGGCCTCGTGCGCCCGAGCGACTTCCAGCACCTGATCGAGCGCATCGCGGGACTTCCAATCGAGCGGCCGGTCGCGTTTCTCATGCTCAGAACGATGTCCCAGGCCCGCTACAGCCCTGACAACGTCGGTCACTTCGGCCTGGCGGCGCCCACCTACACGCACTTCACGTCGCCCATCCGCCGGTATCCGGACCTGGTCGTGCACAGGCTGCTCAGGGAGGTCAGGCAGGGCGCGGCCGGCACGGAGCGCCGCCAGGAACTGGGCGAGCAGATGCCCGAGGTCGGCCGCCACACGTCCGAGCGGGAACGGCGCGCGATGGACGCCGAGCGCGAACTGGTGCGGTGGAAGAAGGTCCGCTTCATGGCGGACAAGGTCGGCGAGGAGTACGACGGGTACGTCACGGGCGTCAGCGCGTTCGGGCTGTTTGTCGAATTGATCGAACACTTCGTCGAAGGACTCGTGCACGTGTCGACGCTGGCCGACGACTACTATCGGTTCGTGGACACGGCGCACGTGCTGAAAGGCGAGCGCTCCGGCAAGGTGTTCCGGCTCGGGGATCGCATCCGCGTGCAGGTGCTGCGTGTGGACACGGAACGCCGGCAGGTGGATCTGGGAGTGCTCGAGGTGTTGGAGCAGATGCGATCGGGCCGCATCGGTCCCGACGCGCGTCGCAGCCGGACGCGGCCCAAGGGCGAGCGACGCCGTCACACGCCACGCCAGCCAGCCCGGCGCAAGCAGCGCCGCCGCCATTGAGCCGGGCCGCACGGTGCCGCAAGATGCTGTCTGGCGAAATGGTGAGCGAGCGCACCTGACCGCCACGACCTCCGACAGGCGAGTCGAACCATGAAGCACATTGTCGTTGGGACCGCCGGCCACATCGATCACGGCAAGAGTGCGCTGGTCCTGGCGCTCACCGGCACCGATCCAGACCGGCTGAAGGAAGAGCAGGCGCGCGGGATCACGATCGACCTGGGGTTCGCGCACTGGCAGACTCCCGATGTGAGCGTGGCGTTTGTTGATGTGCCGGGGCACGAGCGCTTCGTCAGGAACATGCTCGCCGGTGTTGGCGGCATCGATGCCGTGCTGTTCGTCGTCGCGGCCGACGAGTCCGTGATGCCCCAGACGCGGGAGCACTTCGAGATCTGCCGCCTGCTCCACGTCCCGGCGGGCATCATCGCGCTGACGAAGGCCGAACTGGTGGATCAGGATGTCCTCGACCTGGTGCGCCTTGAGACGCGCGAACTGGTCCAGGGGTCGTTTCTGGAGCAGGCGCCCATCATCCCGGTGTCGGCGCGCACGGGCGCCGGATTGGACGCTCTCAGGCAGGCACTTGTCGATCTGGGCCGCACGAGCCGGCGTCGTCCCGCCGACGGTCCCGTGCGTCTGCCAGTCGACCGGGTGTTTTCCGTCAAGGGCTTCGGCACCGTGGTGACCGGGACGCTCGTGTCGGGCACGCTTGCCGCCGATCGCGATCTGGTGGCGCTGCCCGCGGGACCGAGCGTGAAGGTGCGCGGCATCCAGGTGCACGGCGCGAAACAGGCCGCCGGCGAGGCCGGGCAGCGCGTGGCCGTCAATCTGGGTGGCGTCGAGGTCGCCGACATCACGCGCGGCGACACCCTGGTGTCGCCCGGCGACTTTGTCGCGACGCGGGTCTGCGATGCGCGTATCGAGGTGCTCATCTCGGAGCGGCCGATTCGGCACGGGGCTCGTGTGCGTGTGCACCAGGGGACCAGCGACGTGCTCGGGCGCGTGGCGATTTCGTCGCTCGTGGCCGACCGAGCGGGCGGCGGCCAGACGTCTGTCGCCGAGATTCCACCTGGCCGCGCCGCGTACGTGCGCCTTCGCCTCGAATCGCCGCTCGTGCTGGCCGGCGGCGACCGGTTCATCCTGCGCGCCTACTCGCCGTCCATCACGATCGCCGGCGGCAGCGTGCTCGATCCGATCGCCCCGAGAACCGGAATCCGGACGACGATTGGCCGCGAGCGATTCAGGCGGCTGGACCCGTTGTCGGAGTCGTCGGACGCGCTGGCGCCGGAGCTGCGCGCACTTGCGCTGTTGATTGACGAGGCGGGCATGGCCGGCGTGCCGCTCGCGTCGCTCGTCTACCGCCTTGGCCTGTCGCCGTCCACCGCCGAGTCCGCCGCCGCGCGCATCGAAGAGCAGGGCCGCGCGGTCCGCGTGGAGCGGAGCCTGGTGGCCACCGCCACGCTCGCCAGTCTGTCCGACGCCCTCGTCGCGAGCCTCGCTGAGGGTCATCGTGCTCAGCCGCTCGCGGATGGTCTGCCGCGCGAGGAAGTGCGGGAGCGCTTGTTCGCGTACGCGGCTGCCGGCGTGTTCGACCGGGTGATCGCCGATCTGGCTGCCTCGGGACGCATCGTGGCGCGAGACCGGCTGGCCCTGGCCTCTCATCGCGTGGAGGTGGTTGGCGAGGAGAAGGCGGCGCACGATGGGCTCGAACGACTGTATCGCGAGGCGGGCCTGAAGCCGCCCGACGTCAAGGAGGCAGCAGTGGCGCTGGCGCTCCGTCCGGATGTCGCGGATTCAATGGCGGCGCTGCTGGTGCGGCAGCGCGTGCTCGTCCGTGTTGATACGATCCTGTTTCACGAGCAGGCGCTGGCGCGGCTCAAGCAGGACACCAGCGCGCTCAAGCAGACGGGGAGGGGCGCGCCGGCGACGCTGGACGTCGCGATGTTCAAGGAGCGCCATGGGATCTCGCGGAAATACGCGATCCCGCTGCTGGAGTACCTGGACCGGGAACGGATCACTCGGCGCGTCGGCGACACCCGCGTCGTGATCTAGCGATTCGCTGGAGGGCGCACCGGGCGCTTACTCGCGCTTGTCGCTGCTGCCGTCGGTCGTGGCATCCTTGAAATTCCGGATGGCCTTGCCGATGCCGCGGCCCAGCTCGGGAAGCCGGCTGCCTCCGAAGATCAGGATGGCAATCGCCAGGATGATCAGGAGTTCCATCACACCAAGTTTCATGTACGAATTGTAGCACCGTTGACCGGCCATCCGTCCAGCGGCGGCCGGGTCCGACACCCGGGCAGGTCCGGATTGCGCCTTGATGCCATGCCGCATCAGGCGTACAGTTACAGACGGCCCCCTGGAACCGGTTTCAAAACCCGTTCTGGCGGCCGGGTAAGGCGCCGCGTCCGCAGGTTGTGAGACCGTCCCCAGTAACTGTTGCCAGATTGGTGGAGTAGCGGGATGACAAAGGTCGAACAGACATTGTTCACGGTGGGTGTGTTCAAGGATGTGACCTGGGCCGAGCGGGGCATTGACGCGCTGCGCCAGCAGGGATTTCAGTCGTCCGTGATGACCGTCATGGTCAAGGACGGCCCCGAGGCGGCGTCGTTCGTCCAAAAGGTGACGGGGGCCGACCCGGAGCGCCTGGAATTGCCGAAGGTGGGCGCCACCCTGGGAGCCGGGAGCCTGGTGGGCACGCTCCAGGGCGGCGCGCGCGACCTGGGCCGGGTAGGGATCGCCGCCGCGATGCGCCGGGCGGGGTTCCAGCCCCACGACGGGCTCATCTACGAGACGCTGACAGAACGGGGCGGTGTGCTGGTCGCCATCGAAGATCCGGCCCGGGCTTCCGATGCGCTGGCGGTGATGCTGTCGTTCGGAGGTGGAAACGCCGCGATCGGCGCATGGGCTGGGCGCGTCTAAGAGGGTAGACACGGTGTCACCCTCTGGTGACGGCCGAGCCTCCCCGGAGGGAAACAGATCGGCGCAGGCCGGCGTAGTTACTGGAGAGATGCCTGGTAGCGGTCTTGCATCCGGAGCAGTGGCCGCTGTCGTGCGATAATGATTGTGCGACCATGAAAGAGGCGGGTTTTCAGTCCATGTCCAAGCCGAAGGCCAGCAATCCGGTACCGACGGGTTCGGTCGGCCACGTGTCTGTTCAGTTGGACTATCTGCACCCGCGCCAGACTCAGTTTTCGTTCGAGACCCAGGCCCCGCGCATGAGCGGATCGCTGGGGTTCTCGTTCGCTATCCACACGATCATCGTCGGCGCCCTGCTGTACATCGCCATGACGCCGGGACCTCCGATCGACGTTCGGAAGCCCAGTCCGATCGACGTCGTCTGGCTCAAGCAGCAAGGGCCCGGTGGAGGCGGGGGAGGCGGGGGAAACCGGACGCCCAAACCGCTGCCGGAAAAGGTGATCATCCCGAAGCAGAAGCCGCTGGAGGTCAGG
>Ga0315297_10002312_pt1 | contig 11997 bp, 8 predicted proteins | sample YL17G15_0_MG_FD_203628 | JGI IMG/M metagenome (GOLD analysis project Ga0315297, IMG submission 203628) | Sediment microbial communities from Yellowstone Lake, YNP, Wyoming, USA - YL17G15_0 | ecosystem: Environmental > Aquatic > Freshwater > Lake > Sediment | place: USA: Wyoming | collected... | reverse complement strand
TGGCCATCGAAGGTGTAGCCGGCCTCAGGCGAGAGCGGCTTGCCTGTCTGGCCGTCGAAGACGGCGATGCTCTTCCCGCTCAGGCTGGTGACCCACACACGCTCATCGGCACCAATGGCAATCCCGAATCCCGGACCATCGACGCCGCCACCACGATACCCGACCGTCATTGGCGAGAGTGCGCGGCCATTTGGAGCAAGCTTCGAGACGCCGCCGCCGAACGGGCTGTAGATGGTGGACTGGGCGCCCACGAGAAAGTTGTCGCCCGCCCACATGTTGCCGGCACTGTCGAATGCGATCCCGCCCAGCGAGTTGAGACCGCCCCCGGCATAGACGAGTGAGAGAGTCCATGCCGGCGGAGCGAAGCTGAGATACGGGATGAAGGGCACCGGGCGCCAATGCTTCCCGTCGGGGACAGGATAGAAGGTGTCAAGCAGCGCGAAGAGAGCCTGCGCTTGATGCGATGGGTTGCGCGCGATGTTCAACGCCGCCGTGAGCGTGTTGGTGGGCGCCACGCCCCCCGGAGGCGTGGCGACGGCGAACAACGCCTTGCACGCGTCTGCCTGGACCCGCGTGATGCATCCCGACAGTACATTGGCCAGCGTGTTGAAGGTCGCCAGCGCCGGCGTCTGGGAGCTGTTGAGCGGATCCTGGATCACCGGCCCAAGATCGCCTGTCTGGAGATCGACGAGATTCGGCACGTTGCCGGCGGCGATGCGCAGGCCCAGTATCGTCCCGCTCAACCCCTCGGCCGTCAGAAACTGCGCCGAGGTCCATACGGAGGCGATGGTACTCATTTCGTTGACGACGATGCTCCTTGGCGGGGCACCGCCAAGCACCGCGAACAACGAGATGGCATCGTTCGGCCCCTTCCCTGCCGCTGCGTTCGGTGTGCCACCCATCGCAATGACATAGAGCACGCCGTTCGCCGGGGCTGCCCGGTAACTCAGAGTGAACGCGCCCTGGTCATCGGTCCTGCCGTGGGCCAGCTCTGTCGGCGCGCCGGTACCCGCCGAGTAGAGCGTCACTTCCGAGTTGGCGATGGGAGCGCCGCCACCCTTCACGATCCCGGTCAGGGCCTGGGCGGAGGCGGTGGCCGTGCCTATCGCGAGCCACACGACGGCGAGCAAGGTCACCTTCAAAGGGAAACGCATGACAATTCTTCTCCTGATGAGGTGGCCCTTGCGACACCGGGACCGCTCGTAGTACTCCCGAATTTGGATAGGCTGATGAAAGGAGACCTTGAATTGGGGTGAAGATACCATCATGGCGTGTGACCGTCCGGGCGACACACCGCCAGAGGCGGGCAGCTTCCACCGACTGGCCGCCACCCCCGGCAAAAAGAAACCCGCGCCCATACACGTGGACGCGGGTGAGGTGCGCAACATTCTGTGCAACATTCAGGACCGCTACGCAGCGAAAGCCCCAGTCAAACTTCACAAACACCGTGAACCCTCGGCAGCGCACTACACTGGGAATGTGAAAACCCCAGAATGTGAAGGCACCACAACTATTCATGGCTTTCACGCAACTCGACACGCCCAAGAGCGACGCCGAACATAGTTTGCCCGTCCACTTGCCGGTAGCATTGCGACAGCGTTCTCCAGCGCTACAACACCGAGAGGCCCAACGACCGCCTCGGGTCGGTGCCGCCCCGGAGATTCCTGCCGAGGTCCGCCAGCACCGTCGAATCCGTCATGGAACTGTCAACCTGGCGGGGGAGCTCACGCCTACGGCGCCAGGTTGAAGGTCAACTTGTCGATCGTGCCGGTGAAAGCAAACGGTACGTCGTAGCGATACTCCACCATCGCTACGCCGGTACGCGTATCCAAGCCCACGTCGAAACTCTCGTCTTCCGGGAACGTGATCGGCGTGGTGTGCTCCATGGAATTCCGGGCGACTTCCTTGCCGTCAACGGAGAGCACCCCTGCCCCGCCCTTGCCCAGTTCCGGGCCGTCGGACGTGAAGGCGAAGACTATTGTGTGCCTCCCGGGCGAAAGCGTCGGCCCCTCCCACGTCGTGCGCTTGAGGTCGAGCAGGTTGTAGAGGAACACCACCTTGCCTCTTCCGACACCAGCCTTGCCCTTGCTCAGGAAAAGGCCGTAGCCTCCGAAGCGTCCGCCCTCCGTGACGATCATTCCTTCTGCGCCGCCCTTCGGGATCGTGACGTCCGCCGTAATCGTGTAGGACTTGCCCAGGATGCTCGGCGCGCCGCTGCCGGGGACTCCAGTCAGGGTCCCGGCGTACGTGAAGATCTTGCGCCCCTGGGTGAGGCTCGGACGCGGCGTATTCCATCGCGTAAGAGTCGAGTTGTCGAGCGGGAGCACGTCGTACTTCCGTGCCTGGGCATAGAAGATGTCCTGCATCTCCTTCAACCTGGTCGGCATGGCAGCAGCCAGGTCGTTGGACTCGGTGGGGTCCTCCATGACGTTATACAGTTCCCACTGGTACCCCGTAATGACGTCAGGCGACGGTCCGGAGCTTGGGGCCCACGGGAGCGTTGCTGGCGTGGTCGCGGCAATCCACCCGTGATCGTAGATGGCGCGATTGCCCTCCATCTCGAAGTATTGCGTCGTGTGACGAGTAGGAGCGGCGGCGTTGGCTTTGGTCCAGGTGTAGGCCATGCTCACGCCCTCGATCGGGCGCTGCGCGACGCCGTTGATCGTGTCGGGCGCGGGGATGCCGGTGGCCTCAAGAATCGTGGGTACGATGTCGATAACGTGGGAGAACTGGCGGCGAATGCCACCCGGATCCTGGATGTGACCGGGCCACGACATGGCCATGCCCTGAGCAGTGCCGCCGAAGTGGGACGCGACCTGCTTCACCCACTTGAACGGCGTATCCATCGCCCAGGCCCACTCAGCGGCGTAGTGCGGGAAGGTCTTGTCGGATCCCCAGAAAGGGTAGAAAAGCATCTGAGCCTTGACCGGCACGGGGATGCCATTGAAGTAGGTGAACTCGTTTGGCGTTCCGTCCAGCATCCCCTCCGCGCTCGCGCCGTTGTCGCCGCTGATGTAGATGATCAGGGTGTTGTCGAGCTGGCCCAGGTCCTCGACCGCCTGTATGACACGGCCGATTTCATGGTCGGTGTACGCGAGATACGCACCGTAGACATCCGCCTGCTTGATGAAGAGTTGCTTCTCGACCATGCTGCGGCTGTCCCACTCCGGCAATTCCTTCGGCCACGCGGTGAGCTGCGCATTGGCCGGCATGATGCCAAGCCGTTTCTGGTTGGCGAAGATTGTGTCGCGCAACTTGTTCCACCCGCCGTCGAACAGGTGCAGGTCGCTGATCTTCTTGATCCACTCGGGCGTCGGGTGATGCGGCGCGTGGGTGCCGCCGGGGACGTAGTACACGAAGAACGGCTTGTCCGGCGCGATCTCCTTCAGCTGCTTCATGTACTGGATCGCCTCGTCGGCCATCGCCGTCGTCAGGTTCCAGCCCGGGTTGCCCTGGAAGGGATAGATCGCCGTCGTGTTGCGGAAGAGGTTGGGTTGCCACTGGCTCGCGTCGCCGCCAACGAAGCCGTAGAAGTACTCGAAGCCAAGTCCGTTCGGCCACTGGTCGAATGGCCCGGCCTGGGTCGCGTGATACGAGGGCGTATTGTGGTCCTTGCCGTACCACGATGTGGCGTACCCGTTATCCCTCAGGATGGTGCCGATCGTGCCGTTCTCTTGCCGGATGATCGAGTTGTAACCGGGGAAACCCGTCCCGATTTCGCCCACCACGCCAAAGCCGGCCACGTGATGATTGCGCCCGGTGATCAACGCCGCGCGCGTGGGCGAGCAGAGCGAGGTGGAGTGGAAGTTCGTGTACCGGAGCCCGCTCTTCGCGATCCGGTCGAGTGCTGGTGTCGGGACGACTCCTCCGAAGGTGCTCGGAGCGCCGAAGCCGGCGTCATCGGTCATGATGAGAACCACGTTGGGCGCGCCCTTCGGGGGCACTACCCGTGGGGCCCACCAGGACTTCGATTCCGACGCCTTCTCCTTGATGACGCCACCAAACTTGGGATCAGCGGCCGGAAGGCGCTTGCCGTCGAGCGTGGTGGTGGCGCCAGGCGAACCGGGCTCACCGGTGACCTGCTGCGCAAGGCAGTTCGAGGGAAGGGAGGAGAGGGTACAAAGGGACACGACCATGGCCACCACGGCTGATCTCATAGAAGACCTCCCCGACTGCGCTGGATTTCACCACCTAAGAACGCCGCACCGAATACTGAGGCTCAGGATGCTGAGATAACCATGCCGTTTCGTACCCATTCGTGAGCCGCAAATCGGTATGAAGGGTTGCTTACAAGGAGCCTGGCGGGGTTGCAGCATCAACGCCGGTACGAGCGATGATCCCGCGCTCAGGGCACCTTGGGCGCGGTGGCGAAGATCTTCGCCATGGTGGTGTTGATCTGCTGTTCGGTCGGCGCCTGGGGACCCGGCGATCCCTGCCAGATGCCACGCCAGGCGGTGTTGCCGGTCTTCTGGTCCACAAGGTCCACGACGAACGATACGTCGGTCGTGGTCACCTGCTGCGTCGTAGTGACTGCGCCGCCGTAGCCGTAGCCGCCGTACCCCGCCCAGCCGTAGCCATAGCCGTAGCCCCATGGGCTGTAGTAGGGCGCTGCCACGCCGGTGGTGGTCGTGACGTAGTCGGTATCCTTCTTGATGCCCACGAAATAGCGCGCCCGGAAGGTCGCGCCCCCGGCGTCCTGCACCATTTTGAAGCCCTTCTGCTGCAACTGCGCGACGATGGCCAGCTGGATACGGCGATGCACAATGTCGTTCTGGACGCCCGGGTCGACCTGCTGCGGTCCTTCGACCGTTCCGCCCTCGAAGGTCACGGTGGCGCCGGCCGGAATGGGGATGGTGCTGTCCCGGTCGGATGAAATGGCAGGGGCGCCGCAGCTGGCGACGAGGAGGATTCCGGCCGCCGCAGCCATCAGGCGCCGGGGCAATGTGCGAACGACGGATGGCATACGAACCTCAGTTGTTTCTGGATGGCGCCACCGGCCTGTCCGGCGGTCGGTGCGGAATCTAGCGCCCACCACCATGGTTGTCCCGAGCGAAGGCAGTGCGGGGACGGGAGGTACCGTTCACGGCGTGAGCTGACATTAGCTTTCGCGGGTGCCCCTACCCACCGCCATGCGACCGCTCGTTCCCATGTTGTGCCTGCTCGTCGGCCTCACTGGTCGGGTGGCCGCGCAGGGCGTCGTGGCCATCAGCCTGCCCGACAGCGCGGTCACCGTCTGGGCCGAGGAGGACTGGAGGCTTTTCCGGGAGAAGGTGACGTGGGCGGCGGCACAGGGGCTCGACACGGTGCCCGCAGGCGAGGCGATCGCACGACTGGGCGAGAGCTTCGTGGGCACGCCCTACCGGGCCGGCACGCTGGAAGCACCAGGAACGGAGCACATCGTGGTCAACCTGCGGGAGCTCGACTGCGTCACGTTCGTGGAGACGGTGATTGCGCTGACGAAGTTCGTGCGACAGGACGGCGTGGCGGCACTGGGAGACTCACTGGCGGCGCGCGCGCGGTATGAGTCCTACCTGCGCGAGATCCGCTATCGCGCCGGGATCCTGGAGGGCTACGCAAGCCGGCTGCATTACTTCTCGGAATGGCTGGCGGAGAATGCCGCCCAAGGGCACATCGAGATCGTGACGGCATCGCTGGGGGGCGTGGTGGACCCGCGACCGATCACGTTCATGACGAGTCATGCGGGCGCCTACCCTGCCCTCTCGGACAGTGTGACGCTGGTGACGATCCAGGTGGTGGAGAGCCGGCTCAATGGCGGTCCGCCCCGGTACGTGATCCCGAAGGACTCGATCGCCGGGATCGTCAACGGGATCCGCGACGGCGACATCATCGCGGCAGCCACGACCGTGGCGGGACTGGATGTGTCGCATACCGGCTTCGCGATCTGGAAGAACGGGGAGTTGCACCTGATGCACGCGCCGCTCACGGGGCAGCCGGTGGAGATCTCCCCCCTGCCCCTCGCCGAGCGGATCAGGGGGATCTCGAACCAGTGGGGGATCATGGTGGCCCGGGTCGAGGAGATGTGGCTCTGGCCCGCCGGACGACCGATGCCATCCGCGCATCATCATGAGCAATAGTCCGGACCAGCCACGCGCGCTCGAACGGGTGGCGCTCCGGTTCACCGACCTGAGCGAACGATGGCTGCCGGACGCGTTCATCTTCGCGCTGCTCGCGACGGTGGTGGTGGTGATCGCGGGGCTCACGGCGGGTGGTGCCAGCCCGAGCGGGATCGCGATGGCGTGGGGGAAAGGCTTCTGGTCGCTGATCCCGTTCACGATGCAGATGGCGCTGATCGTGACCACCGGAACGGTAGTGGCGACGGCCGCCCCGGTGCAACGATTCATCGACCGGCTGGCGGGGATACCGCAGAGTAACCGGTCGGCGGTGGTGTTCGTGGCCGTGATCGCGATGGTGACCTCGTGGTTCAACTGGGGCTTCAGCCTCGTGTTCTCGGCGGTGCTGGTGCGCGCGGTGGCTCGCCGTATCCCGTCCGTAGACTACCGCACGCTCGCGGCCTGTTCCCTGCTCGGGCTCGGAAGTGTGTGGGCGCAGGGATTGAGCGGCTCGGCGGCGCTGCAGATGGCGACGCCGGGGATGCTGCCGGAGGGAATCCGTGAGGTGGTGGCGAACGGCGGCGGGGCGGGCGTGGTGGTGCCGGATGGGATCATTCCGCTGACGCACACGATTTTTCTGTGGCAGTCGCTGGTGTCGGTCGTCGTTGAGATTGTGGTTGTCGCCGTCCTGATTGCCTTCATTGTGCCGACGGGGTCCAGAGTAAGGACGGCGAGCGAGCTTGGGATTGTGCTGGGAGAGGGAAGACGGAAGACGGAAGACGGGACGGCGGGTCGGACGCCGGGAGAGTGGCTGGAGCATCAGCGGTGGGTGAACGGCATTGTGGTGCTGCTGGCGGGAACGTACCTCATCCTTTCGGTGCGCGACGCGACGAGCATCACGAGCGCCATCACGCTGGACCGGCTCAACCTCTTCTTTCTTACCCTCGGCTTCGCGCTGCATCGCACCCCGGCGCGGCTGATGCAGGCGTTCCGGGACGCCGTGCCACCGACGTGGGGCGTGATCCTGCAGTTCCCGTTCTACGGCGCCATCGCGGCAATCATCACCGACACCCACCTGAACGCGAAGATCGCAGGGGCGTTCACCGCGATCGCGACCAAGGCTACGTTTCCTGCCCTGGTCGCAGCGTACAGTGCGCTACTGGGCGTGTTCGTGCCATCGGGCGGCTCCAAGTGGGTACTGGAGGCGCCGTACGTCATGCAGGCCGCACACAACCTGCAGGTGCACCTGGGATGGACGGTCGCGGTGTACGACCTGGGCGAGGCGCTGGCCAACCTGGTGCAGCCGTTCTGGATGCTGCCGGTGCTGGCGCTGCTGGGACTCAGGGCGCGGGACGTGATGGGGGTGACGTTTACCGTGTTTGTGGTGCTGGCGCCGGTGGTGCTGGTGCTGGTGACCATCCTGGGTGCGACGCTGTCGTATCCTCTGTGACAACGAGCATGGCGCGTGACATCATGCCGCCCGAGAGCACTCGCGCCCTGAGCCCGGCGTGCATCAGGACTCGCGTCGCCATGTAGGCGCGCTGGCCGGAGCGGCAGATGACGTGGATGTCGCGATTGCGAGGCAGCTCGCCGAGTCGCGCGCGGAGCTGCCCCAGCGGGATGTTGACTGCGCCCGGCACCGACCCAACGGCAAGTTCCACCGGCTCGCGCACGTCGAGCAGGAAGGTACCGTTCGTGGCCGTCCAGTGGGCCAGCGGCATGTCGCCCCGCAGGACGTCCGCTGCCACCATGCCGGCAAAGTTGACGGGGTCCTTCGCGCTGCCGAACTGGGGCGCATAGCAAAGCTCGGCCTCTTCCAGGTCGTAGATCGTGGCGCCCATCTGGATGGCCATGGCCAGGGCGCTGATGCGCTTGTCGACCGCCGGTGCGTCGAGGCCGAGCGCCTGGGCCCCGAGCAGGCATCCATCGGACTTGCGGAAGAGAACCTTCAGTTCCAGCGGCTTCGCGCCGGGGTAGTAGCCCGCATGGGAGTTCGGGAAGAGGTAGATCTTCTCGCAGTCGGTATTGCCCAGCTTCTGCAGCGTCTTCTCGTTGACCCCGGTCCAGGCCGCCGCACCCCCGAAGAGCCCGACGATGGCCGTGCCCTGCGTGCCGCGGAAGCGCGCATCGCGTCCGGCGATCACATCGGCCGCGACGCGGCCCTGCCGGTTCGCCGGCCCGGCCAGCGCCAGGAGGCTCCACCGACCGGTCACGACATCCTTGACCTCCACGGCATCACCCACCGCGAAGATGTGCGGGTCGCTCGTGCGCATCTGCTCGTCGACGCGGATTCCCCCGCGCTCGCCCAGCGCGAGCCCTGCGGCCCGGGCCAGTGCCGTGTCCGGGCGCACGCCGAGCGCGAGGATCACCAGGTCGGCGGGATACGCCTTGCCGCCCTTCGTTTGCACCTCGAGGACACCGCCCTCCCGTTGCGCAAATGCCGCCACGCCGTCGCTGAGCGCCAGGTGCACGCCATGCCGCACCAGGTGGGCCTCGACGATGCGGGCGAACTCCCGGTCGAGCGGGGCCAGTACCTGGTCGAGCATCTCGACCAGGGTCACGTCGAACCCGAGATGGACCAGGTTTTCTGCCATCTCCAGGCCAATGAACCCACCGCCCACGACGACTGCCCGGCGCAGGGGCTTGATCGCCTGGATGCCGGAATAGTTGAACATGCCGGTGAGGAACGAGGTGCCGCGCTCGATCCATTCGCGGATGGCCCGTGCATCGGGCACGGTCCGCACGTGGAAGATCCCGGGCAGGTCGATGCCCGGCAGCGGCGGGTGGATCGACACCGCCCCGGGCGCCAGCACGAGCGCGTCGTACGACTCGGTGGTGACCTCCCCAGTGGCGACGTTGCGCAGGTCCACGGTCCGCGCCCTCGGTGCAATCGCGACCGCCTCGCAACCGGTGCGGACGTCGATCGCGAACTGCTCGCGGAATACCTGCTCGCTCGCGACCAGCAGGCTGGACTCCTTCGGTATCACGCCGCCAATGTGGTAGGGGAGTCCGCAGTTGGCATACGACACGTAGGGACCGCGCTCCACCATGAGGATCTCGGCGTCCTCATCCAGCCGGCGGAGGCGCGCCGCGCAGGAGGCACCGCCGGCCACCCCGCCGACGATGATGACCTTCCTTCGCGCCGGCGGGTTCACTCCGGGAGCACGACCCGTGTGGGGTCGATGTCGTACGTCCATGGCGCCCCCGAGTTCTTCCAGCCGTTCACGAGCCGCTGGCCCGCGAAGACGCTGCCGGGCTCCTTGACCTCGTCTCCTTCCACACCATCCGTGATGTTGTACACGTTCGTGAAACCAGCGTTGGCGAGCGCGTTGACGGCCATGGCGCCGCGCCCGCCCGATCGACAGGTGACGAGGAGTGTGCTGGATGGTTTCGCCACCTTCTGGACCCGGGCGAGGAAGTCCGGGAGGGGCCTCATAGCGAACATCCGCTTCGCGTCATCCCACTGATACGTCTGGGTGGCGAAGGGAATGAGCCACGCCATGTCCGGGTGACCGACAAAGATGAACTCCTCGAGCGTGCGTACGTCGATGACCATCACGTCCTGGGGCGCTGCCTTCCACCTCTGATAGGCCTCCCTGGCCGTCACGCAGAGCCCCAGGGTTGTCTGCTTCGACTTCGGCAGGGCCGGGGACCCGGGCGCGGCGGCCACCTGAGCAGTGGCCGATGACGATGTCACGAGCCCCAGGGCAGCGATCCGGGCCATGAGCGGAGGGGATTCGAGCAAGGTTCGGGAGGACATGACTATCCGAGCCGCGTGCCTTCGACCTCGAGCCCGCCGCCCTGGGGGAGCTTGCTCCAGCTGCGCCGCTCCCATTCCTCCTTGAGCACCTCAGTGAACGCCTGCTCAAGAAATTCCGGCGCCGCCCACGCATCCACATCGAAATCGTTCTTGATGTAGCCGTGGCTGAACATGAAGTCCTTGCCGATCTTGATGCACTGCATGTTCTGCGCGCTCAGGCTCGGCACCATGTCGACGTGCTTGATACCCTCATAGGTGTGCTCGGCATCCAGGTAGAACGTCTGACGATTGAGGATCACCGCCGCGGCGTGTTTGTGCTCGTTCGCCCAGCGGCCGACCTTGATCATGGCTTTCATATAGGCGACGACGAGCTCGGGGTGCTCCTTGGCCATCACGTCGGTGCAGGTGATGATAGCAGGGGTGTTGGCAACCTGAATCGTCCAGTCTGATTGCCTGGACAGGTCGAAGATGGCCTTGATTGCGCCCGTGGCCTCCGAGAGCTGTCCTAGTTGTCCCATCTGGTTGTAGATGGCATCGACGGTGCCCGCCAATAGTGCCTTCTCCAATGGGCGGAAGGCATAGTCGTGCTTGTGGTCACGGCGCAGCCACAGTTCAGACGGGTTGTTCATCGGTGGCACAAGCATCTCGGGCTTGTCGTACCAGTCGTCCGCGTACGGGAATTCGACGATCTCCACATCGTCCATGGTCATGCCGTGCAGCTTCAGCATGCTTTCGATGCCCATGTGCTCCTGGATGCGCCACCAGTCGTTCTTGATGGTGTTGAGGCTCTTGGTGAGGCCGATCTTCTTGCCTTTCAGATCCTGTATCCGGAAGATCTTGTCGCGGGCGCGCACCTGCATCACCCCACCCTCGTAGACCCACGTCGCCCCCAGCAGCACGGTGCGGCGGAGGTCGGCGTGGACCTGGATCGGGGGATACAGGCCACCGAAGCGGATCAGGTTGTCGAGGTTGTGGATGTAGTGAGGGTAGAAGTTGTTCTCGGGAGCGTGGCGGAAGTACGCGTACTCGACGCCGATCTTCTTGTACTCCTCCTTGCACCACCCGAGTTCCTGGTCCACGTTGTTGGCGGACACCATCGGGCAGTTGGTGTACCAGACTTCCTTCCAGTTCAGCGGGACCGTCATGGATTGCCGCACTGTCTTGGGCGCGGGTGCCTTGACAGTTGCTATGGCAGACATGATATCCTCCTGGTGCTGATGGCGGGTCAATAGCTCACATGGCAAGGTGCGCCCGGAGGGGGTACAAATCCGTGAGATGGGGCTGAGATTCTCTTCATTGAGGGGCGTGAGGAGGAACTGAAACAGCGTGAGGAGTGAGGAGGAACTGCGACTGCGCGAGGAGGAACTGCGACTGCGTGAGGAGTGAAGGGGAACTAGGTGAGGGATTTGATGAAGGATTGCAGGGCTTTGCCGCGATGACTGATTGCGTCTTTCTCATCCGGTGAGGCGGAGCCGAAGGACTTGCCGAGCTCCGCGCTCAGGAAGAGAGGGTCGTAGCCAAAGCCGCCGGTGCCATCGGGTTCCTCGAGGATTCGCCCCGGACAGCTCCCTTCGAATGCCACCGGCACAGCGGTGGGTGAACTCAGGTAGACGATTACGCAGCGGTAGCGAGCGGTGCGTTTCGTTGGGGGTGCACCGGCGAGGCGCCGGAGGAGTTCGGCGTTGTTTGCGGCAGTGACCTCGGCCTCGGTGCCATCGACGCCGGACCAGCGCCTGGACCTCACGCCGGGGGCACCGCCCAGCGCGATGACCTCGAGCCCGGAGTCATCGGCGATGGTGGGCATGCCGCTCAGTTTCGCGAAGTACTCCGCCTTCCGGCGGGCGTTTCCCTCGAACGACGACTCCACCTCGAGCCCGTCCTCCAGTTCCTCGCGGAGCGGAATACCGGCGTCATCAGGAAAAATCACCTCGTGTCCCGCGGCCTCGAGGAGCCGGCGGAACTCGGCCTGCTTGCCCTTGCTGCGGGTGGCAGCGAGGAGCCTCACCAGCCGAGCGCCTTGCGCTGCGCGCTGAACAACTCGGCGATGCCGCGCTCGGCGTGGCCGAGGAGAAGGTCGAGTTCACTGCGGGAGAAGGTGCCGTGCTCGGCGGTACCCTGGAGCTCCACGAAGCGATCGGGCTCGAGGAGAACGACATTGGCATCGAC
>Ga0315297_10002310_pt1 | contig 12002 bp, 13 predicted proteins | sample YL17G15_0_MG_FD_203628 | JGI IMG/M metagenome (GOLD analysis project Ga0315297, IMG submission 203628) | Sediment microbial communities from Yellowstone Lake, YNP, Wyoming, USA - YL17G15_0 | ecosystem: Environmental > Aquatic > Freshwater > Lake > Sediment | place: USA: Wyoming | collected... | reverse complement strand
GACGCGGCGTATGGCGGGGCGGTGGCGGTCTGCCCGGACCGACGGCCGCTTCTCGCCGGTTGGGAACGCGCCGACTCGATCGTGGTGAACCCACACAAGTGGCTCTTCACGCCGCTCGACGTCTCGCTCCTCCTCACCCGCCGGATGCCGACCCTCCGCGACGCGTTCAGCCTCGTGCCCGAGTACCTGCGCACGCTCGACCGCGAGCGTCCCGTCCACGACTACAACGAGTACACCCCGACCCTCGGGCGGCGGTTCCGGGCCCTCAAGAGCTGGTTCGTCATCCGGTATTTCGGCCTCGAGGGACTCCGCCGACGGATCGACACGCACTGCGCGTGGGCGTCCGAGCTGGCGGGATGGGTGGACGCCGACGCGGACTTCGAGCGTCTCGCCCCCGTCTCGTTCGGGACCGTGTGCCTGCGGTACCGGCCGAGCGCCCTCGCAGGGAGCGATGACGCCGAGGCTGCGGCGCGGCTGGACCTGCTCAACGAGCGGCTCCTCAACGCCGTGAACGCGACGGGCGAGATCCTCCTCTCCCACACGCGGCTCGCCGGGCGTTTCACGATCCGGGTCGCGATCGGCAGCCTTCACACGGAGCACCGCGACATCGAGCGGACGTGGGCGCTGCTCCGTGAAGAGGCGGCCCGGCTCGGACGCTGACCCGGCGCGCGCGGCCGCCGACTGACGATCTCGTCCGGCGGGATCGGGTTCCAGCCTCCGAGGCGCGCAGGGTCCTCGCCGTGTTCCTTGGCACGGACGTGGCATCATCCGTCGCACGAGCAGGCCAGCACCGCCGGCAGGAGGAGCCAGCACCGTGCCCCCGATCACCGCGCTCACGCGCATCGAGCCCGTCCATCTCGCGCGCCTCGAGAAGCAGGGTGTGTTCACGACGGGGCTGCTCCTCGAGGTCTCCGAGACGCCGACGCGGCGCCAGACGCTGGCCGACCAGGTCGATGCGAGCACGAACGATGTCCTCGTCTGGCGCGACGAGGCGCTCCTCCTCAACCTCGCGAGGTTCGGGCCCGCCGAGCACGAGCTGTTCATCCAGGCAGGCGTCGACGGCCTCCGCGAGCTCCTCTCGGTGGACCTGGAGTCCCTGCGGGCGCTCCTCGCGCGGGCGGCGCTCCAGCTCAAGGTGGACGCTCCCGATGCCGCGACGGCCGAGATGTGGTGGGAGCAGGCGCGAACGCTCGAGGACGAATGACGGCGACCGCGGCGCAGGCCGAGGCGGCGCAGCCGACGACGACACCGGGATGGCGAGCGATCGCGATCTCGATCGTCGCCGCGGTCGCGACGATCGTCTCGATCCTCGGCGCAGCCATCGCGCTGTTCTTCAACCCGATCTGGGTCGCCTTCGAGCAGGAGCGCACCCAGGTCGACCTGTGGACCGGCTGGGCATGGGAGCGTGTCCACGCGGTGACGAGCTCCGTCGTCGGGGAGGTCTTCCTCGGGCCGGGCACCTTCTCGCAGCGCCTCGAAGACGGGACGTCCGTCTTCACGCCATCGGAGGCCTCGCACATGGCGGACGTTCGCGGCGTCGTCCTGGGCTTCGCGCTCGTCGTGGCGGTCGCGATCGCGGGACTGGTCGCCGCGCGGCTCGCGGACCGCCGAGGGGTGGCCTTCTGGCGAGGGGTCGCGGCAGGAGCGAGCGTCCTGTCCGTCGGCATCGTCGCGACGGGGATCTGGCTCGGCTTCTTCTTCGACACCGCGTTCGAGCTCTTCCACCGCCTCTTCTTCGCCGCCGGCTCGTACACGTTCGACCCGCTCGTCGATCGCCTCGTCCAGCTCTTCCCGGAGCGCTTCTGGATGGAGACGTCGGTAGCGCTCGCCCTCGTCGGGCTCACGGCGTCGATCGCACTCGCGGTCGTCGCCCGTGGCCGGATGCGGGCGGCCGTCGCGCGGCACGAGGTCGCGACCGCGGGATGAGGACGCTGCCCGGTCTCACCCTGACCATCGCGGGCTCCGAGGTCCGGCTCCACGGGAGCTGGGCTCTCGTCGTTCCGCTCGTCGCCGCGGTGTTGGGGTTGAACCGGTTCCCGACGACGCACCCATCCTGGCCCGTGACGGTGACCTGGGGCGCCGCGATCGCCGTCGCCGCGCTCTGCTTCCTGGCCGGGATCGTCCACGAGACAGCCCACGCGGTCGCCGCGCGGCGGATGAGGGTCCCCTACGGCCCGTCGACGCTGTACTTCTTCGGTGGAGTCGAGACCGTCGAGCGGACGCCGACCTCGTGGCTCGACGAGATCGTCATCGCCGCGGCGGGGCCGCTCGCGAACATCGCCCTCGCCGCCCTGATCCTGGCCGCCGGACTGCCGTTCGCCGGGGGTGGCGGACCCGAGGCTGCTGCGCTCGTGGAGGTCGCGACGCTCGGAGCTGCGATCTCCGCCCTCATCGCCCTCGTCAACGTCGTCCCGGGCGAGCCGCTCGACGGTGCGAGGATCGTCCACGCCCTCGCGTGGCGCGTCTCGGGCGACCCGAGCCGCGCTTCGCGGACCGTCGGTCGCACCGGCCGTGCCGTGGGGCTGCTCCTCATCGGCGGCGGGTTCGTCCTCGCGCTCCGCGGCGACGTCGCGGACAGCATCGTCGTGATCCTCGCCGGGTGGCTCGTGCGGTCGAGCGCTTCGATGTCCGATCGGCGCGCAGCGCTCCGCGAGCTCGTCGCCGACGCCCACGTCGCCGACGCCATGGACAGAGACGCCCCGACGGTCGCCTCCCAGCTCACGCTCGACACGTTCGCGCCGGAGGCGCTCCAGGCGCAGGAGCAGGATGCGTTCGCGGTGACACGCGACGCCGAGACGGTGGGCATCATCGGCGTGCGGCAGCTCCGCCGCCTCGGGAAGGGGCGATGGTCGTCGACCCGCGCGGCTGAGGCGATGACCCCGCTCGACGAGATGCCGACCCTCGGGCCCGATGACCCGCTGTGGCCCGCCCTCCAGGAGCTGCAGCGCAGCGGCGAGGACGCCCTCCCGGTCATGCGCGACGGCGCGCTCCTCGGGTTGCTCACACGCGTCTCGGTCGCGAGGCTCGTCACCGAGCGATCCCGCGCCACCGGCCGGACACTGTGACGAGCGCCGCCCGACCGCATGGGCGACGATGGAGCCACGACGAGTGCCTGCGACGACGGAGGACGTGATGGAGCCCACCCAACCGACACGGACGGAGCGCCGCCGCCTCACGCACGTAGATCGCGGCGGCCGCCCGCGGATGGTGGACGTCTCGGACAAGCCCCCCACGGCGCGAAGGGCAGTGGCGGAGGCGCTCGTCACCATGACCCCGGAGACGCTGCGGCTCGTCATCGATGGCGAGGCGGCCAAGGGCGACGTCCTCACGGTCGCCGAGCTCGCCGGCGTCATGGGCGGAAAGCGGACCGCGGACCTCGTGCCGCTCTGCCACCCCATCCCGCTCACGGACCTTCTCGTCACGGCGACCCCCGACCGCGGAGCCGGCGGGGTGCGGATCCGGGCGGAGGCGGCCACGACGGCACAGACGGGCGTCGAGATGGAGGCGCTCACCGCGGCGATGGTGGCGGCGCTCACCGTCTACGACATGGTGAAGGGAGTCGAGCGCGGAGTGGAGATCCGCTCCGTCCGTCTCCTCTCCAAGATCGGCGGCAAGAGCGGCGACTGGCACCGTCCCGCCGACGCCGAGGAGGCCGCGCCCAGGCAGCGCGCCGTCCGGGCGCGGCCGATCGCGGAGCCAAGACGGGCTCCCGACGCGAAGCGCCAGGGGGCCGGCGCTCGACCGCGGACGAGGGGATGACCGCGGACGGGCGTCGCGCGGCCCCGGAGGGCGTGGACCCGCGTCGCGCCAGCGCAGATGGCCCGGGCGCCGCCGCTGCGAGGCCCTCGGCCTTCGTGCTCACGGTGAGCGACGGCGTCGCGGCAGGCGTGCGCGAGGACGAATCCGGCCCAGGCCTGGCTGCGCGGCTCGTGGCGCTGGGCTACGAGGTCGACGGGGGGGTCGTCCCGGACGACGTCGTTGCGATCTCGAGCGCCATCGTGGACGCGACCGGCCGAGCTGCGCTCGTGGTAACGACTGGCGGCACGGGGCTCACGCCTCGCGATGTCACACCCCAGGCGACGCGCCAGATCCTCGAGTACGAGGTCCCCGGCCTCGCCGAGGCGATGCGGGCCGCCGGCCGCGCCCGGACGCCGATGGCGGACCTGAGCCGGGGGATCGTCGGGGTCCGCGAGCGGACGCTCGTGATCAACCTGCCGGGAAGCCCTCGTGGTGCGCTCGAATCGCTCGCCGCCATCGAGCCCGTCCTCGGACACGCACTCGAGACGCTGGCCGGCCCGTACGAGCACTCGAGCCCGGCGCCCGAGGGCGAGGGGGTCTCGCGCCAATAGTCGCGACACCCAGCGACCTCGTCGGCGCCGAGTCACCGCCGGTACACTGGTCGCCGGGCGCGGCCCGCCGGCCGATGTTCCCGGGTGGCTCAAATCACGTCGCTGCCCGCGCGGGTGGACACGTCACGCCGGAGGATCGCGGGTGCGCATCGTCGTCCTGGCCAAGCCGGTCCCGGCGCTCGTCGCGGTCACGCAGATGGTCGGCGAGCCGCGGTACCCTTCACTCCGGGGGATCATGGGCGCCCGATCGAAGGAGATCGCCACGGTCGGACTCGACGAGCTCGGACTTCATGGGGCCGCCCTCGGAGGCGACGCCGCGACCACCCGCGTCCTGCGCGCTCGGGCGCCCGCGGCCCGCAACCCGACGCGCGTGGTCCGGGCGCAGGCGGTCGAGGCCGCGCACGAGACCGTCGAGTTCCTTGCCGAGATGAGCGTCCTCGGCGGACGCGCGATCACGTCGTGCACGTTCGCGGGGGAAGGCGGGATCGTCGTCCTCCGACCGAACTCGATCGACGCCGAGCCCGTGCCGGAAGGCGGGCCCGATGGCTTCACCCTCGGCGTCTCCGGGGCGCTCCCGCACAAGGTCGGCATGCAGACTGCCGACACCATCGTCGCGGTGAACCGCGATCCCGACGCGCCGTTGGCACAGTACGCGGACCTGTACGTCGTGGGCGACCTCTTCGAGGTCGGCCCGGCGCTCGCCGCCGAGCTCCGGTCCCGGCAAGGCTGACCGGCAGCAGACGTGGACGCCCTCCAGGTCACCGCGCTCATCCTCTTCGTCGGCCTGAGCGCGCTCGTCGTGTACGTCGTGCTGCGGAGCAAGACCGCAGGTCAGGAGTCACGCGGATCCGAGGCGTTCCGCGAGGCGGTCGCGGCCGCGGGCGCTCGGACGGACGCGACGCTCGCCCCGATCTCCGAGCTCGTCGACCAGGTGAGGCGCCATCACCTCGAGGGTGGATCCATCCTCACGGACGTCGCGGCGGCCCAGGCCGCCGTCGCGGAACGGATCGCCGAGGTGGAGGCGATCCCCGCGCCGGAGGGCTTCCAGGAACGCCGCGAGCGGATCGCGGAGGACCTGCGTCGTGCCGATCGTGCCCTCGACCGCATCGACCACGGATGCCGGCTGCTGCACGACACGACGTCGCGGGTCGGGGATCTCGAGGGCCAGACGTCGGTGAAACGCGGTTACCTCGAGCTCCAGCACGCACGGGAGTCGGCCGCCAGGCACGTCCTGGAGGCTTCGCGACCGCCGAGTGACGCGGGGCCGGCGCCCCCCGGAGGACGCCCCTGACGCCGCACCGCCGCTGCCCGGCACCCCAACATGTGCTGCTATGCTCCGATCCGACCACGACCGGTAGTGGTCTGACGACCCAGCGGAGAAGCCGATGCGCTGTCCGCAATGCGGCGATCGCGAATCGCGCGTCGTCGATTCGCGGGACCTCGAAGACCAGGCGACGATCCGCCGCCGACGCGAATGCTCGGCGTGCGGCGCCCGCTTCACGACCCACGAGCGCATCGAGGCCGCGCGGCTCATCGTGACCAAGCGGGGCGGTGCCCGCGAGGAGTTCGACCGCGAGAAGGTCCTCTCCGGGCTGCGGAAGGCGCTCACGCGACGTCCCGTGGCGGAGGATGCCGCGGAGCAGGCAGCGGACCAGATCGAGGCGACCCTTCGCAGCGCCGGCGTCAGCGAGGTGTCGTCATCGAGGATCGGCGAGCTGGCCATGGAGCGGCTGCGCGGGATCGACCAGATCGCGTACATCCGGTTCGCGAGCGTCTACCAGAGCTTCGAGGACCTCGAGGCGCTCAAGCGCGAGGTCGACACGCTGTACGCCCAGCGGGACGGAGGCCGCCGATGACCGTGCTCGCCGACCGCGACATCCGCGCCCGCCTCGAGTCCGGATCGGTCGTCGTGGACCCATACGACGACGCCGACCTCCAGCCGTCGTCGATCGACCTCCACCTCGACCGAAGCTTCCGCGTCTTCCGGAACAACCGGTACCCGTTCATCGACGTCCGCCAGGCGCAGCCCGACCTCACGGAGATGGTGACGGCCGGGGAGGACGAGGCGTTCATCCTCCATCCGAGCGAGTTCGTCCTCGGCCAGACGCTCGAGTGGGTCGAGCTGCCGTCGGATCTCGTCGCCCGACTCGAGGGCAAGAGCTCGCTCGGGCGGCTCGGGCTGCTCATCCACTCGACCGCCGGGTACGTCGACCCGGGCTGGCGTGGGAACCTCACCCTCGAGCTGTCGAACGCCTCGAACCTTCCGATCGCCCTGTACCCCGGGATGCGGATCGGCCAGATCAGCTTCCTCGAGCTCTCGAGCCCGGTCGAGCGGCCGTACGGGTCTGCGGGACTCGGGTCCAAGTACCAGGATCAGTCGCAGCCGACCGAGTCGGCGTTCCACCGCGACTTCGACCGCACCCGCCGCTCTCCGGGTGCCGGCCGTCCGGCCGACGCCGGCTGACGTCGAGCCGACGCCCCATGGCGATGAACGATGCCGTCGATGCCCGGCTCGAGCTCGGCGGCGGCGTGCGGGCCGCGGTCGTCCAGGCCGGGACGTTCCGCTCCGACGCCGGCGCGCTCTTCGGACCCGTCCCGTGGGTCCTGTGGCGGGGGCTCGTGGACGAGGAGATCGATGCCGACCGCCGCCTGCTCCAGGCGCTCAACTGCCTGCTCGTGGAGACGCCGGCCGGCCGGGTGCTGGTGGAGACGGGGATCGGCGAGCGGGTGGGGGAGAAGGTCCGGACGATGCGGAGGGTCGAGGGCGACGCGGTCCTCCCCGCGCTGCGCCGCGCTGGCTTCGACCCCGCGTCCGTCGATGTCGTCGCGCTGAGCCACCTCCACTTCGACCACGCCGGCGGCCTCCTCGACGCCGAGGGTCGCCGGGCGTTCCCGCGGGCCACGGTCGTCGCACAGCGCGCCGAATGGGAGGTCGCCCTCGACGACAACCCCCGCAACGTCGCCGGCTACGACCAGCCGGAGCTGCGCCTCGTCCGCGACTGGGGCGCCGAGGGAGCCGCGGACGGCGAACGCGAGGTGCTCCCAGGCGTATCGGTCGTCCCGACCGGTGGCCACACCGGCGGCCACCAGGGGGTCGTCGTCCGCGGTCGGGACCGGACCGTCGCCTTCTTCGGCGACCTCGCGATGCGCCCGTGGAGCGCCAACCCGCGGTGGGTCACCGCCTTCGATGACCACCCGCTCGACTCGGTGCTCGTGAAGGCATCGCTGTTCGCGCGGGCCGCCGACGAGCGCTGGACCGTCGTCCTCTCCCACGAGCCGCGTGCCCCGATCGGACGGATCGTGCGCGACCGCGACCGCTTCCGCTGGGACCCGACCTGACGTCGCCGGGCCGCCGCTCCGCTGGGACCCGACCTGACGTCGCCGGGCCGCCGCTCCGCGGAGTCCCCGGCCGACGTTCCGCGGAGTCCCCGGCCGACTCGCCCGACTCGCTCACACGCCGGCGTTGATCGGGATGTACCGGGGCAGGAAGGTGAGCCAGTCGAAGAGCATCGCGACGCCGATGGCGACCACGAGCATGCCACCGACGAACGAGACGGCGCGGCCGTGCTTCACGAGCGGCCGGACGATCGCCGGCGCGCGGTCGTACACGAGGCCGAGGAGGATGAACGGGATCCCGAGGCCGGCGGTGTACGCGAAGAGCAGGAGCGCGCCCTCTGCGGCGCGGCCGCTCGTCGCCGCGAGTGTGAGCACGCTCCCGAGGATGACGCCGATGCAGGGCGTCCAGCCGATCGCGAACACGACACCGAGGCCGAACGAGGCGACCCATCCGCCGCTCGATGTGACGAGCCGGCCGCCGACCCGGTCGCCGACCCCGCCGGAGCCGCCTGCTGACGCGATGGCCATGCCGCCGCTCGCGGATGCGAGGGACGCCGAGGCGCCGGCATCGAGCGGCCGCCACGCCCGATCGAGGAACGGGATCTGCAGCACGCCCGCGAGGCTCAGGCCCATGACGATGAGGACGCCGCCGCCGATCTGCCGGAGCAGCGGCATGTACGACCCCAGCGGGCCACCGACGAACGTCGCCGTGATGCCGAGGAGCGTGAAGACGAGGCCGAATCCGATGACGTACGCGATCGCGTGCCGCACGGCGAGCCAGCGCGACGGATCCCCCTGTGCGCGGCCGGCGACGGCGACCACCGTGAGCTGACCGAGGTACGCCGGCACGAGCGGGAGGACGCAGGGTGAGAGGAAGCTCAGGATCCCCGCCCCGAACGCGACGATGAGCGTGACGTCGGAGCTCATGAGGCGGCCGCCTCGATGCCGTCGAGCTCGCGGTCGAGGAACGCGCGGACGCGGGCGGGGCTCGTCGCGAGCTCGAGCCTGCTGTGGCCGACCTCGACCACGGGGATGGTCTCCATGAATGTCCGGTGGAGTGCGTGGTCGGCCGTGATGTCCACGTCCACGATGGTCGCGTCGGTCCGTCCCGCCGCCCGCCGCTCGGCGAGGAGGTGCTCGAGAACATCCCGCGTCTGGTCGCAGAGGTGGCATCCGGGGGCGCCATAGAGGACGATGTGCGCCGTGCCGGCAGAGGGATCCATCCGCCGCATTCTAGACCGCGTCGACGCGACGGCCCGTGCGCCGGGGCTGGTACCATGCGGCCGAGCCCACGTAGCTCAGCGGACAGAGCGCCGCCGTCCTAAGGCGGGCGTCGCAGGTTCGAGTCCTGCCGTGGGCGCCACCATCGCCGCATCGGGTCCGCCGATCGGCTCCGGGAAGGGGCATCGAGACTCCCGGAGGGGATCCGGGCGTCCGCTCCTATACTCGCGACATGCTTCCCCAGAGCGCCGATACGGCGCCTGTCGCGCCCCGGCCGGTCTCCGCAGGACGCATCCTTGCGCTGCTCGTGGTCGCCGTCGTCGTCGCGGCGCTCGTGCTCGTGCCGCTGCTGTCCGATCTCGGCGTCGCGTTCCGCACGGAGGTCCGCCTCGCTCCGGCGGTGCCCATCGACCCCGGAGTCGCCACGGTGGTGCTCGGCGCGCCGCAGACGCTCGACCCGGCCGCGGCGGGCGACGCCGGGAGCGCGGCGATCATCGCCCAGCTGTTCGAGGGGCTCACGACGGTCGATGCGGATCTCGTCGTGCGGCCCGCGCTAGCGGAGTCGTGGCGGTTCGAGGACGGCGGGCGCACGGTGATCTTCGAGCTCCGCGACGGGCTCACGTTCTCCGACGGTACGTCGCTGACGGCGGCGGACGTCAAGCGCAGCTGGCTGCGCGTCCTCGACCCGGCCGCCTCGTCGCCGCTCGCCGCGCTCCTCGACGACGTCGTGGGTGCGGCCGAGTACCGGACCGGCGGCGGCTCCAAGGACCGGGTCGGCCTCACGGCGGACGGCCGCACGGTGACGGTCCATCTCACACGCCCTGCCACCGACTTCCCCGCCGTCGCCGCGAGCCCGACGCTCGCAGTCGTCCCTCCGCGGGCGGTCCCGGCCCCCCTCACGCCGGGCGCGGACTTCGTGGGGAGCGGCGGATACGTCCTGACCTCAGCCAGCACTTCGGGGATGGAGCTCACAGCCAACGATCGCTACTGGGCCGGCGCACCGGCGATCCCCCGCATCGAGGTCAAGACCTCGCTCGACGGCAGTAGCCCAGTGCAGGCGTTCCAGGACGGCATGGTCGACCTAACGCCGGTGGCTCCGAATGACGCGTCGTGGATCGCCTACGACGGCGATATCGGCGACAGTCTGCGGAAGGGGGTCTCGTTGAGCGTGGAGTACCTCGGCTTCGACACGAGCTCGCCTCCGTTCGACGACGCCAGGGTCCGCCAGGCCTTCGGGACGGGCGTGGATTGGCGGCGCGTCGTGGGCCTCGGGTCGGACAGCACCGAGGAGATCGCCACGAGCATCGTCCCGCCCGCGGTCCCTGGACGGACCGCGGCGGACATGCTCCCGCCCTTCGACCTCGCGGGCGCCCGCGCGCTGCTCGCCGAGGCGGGCTATCCGGGCGGGGCGGGCTTCCCAGCGATCACGTTCACCTCGGCCGGCAACCCCTACGCGCCGGCGATCCTGGACCAGCTGCGCGAGAACCTCGGCATCGACATCTCCATCGAGACGATGGACTTCACCCAGTACTACGACCGCCTCGAGACCGACCCGCCCGCGATGTGGTCCGTCGACTGGGTCGCCGACTATCCCGCGCGCACGGCTCTCCTCGGGCTCCTCCTCGGGCCCGACCAACCGAACAACTTCGGACGGTGGACGGATCCGGCGTACACATCCGCACTGGCGCAAGGCGGCGCGGCGACCGATCCGGCAGTGGCGAACGCCGCGTACGACCGGGCAGAGGCGATCGTCCGCGACCAGGTGCCCGTGGTCCCGCTCTCCTACGGGACGAGCTGGTTCCTCGCGCGGGACGGGCTGCTCGGGGCGGCCGAGAATGGCCTCGGCTTCGTCCGGCTCGCCGGGCTCGCATGGGCAGGTCGATGATGCGAGCACCGCGCGTGCGCTCGATCCCACTCGCGCTCGTCGTCCTCGCGCTCTTCGTCGGCGGGCCCGCCGCCCCGGCCGTCCTTGCGGCGCCGGTCGAGTGGGGGACGCCGAGCGCTGTCGCCACGTACGGCCAGGGGATCGAGTTCCGACAGCTCGCGCAGCTCCCACCGGACACGGTCAGGGTCGAGATCCTCGTCGACTATCCCGGTGCCGCGGGCCCATTCGTCGGCGAGGTCTCAGCCCTCTCCGGCCGGGGGGGCCACGCGCTCGCGTGGACGGTCGACGCCACCTCGGGCGGGCTCCTGCCGAACACGCGCGTGGCTGCGCGCTGGCGCGTGACGCTGGCCGACGGCACGTTCGACGTCGGGCCGCAGGTGGCGGCGACGTACTCGGACACGCGGTTCGACTGGCGGACCAAGACCGGCCCGATCGTTCGGATCCACTGGTACGAGGGTGGCGACGCGGCCGCGGAGCGCGCGCTCGAGACCGGCGAGAAGGCCATCGAGAAGGCGTCGGCGCTTCTCGGCGTGACGGTGACCGAGCCCATCGACTTCTTCGTCTACGCGAACGAGGCCGACTTCTCCGACGTGCTCGGCACCACAGGACGGGAATGGGTGGGCGGCCTGGCGGACCCGGACATCCGGACCCTGTTCATGTGGGACGAGAACGACCCCGCCTACTTCCAGACGACCGTGGCGCACGAGCTCACGCACGTCGTCTTCGGCGCGGCGGTGGAGAACCCGTACCACGCGCCGCCGCACTGGCTCGACGAGGGGAGCGCCGTCTACCTGACCGAGGGCTACACGCCGGGCTACCGGAGCAAGGTCGAGTCCGCCGCGCGGGACGAGCGGCTCATGCCGCTCGCCGCCATCGCGGGCCAGTTCCCCACGACCAGCGATCGGGCGTCGCTCGCGTATGGCGAGAGCGTCTCGGCCGTCTCGCACATCATGGACACGTACGGTCAGGATGCTCTCGTCAAGCTCATCCGGGCGTACGCGAGCGGCATCTCCGATGACGAGGCCTTCCGTGCGGGCCTCGGGGTCACGGTCGGAGAGTTCGAGGACTCGTGGCTGACGTCCATCGGCGCGAGCAAGCCGATGCGCCTGGGCCCGGTCCCTGCCCCCGCGGGGCCTGTGCCGTCGGCGTGGACCGCTGGAGGGCTCATCGCGTCGACGCCGGCGCCGGGGGAGACTCCCGGATCTGCCGCG
>Ga0315297_10002309_pt1 | contig 12008 bp, 8 predicted proteins | sample YL17G15_0_MG_FD_203628 | JGI IMG/M metagenome (GOLD analysis project Ga0315297, IMG submission 203628) | Sediment microbial communities from Yellowstone Lake, YNP, Wyoming, USA - YL17G15_0 | ecosystem: Environmental > Aquatic > Freshwater > Lake > Sediment | place: USA: Wyoming | collected... | reverse complement strand
CGGGCCCGAGCGCCTCTGAGTTGCGCTCGCAGGGATTCAAGCGCGGGCTGCTCGCAGGGACATTCGTCTTCCTGCTCGTCGTAGCAGGCCTCGTTTTCTTCGCCCTGCCGCAGTGGGTCGACCGTCACGAGCTCGCGCCGGTCGTGCACGCTTCCGCCGAGCCCGCGAGGGCCGCGCCTTCCCCGCCGGCCGTATCGGCACCGGCCGTGGATCCGCAGGCGGCGGCGAAGCGCGCGCTCGAGGAAAAGACGGCGCAGGAGCAGCGGGTCGCCGCCGAATTGCGGGCGGCACTGGCGGCCGGCACAGCCGCCATCGAGGCGGGGGACGCGACCGAGGCGCGCCGGCAGTACGGCATCGCCGCTAAGATCGACCCCGCGAATACTGCGGCACGCCGTGGACTCAAGCGCGCGGAGACCCTCGACGCGGTGCGTACGCTGCTCGCGCAGGCGGCGGAACTCGAGCGCAACGGCCAGCTGCCGGCTGCCGAGCAGGCCTGGCGTCAGGCGCTTGCGCTCGACCCCGACACCTCGGCTGCGCGCGACGCGCTCGCCAGGGTCCAGGCGCAGCAGTCGGCGAGCGCGTTCTCCGCCGCGATCGCCGACGGGCTCGCCGCCCTGTCGCGCAAGGACTATGCCGCCGCCCGCGCCGCCTACGGGCGGGCCGGACGCATCCGCCCGGGTGCGCCCGAAGTGAAGGAAGGGCTCGAGCAGGTCCAGCGTGCCGTGGGCGACCGCACGATCGCGCAGCACCTCGAGTCCGCGCGCAAGGCCGGGCAGGAGGAGCGCTGGCGCGACGCGCTGGAGGCCTACCGCGCGGCGCTCGCGATCGACGGGAAGCTTCTCGACGCGCAGCAAGGCGTCGAGCGTGTCGAGCCGCGCGTCATGCTCGACGCCGCGCTCTCGTCGTACCTCGAGCGTCCGGAGCGTCTTTTCTCGGACGGGGTCCGCGGCGCGGCGCGTGCGACGCTCGCCCAGGCCGCCGCGATCCCGGATCCGGGACCGGTGCTCACGCGGCAGGTGACCGAAGTCCGTGCCCTGCTCGCCGCGGCAGAAACGCCGCTGCGCCTGGTGATCGCTTCGGACAAACTGACCGACGTGACCATCTATCGCGTCGGCCGGCTGGGCGCGTTCGACCGCAGGGACATGGAATTGCTCCCGGGCCGATACACCGTCGTCGGGACGCGGGCGGGCTTCCGCGACGTGCGGCGCGAGATAACGATAATGCCCGGGAAGGCGCCGCCGGAACTCATGATCCGCTGCGAGGAGCAGATTTGAACGCCGAGCTGATCCTGCGCGAGCCGCTGGGCGAGCGATCCTTCGCCGCGGCCGATTTCCCGCTGTCGGTCGGAGGCGAAGGCAGCGACGTCCTCGTTCCGGCCGCGGCGCCCGTTCCGCTCGCGTGGATCGCGCAGCACGACGGTCAGCTCTTCGTGCAGCCGTCCGGCGAGGAGGCCGTCGTCCTTCACAACGGTTCGCGCGTCGCGGGCTCGACGTGGCTGCGCGGCGGTGACGTCCTCGACATCGGAGCCGGCCGGCTCAAGTTGCGCGTGGAGGACGGCCGGCGGGTGCTCGATCTCCTCTCTGGAGGAGCGGACAACGTCACGGCGCCGCCGATTGCCGCAGCGTCGGAAAGCGTGTCGGGCGAGGGCGCCGACGAGGCCGAGAGCATCGATCCCGTCGCATTCCATCCACCGGCCGCCGGGGCGTCCACGCCCGCCCGGTCCGTGCGTCGCGTCGCGATCGCGTGCGCCTTCGCGGTCCTCGCGCTGGCGGCCGCGCTGGTCTTTACGTCCACGCCCGTGGAGGTCGTGATCGATCCGGTGCCGCAGGCGTTGAGCTTCGAGGGCGGCTGGCCCGGGCTCCGCCTGGGCTCCAGCTACCTCCTGCGCCCTGGCGATTACACGCTGGTGGCCGAGCGTGAGGGCTACGCGCAGTTGCGCGTCCCGGTGACCGTGGGTCGTGGCTCCGGGCAGGTGCTGCGCTACCGGCTTGCCGCGCTGCCGGGTCACCTCAGGATCGCGCTGCCCGTGCCGGGCACCGTCACCATCGACGGGCGCGCCGCGGGCAAGGCGCCCGGCGAGTTCGCGCTCGCGGCGGGGAATCACCAGATCTCGATCGACACCGAGCGTTATCTGGACTACACGGCACGCGTGCGGGTGCAGGGATTCGGCAAGCGCCAGCAGATCGCGCCGAAGCTGACGCCGGCCTGGGCCGTGGTCAGGATCTCGACCGAACCCGCCGGTGCCGCGGTGCGCGTGGCGGGCGATCCGCGCGGCACGACGCCGCTCGAGCTGGAACTCATGGCGGGCTCGCACCGCGTGGAACTGCTGCATCCCGGCTTCAAGCCCTGGGTGAGCGACGTGCAGGTGAAGGCCAACGAGCCGCTCGTCATCGGGCCGGTGAAGCTCGGGCTTCCGGACGGGAGACTCGCGGTGCGCAGCCGGCCCGCGGGCGCGAGCGTTACGATCGGCGGTGCGTACCGCGGCCACACGCCGCTCGAGGTGGAGGTGCGACCCGATCTCGCCCAGGCGGTCTCGGTCACGCGCGACGGCTACGAGCCGGCGAGCCGGCAGGTGACGGTCGGCGCCGGAAAGAGCGCTGCGGTCGAGGTGACGCTCACGGCCATCCTGGGCGAGGTGATCGTCAACGCGAATCCGAAGGACGCGGAAATGCTGGTGGACGGCGAGTCGAAGGGCGTGGCCAGCCAGACGCTGCGGCTCACCGCGACCAGCCATTCGCTCGAGATCCGCAGGCCCGGATATGCGCCCTTCCGTACGACGGTCACGCCGCGACCGGGGCTGCCGCAGAGCGTCGAGGTGACTCTCCTCGAAGGCGTGGCTCCGGCGAGCGTGGCGGCACAGCCAGCGGGCTCGGCGGGCGGGCAGGGCGCGGCGCCCGTGGCCGCCGAGCCGGTCGCGCTCGCCCCGACGCTGCGCACCAAGTCCGGACAGGAACTCAAGCTCGCGCCCGCCGGCGGGTTCACGATGGGCAGCCCGCGCCGCGAGGCCGGCCGTCGCGCGAACGAGTCGCAACGTCAGGTCGAACTCGCACGTCGCCTCTACGTCGCGACCCGCGAGACGACCAACGCCGAGTACCGGCAGTTTCGTGCAGACCACCGTTCCGGGTTCATTCTCCAGACGACGCTGGAGCTCGACCGCGGACCGGTCGTCAACGTCAGCTGGCAGGAGGCGGCAGCCTACTGTAACTGGCTGAGCGCGCAGGAAGGGCTCGCCGCGGCCTACGAGATGAAGGGCGGATCGTTCGTGCCCGTCACGCCGGCGACCAACGGGTATCGACTGCCGACGGAGGCCGAGTGGGAGTGGGTGGCGCGCCGTGACGGTGCGGGGCTCCGCAAGTATCCCTGGGGCGACGCGCTGCCCGTGCCGCCCGGTGCCGGCAACTTCGCGGACCGTTCGGCGCAGGCGCTCCTGCCCACCGTGATGAGCGACTACAACGATGGTTACGCCGCCACCGCGCCGGTCGGCAGCTTCACCGAGAATCCGTCCGGGTTCTACGACCTCGGCGGCAATGTCGCCGAGTGGACTCACGACCTCTACACTGTGCAGCCGCGCTCGGATGCGGCTGCGGTCGACCCGGCAGCCACCGGCGAGGGCGCGCTGCACGTCATCCGCGGCTCGAGCTGGAAGAGCGCCGCGGTGACGGAACTCAGGCTCGCTTATCGGGACTACGGGGACGGCAGACGCAATGACCTCGGATTCCGCATCGCGCGTTACGCGCAGTAGGCGCAGCCTGCGTCTGGCGACTGCGCTCGTCGCGGCTGCCGTGGTCGCGATCACCGCGACCAATGCCCAGGAGACGCCGGCACCTGCCGGGGCGACGCCCGCCGTCCCCGCAAAAGCCGCACCGGCTCCCGCCGCGACGGGCAAGTCGCCTACGCCTACGCCTGCACCGGCTACCGCGCAGCCCCAGCCCGCGGACGCGAAGCCGCCGCCCGCCGGCGGCGCGAGCCGCCCGTCCCAGGAACATTTCGAGCCCACCGAGAAGGTGCGTGCCGACTTCGACGTGTCCTTCCCGGTCGACATCTGAACACGGAGAGCCCCGACGCATGTCCAGGATCAACGCGCGCGCCCCGAGCGAGCTGGTGTTCAGCGTGTTCGCGCTGATCGTCTTCACCATCATCGTGCACGCGGCATACGTCACGGTCGTGCGGCCGCGCGCCACCGCGGTGCTCGCCGAGCAGAAGGCCGCGATGAAGAAGGACCCGAACTACGTGGCCGAGCGCTCCATCTACGTGGTGCTCAAGGACTGGGAGCAGGAGTCGGAGGTGATCCTCGGCCTCTGGGCCTTCGCCATCATCGGCTACAAGACCTGGCATGCGCGGCGAGAAAGGGCGCTGCTCGGCCGCGATCTGGTGCACGTCCCGGAGGGCATGAAGATCCTGCCCGAGGACACCCGCGAATACGCGCGGCCGATCGAGGCGCTGCCGCCGCTCGAGGCTGAGTGCCTGCTGCCGCGCGCGCTGCTGGTCGCGCTGTACCGCTTCGCCGCCACGCGCAACGTGCAGGACGTCTCCGACGCCGCGCGGGGCGTGTGCTCCGGCGAGGCTGACCGGCTCGACTCGGAGCTCTCGATGCTGCGCTACATCGCGTGGGCCATCCCGGCGATTGGCTTCATCGGGACCGTGCGCGGCATCGGCGACGCGCTCGGCGAGGCGCACAAGGCCGTGACCGGCGACGTCTCCGGCGTGACGGAGGGACTCGGGACGGCGTTCAACTCCACGCTGGCCGCGCTGCTCATCAGCATCGTGCTCATGTTCCTGCTGCATCAGCTGCAGCTCGCGCAGGAGCGCCTGGTGCTCGACAGCGAGACCTACCTCGACCGCAACCTCATCCGGCACATGCAGCTGCGATGAGCCGATGACCCTCGCCCTCGAGATCAACGACGCCGGCCTGGTGCTGGCGCGCGACGGCGAGATCCTCGCCGAGGAGCCGGGTGTGGCGATGCTGGACGGCACGACGCCCGAGACGGGCGCGGCGGCCGCGCTCCGCGCGCGGTTGAAGCCGCTCTACGCCGAGACCCGCCACTGGCAGGACCTCGGCACCGAGCCGCTCGCCCGGCCGGCGCCGGCCGCGGCGAACCGAGCCGAGGTCGCTCATGCGCAACTCGCGGGACTCGTCGCGCCGCACCTCGGCGGTGGCAGGGAGGCGATCATCGCCGTCCCGTCCTGGTATTCGCGCGAGCAACTCGGGTTGCTGCTCGGCGTGGCGAAGGAAGCGGGGCTCGAGCCGGTCGGCCTGGTGGACGCCGGGCTCGCGGCCGCGTCGCTGGAGCCCGCGCCCGAGACGATGCTGCATCTCGAACTCTGCATGCACCGCGCCGTGGTCACGGTGCTGGACTGCGGCGCGGGCTTGCGCCGCACGCGTTTCGAGATCCTGCCGCAGCACGGCTGGCTCGCGCTGCAGCAGGCATGGCTGGACGCGATCGCCTCGGCCTTCGTGCTCAAGACCCGATTCGATCCCCTGCACCAGGCCGCGACCGAGCAGCTGCTCTGCGACGGGCTGCCGGGGTGGCTCGACGCCGCGCTCGCGAGCGGCAAGGCGTCGATCGACCTCGAGGCCGGGGCCGCGACCTACTCGGTCGAGCTGTCCGACGGCGATTTCGAGCACGCCGCGTCCCGCAGCTACGACGAGTACGCGCGCGTGCTGCAGCGCGCCCGCCCGGTCGGCGGCCCGCTCAAGCTGCGGCTGTCCCACCGATTCGCGGCGATGCCTGGACTCGAGGCCCGGCTCGCGGAGATCCGCGACTGCGAGGTCGCGCGCCTGCCGCGCGGCGCGGCGGCGCTCGGTGCGCTGGCCTGGGAAAAGCACATCCGGCAGGACGGCCGCGCGCTCACGCTGGTGCAGCATCTTCCAGTTGCCTTGCGCGCCGGCGCAGCGGCAAGCCGGCCGTCGTCGCCTGCGGCGGTGCCCGTGGACGCGCGGCCGACGCACGTCGTCCACGCGGGCCGCGCCTACCGTCTCGGGGCCCGGCCGCTCACGCTGGGCGCCGGGGTGCCGGCGGACAGGCGGGCGCTCGCGCTTGCGCCCGGACCGGGGCTATCCCGATCGCACTGCTCCATCTCCGTCGCGGGCGGGTCGGCGTGGCTCGAGGATCACAGCACGTACGGAACGTTCCTGAACGGCGAGCGCGTGGGCGGGCGCGTGGAACTGCGGGCCGGGGATCGCCTGCGCGTCGGCAGCCCTGGCGTCGAGTGCGAACTCGTGCGCGCGGTCGAGGACGATGGCGCGTCGTAAGATCGAGGTCTTCAGCCTGTCGTTCCTGGACGTGATCGCGTGCGGGTTCGGCGCGGTCGTCCTCTTCTACACCATCCTGAGCGCACAGGCCGGCGTGCAGCGCCAGCACCGCAACGACGAGCTGCAGTCGGAAGTGAACCGCATCGAGGAGGAGGTCCTCGAGGGCTACAAGAACCTCGTCATGCTGCGCAATTCGCTGGAGGGACGCGACCAGTCCGTGCCGGCCGAAGGACTCGCGAACCGCATCATCGAGCAGACCGAGCAGCTCAAGCAGCAGCTCGCGGAGGCCGAGAAGGAGACGCTGTCGAAGCGCGAGGCGATCGAGCGGCTGAAGCAGGATTTGAAGTCGCTGGACGAAGGCAAGCGACGGCTCGAGGCCGGGACCCCGAGCCCCGGCCAGTCGGGCACGCGCATCAAGGGCTTCATCGGCAGCGGCGACCGTCAGTACCTCACCGGGCTCAAGGTCGGTGGGCAGCGGATCCTGATCCTGGTGGACGTCTCGGCCAGCATGATGGACGAGTCGGTCGTGAACGTGATCCGGCTCCGCAACATGCCGGAAGTGCGGCGCATGGCGGCGCCGAAGTGGCGGCGCGCCGTCGCCACCGTGGACTGGATCACCTCGCAGCTGCCCACCAAGTCGCAGTTCCAGGTGTATGCATTCAACACGCAGGCGCGCCCGCTGGTACCGGGCAGCGCGGGCAAGTGGCTGGCGGCGAACGACGCCGCCGCGTTGAACGATGCGCTCGCCGCGCTGCGCAAGACCGTGCCGCAGGACGGCACCAGCCTCGAGAACGCGCTTGCCGTCGCCGGCACGCTCTCGCCACGCCCGGACAACATCCTGCTCATCACCGACGGGCTGCCGACCCAGGGCACGACCCCGCCGCTGGTGCGCAAGACCATCGACGGCGACGGCCGCCTGCAGCTCTTCCAGCGCGCGATCGGCAAGCTGCCGTCCGGCGTCCCGGTGAACGTGATCCTGCTGCCGATGGAAGGCGACCCGATGGCGCCCGGCGCCTACTGGGCGCTGGCGCGCAGGACCAACGGCTCGTTCCTGAGCCCGGCGAGGGACTGGCCGTGAGGGGCTCGAGACTCGGCCGACGCGACGTCGAGGTGTTCAGCCTCTCGTTTCTCGACGCGATCTGCTGCGGCTTCGGCGCGGTGATCCTGCTGCTGGTGCTCACCGAGGTCGGCGAGCCCGTCGTCATCGAGAAGTCGCGCGAGGACCTCAAGGCTCAGCTGCTGAAGCTCCAGCAGGAGCTGGTCGAAATCCGCGGCACCAGCGAAGTGCTGAACCGAGAACTCAAGTCGCGGCGCATCCAGCTCTCCGAGGAGCAACTCAGGATCGCGCGGCTGCGCGGCGACCTGAGCTCCCTGCGCGGGCAGTACCAGTCCTCGCGTCGCGAGGCGGAAGTACAGAACGACATCGAGGGCCAGCTGGTCTCGGCGCAGCAGGACCTCACCGAGGAGATGAAGCGACTGCTCGGCTCGCAGTACCGGCGCAAGGACGACTCGCCGATCGGCGGCCTGCCCGTCGACAGCGAGTACGTCATCTTCATCATCGACACTTCGGGCAGCATGGCGAACTACGCGTGGCCGCTCGCGATCAGGAAGATGCAGGAGGTCCTCGACGCCTACCCGACGGTCAAGGGCTGGCAGGTGATGAGCGACGAGGGCACCTACATGTTCCCCTCGTACCGCGGGCGCTGGCTGCCCGACACGCCGACCCAGCGCAAGCTGGTGATGGAGCGGATGCGCGACTGGTTCCCGTTCAGCAACTCGAGTCCCGTCGAGGGCATCGTCGAGGCCATCCGCACCTACTACGCGACCGGGCTGCGCATCAGCCTCTACGTGTTCGGTGACGAGTTCACGGGTTCGTCCGTCGAGTCGGTCATGCGCACGGTGGACATGCTGAACCGCGAGGACAAGAGCGGCGCACGCCGGGTCAGGATCCACGCGCTCGGCTTCCCGGTCAGGCCCGACGCGCCGCAGGTCACGAGCATCCGCTACGCGACGCTCATGCGGATGCTGTGCGAGAAAAACGGCGGGACGTTCGTGGGGCTGAACGAGCCGGGCAGCTATGCCCGCTGAGCGCCGTCGTGCGACCATGCGGCCCATGCAGGAAGCGGAAGTAAATCGATTCGCGGCCCGCGCCGTGGCTGCGCGCGCCGCGACCGGGTTCGCGTTCGCGCTGCTCTGCGGCTGCGGCCCGACCCGGTTCGAGGTGCAGCCGAGCATTCCGACGCCGCTGGTCACGAAGATTCCGGTGGTGGTGGGCCTCTACATGGCGCCCGAGTTCAGGGACAAGGTGTACGAGGAGAAGCGCGACGGAGGCGACTACGCGATCGCCCTCGGCAAGGCGCAGTCCGAGGGCTTCGGGCGCCTGATGGACGCGATGTTCGACCGGGTGATTCCCGTGGCGGCGACCGACGCGGGCGCGCGCACGGATCCGCTGATCCGCGGCGTGATCGAGCCGGTGCTCGAGGACTTCGCCTTCGTCACGCCGGTGGATTCCGGCTCCGACGTATATGCGGTCAGCCTCAAGTACCGGATCAGCGGCTACAGGCCCGACGGGCAGGTCATCGATTCGTGGAGCTTCACGGGTTATGGCGCCGCGGCGAACGAGAGCATGCTGGGCGGCGGATCGGAAGTGCTGAAGAAGGCGGTGCAGCTGGCGATGCGCGATGCGGCCGCCAAGCTCGCCACCGAGTTCCGCGAGCAGGCCGTGGTGCGGGGCCTGTTGCCCGCCGTGCCCGGCCCGGTGCCCGAGGCGCCGGTCGAAGTGGCGCCCCCGCCGCCCTGAGGAATCAACCGCCGGGATTCGCCGGCGGCGGCTCGGGTGCAGCATCCGCGGGCTCCTCAGTTTCCGTTTCGACGAGCACGTAGAACGGCTGTTCCAGGGTGATCCCTGGGGTATCCACCGGAATACCCTTCTCGAGCCTCGGCCGGTAGGCCGCGGCCTGCACCGCACGCAGGACCTGCGCTCCGCGCCTGGGATCGCCGCCGTCCGACAGCACCTTCGGGTCGGCGACGCGGCCGCGTGCCGTGACCGTGAAGGCGAGCTGCGCGCTGCGCACGACGACCTCGCCCGACGGCCTGCCGGCGTAGCGATTCCAGGATCCCGGCGGCGCGTAGGCGAGCAGCACCGGGCGGCCGAACAGCAGTTCGGTCACGGGCTTGCCGCCCACCGCGGAGCTGCCGGCCGCCTGCCAGGCGAGCTGGTAATTCGACAGCGCCTTGTCGGGCTGGTTGCGCGACTGGTGCCAGTCGCCCAGGAGCGTGCGGACGTCCGCGATCTGCGCCTGCGACGGCGGCGCCTGAACGCCCGCGATGGCCACGGCGCGCTCGAGCGAGGACTGGCCTTCCATGGCGATGGTGTTCGGCGACACCGACGGCAGGACCGGCGACATGGAGTCGTGGAACATGGACTGCCGCTGGTCGTCGGGCGTCGCGGCCCTTGCCGTCGACGGATCGAGCAGCTGCCGGCGCGCGCAGTCGCCGAGCGCCGTGAGTGGGCCGATGAGTTCCGCCGCGTTCTCGCCTTTGGCGTCCTCGATGATTCCGATGGAGCCGCGCAGCGCCGCCCGCGCTGCGTCGTAGGCCCCGATGCTCGTGAACCAGCGCCCGATGGACTCGAGTTCCTGCGCGTATCGCAGGCTCTCGGCGCCGTACTTGCGTTCTATCGTGCGCAGGATGTAGCGGCGCGCCCGCAGCGCATCCTCCATCCGGTTGAGCTGGGTGAGTGCGTCGGCGTACTTCGCGAGGAACGGAACCTGCTCCTCGGTGAACAGTCCCTGCTCGCGGCGGGCGAGCGCGATGGCCTGCTCGTAGCTCGCGACGGCGAGGTCGTAGCGCTTGCCGGCGTAGTAGGTCGTGGCCAGTCCCGCCTGCGCGCGGGCGAGCCGCGGGCTGGTCAGGCGGCCAGACGCCTCGATCAGGGAGATGACGCGCAGGTAGCTCGCCTCCGCGCCCACGTAGTCCTGGTCGAGGTATTGCGCGAGCGCCAGGTTCATCAGCGCCACCTGCAGGTCCTCGCCGCCGGGTCCCGGTTGCAGCTCTGCCGCCTCGAGCAGCAGCCGTGCCTGCGCCACCGCCTGCTCGTATTCCTTCGCATCGAGGAGCCGGCGGAATTCGTCGCTGGTCCCGGCGAGGAACGGCGCCGGAATGACCGGCGCCTCTGCCTGGCCGAGCGAGGCGCGGGCGATGAACGCAAGCGCGACGACGCAGGCGGTCGCAGCCGCTCGTGCAGGCGGGCGGCGGGCGCGTAGGTTCCTCACGGGCGGCGAAGTGTCACGACTTGCGTCGGCGGCCGGCCGGGACGTTGGCCCGCAGTTCCTCGAGCCAGACCGTCGCCGGCGAGTCGCTGGGCGCGCGCCAGTCGCTGCGCGGCGACAGCGAGCCGCCGGAGCCGACCTTCGGACCGTTGGGCATCGCCGAGCGCTTGAACTGACTGCCCTGGAAGAAGCGGAGCACGAACACCTCGAGCCAGCGGCGTATGGTCGCGAGGTCGTACTCGCGTCGCTCGGCCGGCGGGATCGTGTCGGGCCACACGCCCGCGTCGCGGTCGCCCCAGGCCGCGTGCGCCAGGAATGCGACCTTGCTCGGCCGGTAGCCGTAACGGCTCAGGTAGTAGAGGTTGAAGTCCTGCAGCTCGTACGGACCGACCACGGCTTCCGACGAGTGCTCCGGCATCTCGCCCGAGCCCGGCACGAGTTCCGGCGAGATTCGCGTGGCGACGATGCGCTCCAGCACACGGCAGGTTTCTTCGTCGAACTGCTTCGTGCTCACGAGCCAGCGCACGAGGTGCTGGATCAGGGTCTTCGGCACGGAGGCGTTCACGTTGTAGTGCGACATGTGGTCGCCGACGCCGTAGGTCGTGAAGCCGAGCGCGAGCTCGGAGAGGTCGCCCGTCCCGAGCACCAGCGCGCCGTGCAGGTTCGCGAGGCGGAAGAGGTGCGACGTGCGCTCCCCGGCCTGCACGTTCTCGAAGGTCACGTCGTACACGGGCTTGCCGCGGCTGTAAGGGTGGTCGATGTGCCGGAGCATCAGTTCCGCCGACGGCCGGATGTCGATTTCCGCAGACGAGATCCCGAGCGCGCGCATGACCGAGTGGGCGCTGTCGAAGGTGTGGCGGCTGGTGCCGAATCCCGGCAGCGTGTAACCGTGCACGTTGCTGCGCGGCAGCCCGAGGCGGTCGAAGGCGCGTACCGCGACCAGCGCGGCCTGCGTCGAGTCGAGGCCGCCCGAGATGCCGATCACCACCTTCCTGAGCCCGCTGGCCTGGAGGCGCTTCATCAGGCCCTCGACCTGGATGTCGTAGACCTCACTGCAGCGCTCGTCGAGCCTGGAGTGGTCCGCGGGCACGTACGGGAAGCGCTCGACCCGCCGCTCGAGCGGAACTCGCCCGCGCGGAAGCTCCAGCTCGAACTCGATGCGGCGGAAGCCGGCAAGCAGTGCGGCGTGCACCTGCACGCTGTCGCCGAAGCTCGTGAGTCGTGCGCGTTCCTGCCGCAGGCGATCGAGGTCGATGTCGGCGGTGACGAGGTCCGGTTCGAGCGGGAAGCGCCGCGACTCGGCGAGGCGCTCGCCGTTCTCGTAGGCGAGGGCGTGGCCGTCCCAGGCGAGGTCGGTGGTCGATTCGCCCGGGCCGGCCCCTGAATAGAGGTACGCCGAGACACATTTGGCGGACTGCGACGCGCAGAGCAGCCGCCGGTAATCGGCCTTGCCGACCGTGATGTCGCTGGCCGAGAGGTTCGCG
>Ga0315297_10002307_pt1 | contig 12009 bp, 10 predicted proteins | sample YL17G15_0_MG_FD_203628 | JGI IMG/M metagenome (GOLD analysis project Ga0315297, IMG submission 203628) | Sediment microbial communities from Yellowstone Lake, YNP, Wyoming, USA - YL17G15_0 | ecosystem: Environmental > Aquatic > Freshwater > Lake > Sediment | place: USA: Wyoming | collected... | reverse complement strand
TGCGAGCGCGAAAATGAATATCGTGCGCATGTCCCAGAGGTAGGTGACCAGGGCGCCCATCAGCGGGGCGACAATGTAGGCCACCGCGGGACCCGCGTACACGAAGCCGAAGCTGCTCATGACCCTGTTCTTCGGCGACGCTTCCGTGATGTACGTGATGAACGCCGGCCCGCCGATGCCTGTCCCCGCCCACCAGATGGCCTCGGCCACCAGGACGTGGAGCCAGCTCGTCGCGTAGAAGAGCATCAGAATGGAGATCGCGGGGATGGCGATCGAGATGATCATGATCGGCTTCCTTCTGATCTTGTGGACGAGGATCGCACCCGGCAGATACGAGATCGTGGCGACCACGAGCGAAACCGAGAAGATTATGCCGACGGAGACCGCGTCCCCGCCAAGGTCCAGGATGACGAGGGAATACACGAAAACGAACAGGCCCATGGACGAAGCCGCGATGGTGTACGCGTAGAACACCCCCAGGATGTTCTTCCCGTACGCCAGCTTCTCCCCCAGTCCGTCCTTCTCGGTCTCCGTCATGTGGTCCAGTCCCGCTAACATCCTCAGCGCTGTCAGTGCCTATGTGCTACCGACGCCCAACTCCCCTTTCTCCCCGAAACCGCAACCGGGTACTTGCATCCTCGCCTGAGCTCGCAGTCCAATTGCCACCGTGAAGTCCTGCCTGGGTCTCAGAATGGTCGTGGCGGGAGGGCGACAGACGGGCAATCAGACAGCTCCCAGAGTCTCCTGGCAATCGGCTATGGGATACTTCAAGCTTTTCCGAGTGTCAGGCCGGTTCAAATACGCCATGCGTCAGGTCATCCCCCTGAGGCGTGAAAAGCTTTAGGCTCACATCCCCGTTAGCGGAAGGCTCAGCGGGTGCTCGCTTGAAGGTGAAACTTCTCAACTACACGAAGAACCCCGATCAGATATGCGCTGCGGCCGCGCAGTCATGCTACTCCGAGAGGGGCGCGTCAGAGCTCTTCGAGACCACGACAGACGAGAAGGCGAAGAAGATGATCAAGAAGGTCGTCGGCATGGGGCACCTGTCCGTCGTGGAGCACGCGCACTTCACGTTCAGCGTGGAAGGCGTCTCGAGGTCTCTGACCCACCAGCTGGTCAGGCACAGGATCGCCTCGTACTCGCAGCAGAGCCAGAGGTACGTGGGCATGGGCAAGGCCGAATATGTGCTCCCGCCGTCGATCGCGAAGGACCCCGAGGCGAAGAAGCTCTACTCGAGGACCATGGACGACGCCTGGAAGGCCTATCGCGAGCTTGCCAAAGGCGTCCCAAAGGAGGACGCGAGGTACGTGCTCCCGAACGCCTGCCACACGAACATCACGATCACCATGAACGCGCGCGAGCTGTGGCACTTCTTCAACCTGCGCTGCTGCCGGAGGGCCCAGTGGGAGATCCGGATGATGGCCTGGCGCATGCTCGAGGAGGCCCGCAGGGCGGCCCCCATACTGTTCGAGAACGCGGGCCCCGCGTGCTTCCGCGGCGCCTGTCCCGAAGGGGAGTACTCGTGCGGAAAGCCCTGCAGGAAGGGGCAGATACCGTCAGAGGCGGAGCTGCTGGTCGAGAGCCAGAAGCCCAAGGATTGAGGGCGCGACCCCGTTCCGAAGCCATTCTGGCCCAGTTCGACCACCGGCGGGTGCCGGTACGCAAACCATATATATACCCTTCTCATTCGGAAGAATCCACGGTGAGCCTCATGGGCAACATCAGGCCGACATACATCAAAAGGGTCGCAATCGAACTGGTCCAGAAGTATCCTGAGCAGTTCACTGCAGACTTCCAGCACAACAAGATGATGGTGTCGAAGCTCACCGATGTGCGTTTCGTTCCCATGAGGAACAAGATCGCGGGGTACGTTACCAGGTACCGGACGCACTACGAAGCGTGAACCGTCCGTTGCCGTGGAATCGGCTTCTATCGTTTTCACGAAGGCTCGACGCCTGAGCCCCCTCTCCCTGGGCATATGTTCGTCGCATCCTTGAAGGGTTACCTGCGGGAAGCTCGATTAAAATTAATATTCAAAGATAATGGATAAATACTGGCATTCGCATACTCGCGACAGCATCAGAAGCGTGAGATCACACATGCAGACGGCAGCGGTGGAGACGAAGGCGCTCTCGAGGGTGTTCAACCCGAAGAAGAAGAAGGAGGGCAAGTCAGTCACGGCGCTCGACTCGGTGAACCTCAGGATCGAGAAGGGCGAGCTGTTCGGCCTCCTGGGGCCGAACGGGGCGGGGAAGACGACCCTGCTCAAGATACTCAGCACGCTCCTCCTGCCGACCTCAGGGCACGCATACGTCGCGGGCCACGACGTCGCGAAGGACTTCCAGGATGTCCGGAGGAAGATCAACATGGTCTCCGGCGGCGAGATATCGGGCTACGGCCTGCTCACCGTCAAGGAGAACCTGTGGATGTTCTCGCAGTTCTACGGCATCAAGAGCAAGGTCGCGAAGGATCGGATCGACCAGATGCTCGAGACCTTCGGCATGAGCGACAAGAAGGACGAGAAGGTCAGGACGCTCTCCACGGGTCAGAGGCAGAAGATGAACGTGATCAGAGGGTTCGTGACGGACCCCGAGATACTATTCCTCGACGAGCCCACGCTCGGGCTGGACGTGAACGCCAGCAGGGTCATCAGGGAGTACATAGTGAACTGGGTGGGCAACGGGACCGACAAGACGGTTCTGCTCACGACGCACTACATGGCTGAGGCGGACCAGCTGTGCAACAGGATCGCCATAATAAACGGCGGGAAGATACTGGCATGTGACACCCCCGAGAACCTGAAGAAGCTTGTCAAGATGAACAAGACCTTCAGCCTGGATGTCACGCTCATGAACGACAAGGGTGCCCTCGGATCCATCAAGGGCGTGTCGAACTTCACATTCAGCGACCTCGCGGAGACGAACCTCACGAGGCTCAAGTTCGTCCTCGAGGACGATTCCGCGGTCTCGGACATCGTCTCCGAGGTCCTCAGGAGCGGGTCGAAGATAGTCTCCCTGCAGAAGACCGAGCCCACCCTGGAGGACGTGTTCATCAAGATGGTGGGCAAGGGATTCGAATGACCGACAGCTGGTTGGTGAGGAACCTCAGGGCGATCAGGGGAAGGGCGTATCCGAGGATCATCGGCTCTAAGCGGGAGCCCAGCTGGCTGTTCTTCGACATCGTCCTGCCGCTGCTCACGGTGTCGGCCTACGCCTACGTCTACAAGTTCATGACGGCGCGGCCGGAGTTCGTCGGGTACGTCGTGCTCGGAGGCGCGATGACCGCCTTCTGGCTCAACATACTCTGGGCCATGGCCTCGCAGCTGTACTGGGAGAAGGAGATAGGCAACCTGCAGCTCTACCTGATGGCCCCGATCTCGAGGATGTCCATACTCGCGGGCATGGCCGTCGGAGGGCTCTTCTTCACGACCATCAGGGCGGGGTCGACCCTCGCGATAGGGGTGCTGGTGTTCGGCATCACACTCAATCTGGCGGACCCGCTCATGCTCGTGGTCGTGTTCATAGCGACGATGATATCGCTCTACGGGATGGGCATGATGTTCGCGTCCCTGTACCTCCTGTTCGGGAGGGAGGCGTACCACATGTCGAACCTCATGACGGAACCCGTGTACCTGGCGTCCGGGTTCTACTTCCCCGTGAAGTACTTGGGCCCCTGGGCGGCCGCGGGGGCGTCGTTCATCCCGATCACGCTGGGGTTGGACGCCATACGGCAGCTGTTCTATCCTGCGGCGACCCAGGACGCCTTCCTGCCGGTGACCACCGAGCTCGCGATCCTGTCCGTCCTGTGCGTTGTGTTCATGATACTCGCGAAGTACTCGCTCGCGTTCATGGAGAACCTGGGCAAGAGCACCGGGAGGCTGACCCTGAGATGGCAGTGAGGTCGGACCTGAAGACATTCAAGAACGCCGCGTGGCTCGGCTGGCAGATGGAGGCGAACTGGACGGACCCGTTCCTGTTCGCCACCTACTCGATAGTGAAGCCCATCGCGGGCACGCTCATCCTGGTGTTCATGTTCATGGTCGTGGTCGGCTCCGGGACGGACGAGGCGTTCTTCTCGTACATGTACGTCGGGAACGCCCTCTACATGTACGTCGCGGAGGTGCTGTTCGGGGTCACATGGGTGATACACGACGACAGGGAGCACTACATGACCCTGAAGCAGATCTACATCGCCCCGATCAGCTTCTACGCGTACATCCTGGGCAGGGCCGCGATCAAGATCGCCATCACATCGGTCGGGGTCCTCATAACGCTCGCGTTCGGGATACTCGTGCTGGACGTGGGAATCAACGTGGGCGAGATAGACTGGCTGTTGCTCGTGGGCTCCCTCGTCCTCGGGCTCGGATGCCTGTGCATCATCGGCCTGGGGCTGGGAGGCATAACGTTCCTCACGGCGAGGCACGGCCAGGGGATCAACGAGGGCATCGCGGGCATATTCTACGTCCTCTCGGGCGTGATCTTCCCGATATCGATACTTCCGAGCTGGGCGCAGTCGATCTCCAAGGTCCTGCCCGTGACGTACTGGATGGAAGCCGTGAGGCGCGGGCTCGAGCCAGGCGTGATGGCCGAGCTCTCGTCCGACTCCGGCATCGATGTCACGGGCATGGCCGGGTTCAGCGACCTGTTCCTGATGCTCGTCCTGCTGCTCTCGGCGGCGGTGTCGCTCGTCCTTTCGATCTTGATATTCAGGTACGCCGATGTGACCGCCCGGAGGAAGGGCAAGATAGACTGGACGACCTCGTACTGACGCCTCCAGGGGCATGGTTAGGTATTTCTACCGATGGTTTCATGGAGGGGCTGTATAGGACAGGCCATGCCCGAGTGGGGTAGCTTGGATATCCTAGAAGCCTGCGGAGTTTCAGACCTGGGTTCGAATCCCAGCTCGGGCGCATGCCTCTCCTATCTCATCCTCTTGAGATAGTCCTCCATCGCCTGCGATTCCTGCTTGGAGGTCAGAGGCTCCTCCTGTCTCTTGAGCATCTTCGAAACCTCTTCGTGAGCCTTCTTGATCAGTGAACCCTTCACGGTCTCCGCCCTTCTGGTGCCGAGGGCTGCATCCGTCACCCTGGTCGCCACAGCCTCCTTCCTGAACCTCATGGCCGTGTGCCTCTTGCTGAGGAAGCTGCCGTCCAAGCTGGCATCCCGGATGGTCTCGAACGAGATGGCTTCGTCGCTGGTGTCGAACGGCCGCGTGTACTCCTTCGCTATGTCCCATACCCACGCGTCCACCATGAACTGCTCGTAGGACGCGCCCGCTGCCTGGTCGATCCCGCCGAAGCCGGATGCCAGGTCGGATGGAATCACGGACTGGGTCAGCAGGTGCGGTACGCCATCCCACAGGTTGGCCAGGCTGAGCGAGAGGTCCTCGAGTCCTATCCCGCAGACCATCGTCGGCAGGCCGTAGCGCCTGCCCATCTGGCCCATGCCCGTCTTCACCAGGGTGGCCTCGAGGGCGCCGTAGTCTATCGAGCCGAGCTTGAGATCACCGGGGCTAGAGTCGCTGCTGTAGATGAAAGGGGCGCCCTTCTTCGCGACCTGCGATATCACTAAGCTAGCCAGGTTCTCTGCGTTGACCTGGGCGATGGTGCCAGAGATTGTGACTGGCGATGTAAGGCCCATCACCGAGGCGCTCATCGCGACTACTGGTATGCTGGCCTTGGCGAGCTCGACCTGTGCCTCGACCAATCCCTGCTCGAAGGTGAGTGGTGAGATCGGACACTCGACCGCCGAGAACAGCGGCCTCTTTGCGAGGGCTTCTGGCGTCCCGGTGAAGATGCATCCAAACTCGACCATCTGCCTTGCCTCGAGCGCGGACGTGGCCATCGCCTGGATGTGCTTGACTGTATGCTCCATCGAAATCTTCAGCTCGGTCATGCCCTTCAGTTGGACGGGCTGCTCGAGCGCTCCGACGAGAGGCCAGAAGAAATCGACTTGAGGCAGTGCCTGTGAGAGTATGGCGAAGTTCTTCAGGTCGTTCGAATCGGCCGTCCTGCTCTGGCCGTTGGTCAAGTCCTTGATGTAGACTCCTTCTCCACCGGGCGCGACGTACATCCTGTCGTTCGAGGGGATTGTGAGGTCGTGTTTCTTGTCTCTGCCAGCGAGCAGGATGGATTTCGGTGCGCTTGAGAGAGCGGATTCGACCAAGTCCTCAGGGAGCAGGAGCCTCGAACCGTCCTTCGATGCGTGAGCGCCGGCCTGCACGAGCATATCGCGAGTCTGTTTGCTGTGGACCAGTATGCCAACCTCCTCGAGGACTCTCATCGATGTGTCGTGGATCCTTGCCATCTCATCCTTGCCTAGAAATTCCAGAGTCCCTCTAGCCATGCTGCTCACACCTCCAAGGTCTGATGCCTAGAAGCGCTCCGTTTTGAAGAACTTTCCCCCTTCCGGGCGGCTCTTTCACAGTTCTCGATGGCACTGACGAAAGCCAGTCAGATGCGTTCGTCTGGTCGTTGCCTGCGTTCTGGAAAGCGCCGAGACATCGACGGATTGCGTCGGTGCAGATTTAATATCGTTCCTCGTCTTCATGCGTCTGAACGGTGAGAGTCCTTGGAATCCCAATGGAAGAATGCGGTCAAGCGGTTCGTCCTGAACAACCTGGGGCAGTTTGACCAGGAGGACCTCGATACCTGGCTCGAAGGTGAGCGCGACCTCACACCCCTCCTGGAGCCCGTCCTGAAGACGATGGGGGACCATCGCGACGTGATCCTAGCCGAGATGCATCAGCTGTCCCCTTCCGAGATACTCGACAGGTTCGTGGCGGAGCACCCAGAGCTTTCCATACCCGACAAACAGAAGGCGCTCGTGAGGGTCGGGAGGGAGCTGGAACTCATGAAGGCGGTCCTCCAGAGGACCTGAGGCCGGGACGTCGAATACGCTCGATGGATGGACGTTTTTTGACCATACTCCGGAGTTGGTGGTAGGTGGGCCGCATTTTGGGCCTTGCCAGCGCGCTCCCGAGCAATCCTGTCAGCAACCCAAAAGCACCTCGTGTAGGGTGAAAATGGTTAATAGAGGGTTGTTAGCTTTGTTTGCCTGAGCCCAGATGACAGACAACCCGACGCCTGCAATTGACTCCAAGGAGAAGCCCAAGGAGAAGGCGAAGCCTCCTGCGCCGAATGCAGCGTTCCTCATGACGGATTGGCAGGAGAAGTACAAGTCGAAGGTCCGCACGGCCGAGCAGGCCATCGCGACGATCAGGCGCGGGGACAAGGTGTTCATAGGCTCTGGCGCCGCGGAACCCCAGGTGCTCGTCAAGGCGCTAATCGATTCCGCGGGCAGGCTCGCGGACAACAGGATTATGCACATCATGACCCTCGGGGTCGCGCCCTACACCGAGGAGAAGTTCACGGACCAGTTCAGGCACAACGCGTTCTTCATAGGGGCGAACACGAGGACCGCGGTCGCCGAGGGCAGGGCGGACTACACGCCCGTGTTCCTGTCCGAGATACCCGCCCTGTTCAGGTCGGGCCAGTCTCCGATCGATGTCGCGCTGATACAGGTCTCCATGCCCGACAAGCACGGATACTGCAGCTACGGCGTATCCACGGATGTCGTCAAGTCGGGCACGGAGAGCGCCAGGAAGGTCATCGCAGAGATCAACCCGAGGATGCCCCGGGCGCTCGGGGACTGCTTCATCAACATCGAGGACGTCGACATCGCGGTGCCGGTCGATGTGCCGCTGCTCTGCTCTCACAGGGAGCGGGCGGACGATGTCGCGAGACGCATCGGGAAGAACATCGCGAGCCTGATCGAGGACGGTTCGACCCTCCAGATGGGCATCGGCACGATCCCCGACTCCGTCCTCCACTACCTCACCGACAAGAAGGACCTAGGGATACACACCGAGATGTTCTCGGACGGGCTGATGGAACTCGCCGAGAAGGGCGTCATCAACAATTCCAGGAAGACGATCCACCCGGGCAAGACGATAGCCTCGTTCTGCATGGGCAGCCAGGCGCTGTATGATTTCGTCGACAACAACCCGGCCATCGAGTTCCATCCCACTGAGTACACCAACGATCCGTTCATCATAGCACAGAACGACAAGATGGTCGCAATCAATTCGGCCATAGAGGTCGATCTCTCGGGGCAGGTGTGCGCAGACTCTCTTGGTGTGATGTTCTACTCTGGCATAGGTGGGCAGGTCGACTTCGTCCGGGGCTCGTCCAGGTCCAAGGGCGGGAAGCCAATCATCGCGATGCCCTCGACCGCCAAGAACGACACGATGTCTAGGATATCCGTGAACCTGAAGACGGGTGCGGGCGTGGTAACGACCAGGGGCGATGTCCACTACATCGTCACCGAGTGGGGCGTCGCGTACCTCCACGGCAAGAACATCCGCGAGCGCGCGATGGCGCTCATCAACATCGCCCACCCGAAGTTCAGGAAGAAGCTCATGGAAGATGCGAAGAAGCTCAACTACATCTACAAGGACCAGATCCTCCCGATGGAGTCGTGCGTCTACCCGGAGGAGCTGGAGACCATCATGGTCACCAAGGACGAGACGCACCTACTGGTCCGACCCATCAGGCCCACGGACGAGGAGATGCTCAGCGACATGTTCTACGACCTTAGCGACCAGACGATCATCAACAGGTTCTTCAACATGCTCAAGTCGATGCCCCACAGGAAGCTCCAGGAGTTCTGCTGCATCGACTACGAACACGACATGTCCGTCGTGGTGATACACGGGATGTCGCCCAAGCAGAAGGTCGTCGGCCTGGGCAGCTACCACCTGAACCCTGCGACCCAGAGGGCGGAGATAGCGTTCCTCGTCGCGGACGAATGGCAGGGGAAGGGCATAGGGACGTTCCTGATGCAGCACCTGGTCAAGGTCGCCAGGTCGAAGAAGATCAAAGGGTTCATGGCGGAGGTGCTCAGGGACAACGTGGCCATGATCGCCCTGATGCACAAGAGCGGCGTGCCCGCCAACTCCAAGCCCGTGGACGGCTGCTACCTATTCACCATGGACTTCTGAGCGGTTGTTATCTAGGGCGACGGGGATTACAGTCGGGGTAGGCGCGTGCTTCTAGGAGCCCACGAATCCATCACTGGCGGGGTCGACAAGGCGCCCGAACGAGGGCGGGACGACACCTGCGACTGCATGCAGATATTCTCGAAGAATCAGATGCAGTGGAAGGCTAGACCTCTGGACCTCGGGGAAGCTCGGGATTTCCAGGAGAACTGCGAGAGGTTCGGCATCAGGGAGACCGTCATCCACGACTCGTACCTCATCAACCTCTGCAGCCCCGACAAATCGCTCCTGAAGCAGTCCAGGGAGGCCTTCCTGGAGGAAACGGTCCGCGCGAAGCATCTCGGCGTGCGATACCTCGTGTTCCACCCGGGCGCGCACATGGGTAAGGGCGAGCAGGCCGGCCTGAAATCCATCGCGGAGTCGCTGAACTGGGTCAGGAAGGAGTTCGGCTCGGGGGATGTGGAGTTTCTGCTCGAGATAACCGCGGGCCAGGGCACCGTGCTCGGACACTCGCTCGACCAGTTGGCGAAGATCATCAGCATGCTCGACGATCAGAAGCATGCCGGCGTGTGCTTCGACACATGCCACGCGTACGCGGCCGGATACGATGTCCGGACGCCGAAGGGATACGAGGCCACGTTCGAGATGTTCGATGAGATGATCGGGCTCGAGAAGCTGAAAGCGTTCCACCTGAACGACTCGAAGGGGAAGCAGGGCTCGCGTCTCGACAGGCACGAGAGCATAGGCAAAGGGTTCCTCGGCGCCGAGTGCTTCACGAATCTGATGAACGATGGCCGGTTCGAGAAGGTCCCGATGATTCTTGAGACTCCCCAGAAGGAAGCCATGTACAAGAAGGAGCTCAAGCTGCTCAGGTCGCTCATCGGGAAACGGTGAGGTCCGGTCCCAGGCCGACCTGATCGATGATGTCGACATCACCGGGCGGCAGGATGCTCTGGATCTCCTCGATTGGCACCTGGAATAGGTCCGAGAGCTGCTTCGCGAATGCGTTCTTGTCCCTCTCGCCAGGCCTTATTACGGCGAACCTCTTGCTCAGCGCGCGCACGGCCCCTTCGGGGCCGCACATGATCTTCCGCTGCCCCTCGAACTCGATTTCTCCGATGCCGAGCTTGATGTCTATCTTGTTCGAGTAGTTCCTCTTGCCTCGGATCACGAACGCGCCCTTGGCCAGGTACTCGCCGCTCTGCGGGGTCTTGCTCACCTGCTCAGGGAGCACCCAGTAGCCGGCGGCCGAGCCTATCTTGGCGTTCCAGGCTTTCGAGGTGGCGACCGCGAACTCGCATGCCTCGACGAGGGTCTTCTCGGTGATCCCTTCCCTCATCTTCACCACGATGCTCGGGGCGCCGTGCATGTCCGCGTGGGCGTACCTGTCCCCGGCGTCCAGGTGTTTCTTGACGAGCGTGTCGTTGCTCTTCGCGTCCTTGCCCCCGAGGACGACCGCGCCCTCGCTCGATATGAACCAGCGGTAGCGCTCGAACCAGAACCGCTTCGTGTGCTCGTGCTTCGCGCGCACCGCCTGCGCCCTGCTCGCCTGTCCTTTGCGGAGGGCATCCAGGGCCTTCCTCGCATCCTGCAGCGCTGCGAGCGCGCCCTCGAGCTTCCTCCGGTCCTTCTTGGATTCCTCGTAGTACCTCTGCGCGTTGGATTCCACGGTCCCCTTCAGGTCAAGCTTGAACTGCCCGGAGCCGATCTTGACGACTAGGTCCGCGCTCTTCCGGTCGAACGAGACGAACCCGGGGATGTCGTCCATGGATTTCGATTCTGCGAGCCTCCTCTTCCCTTCGGCGAGGATGAGGGCAACATCCGCGTAGACCGCGAACAACGCGTCGCCGGTCATCTGGGCCTCTCTCCCCTCGTCCTGCAGCCTCATGATGGCCGCCTCCTGCTGGGCCACCTTCCTCTGGAGCTTCCCCAGCTCCTTCTCCTCCTCCGCGGGCTTCTCCTTCAGGGGCTTCGGTTCCCTCGATGCGTACGCCTCGACCGCGGATGAGAAGGTGTCGAACTGCTCGTGCACGAGGCGGTCGTAAGTCCTCATCCTGACCGGGACGACGTCATCGGCCGTCCCGTCCTTCAGGACCAGGTAACCTCCCCTGCCCTCCGCGACCTCCTGCGAGAACCCCTTAATCGCGTCGAGGATCGCCCCGGCCTGCCCGATGTCCGTGGCAGCAGCCTTCGCGGATCTGTCCAGGCCGGTCCTCAAGACGATCTCCTCGCTGTACCTGCCCCCCAGGTTCAGCTTCGTGGCCAGGGTCCTCACGATGTCGGCGTCCGATGAGCGGAGTATCTCTAGGAACCCTTCCGGGGACATGATCCGCGGGTCGGGCACGGGAGGAGGGTACGAGAACTCGCTCTTGGCCCGCACGTCCCTGTGCTTCCACTTGTGGCCCGTGAGCGGCTGCACGATGGCACCGTCCTTCACGAGGATGACATTGCCGTCCCCGAAGAGCTCGAGCACGAGATCCCAAGGGCCGTCCTTCTCGAGCGTGATGACCGCGATCCTGTCGAACCCCTGCTGCCTCAGGCCGACTATCTTCGCGTTCGAGATCCTCTTCCTGAGCATCATGGCGAAGTCGGACGGCTGGCCGGGGTCCTCGACGTTCTTGTCGGACCGGTAGAGCCACTTGCCGACATGGAAGTGCACGAACGCCTTCTCGCCCGATGGCCCCCTGATCGACAGTATGAGGTGCCCTCGGTCGGGGTGGTACACCTTGTCCAGGTGGCCGCCCGCGAGCGGCTGCAGGTCCTTTAGCGCGGCCGCCACGTCGAAGCTGCTCAGCGACTCCTTCATCGGCGTCTAATCCCGTGCGACGCTAATAAATGATGCGTCTGGCCGGGGTCGACGGACTGGCCAGGCGGGCAGGGGTCAACAACCTTTTAATACGCATGTCAAGATGCCTTGCGGCCGAGCGCCCGATGCCACTGTGGCTTAGAGGTATAGCGACGCCTTGGTAAGGCGTAGGTCGAGGGTTCGATTCCCTCCAGTGGCTCTTTCTC
>Ga0315297_10002302_pt1 | contig 12015 bp, 9 predicted proteins | sample YL17G15_0_MG_FD_203628 | JGI IMG/M metagenome (GOLD analysis project Ga0315297, IMG submission 203628) | Sediment microbial communities from Yellowstone Lake, YNP, Wyoming, USA - YL17G15_0 | ecosystem: Environmental > Aquatic > Freshwater > Lake > Sediment | place: USA: Wyoming | collected... | reverse complement strand
CCCGTACTCATGGTCTTCGATACCACAGAAGTACCAGATTCACCCGCAGCCCTTATTGCCCTGTGGTGGGGAAATGGTGGAGGGTCTATTACTCCATGGGTTAGTGAAATGATGAGTATGATCGAATACTATAAACCAACCTTTGCAGGAGTAGATAGTACAGGAACTCAGAAGAATACCGCAGAGATTATCTCAATGGAATATGTCACTGGCAAACACCTCTCGGTAGATTACATTACGGGACTTGACTTTTCGGGTCCCAAGAAGTATTCTTATCTTGTAGCCCTGAGGCTTTCATTAGAGAGTAAGGGAATAATGTGGCCTCATTTCATATCTGGAATTGGATCCCAATTGAGGAACTATGACCCAACCTTGGATAAAAGTGCAAGTGCAAAACTTCCGCAGGATCTTGTCTCTACTTTGGCAATGGGTGCGTTTGCAATTCGCGCGAACTATGGTGTCTTTGACCCAAAACCGGATGAAATCATTGACTCAGCGCATAGTGCAAATGTCGATCTACGCAGACACTCTCGAACAGACGATGCGGAAGCTAGAAGGTCTTTCAGAGAATCCCGCGAGAGAATATCGGGACCTCGACCGCGCTAACAGGCGATTGGAGCGATAAAATCAGTAAAAAATAGTTCAAAATGAACCAACTTTACTGATTATCTCCAATTGGAGTGCGAAATCGTTTCATTATTTTGCCGTTTATGGTAAGATAATACTGTAAGATAGATAGAGCAGAGAATTAGGACAATAGAGACCGTCCCTTCTCTGCTTTTAATTTGGAGGTTCATGGCAACTTCACCTACACCAACCACTGTACCCTTTCTTGATAAACTAAAAGCTCTCGTTGTCGGAGTGAATGCAACTCCATGGACATTAGAGAGTTTGCCTAATTTCCCAATAGTCACTTGGAACACACAACGAGACGAATACGATATTCTTACCAGTTGGTATAAGGGGACGTTGCTTTCAGAAACCATCACGGACGCGAAAACTAAAAAGCAGGTAGAAAAGTTCCCCATTAGAATCAATCCAATTCGGAACACCTGCGAAAAACATGCATCGGCTTTACTTGGTACTTCACTTGCCAGTATCCGACAGGATGCAATGCCGATAAGAATACACATCGAACCTACAGCTAAATCGAAAGAAGATGTCAAGCGAATTGAGAAAGCCATTAGCAAGGTTTTTATTGATAGTAATGCTGGTGCTCTATTTATGGAATGTGCCATCCACTCTCAATATCTCGGTGGATCCGTTTGGTGCCTGAGTTATTTACCAGATCGAGATATGGTCTTTCTTTCAAGCCCTTTACCAAGTGAATTTATCGGGATCCCCAATGGAACCGATTACTACAATCTGAAAGAGGCTTGGGTTATCAAATCCCTCACATTTGATGAGGTCAAGCAATACAGTGAAAATACTTTTGCCGACTCAGCCAATGGGAATGACGTTTCTTGGTGGTATGTTGAACATTGGACTAAAAACGAGCACACAGTACAGATCAATGGGGTTGATATTATTACAGATACATCAAATCCATTTGGAATAGTTCCGGTAGTCTATATACCGCATATCCGGGTAAATCGTTTTCGTGGCGAGAGTGTGATCACAGAGATGGTCAAGGGTCTTGTCCGCGAAATAAATCTTCGTGAAGCAGATGTTGGTGATGCTGTTTCTGAAGATACACACAATTACATTTGGGTACGAAATGTGCGTGGCGGTCTTCGTACTGTACAGATCGGTGACGGTCGCCCGATCGTAGATCTTGGTTCAACAAATGGGCTTACTGGCAATGAGAGCAATCCTGACATGCAAGCGGTCAATAATAAATCTGCTAGTTCTCCCATTTTGGACTTTAACAAGAGCCTGTACGATCTTTACAGGATCGAAGTTAATCACCCCGCAGTAGCCGATGGCGTAGATCAAGGCTCTCAGCGATCCTCGGTCACTCTCAATGCCCGTATGTGGCCTCTCACGGCTCATGTAGAGGCAGAGAGAACCTTTTGGTCAGTTGGAATGGCTACTTTAGCCAGGATTATGCTTATCATGATGGCTGAAAAGGAACTCAATAGTATTACCAAAGCCGATCTTGATGCTGAATTTATCATTGAATGGGCTCCTATGCTGCCTCGTGATCGTGAAGCAATCGTGCAAGAAGTGGCTATTCGAGCCAAGAATAAAGTTGGCTCGCGCAAACATCTTATGGACATCCTTGGAGATACTCCCGATACTGATGCTGAACTCGTTCAGATTCGTTCCGAGATGGATCTGGACCCACAAACACAACAGCCATTTGGAGCCGACCAAGGAACATCCGGTGGTGGTAACGGCACAAAGCCGTAATCTCCAATTGGAGGATTACTATGGCTAAAGTAACGCAAGAGGATCGAGAAAAATATAGTGCAACCGGGGACGAACGGTTCCCGATAAAGAACAAGGCACAAGCAAGTTCCGCACTACGGCTAAGAGGACATAACACTTCGAAGTCCGAACGCCGTTCCATCATTAGGCGTGCGGCCAAATTCCTTCCTGCGGCTGCCAAAGCAGCTTGGGAAGCAGATAAAAAGGCTGGCGCAATATAAAAGGAGTATCAAATGTTTAGAAAGTGGTTATCCCCTGACGGTACATCGGGCGGGGGAGATACGGGAAATCCTCCCAAGGATCCACCGACTCCCGGAAACCCGAACCCACCTGCAACGGGAGACACAGCAGAGCAGAAATTGGCTGCGGCTCTCAAAGAGGCCGAACGCTGGCAGAATGGGTATAAAGGTCTACAGACGACAATCGCAAAGAAAGACGTTCTGATAGACGACCTGACCAAAGAGAAAGATTCCGAACACGGAACTCTCGAAGGTCTTCAGAAGACGCACACGGAACTTCAAGCTGAGCACGAGAAAACCAAGGTAAAACTTGATGAACTCGAACTCGGTAAGACTACCGCAGAAGTGCAACTTCAGAGGGCGAAGATCATCATGAAGAAGTTCCCTCACCTTTCGGAATGGGAAGCAGATGGTCAATTGCCGGAGACTCCTGCCGATGCCAAGGAAGAGGATGTTGTGAAGATATTTCAATCCTTTTCCGATAAACTGGCTGCTGCTGCAAAGATTAGTAACAAGGGAGCGGGAGGTAGTCCTCCCCCACCTGCAGGTGGAGATGGTGGCAACACCGGATCTGCTGCAGAAGAACTCAAATTGGCGAATGCCGCTATGTTTGCGGGTAACACCAAAGAATACAATGAGCACTTTGCCAAGTATCTTGAGTTGAGCAAACAAAAGAAGTAATAATTCTTTTTTTGGAGAAAAGCCATGTCTGACTTTTTTGACTATTATAATAACAACCCTATTGGTGTGATCAACCAGAATGTATGGACCGACCGTGATGCCGCGGTTGCCATGCAGTTCATTACTGGTCCTACGATCTACACCCCACTTATTCAGTGGACCGATCGGTCTTCGCAGACCGGAGCCCAATATAGTCAGTTTACTGAACTATTGGAAGGGGAAGCTGATACTGAAGAGCTCACCATGACTCAACAGTATATTCCCGAACCTCTCGGCGTGGATTCACGCATGAGACAACTCACTGTGGCTCGCTACGGTGATAAAGTCCAGTTGCATGAATCGGATAACATCTTCCAAATGTGGCAGATGTCCGGTGGGCGCGATTGGCGGCCTTTGCTCCGTGGCATTCTCGGTAGCAATGTGCGCCGAAAGATTGAGAAACTGTCCCGTAATGCGTTCCTAAGAGGTCCCAAGACCTACTGGACGTATGGTGGGGACGCTTCCTCACTCGGCACTCTCAATGGTGATGATACCTTCTCGATCGGTATTGTCAATGAATGGAACCTTCGTATCGGACAAACTGGTAACCCAGTAATCCCGGGAGATACCGCCAATGCGAAGTTGGCGATCGTGCCTCCGGGTGCGATCTATGACTTCCAGATGTCTCTGCATGCTGCCGCTAACAACGAAGCTGCATTGTGGCGAGATGCCAGCCTGTACTCTGGTAAGGGACCGCTGCCTTATGAGCTCGGTACCTACAAGAACATTCGGTTCATGCAAGCTCCGAATGATAAATACGGGCAGTCCGATGCCGTACTCTATAACGCCGGCGCTGTGGAATCACAGATTTGCGTTATGGATCCGATCAAAATGGGTGATGGTGCTCCTGATCCTGAAACAACCAAAGTCGATGAGACTTGGTATGTTGGTCAGAAGGGTGCTGACCACTTCGTTCACTGTCACGGATATTCAACATCCGCAATCGATATTGGCGACATTGTTGCCATCCATACCGCTCGGTCAAGTGCCTATGGCGATTCCGATGGCGTGGACTTCCTGCATGGGAAGACTATCCAGCGGCGTGTTGTTGCCAAGACAGGCGACACCCTGACCTTCGATCGCCCGATCTTGTTCAACTACAAGACCAAACTCGGCTCCTTCACCCCGAAGGATGGTGGTTCTGAGGCGAACGCCTATGCCATTATCACCAAGGCCGCGCACGTTGGCTTCATTCTGGTGATGGGTGCCCAAGGCGGGATCATGGGTAATGTCAATCGTCCTCTGCGCTTCTACGAACCGAAACCGATCGATGATTTCGAGAGCGTGTGGCGCTATGTTTGGGACATTATCGCTGGCTACAACGTGTGGGATCCGTTACTGTTTGAATGCCACTTTGTTGCGGTCACGCTGCCCAAGGCTGGTGGGCTAATCAGTCCTCCGGTTGAAGTGAGCTAATCCTAATCTGACTATTATGCATCGAGGAGCGGCATGACTATAACCTTTAATGAGTTGAAGGCAAAAATACTAAGAGTTCTTGGCGATACAGTTGTCCCGGGAACTTCTGGTGGTGAACCCACTCGTGGGGATACCTTCGATGCCGATCTCCTCAAAGATGGTGTGCATGCTGCCCTCGATGCTATAACAATCAGACGATGGAAACCATCATCCATGGATGTGGATGGTGGTGCTAGTTCTGAAGATCTACCCGAAGATATTATCGATGTAGAAGCAGTTCTTGACATCACACAAAATATCTTTCTTGAACGCGTTTCCATGCAAGCAACGCATGGATTATCACAAGGTTTTTACCTTTATCCTTCTGGAACCATAACATTTACTTCTGTGTTGGGTGACGATGGAGCCACAGTATACTATTCGGCTTATTGGGCGAAACCGGAAGACGATGAGGAAACTCTCGAGACACCGGACATTGCCACTGCCGCCCTTACAATGTTTGCGGCTTCCTATTGTCTGCTCAACTCAGCATCACAGGCTTCCAGTATCCGACAATTCGGAACCAAAGTGGATTCGGGTAAACCTACAGATAATCCCTTGGAGCAATCATCGACCTATTTCATGAAACGCTTCGAGATAGAGTTACAACGCATACCTCCTTCACAGAAGGGCATGTCTATATGAAGACACAGATAGTTGATCTTTTGTTGGATCGACTTGTAAGCGAACTTACTAGAACCTGCATCACAGAATTGGAAGATAAAAATCCAACTCGTGCTGACTTTGTGAAAAAAGGTCTCTTACAAGAGAACAAACTACAAAAGAACATTCAGATCGGTGTCATGGGTGGGGATCACGAGGATCCTAATTATCGTGATGGTATTACCACCCTTTCAGAATTGCCCAATATTGGTTGGAAAGTCCCTGTCCGAGAAGTCGGCGGGGGCGAAATGTGGTGGAGGCGTGGAATTATCAAGGTAGAGATGTTCTTAGTGGGCTCGAATGCTGAAAATGAGAATCAAGCCCACCAGTATGCCTACGAGATTTTAGGCAGAATCGAAGAAACTGTTGCAGCCACTTACGTTGCAGATTTGATTGATGACTTCGGAGAACACGCTCAACTTGTATTCTGCTTCGGGAACACCTTTTTTGAAAGTGGTGGTCCTCCCAAAAGTTATATCTTTCGTGGAAAGATCTTTTGGACAGCTTTGACTGAGAGACCATGAACTTATTCTATTTGAAGTCTCGACAAATGATTGTCGAGCAGGAGAAATAACATGTCTGTAACTGCTCAAAGTGGTTTAGTTGGGTTTGCCCCTCAGACCGGGAAGGGAGCCATTGCTCCCAACGCCGATCCTGATTACGGCACCTGCTACTGGCAGAAACACCGCGCAGTAATGGTGGATCTTGATGCCGTAGATGATGTCCGTGAGGGACCACCCGAGGTGGGAGGCGTTGCTGTTCCTACCTTCCCGTATAAGGCAGGTCCAGTTGTGGCTGGCGGGATGAGTATTCAGCCCCGGCTGATCGATTCATTTGGCTGGCTGCTTTATGGCTTGCTCGGTTCTGTCGATACCGATACGGATTATGGAGATGTGTACAACCATGTCTTCTCATTCGCACCGGGCGACAATAACTTTGTGCCGTGGATGTCTTTCAGAAAGATGGTCCCGCGCAAAGATAATGGCGTTGATACGGATCTCGGTATTCTTTTCAAGGACTGCAAGATCGTTGGTTGCACCCTTGCTCTGCCGAATGATTCGCCTATCGGCGCTCGTATTGATGTGATCGGTCGAGAGTTTTCTCTTGTAGCAGATCCTACTACTTGGCAATGGGCACAGGCTTTTGAGAGTTGGGAGTCCATCCCCGTAGCCTGTCAGACCGAGGGTTTCATCAAGATTGCCGGAACCGAACTGCCGATCGTTCAGGCACAAATCGGTTTCCAGAACGTTCCTTTGGATCTTCGACAGGAACGCATTTATGGCGATCCTTATCTGGAAGATGTAACAGTCGTCCAGCGCCGATTGACCTTCGACATCGTTGTGAAGTGGAATGATCCGCAACTGTACCGCAAGGTACTAACCGGAGCACCCACTGGTGTAGATGCATGGAGTGGTACGCCCTATACTGCTTCCTTGGACATGAAAACTGTGTCCTCGACCGTTATGCCCTCTGAGACCGGGAAATACAGTCTCGAGGTAAGTGCTCCTGAGTGCATGATGACTCAGGTAGGTGGAATCGCCCTGGCTGGCTCACAGTCGGTTATGCTGCGGTTCGCTGGCGTAGCCTTGGAAAACGATCCTTATGTAGAGTTCACCCTGCATAATAAAGTTGCCAGCTACGTTTGGCCCACCTAAAGTGTCAAATTTCCAATTGGAGAGGGGAACAAAATCCCCTCTCCTCCAACCCTACTTAGAAAGAGGAGAGTAAAATGCCTATTCAACTTGGAGCACCTAAAAAGAAAGAATTTGTTCTTGTAGAAAGCGACTTAGCTCTTGGTAATACTGAGGCTGGCGCTGTTCCTACTAAAATTACTATCCGTCAGGCTACTCAGGGCGACATTGAACTTCGGAATGCCCTGTTCGCTGACTTTACCCGCGAATACGATGGTCGCATGGTAAAGGTGGTCCAACACATTTCCTACGATGATATTCGGCGCTTGGAAGTGTTCTTGACCCTCTGCGCATGCAACCTCTTGGACTCAAAAGGTGAACCTCTCTTCAACTTCACAGGTGAGAAGTTGGTAGATCAGGTCACATTCAAACGTGCTTGGGCTAGTCTCGAACCTGTGATTGCCATTGAAATTGGCGAGAAGGTTCTTGAGATGAACCCAATTTGGAGACCCGACATGGGGGAAATCTAGTTAGAGAGAGATTAGATAAGATAAGGGAAACACTCTTAGAGTATTTCGGTCAGCAGAACGAACTACGTCAAGGGCTCTCTATCAGAGATGATAAAGGCAAAGTAATCGAGCCCATGGAAAAACCCGATGTACTCTTGGATTATGAACGTTGCAAGCAATATGGTGTCCTCTTCTATGGTGGAGGACTGAACGATCAACCGCATATGTGGCTCCTAGAGCAAGACGTTGTCCGTGACATTATCACTTTATTCGAAGCAGCACCTAAACTCACGGGAGCCTAAATGCGCAGAAAACCTTTTCTTGCACCAATGCAAGATAGTTTATATGACAAACTCAAGGCTCAGTTGGGACCTCTCTATGAGATAAACTCCGTAGAGATTCCAGAACAACCGGGTCTTGAGCGTTTTGAGTTTATGAACATTGGATCCAAACAAACATTGAGTTTGGATATTGCCCAATCGGGGACATTCAATAAACTCGGACCTGTCTACATGGTGGGAAATCAAGGAGTGGATGATAGTGCAGCTATTATTGCACCTCAACTTCGCGCTACATTGGCAGTTGATGAAGAAGCCCTAAGACGTAAAGACATTACCTATCATACAAGAAGTTCGGCTGAAGTGCTTGGGGATTATATCGAACAGGCACTTACCAATCGAAGAGCCGAAAGTCCTAACTCTGCTTTTGGTAGTCTCTTAGGCAGGGAGGAAAATAGAGTTACTCGAACCCCATGGGATTCTTATCAGGCTACTGAAAACCGAGCTTTTCAAGAGATCAATCTTGTAACTGGAAAAGCTGGTGGACTACGCCTAAGACCTTATGAACAGCAAGGTATTATGCAGGATGTTCTAGCAAAGATTGGAACATCTACTGAAAAAATTAATTCTCCAAGAATACAGGGCAAATATCCTTTTACTGGTACCTCGTGGCGCGAACTGCTTATGAGTGGCTTTACTATTGGTGTCCATGGCAAACTTATGCCCACAACTGAATATTATAACGAGGAACGGGATCAAGGCTGGCTTCCTAGTATGAAGACAGTCACGACTCCTACATTGGCTTATGGCGGTACGATCGCAACCCCTCTTGAAAGATATACCAGCAAAGAAGGTGTAACAACTCTTCGAGAACTTAAGGCTCTAAATCTACGCGGAACATTCATGCCTGAATATGGCAAAATGTCATTCCTGATCCCGGGTGAACAAGAAGCTCGCCAAGTTCCATTCATGCATATTTTGGTCAATCCTTTCTACGCCTCTGGTGCCGGAGCAAAATTCGCTTCCACTCGAGGCCATTCTGATATTAAAACTTATGGGTATCCACAAGCTCTTACCCATGAACTTCATGGCGTTGATGATATTCGTACATTAGCTAGTCCTCAATCTCCATTGAGTATAAAAGGATTAGTTGGTAAAAATTTGGCTGCTGGCAGTACCTATTCCATGGGTACTCTTCGTGGCGAAGAAATTATCGAAAGAATCAAATCTGCCAATATCAATATAAACGAACAGTATTTACAGATACCAATGTTTATCGATCCGAATACTGGCGAGGCTTCCAGTATGGTACAAAGTGGTGTGTCTGCGAAAGACCTGGCTACCAAGATCCAAGAAAGACTTGGCATTCCAGTTTTAGCAACTGGTACCACAAAGACCAGACTTGTAGCCAAGGGTGAAGCCTTTGATGTTGGTGTAAAGATTCGTGGACTCGAACAAAAGGTTGGATTTGCCAATGTTGGAAATCCATTTACCATCCATCAAGGCGGTCTTGATCTGCCTGTTGATGTTATGACAGGTGAGTTCAAGGGTGCAACTGCCATTACTGAAGGTTTCTTTGGCGCTAGATCTCCAGAACAAATCTATGGGATCATGCGCGATTATGCAAAGACCTTTGAAAGTGGCTCTGCAGAACGAAATGCCATGAAGAAACTTGCTGCATGGTATAGAAAAGAGCGCCGAGACAATCCGAATCGCCCACCTACTTCGTGGGAAGAAATAGCTGGTAAATACAATGAACTGTCTGTTGGTACAAGCGGTACTCCACTCTGGAATCAACCTGCACCAGCTTTTGCACTTAATATTTTCCAAAGAGTATTTACTGATGTGAGACTTGAAACCAGATCTGGTAGAAATCGGAATATTCGCAATCTCCGCGAATATGATGCTGGTTATACTCCATTTGCTGAAGTACCCCTTGGTCCAACTCATCCAGAACAAGTCATGTACATGCGAGAAATGGTGATTCGTGCTCTTAGAGATAAAAGTCGTAAATATAATGAAGATCGAACTTCACCTGATTTTGGAAAACTGATCTCAGAAAGAGAACCAACTCCTGCTGAAATAGAGCAAGCCTTTTCAGTCTACAAACTTAATGGTGGACAAAATATTGATGTTCAATCTGCGGCTCGCGCTATTCGTGGAAAATTCTCTCTCTCTGCTGCAGATATGATCAATGTTACTCAAATAGCTTCTGGTCGAGCATTCTATACCCGTATGGCAACCCCACTTCAGGCAGAGTTTGCTGCAAGAAGTCGTGCCAATCCAGAAATGATGCTTGCCCTTTCCAAGAAATTCCCTGAATTTGCAAGTGAACTTGGTGTCAATGTTAATCAGATGGCTCGCAATCCTTCTCCGATTGCCCGGGCACTTACAGCTGCGGCATCATTTGTATCTTGGAATCTGGAAGCTCAAGAAGGAAGAATTTCACAAACAAACCGTCCTCTAAATTCTATCTCTGTTAGTAGAGCAAAAGCGTTGGAAATTGGTGGCATCATCTCTGCTTATGGAGTTCAATCCGAAGATAGAGAAGTTGATGAGGGTCTTTTACAAGAACTTCAATCAAGCCTTGGAATTGAAGAAGGGGATAATCGGCTTCTAATGATGGAAGCGACAGGAACACCTATGATGAATCCTGCGAGTATTGCAGAGATTCAATATAAAGATCTTGAAAAATCCATGGGTGGAATAGCTAAAACGTATGTAAAAAATCTACAACGTCTTGCCGAGACTCAGGTGTCCGCAACTCAATATTCACCTGAAAGTCTTGCTGGAATTGGAGTTGCTGCCAATGAGGGTTTATTCTCCACGTTCCGAGACATACTTCAGTCGAGAGGTGAGGCTTATCACAAAGTACATGGTCGTCCATTACCTACTGGTTGGGGCGGTCGATATACCTATATGTCTGTTCTTGGCGCAGATGAAATGTGGCTTCCTTCTGAGCAAAGACGTAGAATGCTCATGGCGGCTGGTTATAGACGTGGATCAAGAGAACTAAGAAAAATGGAACAAGAGATGGCTCTTGGTGGACCCATTCAGGGATTTGCTACACGGTTCCCGATGGGTACTCAAGATGAAAGCATCATGGGGATGAGTCTTATCTCTGATCAAGAGGTTATGAATAGAACTTCAGTAAACTATATGAAGAATCTATTGCGCGATCCCGCCTATAAAGGTGTTGCTTTTGTTGGACAACATTTTGCAGCCATTGGCGTAGGTGACTTTGACTATGATCCCATGGCTTCAGCATGGCTCATTGGTGGAAACGAACAAAACCAAAAAGCCTATGAAGAACTGGCAAAGAGAACAACCCTCACTACAGAACGAACAAATATATTAGAGGCAGGTATCTTTGAAAACCCGGTTCTTCGTGATATGGTGAACTCATTTGTGGGAACCGCTGGCGAGGCTATAGATCCTAATATTGACATTATGGCAAATATTGCTAGTAAAGCCGGCTGGCAACAAAGCGCCGATATTCGTCAGGCTGGTCTAAATGTTTACATGAGCAAAATTGGTATGGGGGTAGCACATCGACTGCGCGCTGCAATAATTCCCGCCATGGCTGCTCATGGTTATTCTGAGGAAGAGCAAACTCGTATGTATGCGGCAATGCAAGCCCTTTATCAGCCTCACCTTGACAAGAAAGACATTGGAGCTCTAAGCGCTGGTACTGGATTTGTCTCAGCAATAGCCAAATCTCGTTTTGATCTAAATAAAAAGACCGGATTACCAGAATTAATTATTGGTTCTAATATTCCTACCTCTGCTGGAACTACTAAAAGATATATTCTTTCTATTCATGCGGGTGCCCCCGAACTTCAGGGAGCACTTCAGTATCTTGCTAACCTAGCCATACAACCTATTGAAATAAGTAAGAAACAAGTACGACTTATGAGTGCTGAAGCCCTTGCTCAAATGTTTTCGTTGCCAGGGCAACGTCTTGAATTACAAAATAAATTAGCTATGGCTGGTCCTGATAAATATCGCCAAGTTTTATCTGAGCATATTCTAAGTCTTGTTCCAACCGATCTTCCAAGCATGGAAACCCCCGAGGGACGTAAGGCATCTGAAAAATACATAGAAGATCTATGGGGGCTTCCTGCCCTTGCCGCTGCTTCCAGCCGAGCGC
>Ga0315297_10002300_pt1 | contig 12017 bp, 9 predicted proteins | sample YL17G15_0_MG_FD_203628 | JGI IMG/M metagenome (GOLD analysis project Ga0315297, IMG submission 203628) | Sediment microbial communities from Yellowstone Lake, YNP, Wyoming, USA - YL17G15_0 | ecosystem: Environmental > Aquatic > Freshwater > Lake > Sediment | place: USA: Wyoming | collected... | reverse complement strand
TGCCTTGCTGTCCTGGGGTTCAGAGAGCCAGTTTGCCTCAGTCAGCCATCCGCCGCCCATGGTCTTGTATATGCTGACCAGATCAGAGAAGAGGATGCCCTGGGTCTGGGAGTAGGAGAGCTCGGCCTCGAAGAGACTGCTCTCAGCATCGAGCACCTCGATGTAGCTCGTATACCCGTTGTCGAACCTGAGCCGGGCGATGCGGGCATAATCGCGGAGCGCATCCACCTGCATCTTCTGGGCGTCGAGCTGATCCCGGGTATATTTCTGGTTCATCAGGGAGTCATTCACCTCCCGGAAGGCATTCTGGACGGTCTTCTGATAGGTGAAAAGGGTCTCCTGTTGCATGGCATCGGCCACCTTGTTCTGTCCTCTGATGGCGCCGCCCGCGAAGATCGGCGCGTCGATGGCCCCGCCCCAGCTCCATACTCTGGCAGGAGAGGTGAGGAGGTCCGAGAGGTGGGTACTGGACCATCCGAAGGCTCCGGTGAGCGAGATGTTTGGGTAGTAGAGTGCCCGGGCCTCGCCAATGCGAGCATTGGCTGCAATGAGTCCCTGCTCCGCCTGACGGATATCTGGCCTGCGCTCAAGGAGATCGGACGGTAGGCCCTGGGGAACCATCGGCAGCGTAAGCTCGGCAATGGTCTTTCCCCGGGTTATGGCACCGGGGTTCCTGCCCAGGAGAATGCACAGTGCATTTTCCTGCTGGCTGATGAGCTTCTCGATGGCCGGGATCCTTGTCAAAGTGAGGGCGTACTGGGACTTCACCTGGCTCAGCTCAAGGTCGGATATGACCCCACCTTTCGCACGGCTCTGGAACAGGTCCAGTGTCCCTTTGGTGTTCTGGGCAGTGCGTTTGGCAATGACGAGCTGATCGTCCAGGTCCCTGAGGTTGACATATCCTACGGCTACCGACGAGCAGAGCGAGAGGATTATCCCCTGCCTGGCTTCCTCGGTGGCCAGGAGGTCTGAGCGGGCTGCCTCGTCGGCCCTGCGGTAGCGTCCCCAGATATCAAGCTCCCAGGAGGCGCCGAAGCCGGCCTGGTACTGGTGATAGGGGTTGGCAATGAGTGATGAGATTCCACTCGAGCTGTGCTCGGAGAAATGATTCTTGCTGGCCTTGTATGATGCATCCGCCTTAGGGAAGAGGTCGGCGCGGCTCACCATGAGGCGGCCTTCGTATTCATCCACCCGTGCGGCAGCGATCCTGAGGTCATTGTTCTCTTTGAGCGCATTCAGAATCATCTCGTTCAGGATCGGGTCGCCGAACTGCTCCCACCACCGAGTATTGGCCACATCTTTCGCCTCTTTCACCTCATATCTCCATGTCTGGGGCGTATCAACGGCCGGGCGTATGTAGTCGGGCCCCAGGGCGCATCCGGCAAGCAACACTGCGACAAAGGGTATGAGTAGGGTCTTATGCATGGGGGCTGACCTCCTTATTCTCTGGTGCTTTGCTGTCATCTCCTTGTTGGGCGAGTTTCTGGATTAGGGTGAATGTTACCGGGATGAGGAAGATAGCGATGCTGGTGGCCGCCAGTATGCCACCGATGACTTCAATTCCCATGACCCTGCGGGCAATGATGCCTGCACCCATAGCCATGGCCAGCGGCACACAGCCCAGGATAAAGGCAAAGCTCGTCATGAGGATGAGTGTCAGGCTTAGCCGCGCACCGGCCAAAGCGGCCTCCGCGATGGGCTTGCCCGATTTATACTCCATCTTGGCAGGTTCAAGCGCTGATTGGAGAAAGTCATAGAGTGGTATATTTGTTTTATCTGGTGTAATGTTTTTATAAAAAACCTGAGCATGTGAAGATAGTAACATCGATTGACCATACCATGAAACAGGTTTATCTTAATTTTATAAGAATACTATTTATGCTAGGATACTATCAGCATAATTCATTGTATTATGCTGATTTTCACAGCAGTTACAATTAATAACTATAATAGTTTAATTATCAATTATCAAAGGCATAGTTAAACGTGTAAGGCAGGTTGGCAACAATTGTGGAGAATATGCCAAGCGCAGAATATTAAAATGGATGGGGGAAAAACCAGAATCAGATTCGTCAGAGCTTACAACAATCCGGGATAGTAATGATAAGGTCGATAGGGCGTTAACAAACGGAGGCTGTCAGTACATAGGATAATGAAAAATATTGATATGAATAAAACAGGGGAATCTTTTAATCGAATTATATGGAGTTTTATCGTGTTCGTGTCGATATTCACCCTTCTTGCATCCGGCTGCCAGAAAAAGGCCTCTTTACCGGGCCAGCAGACGCCTCAGGTAACCGTGATCAAGGTTGAGCCCCGGGATACTCCGGTTACCAGAGAGTTCGTCGCACAGACCCAGAGCTCTCACCAGGTGGAGATCCGGTCCAGGGTGGACGGGTTCCTCGACAAACGGGAATATGTCGAAGGCAGCTTCGTCAAGGCGGGCCAGGTAATGTTCAGGATGGACCCGAAGCCGTTCCAGGCGCAGGTGGAAGCGGCGGAAGGCGCCCTTGCCGAGCAGACGGCCCGGCTCAAAACCGCCCAGGCCAACCTTGCGCGTGTCAGGCCCCTTGCCAAGCAGAACGCGCTCTCCCAGAAGGACCTCGATGATGCGATCGGCAAGGAGCAGGAGGCAGCCGCAGCCGTGCAGACGGCCAAGGCGGATGTCTCCCAAGCAAGGATCAACCTCGGCTACACCACCATCACCAACCCCGTGTCGGGTTTCTCCAGCTATTCGCGGGTCCAGGAAGGATCCTACATCAACATGCAGAACAGCCTCCTCACCTACGTCTCACAAATCGATCCCATCTGGGTGAGCTTCAGCATATCCGAAGACGATATGCTCAAATTGCGGGGCCAGGCGAAAAGCGGCCTGGTCCGCCTGCCCAAGGCGGACGAATACGAGGTCGAGATCATCCTCGCCGACGGCTCCCGTTTCCCCAAGAAGGGACGCATCACCTTTGCCGACGCCGAATTCAACCAGGAGACAGGCACATTCCTCCTGCGCGCGACGTTCCCCAACCCGGGCGACGTGCTGAGGCCCGGCCAGTACGTGCGGGCGCATATCCTCGGCGCTGTCCGCCCCAACGCAATCCTCGTGCCCCAGCGGGCTGTCCAGCAGGGGGCCAAGGGTCATTACGTCTGGGTCGTGGGCAAGGACAACAAGGTCGAGAACCGGCCCGTGGAAGTCGGCGAATGGCTGGGGAACAGCTGGTTCATCAACGAGGGGCTCCATGCCGGCGAATCCGTGGTGGTCGACGGCGGCCAAACGTTGATGCCGGGCCAGGCGGTGGTCATCAAGGGCACCGTCGCGAACGACCAGCCCCCACCGCCCGCCGCACCGCCGAATCCGGAGGATAAAAAGCCCGAGGCCGCCAAGGGCATTGACCAGAACGGGAGAAGCTAGGCCATGTTCTCCAAGTTCTTCATAGAACGGCCCATCTTTGCCACCGTCGTCTCGTTCCTCATCGTGATCGCCGGGCTGGTGGCGATAAAGATGCTGCCCGTGGAACAGTACCCCTCGATCACCCCGGTCCAGATCACCGTGACCGCGCTGTATCCCGGGGCTGACTCGAAGACCGTTGGTGACTCGGTGGCGGCCCCCATCGAAGCCCAGATCAACGGCATCGACAACATGCTCTACATGACCTCCACCAGCTCCAACACGGGCCAGCTGACCATCACCGTCTACTTCGAGCTGGGTACCGATCCGGACAATGCCCAGGTGCAGGTGCAGAACAGGGTCAACCTCGCCACGCCGAGCCTGCCCGAGGCAGTGACGAAGTACGGGGTGTCGGTGCAGAAGAAATCGTCCTCGATTCTGATGATCGTGGCCTTCTTCAACAAGGACGGCCGCTACGGCCAGGATTACCTCACGAACTACGCCAACGTCTACGTCCTCGACGCGGTCAAGCGTGTGAACGGCGCGGGCCAGGCGCAGATCTTCGGCTCACCGGACCAGGCCATGCGCATCTGGATGAACCCGAACAAGATGGCCTCGATGGGCATCACCACCTCCGACATCCAGAACGCGGTGTCCCGGCAGAACGCCCTCTTCGGCGCCGGGCAGGTCGGCCAGCAGCCCACCGGCAAGGGCGTGCAGCTCACGTTCCCCGTGGTGACGCAGTCCCCCTTCGTGCAGCCGAAAGAGTATGAGGACATAATTCTCCGGGCCAACCAGGACGGCAGCGCCATCGTGCGGCTGAAAGACGTGGCCCGGGCCGAGGTGGGCAAGAAGCAGTACATCGACTACAACATGTTCAACGGCATCCCCGCGGCGTCCATCGCCATCTACCAGCAGCCGGGCGCCAACGGGCTCGAGGTTTCGAAGAGCGTCCGCAAGACCCTCGAGGACCTGAAGACCTCCATGCCCGAGGGCATCGAGTACACCATCGCGCTCGATACCACGGACTTCGTGCGCATCTCCATCAAGGAGGTGGTCCACACCCTGTTCGAGGCCATCCTGCTGGTGATCCTGGTCGTCTACCTCTTCCTGCAGAAGTTCCGCTCGACGATCATCTGCATCGTGGCCATCTTCGTGGCGCTGATCGGCGCCTTTGCCGGCATGCTCGTCATGGGCTTCTCCATCAACCTGCTCACACTCTTCGGCCTGGTGCTCGCCATCGGCATGGTGGTCGACGACGCCATCGTGGTGGTGGAGAATGTCGAGCGCAACATGAAGAAGTTCAAGCTCTCCGCCCGGGAGGCCACCATCAAGGCCATGGAGGAGATCGGCGGTGCCCTCGTGGCCGTGGTGCTCGTCATGGCCTCGATCTTCATTCCGGCCGCGTTCCTCCCCGGAACCACGGGCCAGCTCTACAAGCAGTTCGCCGTCACCATCGTTATCTCCGTGGTCATCTCCGGGTTCGTGGCGCTCACCCTGAGCCCCGCCATGTGCAGCATCCTGCTGACGGAAGGCCCTCCCTCCCAGAAAGGCGTCTTCAAGGTGCTCAACCGCTTCTTCGCCTGGTTCAACGCGAAGTTCGACCGCTTCACCGCGGGCTTCGGCGACGCAGTGGTGCTCATGATCAAGCGCATGACCGTGGCCTTCGTCCTGCTGGGCTTCATCCTCTATGCCCTCGTGCACCTCTTCCTCACCATCCCCACCAGCTTCGTGCCCAACGAGGACCAGGGCTACGTGATGGGGCAGCTCATCATGCCCGACTCCACGAGCTTCCAGCGCACGGTGGAGTCCGCTGCCAGGATCGACGCGCTGTTCGCCCAGAACCCGGCGGTGCTGAGCCGGACCACGGTGACCGGATTCTCCCTCATCGACGGCCAGTACAAGCCGAACGCGGCCACTTTCTTCATGACGTTCAAGGACTTCGAGGAGCGCTACTCGTCCATCAAGAACGCCATGAAGCTCAACGCCAAGGCCGTGCTCCTCGACGTGTACGGGAAGTCACACGATATCGACACGGGCGTCTTCATTCCGATCGCTCCGCCGCCCATTCCGGGGATGGGCACCACCGGAGGGTTCGAGTTCTGGATCCAGGACAAGGGGGGCGGCGATCCCGTGCGCCTGGGCGAGATCACCAAGCAGTTCCTTGCCAAGGCAAAGGCGCGGCCCGAGCTTTCCGGCCTGAACACCACGTTCCGCGCCACCTCGCAGCAGCTGCGGGCCGAGGTCGACCGCTCCAAGTCAGTGCTTCTCAACGTCCCCATCGACGATGTGTACAGCGCCCTGCAGGCCCAGTTCGGCTCGATCACGGTCAGCCAGTTCAACCAATACAGCCGCGTATGGAATGTTGTCCTGCAATCCGAGGCCCCTTACCGGCAGAGCCCTTCGGATATCATAAATCTCTACACGAGATCCAACAGCGGTAAGATGGTCCCGCTCTCCGCCCTGGTGAAGACCAGCTACGTGACAGGGCCGGACCTGGTGCCGCACTTCAACGGGTTCCCGGCTGCCCAGATTACGGGCTCCGCAGGGACCGAGTACAGCTCCGGAACTGCGATTAAGGCAATGGAAGAAGTTGCTCAGGAGGTCCTCCCTCCGGGGTACAGCTTCGCCTGGTCGGGGACGGCCTATGAGGAGAAAAAGTCGGGGAGCACCTCGGCAATAGCCTTCATCTTCGGCATCATCATCGTCTTCCTCGTACTGTCTGCGCAATTCGAATCCTGGATCCTGCCCTGCTCCGTCCTGACGGCAGTACCCTTCGGCATTTTCGGCGCCCTTGTCTTCAACTGGCTGCGGGGCCTCAACAATGACGTCTACTTCCAAATCGGCCTTCTGGTGCTGATCGGGCTTGGCGCCAAGAACGCAGTGCTGAGGGTGGCGTTTGCCGTGGAGCTGAAGAAACAGGGGCTGTCGGTCATGGATGCAACCATTCAGGCAGGCGAGGAGCGCCTGAGGCCCATCATCATGACATCTCTCGCTTTCATCCTGGGCGTGCTGCCGCTAGCGATCGCAACCGGTGCCGGCGCAAATGCCCGTCATTCTATAGGTACAGGTATAATAGGCGGCATGATCGGTGAAACAACCCTGGCAATGCTCTATGTGCCGCTGTTCTTCTACATATTTGATAAACTCGCCGATCGACGTAAAGAGAAACATGGAGTGTCATCTCCTCCAGGGGAATCTTCAAGTGGTAGCCCCCCTAAAAGCCAGGTATCCATTGCAGACAGAAATGATTGACATGAGCAGACCCATGATCATGTGCATTGTCAGATGATGATAGGTCTAGATTACAGGGGCCTCTCCATCGATGTTCCGGACGGGGTCATACTGATTGTGTGATCTTTGCAATTACCCTAATCCTATTGATTATTGTACATTTAGGATTCATATATATTTCAAAGAAGAAAACGAAAGGGGTAAAGAAATATACATGGAATGTATTGCATGGGGTCAAGTTATACGATACTCTATGATCACACTGATTATAGAGTGTGTATATGAGGTTCTGCAATGAGTAGAGGAGTTGTAGGTTCCGCAGTTCTTATCTGCGCGCTTGTAGCCTTTTCTATCCCGGTCTGTCTGCATGCAAAGGGCATGTATGTGAGGGACTGGATCGTTATTACGCTCCGGTCTGCCCCCAATGAAACATCTTTAGCCATGGGCACGGCAAGCACCAATGAGCAGGTGGAAGTCCTTGAGGAAGGTAAAGGTTGGATGCGGATCCAGACCAAGGACGGGAAAGAGGGATGGGTCGCCGGCCGCTTCCTGAGCGCTCAGCCACCTAAAACCCTCTACGTGAAACAGCTGGAGGATAAGTTCAATACGTTGCAGATTGAGAACATGCGGTTACGCGGCCTTATCGCAAGCCATACATCAGGCGGTGCTGCTTCTCCGGGCGCAGGACAGCAAGGTATCGTGGTTCCCCCGGAGGTTGCATTCGCTGACTGCCCCAAGTTAAAAGGCGATTATGACAAGCTGATGCGTGAATCACAGGAATACTCAAAAAAGTTAAGTATCATTGATGCAGAGAATAACAGGTTAAAGACATCTGAAAGATTGATATTCACGTTCATCGGCGGGATATTCATTATCCTCGGAATCTTGATAGGCCTGTTTGTCCAGATGGTAAGGGCGCGTCCCAAGAAACCGGGATACAAATTCTAATCCGACAATGAAGCGGGTGGTGCTATGCTGAAAAAGTACGAACGACTGAGCGCTCATGTAACAATTAAAGACATCCTGAAGGCAAAGACAGCCATCAACACCTATATCCGCCGGACAAACCTCATTTATTACTCGGAGCTCAGCAGGATCATCGGGTGCGATGCCTTTGTGAAGCATGAGAACCACCTGCCCACAGGCTCCTTCAAGATCCGCGGTGCCTTGAACTTCTTCCAGACCATCCCCAAGGAAGATGTTGCAAACGGGGTGCTTGTCTCCACAAGAGGCAATCACGGCCTTGCCATGGCATGGGCCGGCCAGTGGTTCCATACGCCATGCACCGTGGTGGTCCCGGAGAACAACAACCCTGAGATAAACCGCATCATCGAGAGCTTTGGGGCGGAACTTATCGTGCACGGGCATGATTTCTATGATGCCCAGTTCTATTGTGACGAGCTGGTTGCGGCTGCCGGCTACTACTATGTGGAACAGGGAAATGAACCAGAGATGTTAAACGGAATCGGCACCATGGGCCTTGAGATCTTCGAGGACCTGCCGGACGTGGACGTGATCATCTGCCCCATCGGAGGCGGCGGGGGATGCGCCTCTTTGCTGCGGGTCGCACAGGCCATCAACCCGACAGTCGAGATCATTGGTGTACAGGCAGCCAAGGCCCCTGCGTTTTATAATTCTCTCCAAAAAGGCGAGTGGGTAGTGCTGGATGAAGCGGATACCATAGCGGACGGTCTAGCGGCCAGGAGTGTATTCCAGCTCCCCTATGTGATCATGAAGGATCACATCAAAGAGGTTGTCCTCTTGAGTGAAGATGAGGTCTTGGAGGGTATCCGGCTTGCGCTTACAACGACTCACAACCTTGCCGAGGGTGCCGGTGCGGCCTCACTGATAGCTGCGATAAAGATAAAGGAAAAGCTCAAAGGCAAGAAGGTGGCGCTCATCATGTCGGGCGGTAATCTCGACAGGGCGCACCTGGAGCTTGCGTTGCGCTAGGGTTCGTCGGTATCTCCCGCGATCTCGAAGGCTCCGGCCCATTTCTTGTTGATCTGTTCCTGGATCTTTTCGATCTGGGATGAATTCATCAGCCTGAACCGGCTCTGTGCCTTGAAGAACTCGGCTACCGGCACAAGGGAGCGCTTATCCGCGATCTTCCCGGATGCACCGGTCAGCCGTTGTACATCCTGCTCCACCTCGTAGAGTTCGAATAGCCCTGTCTCCACGGCAAGCTTGCCCAGCTTCACGGCGTAACGGGCCTCAAAGCCCCAGCCCGGTGGGCAGGGGATCTGGATATGGATATATTTAAGACCGGGGAGCGTCACGGCCTTTTTGACCTTGTCATAGAGGTCTAAGGGATAGGATGCGGAGCAGGTGGCCACATAGGAGAGATGATGTGCCGCCATAATGGCAGGGACATCCTTTTTCTGCTGCATCTTTCCCTTGATGGGGGTGTTTGCGGTGATGGCCCACTGGGGGGTGGTGCCTGAGCGCTGAACACCGGTGTTCATATAACCCTCGTTGTCATAGCAGATGAACAGGAAGTTGTCTCCGCGCTCGGCCGCGCCTGAGAGCGCCTGGAGCCCGATGTCGGCCGTGCCGCCGTCTCCGGCCCAGGCCACGACCTTGATGTCTGGTTTATTAAGTGCCTTGAGTGCGGCAACCATCCCTGTGGATGCAGCGGCAGTCGAGGCAAAGGTGACATTCAGACAGGGAAGCATTGTTGCAGCAACCGGGTAGAGCCCCTGAAGAACGGTGAGGCAGCTCGGGGGCACCACGAGGATGGTGTTTTTGCCAAGGGCCTTCAGCGCGATCCGGTATGCGATGCCCAGGCCACAGCCTGAACAGGCCCTGGTGCCAGGGTGTACGAATTCCTCTTCAGGCAGGCTCAGGATAGTAGTCTTCATATGCATGGCATTGCTCTCCTTAGATCTTCAACCCAATCCACTTAAGGCCAACGTCTGCCTTGCCGTTGTTCAGGCAGGTGTCCTTGAAGGCTTCATAGAGATCAGTGGTCTTTATCTCCCTGCCGCCGAGGCCAAGGATGTAATTATGGACAAAGGGCCTCTTCTTCCGGGATCCATTGAAAGTATACAGGGCCGCTTTGACATCAGAGCACAGAGCGCCTTCATATCCATAGCTGAGCGCCTTCTCGAAGACGACGACACCTTCGGCGCCTTCAAGCCCTTGAGCAATAACCTGGGCCGGAAACGGCCGGTAGAGGTGAATGCTCATGATCCCGGCCTTGATGCCGTCATCCCTGAGAGAGTCAATGACCTCGCGCAGGTGATATGAGAGCGATCCCATACTTACGGCGATGAACCGGGCATCCTCGCACCGATAGGTCTCATAATGGGGATTGCCGCCCCGGCCGAAGTGTTCTTTGAAACGCTCCTCCACGCGGCTCATCACCTTGATTGCGCCTTGCATATCTTCCTGGAGGAGGTATCTGATCTCCATGTAGCCGTGGGCGGTCCGGCCTTTCGCATCAACCCTCACCTCAGGCAATGTAACGGTATTTAAGTTGGCCGGGTGCGCAGGGTCCAGCGCGTAGGCCGGTTTATAGGGAGGCAGGAATGCATCCACCTGCTCCTGGCCCGGCACTTCGAAGGGCATGTAGGTGTGGGAGAGCAGATAGCCGTCATAGCAGAGCATGACAGGTATCATGACCTCCTCAGCGAGCATGAAGGCCTTGATGACGCCGTCTATGATCTGCTGGTGGTCATTGACATAAATCTGTATCCACCCTGTGTCCCGCTGGGAGATGGAATCCTGGTGGTCGTTCCAGATGGTCCATGGCGCCCCGACACCCCTGTTCACCACGCACATGACCAAGGGCAGCCTGGCGCCTGCCGCCCAGTGGATCTGTTCATGCATATAGAGCAGCCCGTTTGCGCTGGTGGCGGTGAAGGCCCTGGCTCCGGTTGATGAAGCGGCAATGCAGACTGCCAGGGCACTGTGCTCGCTTTCCACAGGGACATACTGGGCATCCATCTCTCCAGACTCGATGAACTCCGAGAGTTTCTCGGTGAGCGGGGTCTGGGGGGTTATGGGATATGCTGCAATCACCTGTGCCCGCGAGAGCTTTACTCCCTGGGCGGCAGCGACATTGCCGGATTCGATGATGTGCATTCTACCGCTTCCTCTCTTCTGTGAGTATGAAACAGGACTCTTCCACCATGGTGATGGCCTTGGTGGGACATTCCTCTGCGCAGATCCCGCAGCCCTTGCAGTATTCATAGTCGATTCCAGGGGGTATGGTCCTGGTGATCACACCGTCCGGGCAATAGAGCCAGCAGATGAAGCAGGCTGCCGTGCCCCGCTTTGCCGGGATGCAGGCGTTTGCATCCAGGATGGGGCGTGCTACCCTCCATGAGCCGGTCCTGCCGCCGTCACCCGGGCCTGGTTCACTATGCGATGTCTTGTGGCCGTATTGGCGTGTACCCACCTTTCACCCTCCGATTATCGTGTTTTCATATGCCAGCAGGGCTGCCTGGGCATTATTATCCGGCCTGCGATCCGAGAACTCTTCCTTGATGGCCTCTACAAGTGCCTCCATACCGATGATAGTGCTGGCAAAAGCAAATGCACCGATGATGCCTGAATTTACCATCCCCTCTGGGAGCCCCGCCTTTACCGAAAGCGTGCTCACATCACAGATAGCCACCTTCCTGCCGTCAAACCGGTAGTCATCGATGCTGCAGGGTGAATTGACGACAATGAGGCCGTCTTCCTTCAGCCCGCTTAAGATATTTTCCTCTTCCAGTAAAACGTGGTCGAGCACTACAATGATGTCAGGTTTATCAATGGGGGAGAGATTATATATCTTTTCTTTGGAGATTTTAAGCGAGGTGAAAACCGGCGCACCCCTCCTCTCGGTCCCGAAGGTCGGCACCATGACCACACCTGCATAACCCGAGGCAAACATGGCCTTGGCAACGATCTTTGCCGCAGTAATGGCGCCCTGTCCGCCGCGACCATGCCACCTGATATCGATCTTGTCATTCTTCATAGTTTCCCTGCTGCCTTAATGTGTCTTTATGTCAGATTTCTGACATCTTTTCCGGTTTGACCTGGCACAATTTGCCTGTCACGATGAGGGGCATGGTATTGGTATGGCTGTGACCATGACACCCCTGGATTGATGGTAAGTGAATCGAATAGTAAGGTTTCCGTGTAACTAAGGATAATATCTTGGCCATTTTCCATATGCTGCGGTTCCTAAGTGAGCTGATCTTCTCTGTTTCCCGTCTCCGTGCTGCATGAATCTCCACTTCGTGGCTGGCATGTACAATGCCAAGTCACTATATATCAAGACCATGGATTAATCAAGGCACATACTTTGCATAAAGCCATGGTGTTATAAGCGATCAAACAATAAGGGGAGATATGATGATCGTACGAGAAGCCAGAGAATCATCGATGAGAAGAAAGACAGTATCCCTCG
>Ga0315297_10002296_pt1 | contig 12026 bp, 13 predicted proteins | sample YL17G15_0_MG_FD_203628 | JGI IMG/M metagenome (GOLD analysis project Ga0315297, IMG submission 203628) | Sediment microbial communities from Yellowstone Lake, YNP, Wyoming, USA - YL17G15_0 | ecosystem: Environmental > Aquatic > Freshwater > Lake > Sediment | place: USA: Wyoming | collected... | reverse complement strand
TGCTCAGACTTACCCCTGGATTGAGGCGCAGGTCAAGGCATTTAGAGAAGAAAAAGCCTGATGGTTAAAACCTACTCCAAATATTACGAGCTTCCCATCACCGCCATCCAACCGCGCGGCTGGCTGGGAGCTTACCTGGAAACCCAGCGGGACGGCCTGACCGGGCACCTGGAAGCTGCCGGTTTCCCCTTTTATCTGCGCATCACCATCTTCCCGCATGCTCTTTCCCCTCTCCCCTCGGGTGAGGGGCAGAGGTGAGGGGCATGTTGACCCCTCCAACCCGGACCTTCGTACGTGGCCGCCTGACCTGGCTGGCTTACCTGATGCTGGCCTATTACGCCTACGTCCCGGGCATCTTTGGCCCGGTCATGCCTTTCCTGCGTTCCGAATTGAACTTAAGTTATACCCTGGGTGGCCTGCACCTGACGGCTTTCTCAGCCGGCATGATCCTCACCGGTTTGTTTGGAAGCGCCCTCTCCCGCCGCTTTGGCCGCGGCCGGATATTATGGGGTGGGGGGGTCGGGATCGCCACGGGTGGGCTGGCGTTGGCCCTTGGGCGCAGTGTGTCGCTTACCCTGCCCAGTGCCTTGTTGATGGGCTTGTGCGGCTCCTTTATCCAGTTCACCGTCCAGGCTGTCCTCTCCGACCGGCATGGCGAGTGGCGCGCCGTAGCCCTGACTGAGGCCAATATTGGCGCCAGCCTCAGCAATGCGTTGGCCCCCCTCCTGGTCGCCGGGTTTACGCGCCTCGGTTTGGGCTGGCGCTTCGTTCTCTATCTGGTCGTCGTGCTGATCGCTGCCCTGGTGCTGGGTTTCCACCGGGTTACCATCCCGAACGAGCCCAATCGGGAACTCCAACCGGCCCGCCCCAAAGCCAAAGGCGCTTTGCCCCTGGCCTTTTGGGGCTTTTGGTTGTCCATCATGCTCTTTGTAGCCCTGGAATGGTGCCTGTGGGTGTGGGGAGCAGAATTCATCATCGCCAGGTTTGGCTTCAGCAAGGTGGCCGCCTCCACCAGCATGGGCATTTTCTTGGCCATCGGCGTGGCCGGCCGGATCATCGGCAGCCGCCTGGCGCGCAAATACGAAACCAGCAGCTTGCTTTTGGCTGCCTTGGGTTTCTGTCTGATTGGCTTCCCCTTCTTCTGGCAATCTCCTTGGGCGGCACTCAGCATTGTTGGCCTGTGCATTGCCGGCCTGGGTGTTGCCAACCTCTTCCCATTGACAATGACACTGGCGGTCGGTTCAGCTCCGCAGCAGTCCGATCTGGCCTCTGCCCGCATCTCGCTGGCGGTCGGGCTGGCTGGGGTGAGCGCCCCTTTGGGTTTAGGCTGGCTTGCAGACCAGATTGGCATCCACCGTGCCTATACCGCCATTGCTGTCTTCCTTGCCGCCGGATTTCTCCTCACCCTGGCCCTGCGGAGATCAGCCCTCAGCCATTAGCCTTCAGCCTTCTTTCAACCAACCCATCTATTCCCGGCGACCATCATCATGCTCAAAGAAAAATCAGGTTATTCGGCACTTTCCGCCTTTTCCGTGAGCTTCCTAAAAATCCGTGCCATCCGCGAGCATAATAAAAAAAGGAGATCCTATGTTGCAGGCAGTCATGACCGCGCCCAAGGTAATCATTACCGACATCAGTGAGTACAAGCTGGAAAAGGCCCGCCTTTCCGGTCTGGACGCGGCCATTAACCCGCAGAAAGAGGATCTCGGCGCAGCCATCCTGGGCGAGTTCGGCTCCGACAAGGCCGACCTGATCCTCGAATGCGTCGGCGCGCAAGAGACAATCAGCCAGGCCGTGGCGTTGGCGCGCAAGGGATCGACGGTTGTGGTCGTCGGCGTCTTCGGGCAAAAGCCCCAGGTCGATTTGGGCCTGGTGCAAGACCGCGAGCTGAGCCTGGTGGGCACGCTCATGTACCAGCGAGCCGATTATGAGCAGGCCATCGCTTTGGTTGCCCAGGGCAAGCTGCGCTTAGATGTCCTGGTCTCGCATCACTTTCCCTTCCAACAGTACCTGCAGGCCTACCAGGCCATCGAGGCCGCCCAGGGCAATATCATGAAGGTCATGATCGACCTGTAAAGCGAGCCAGCCTTCTTCAGCCCAATCTGTGAAATCTGTGTTGATCTGTGAGCCTTGTCTACATCTATTTTTTGCTAGCGCTGTCTACTAAGCAAGAGGTTATTTTTTCGCTTCTTTCGAGTGTTTTCGCGTATTTCTGTTCCAAAGCTTTTATTTCCTGATCGTGCACAGTGCCTGTCGGATCTCGCCCAGGTGATAAGCGGTGTGTGCCAGGACAGCCATTAAGTGTTCTGTTTCTATTAATTTCATGGGGTTTTCCCCTTACTATCGGCGCAGCGGAAGCCGATGAAGTCTTCCTTGAAGGTTGAAGAAACTTTGGAGCGGATCACCGTTTTGATGTGATTCCGGTCATCGCCCCAAGCGCCTCCCCGCATAATATGTTCCTGCCCGGAGACTGGTCCGGTCGGATTGCGTTGGGATTCGCTGCTGTAAAGCCCATACCAATCTGCTACCCACTCATAGGCATTGCCGGCCATATCGAGCGCCTCATATACGCTCGCCCCATCGGGATAATTCCCAACCGGGGATGTGGTGGCATAACCGTCGTTATAGCTGCTCTCTTTCCAACCTCCCCAGCAGTTTACGTCACAAAAATTGGCCAGCTTACCATCAAAGGTGTTGCCCCACGGGTAGATGCGTTCTTCCGTCCCGCGAGCGGCCTTTTCCCACTCGGCTTCGGTTGGCAGCCGTCGCCCGGCCCAGGTGCAGTAGGCTGCTGCCTCGCTCCAGTCCACAAAGATCACCGGGTGATTGGCATACTGGCTGTCCTTGTAACTGATGCTGGTTAGCGACTGATTATCTGTTGGCTCTGTGCATACCCCGGCCTCCACGCACATTGCGTACTGCGCGTTGGTCACCTCCGTCCCGTCGATCCAGTAGGCATCCAGGTACACGGTGTGCTGCGGTTTTTCGTGGCTGCCGACCTCCTGATCCTCAATGGTTGCGCCCATCTTGAACTCCCCCTCCGAGACGTAGACCTGCACCATGCCGTCTTTGGTGGCTATCTGGGTGACTCTAATGAAGGGCGTTGGAGTGCTGGTTGAAGTGCTGGTTGAAGTGCTGGTTGGGGTGCTAGTTGGAGTGATAGTTGGGGTGCTGGTTGAAGTGCTAGTTGGGGTGCTGGTTGGAGTGGTAGTTGGGGTGCTGGTTGGAGCGATTGTTGGGGTATTGGTCGGAACGCTGGTTGGTGTCCGGGGTGTCGTGGAAATTCTGGCCCCAACCGCCACCCCGGCCAAGACGGCTATCAAGACAATCCCCAGTATCATGCCTGGGTTTTGGATTCGCAGCCAGATCCACACGCGAGAACCTGTTGGGCGCGTGCAGTAGGGACAAAAATTGGCGTCTGCAGGGATTTGATTTGAACAATGTCGGCATGTCTTGAATGACATGGGTTCACCTTCAGTGGGGTTAAGTAGGTTTCCCGCACTTCGGACAACATTTAGCCACATGGGGAACCTGCCCGAAACCGCAGTGGATGCAGGTCATGGGAGCGATTACGCTGCCACAGGTTGGGCAAAACAGGGCAGTGGTTGGAACAGCCGCTTTGCAGCTCCCGCAGGTTTGGGTGGGTGGCAAGGGAGTTTTTAGTGGAGGTGGTGGTTGCAGTGGGTTTGGATGCAGCGCGGTGGCAGGCACGACTGCCGGTGCACCTGCCGCGGTTGAGGCTGCTCGGCGGACGGGTGCCGGTTTTGCGCCGCACTGCGGGCATTTCATCAGATGGCCGGAGTAGACGTGTTGGTTTGGACAGGTACGCAAAAATTTCTCAGCTTCTCTCAACGTATTTTCCCATTCGGCCGGCAGGGGGCGGTTCTTTGGGTTGTTGTGCCCATCCACGAAACAGCGGCACATCAAATCTGCCAGGGGTGGGTGCAAACGATCCAGCGAGAGATTGGGGGGTGGTGCAACCTGCCCGCGGGCCGTTGCTTTGGCATGTGGGAACAACCCAAGGTTGATTTTTTCTTCCAGCGGTGGCGGGGCACCGCTTCCTAGCCAGATTGCTCGAAACGGGTGGCTTCCGCCTAACAATAGCTGAAAAATCAATACAGCCAGCGCAAAGGCATCCTGCTCGGGTTGGCGCACCTCACCCTTAAATCTCTTTCCTTGCAGCTCCGGTGGGGAGTATTCAGGGCGCCCAACTGGACACGGGTAAAAGATGATTTGTCCATCATGTTCCTCTTTTGCCTGGAAAGAGTCCGTATCAATCACCGTCACCAAGGCTTGAGATGTCACCAAAATGTTGCTTTCGTTGAGGTCGCCGACGATATAGTCACGTCCGTGCAGTGCACCAATCGCGGTGGCCAGGTTACGCGCCACGCGATGCAGGAAAAAACTGTCGCATCCGGTGATCATTTGCGCCCGTAGGCGTGGGTTGAACACATGCAGTAGTGTGCGCGTATTGGTAATGCGTGGCATCACGTATCCAACGAAACTGCTGTGCCCATCGTAGAGTAATGTTTCAGGCCAGGCGATGGAGGCATGCCCAAGAGAGCGACTTGGATCAATTGGCGCATTGGCAATCATCCAGCGCAGTTTAGTTTCGCGCCCGGCTTGTTTTTGCTGCTTGTAGATTTTAGCCAGTTTGGTGGGTTGACCTGATACAGGACAAATCCAACCCTCGCCCCCTTCATGGATATGTGCCTCGAGGTTTATGGGTTGGCGAACTGCGTTGTAAACGATCATCCCCCCCGACCTCCATCGCTCGGCAGGTATCCTGGTTGTGTGGGTATTGGTGGAGCCCGCGTTGCCAGGACGAGTGTTTTATCATCATCCGTGCGAGCGCACACCCGAGCCGATGTCAAAAACGCGGCCAGCTCTAACTGTGCTTTTTCTGGGCTGTCCATGGCGGCGGTAAAAGCCAGGAGCGGCTGAAAGAACTTCGCTGAGGGTTCGTATTCAGGCAGCTTGAAGGCCAGGCGCAGCAAGCCATCTGTGGTCAAAGCCAACGATCGGATAAACCGCCTTGCAGTGTAGACAGTTAGGAATTTCAACCCATCCGGCATGGTCAGAAAGTAGGCTTCGTTAGCGTATTCGCCGCGTTGCGGTCGGGCCGTCAGGAACAACATCCCATCCATGTCCTCGGCAATGGCGGCACCATCTCCAATCTGACCCACCGCCAGCCAATCCCCGCTCACGACGGCGCAAGCCAGCGTAGTCGCAAAGGATCGCAGCAGGGCATTATCGCTGGCGGCAAGCTCTACAACCGATTGGCGCGCGGCCGCGAAAGCTTGTGCTATCAAGGCTTGCCAGCCGGCTTCGTCGCCAGGTACCCCAGCCTCGAGCGCTGCCTCCAACGAGGTAATCGCCTCTATCACCGCAGCCTGCGCCCCTTCTTGAGAGCGTTCGGCTGAACCGGCGCCATCGGCGATAGCCAGCAGCAGTTCTCCGCCTGCGGTTAACCGGTAACCATGGATATCCTGGCAAGGAATGTTCTTTTCCAAGTGCGAGGTTCCTTGAACCGATACACCTGAAATGTGCCATGCTGGACTGGTCATCGGCCCTCCTACCCCAGGGTTCAAGGTTCAGCCTGCAACCACCCCACCGTTGGAAGCGGCACCTGCTCTCCCGGATTCGATAGCGCGACTGCCCCCAGACTCTTTGAAAGCCACTGGAACAGCTCTCGAAACGTCAGCCCCTTAAGTTTAAGGGGTTGACGTTTTGTTGAAAAGAGCGCCAGGGTCTGCATATCGGCCCCTTCCACGCCAATGGCATAAACGGAAACTCCCTTACGATCTTCTTCTTGCCGGGCTTGTTCGGCGGCGGCCTCCCACACATCCGTTGGAGCGCCATCGGTAATCAAAAACAACCAGGGGCGATAATAATCGATCCCGTTACTTTTATAAGTGTTTTTACGGTCTCGCAGCATCGCCAGCGCTTGCTGAACGGCCTGCCCCATTGGGGTATCGCCGTTGGCTTTGAGCATTGGTGGGTGGAATTGATCAGCGGTGACGAAATCAATCTGCGTCACCGCCCCGCCAAAAGTAATCATCCCGACTTCGACGCGCAGCGAAGCCAGTGGATCGGCTTTCAAGGCTTTATCGAATTCCAGCAGCCCGGCGTTAAGTTCAGAAATGGGTTGGCCATCCATAGACCCCGACACATCGAGTACTAAAGCAACCGCACAGCGGGGTTCAGGATTCTCTACAAATTCGATTTTTTCAAGTGGATTTTGTGTCATCATTTCCTCCAAAATCTGTGAACACAATCTGATATAAACACCCTTCTTAAAAGTGTACTTCCAAAAGCACAGACGCGCAATCTTTACGATGAAAAACCTTTACGATAACACAATTTTTGCTCTCATCTGGGCGATAAATTGCTCCCACACCGGATAATCGCTGCCTTTCCATATCGCTGCCCGAAACGCTTCCGCCTGCGCTACTGACCATGCAAGGTGTTTCTGAGCGTAGAGCGCATAGAAAGCCGTCACCCGAAAATTAGCCGCGCAGTGGATCAGCGTTTTGCCTGCCGGTAGCTGGCTCATCGTTCGCTCGAAGCTGGCGAAATCACTCTCTTTGGGATTCTCCCAGTCCACTGGAATGGGGTAATAAGCCATGCCGAGCGAACGCACCAGTCCAGCTTCATCTTCCAGCGAATAGTGCGCATCGATCGTGGCCAGGTTGATCACAGCAGTAAAGCCTTCCGCAGCCGCCGCTCTCAGTTGGTCTGCTGTCGGCTGCCCGCCGGTGATGATTTGATCGCTTACCTTGATATAGTTGTAGATTTCTTTTGTGCTCATCCTTTCCGTCCTTTCATTCAGCACAGTGGAAAGATCTTAGGTTTTACTCTCGGAACCAGAAAATGCCAGCCTGTTAGGTTTTCGCCTTTTTCTGTATTGGTCAGAATGATGTATTACAACTCTAGCCAAGTTGTAAAGAGTGCAAAGAATTTTTGCGTCTAAAGGTGTTCTTTACCATCTGCGGCTTTGCGAGCATGTTTTTGAACCGATCAATAAGCCTCTTCCTGTCAGCCCTTCTGGATCATGCCACGCATTTAGCTCATCTTTTCCGAGAATAGCGATGATTTCCTTAGTTTCAAACAAACCCAGTTCGTGATGTTCAACTCATTATCGCGCCATTCCCACAAAAAGGCCTTATTTGTGGCCTGCGGTTAAAAATCCCTTCCTAAAAACATGCTCATCAAGTGAATATTCCCTCTTTCGCGCTTTTGTGTTCCAACGCTTTTAATGCACCAACTCCCACTTCTGATCCATCTTTGTCCGCTGTCTGCAAGCTCGTGGGCATCCTGCTGCCCAGATACAAGTCAGGTGCGTTAAAAAGTGTTCGGTTGGTAAACCTACCAACCGAACACTTGGCATTCATATTATTCTAAGCAGGTATTTTTCCCAACATCACCGTGTGGGGTTGCTGGCCCGAATTTTCTTTTAGTCCATCTTCATGACTTCCCCGTCATGCCATTCCGGCTCGGTAACCAGAAATTGCATCATCTTTTTAAAATCTGCGTTTGTCTCCGGTCTCTCGGCATTAGCGCGGTAAGCTTCTTTGCTTTCAAACATCACCACCAGATACAACACGTTGGGATCTTCATCCATTTGATACACAAAGCCGCCTAAAGAGCCAGGGCGCTCTGCCGGTGCCGACATGGCGCTCCTCATCGCATTCACCTGACCTGGTTTGACCTTTAATTTTGCAATGGTTCCGTACATGGTTAATCTCCTTAAGTTTGACCCCGGTCTATTACAATAACCCCCCTCCAGGTTATCTACGTTAGGCTTCCCCAACGTAATGTAGATATAATACCACAAATACCACAATTTATATATAAATAATCTAAATATTATTCTGGGAACCCTTGATTTAATAAATGAGTCGCCCACCTTTCTAAAGTATCCCCAGCAGCTCACCCAGGTTTTCCAGGATCAGGTCCGGGGCAGGCACAGCCTGTTCCGCTTGCTGTCGGGCAGATGCCCCGGTCAGCACCACCGCTGCGTACATCCCCGCCTCTTTCCCCATTCTCACATCCGTCTCCAGCCGGTCACCTGTCATCAGGCAGCGCTCCGCTGGCAGTCCCAGGTGCTGCATCGCCACCTCCATCATCAGCCGGGAGGGCTTACCCGCCAGCAGCTCCACCTTGCGCCCGGTCAGGTGTTCCAGCGCCGCCAGGGTCGCCCTGGATGTTTTCGCTCCAAAGCCTGAACCCCGGTCATTTCATCAACGCTTTCCACGCGTTCTCCCTTTTGGGTCAGTGCTGGCGCTTGGTGATCCATCTGGTTGATGTCAGCGATTTTCTCGTCAAGGCTCGCGTCGGGTGCTGGTGTCAGCCAATAACGAATCAAGTGGGGCTGAATATCGGCATCTTTTTAAAAGTCTCGCTGCATGGCGAGGGGAGATGTAGTCAACAATCCGGTGCTGGATGATTTCGTCAGCAATCTCGCGGGCCGTCCAGTTCGTAATCGGCCTGCCAGCCTCTTCGGGTTCCTCACACGCCAAGGCTTCGCTCTGACAGCGCTGGTCGGCGGTGATGTGGCCGGGCGCTCCTGGACGGGGTAAGTCTTGTAAACGTTCTTCGACACGTAAATCATCCAAAGCAATGGACTGCAAATCCAGCCAACGCCCTCGCCATAATCGCACCGTATCCAGAGTGACCTGCAGTTCCTTGTCAATCTCTGTATTATTTTGCCCTGCCGCAGCCAGCAGAACGATCTGGTCGCGTAAGGCAATCTGTTGACCAACATTATGTCGACGAACTAACCTCTGTAACTCTTGTCTTTCGGTTTCACTTAGATCGATACAAATAGGTTTCGGCCCAGCCATTTTGCCTCCATTCTGCCTGCCTATCCTACCCGATCTGCTGATAATTATCGCGAGACACATTTGCGCCACCGTGTACTAGTGAAAACTTTGATCACTATCAAACGGCGGCGGAAGAAGTATAATCAGATTGGCTTTCACTTTGCGTTATATAATCATCCACCAAAACCTTAAACACGGATTTGTTGATCCTGCTCGTGTTTCTGCTTATAAGCGGAACCGGTAAATCTACCAACTTAAAACTTGACTAAATAATGGTGGCTTGTTAGTTGGGATTGTATTTGCCGATGGATTGGCATTTCTCCTTGAATTGTTGATTTATTAGCCAGCGCCCCGCTTAATTTTTCCCAGATTGGTTGCTTCATTCTGAGTATCCCTTAGAGAAAGAGGCTGGTCATGTACGATATATTATCTCAATCCCGGCTATTGACCGGAGACCGGTTGGAATTTTCAGATGACGCAATCCTGGCCGCCGCGCGCCAGATGATCGTAACTATCTCCGTCCTACTTCTGGTGGCCTGGTACGCGCTTGGAGCAACCGATCTCGGCCTGATCAGTTTGGAGTTCCTAGGCTTGGGGGCGGGTTTGGTCGTAGTTGCAGGTATTTCTTTCTGGCTGGTTGGCCGTAACCTGGCCGCCGGCTCGGCTCTATGGCTTGCTGGTTTCGCAGGTATGTGCCTGTTCGCCCAAATCCAGTTTCCGGCTGTACCGCTTCGTCTGCTATGGATGATTTTGCCTTTCATGGTGGTCATCCTCTTCAAGCCCTGGGCCGGGATTTTGACCGGGCTGGCAGTAGCCAGTGTATTAGCCGGGACGAATTTGCACAAAGGGATGGGTATTTTCTCTGACATGATTACGCAGATCACTTTACTTGGCGCGGGGATATTAGGGTTAGTCGGTTGGGCGGCGGTTGGACCGTTTAACCGGATCACTTTCTGGGCGGTTTACTATTCCAATCGTGCTCAATTGGCCCTGGCGGAAGCTCGCGAGCGTCAGGAGGTATTGTTCCAGACTCAGGCCGACCTGGTGCAGGCCAACGAAGAAATGGCCCGCCTGAATCAGCGCTTGAAGGAACTCCAACATGCAACCGAAGAAGCTCGACAGGCCAAAACCGAGTTTGTTGCTAACGTCAGCCACGAGTTCCGCGCCCCACTCAATATGATCATCGGTTTCAGTGAAATCATCGCCCGTTCGCCGCGGGCTTACGGCAGTAAAATTCCCAGCCCACTTCTGGCCGATATCGCCACCATCCAGCGCAACGCCACCCACCTGGCGCGACTGGTAGACGATGTACTTGATCTGAGCCAGATTGAGACTGGTCGGATGGCGATCAGCCGCGAAGTCAGCCAGATTCCACCCATTGTCGAAGGTGCAGTGGCCGTTGTTCGTTCCTTGTTTGAGAGCAAGGGACTTTATCTTGAAGTCAGCCTGGCGCCTGATATGCCATCCGTCTACTGCGACCCGATCCGCATTCGCCAGATCCTAGTTAATTTACTCAGCAACGCTGGGCGCTTTACCCAAACCGGCGGGGTTCGCCTGATTGGCGAGGTAGTCACAAATGAAATCATCCTGCGGGTTACCGACACCGGTGAGGGTATTGCTAAGGAAGATCAGCAGCGGCTTTTCCAGCCCTTCCAACAGGCAAAAAGCTCGATCCGTCGTGAACTTAGCGGTAGCGGACTGGGGCTAAACATCAGCAAGCATTTTGTCGAGCTGCATGGCGGGCGTATCTGGCTGGAGAGTGAATTAGGTCTGGGTACCACGATCAATTTTACTTTACCTCTAGACCCGCCTAAGCCATACCAGCCGTCGTCGCCCACTCGTCGTTGGGTGAATGAGTACGCTTCGCGCGAGCGGCGCAGCAGGCCTTCTTTTGCCCCACTCCCTGACCTTTCGCCACACCTGATGGTGCTCGAAAGCGGATCGACCCTCAGCCGTCTGTTTGCCCGTTACGCCGGTGAATTTACGTGCCTACCTGTCACCGCTTGGGAAAGGGTGTTCTCCGAAATCAGCCACTCTCCCGTCCAGGCCTTGCTGGTCAATACTCCCGCTTTGTTGACTCCTGACAACCTGGCGGGGATCACCCATCAGGCCAGTCAAATTCAAGATGGGACGCCTGTCCTGTCCTGCTGGTTGCCCGGACGGGAGGAGATCGCTACCGAGTTGGGCGCGATTGATTACCTGATTAAACCAGTCGCACCTCACATCCTCCTGGAACATGTCCAGGCCTTGACAGCGCCGGTCAGACGCATCCTCATTGTTGAAGATGACCCTGACCTGTTGCAGCTCTACCTCCGCACGCTGGCGGCTTCCCCGGCGGGTTACAAAGTGATGCGAGCTGAAAATGGCCAGGAAGCTTTGGAAATGACCCGTAACAACCGGCCCGACCTGGTTATCCTTGATCTCATCCTGCCGGAAATGAATGGCTATGAATTTCTGCGCGAGAAACGCACCGAGATAGAAATTCGCGATATTCCTGTCATGATTGTATCGTCCACCGACCCGGTTAGCGAAGCGCGTACGGCTGAAACCTTGCTGCTTCACCGCCGCGGTGGGTTGGGGGTGCAAGAATTGACCGAGCTGTCGCGCGCCCTCAGCCTGATCCTATCGCCCGCGGGTCCGTTAGCCGGTCCAGCTCAGCCAGAAGCCGCTCCAGGCTGAAAGGCTTGCGCAGGAAAGCGTCAGCGCTCAACGCTTCAGCCAGATCTTCAACCGGAACGATCGAACAAACGATCACCGGAACCTTGAACAGGATGGGATGGTTGCGGATCTGTTGGATCACGCCCCAACCGTCGATGTTAGGCATCATCACATCCAGCAGGATTGCTCGCGCCCCGACTGCCACCGCCAGGTCCATCGCTTTTTGAGCATCGCGGGTTGAATTCAACTGGTAGTGGCTGTTTGCCAGGCTGCGTTTGAGCAGGTCGAGGTGGTCCTGGCTGTCATCGATAGCAAGAATGGGGATGCCTTCCATCGCGGGAAAATGCAGGCTGACCGCCAGAATGCCAGATATTATATTGTAGGTAAACCTTCCACCCGCGATTTGGGTCAACTCTTGTATCGCTTGAAACCGTCCGGTCAGGTTGTCAGGGCTGGGGAGAATGGAAAAACTAAGTTTCAGCTCCAATTCCCGAGCTCTTTGGTCTACATCTATCACCAACTCTCCTTCATCAGCCAGTCGCG
>Ga0315297_10002292_pt1 | contig 12033 bp, 11 predicted proteins | sample YL17G15_0_MG_FD_203628 | JGI IMG/M metagenome (GOLD analysis project Ga0315297, IMG submission 203628) | Sediment microbial communities from Yellowstone Lake, YNP, Wyoming, USA - YL17G15_0 | ecosystem: Environmental > Aquatic > Freshwater > Lake > Sediment | place: USA: Wyoming | collected... | reverse complement strand
CCAATCAGCGCGCTGCTCCGCCAGGAAGCGCGCTGAGCGGCGCATTTCTAGCAGAACAGAACGGTTCTCTACCGCCTCCAGCATCGCCTCAGCCAGGCTTTGGACGTTTCCATCACGGAAGAACCAACCCTGCTGACCGGGCATGATCCACTCCAGGTTGCCGGGGATGTCCGAGAGGAGCACCGGGCAGCCGCAAGCCAGGGCTTCCAACATGGAAATAGAAGTACCATCGCTGTGCGAAGCACTCACGTACAAATCGGCTGCGCGGTAATACTTCGGCAGGTCGCCCTGTTTTACCTGCCCTGGAAAAACCACCTGATCGATTACCTGGCCTTGCATGAAAATCTGTCGCAAACGTGCTGCCAGCGAGCCATTGCCTAACATCATGAGCCGCAGCTCCGGATGCTGCCTGGCAGCCAACCCAAAGGCCTCTGCCAAAATGTCGACCCCATAGATCGGCTCCCAAGACCGCGTGGAAAGCAAGACGAACACTTCTTCACCCCAACCCAGGCGAGAACGCATGCCAGGAGGCAGTTCCAGTCTTGCTTCTAAGCCCGGCGAAAAATGGCTTAGATCGACGCCCCATGGAAAGGTAACGATCCGTTCGGATGGCATTCCATACGAAACAGCCATCTGGCGGACGGTTTGGCAGTCTCCGACCATGGCAGCGCTGTGCTGCAAGGCATACCGGGTAGCCCATGCCCATGATTTACTCTTTTGTGCGTCCATAAGAAGATCGTATCCCCAGGACATACTTACCAGCGGTTTATACCCGGCCAGAGCCACCAAAAATGCAGCCGTCTGGATCGGTCCCGCATGCACCAGGTCTGGTTTGATCTTGCGCAGCACCCTCTTCAGGTCCATAATCAAGCGCAAGCCGTCTTGAAGGCGCGCCGGACGGTCACCGCCTGCCCAATGAACCTGCTCGACGACAGCCGGGACTGGCCGGTCTTCCAATGTATGACCACGAGTCTCCAGGTGCAAATAATAAACTTGATGACCAGTCTTCCCCAAGGCAGACAAAAACCGGTGGTCATGAGTAGAATAATCGCGGCTGAAATAGAGGATACGCGCCATATACGAAAAAGTAAGGGGGAGGCCTGAGTTACGCAGTGTTAAATGGTGTAATTCAAGGAAGACCTACCCTTATACTCCCAAATCGGTCCAACGCAGTTCTTTACCAAATGGAATATCGACCAAGACACGCGTTCCCACCACAAGAGCAATTTCGCTCGGCTTGATTGCTCCTGGGGTGGCTGGACGCAGTACATCGATCATATCGCGCTTGATAACTTCGCCAGCTTTGATATCGCGGGCGGCGCGCAGGCAGCGGCGCTGGACGATAAAAGTTTCCAGCTCATTGGCAGCCATGAACTTATCCCCAGAACCCAGGGCGCGCTCTAACTCACGAGTTCGCTCAACCATCTCGCACCAGGATGAAGGGTTCATGGCGAATTTGTGGTCTGGTCCAACCCGGTCGTTATCATCGGTGAAATGTTTTTCGACCACCTTCGCACCCAAAGCCACGCCGCCCAGAACCGTTGCATGACCTGGAGTATGGTCTGATAAACCGAGTACTACTTGAGGAAACATGCTTTTATAGCTCAATAAGACGCGCAGGTGGATGTGGTTGAAGTTCTCCAGGCTGGCTGTATAGTTGGTGTTGCACTGCATCAAGACAAGCTGTGGGTTGTACTGCAGAACCGTATGCACAGCACGCTGTACTTCACCAATCGTAGAAGCCCCGGTTGCCATGAGCACCGGTTTGCCCTTTTGAGCAATCCAGGCAATGGCCTCTAACCAGTCAATTTCCCCCGAGCCAATTTTAATAGCGGGCACATAGGGAACTAAGAAATCAGTCGCGGCAAAGTCATACGGTGAGGAAAAGTAATCGATGCCAGCCTGATCACACTCCTCTCCCAAAACTGGTGTCCACTCGAAGGGAACCGACGCATCCTGATAAACCTCAAACACGGGCTTCTTCCACGTGGATTGGTGAGATACCTGCTCCCCCATCGAACGAAAACCGTAATCCGAGACAATCTGAGGAGCACGGAAGTTCTGAAATTTGGCTGCATCGGCTCCGGCTTCTTTGGCCAGATGGATGAGCTTCTTGGCGCGCTCCAGGTCGCCATCATGGTTGGCAGCGATGTCGGCAATGAAATAAGTAGGGTGGTTTTCACCAATTTTATGCTTGCCTATTCGGATTTCCATATCAACCTCCTGACTGAGTCGTCTCGATTACAATCGCTTCTGAACAGCTCCAGCAATCTGCTGGATTAACACACCGTCTCGATCAAGATCGAACTTCCTCGCCTCAACGACCTCTGGGGCGTACGACCAGGGCAGCCCTTGCCGCAGGCCATCTGGTTCGGTCAGGTAGCGCGGCACAATGTGGGCGTGCAGCTCCGGGTCCGAGTTTCCCAGGATGGCGTAATTAATGCGGTAAGCCCCTGTCACTTCCAGCAGAGCATCACCCACCAGGGTCATATCGCACAGGTACTCGGCTCGCTGCGGACAGTTGAGGGCGTTCAAAGACGGCACAACTGGATCTGGCAGCAGGATACAGTAACCGGGCAGGAATTGCATGTCGCATAGAACCACCCATCCGGAGGAAACACGGCAAACCAGGGTGGGGTTCGTGCCAGCTCGGGCAGCTTCGACTTGTTGGTGGATGTAGGTTGACATTATTCGAGCCATTTCTCCTAAAGCTTATTTCGTAAGACCCTTCAGCATCTGGGGATAACCCTGTTGATAAAGCATGGATAAGCGCTCAATCCCTGGGGATATTCCAGGTAAAACGATCCCCAGCGCCTGAGATAACTTCTCCGTCTTCAAGGTCAGACGGGGTGAACGAGCCGCCTTCAGACCGGCGTCCTCGACTGAGGACGGCGCGATCAGCGACTCGTCCAGGCCGAACTTTCGGGCGATGCGCAGCCCAAAATCATATTTCGTCAGGCTTTCGCTGCTGACCGTATGGTAGAGTCCCTTCAACCCATTCTCCAACATCGCCAGTAGAACACCCGCCAGGTCATTCGCCAGCATAGGACAAAAATAAACGTCAGTAAATCCCAAAACAGGTTTGCCAGCCTGGAGGTTGTAGAAGAAAAATTCGGACAGGCTGCGCTTTCCCGAAATACTCCAGCCATGCAAGTTCACACGGGCTACAGCAGCCTCCGGATTTGCGCCCAGAACGCGACGCTCACCTTCCAGCTTGCTGCGCGCATAGACGCTCAAAGGGTTGGGCGCATCTTCTTCACCGTAATCGCCGCGCTGACCGTCGAACACTGCATCGGTCGAGATATGCACCATCCGCGCCCCTGCTGCCAGGGAAGCCAATTCGCCTGGTACTTCCGCATTTAACCTCTGCGCCAGAGGCGGATCAGCTTCACAAGCATCCAGATTCGCCAGCGCTGCGCAGTGGATGATCCAATCGGGTCGAGCGATCTCTAAGGTGCGCTCCAATGTACCCGGAACAGTCAGATCAGCCTGTATGACCCGAAAAGGCGGTCCGCATAGGGCGCGACTGTTGGATGTGCCGAAAATCGTGTGCTCCCTAGCCAATTCTAGAGCAAGGTTGATCCCCAATAAACCGCTGACCCCTGTGATCAAAATCCGCATTGGCAATCCTAAAACTCCACGTTCTCCGGGAATTCTTCGGTTTCAAAAGGCGCAACCATCTGCCGGATCTGCTCCAGGTCCAACCACTCTAGATTATTATCGCTGCCATAGCGAAACCGATCGGGTAAAGGTTGGCCTTCATAATGCAAGTTTCTCTGCCACAACGGTACCGAAGGCGTAACAACGAACATATCTTCCCGCTCAAGCGCCAGGCGGGCCTCATCTTCAGAGATCAAGACCTCATGCAGTTTCTCCCCGGGGCGGATCCCCACAAACTCGAACTCGGCCTCCGGCGCAATAGCCCGGGCCAGGTCAACGATACGGGTGCTGGGGATCTTGGGCACAAACACCTCACCGCCCTGCATCAACCCGATGCAGCGGATCACAAAGCGCACACCCTGCTCCAGGGTCAGCCAGAAGCGCGTCATGCGCTGGTCCATGATCGTCAGCTTCCCGTTTTGGCGTTGCTTGATAAAGATCGGCACCACACTGCCGCGGCTGCCAACGACATTACCATAGCGCACACAGGAAAAACGCGTGGCTGTACCGGCCGCGTAGGCATTACTCTGCACAAAAAGCTTTTCAGCCGCCAGTTTGGTTGCGCCATAAAGGTTGACCGGGTTGACCGCTTTATCGGTGCTGAGAGCCAACACCTTTTTCACCCCGGCATCAATTGCCGCCTCGATCACATTACTGCTGCCTAGAATATTCGTCTTGATCGCTTCCATTGGGTTATACTCGCAAGCTGGAACCTGCTTCAACGCGGCGGCATGCACTACGATATCCACGCCATGCATGGCGCGGCGCAGTCTCTCCACATCGCGCACATCGCCAATAAAGTAGCGCATGCTGGGGTGATCAAAACCTGCCACGCGCATCTCGTGTTGTTTCAATTCATCCCGACTGAAGACGATCAGCTTCGCGGGGTGGTACTCCCGCAGCATGATATCCACAAATTTCTTACCAAAGGAACCCGTTCCACCTGTGACGAGTACGACTTGTTGTGACCAATCCATAATCGCTCCTATGAAGACCTTTCAGGTTTCTTAATGACAACGAGAGGGTACACGCCCTTCTCTCCCAGATAATGGGGAAACAACTCTTCTAACCGATAGATCGCGCTCAGCAGCCAGCGTCCCAACCAGCCCTGGTGTATATAAGTACGCATGAACCCAACGCTCACACTCCGCCACACCCAAATCTCACAGGTCAAACGCCTCCCCACCTCTTTCTTAAACCAGGCTGCATCGTACTTGCTGACAAAAGTTTTACCTGCCGGTTGATCTGGCGTGGTTAGTTCAACACCCAGAGGTTGAACTCCGTTTGGCGCGTCTTTTTTCTGCTGTAACCTTCCCATTATTTTTCGAAGCGCCTTTACCCAGCGCTCAACTGGCGGGTTCTTCCATCCATTGACGACCACCGCGGAACTGCCGGGCACCAGCACGCGATAAAACTCTTCGTAAGCACCCAAATGATCTTCCAGGGGCAGGTGGTGGATGGTATGTAAAGATACCACACCCTCAAAGGCGCTAGGTTTAAACGGTAGATGGGCGATGTCTGCAACAATGAACAAGCCCTGCGTACCAATCCGCTTACGCGCTTCCTGCAAGGCAAGCATGGAAATATCTACACAGACCCGGTAGGCGTAGCCTTTGGAGTATTCCAGGTATACCGGATATTGGACCGGCCCGGAGCCAGCATCCAACAGGTATTTTCCTTGCGGTTTGAGGTGCCGGAGCACGCGCAGGTGGCAGCGGTGGATATATTCGCGTGATACCGGACGCAGATCCTCAAAAGTCGCGTTTTGATACACGCCCTCACTGATCTCCTGCCAGCCAACCTGGTTATAGAAATCCTGTACCTGCTGTTTGATATTCACGGCCTCATCACCATTCAACTGGCTCACCTACCAGGTACCGGAAGGTTTTCCCAAAAGCTTCCTGACCCTCCTTGCTCAAAACACGCTTCAAAGGCCAGATCGCCTCATCTTTCCAAAAGTGAACGACATGCCAGGGGAAGGGATGCGGATATTCGAAGAAGAACCGATAAGCGTAATTCCAGGCCTGCTCCACTTGCAGGCGCGTGGGGCGAACCTTTGCCGGATCTTCAAGAGCCTTTCCTAAAAGCTCAAAGTAAGCTTCCCACGTATCCGGATCGAGCGTGAAGCCCTTGGCCCGGTAATGTGTGTCCCCTACCGCGATTACCGGCACCCCGCTCATCACCATCTCCATGCCAACTGTCGTGGTGTAGACCAGGCCCAGGTCGGCAATCTCAACAATATCATAGGTGTTGATCTTCGCATCGGCAGGGATCAGGTGAATATGCTCCGGTAAATCTTCAATTCTTTCGATGCATGATCCCAAGGCACGTAGAACAACATCTGCCACAGAAGGACCTTTGGTGACCAATTCTCCTGGATGGATGCGGATGACAAACTGGATCTCTGGTCGCTTCGCCAGGTATTGCACGGTCTTTTCGATCCACTCTGTCATCGAATCGCTGAATACCTGCCGGCCTAAAGTCAGGCTGTCGCCGATCACATTGGTTGCCAGGAGCAGAACCGGCCGGTGATCCAGGTTCAAGGCAGCGCGCACGCGCTCCCCGCCTTCACTGGGCACCCCCTGCCAGCGCCGGGCGAAGTTTTCCCATAAACTGGCGCGCTGGCGGGCAGCGAACAAGGAACGCGCCTGCTCCAACTGCTCAGGAGAAAGCCCCCGGTCGTGGCGTGCCTGCCAGAGCGAGTCTGTTTCCTGCCGCATCACCTCTGCATTCTGCGCCAACCAGACCCGCTCCCTCTGCTCGCCAAATTCATACGTCACGACTTGCGTTTGAGAATATTTCGCCACCTGGTACAACGCACCAAATTCCAGGATCGTCCCGTTGGGCACCACCACCACATCCGGCTGGTTTTCTTTGATCCACTCCAGGGCAGCCTGGGCAGCCTGGCGGTTCCTCTCCAGACGCAGCCGGCAAAGGTCGCTATCCAAAGAAACCTCTTCGACCTGAAGAGTATATTGAGTATCTCGCAAAGCAAGCTGCTGGATTGCACGATCTAAATCATCAGGCAAAGGCACTGGTTTCAAGTTTAGGAGAGGCAAAATTTTCAACAATGGTCCGGTCAGCTTGAGCACTTCCTGGGTATAGATGTTTTGACGGCGCACATCAAAATGGTTCATCGGTTTTTGCCAGTTTCCATAGGGCAGATAGGCCAGCGTCACGGTATGTCCCTGCCCGGCCAAAGCCAGCCCCAAGAGGGTTGTATGCTCCAGCCAGTAGCGCAGCGTACCAAAGATCAGTACCTGTTTACCGGGCTGTAAAAGAAACGGAGAAGCCTCTGCCTGGATACGCCAAACTGGTAGCACTTTTTGCAATTGAGACAGCGTGAACTTATCGGTAACCGGCTTACCCGGTTGGCGCAGACGCCAGTAGACCTCCGCCGCGTAGGGGAGATCGCCCAATAAATCTTTTAGAGCTTTTTTGCTGGCAAAAGTCATACGTTCAATCTCTCAATCTGCCATTCCAACCTGGGTCGGACCGGACCCAGGCGCGGCTCGGGCCACTGTTTCCCAGGTGCGCCTGTGCCGTCCACAGTGATCGCCAGGACACGGTCATCCTGGAAATAACGCTTCATACGAAAAGTGCTGGCGTTCACCGCCAGGGCATAGCGTCCATCGTTCAAAAAATCGCCCGGAATCACACAGCGGCTAATGTAATGCCCTGCCGGACGCGCACCATATAGCTCAAACTTCTCCGGCTGATCGATATCGAAGGAGGTGAATACATATTCTCCCCTCAGTGTCAGCAGGTAGATGCCCACCCGCAGGCCGGTGATAGGGCTGCTCAGTTTGTACTCGACCTCCACGGTGATCGGTTCTGTCGAACGCATTGTATCGACCACGCGCCCCTGTCTATCTTTCACCCGCAGCGCCAGCGGAATAAACGGTGCAGCATCCGCAGGAACCTCCTCCGGCTGCCACTGACGCTCGCCGATATCCGAAAAGCCGGAAGACATGTAATAATCGACCGCCTGGGCTGTGGGAGCTTGCATGACGAGCTTTCCCTTTTCCAACACAATCGCCCGCTCCGTCAGCCGCAGAATGGCCGACATATTGTGGCTGACGAACAGCACCGTTCTACCTTCCTGCGCCACATCACTCATCTTGCCCAGGCACTTACGCTGGAACTCAGCATCCCCCACCGCCAGGACTTCGTCCACCACCAGAATTTCAGGCTCCAGGTGGGCGGCGACGGCAAATGCCAGTCGCAAGTACATGCCGCTGGAATAGCGCTTGACCGGTGTGTCGATAAACTGCTCGACCTCTGAAAAAGCAACAATCTCATCGAACTTCCGCTCGATTTCGGTACGCTTCATGCCCAGGATAGCGCCGTTCAGGTAGATGTTCTCGCGTCCGGTCAACTCCAGGTGAAAGCCGGTACCCACTTCCAGCAAGGCTCCCACACGCCCGCGCAGCTCTACCGAGCCTTCGGTGGGTTCCGTTACCCGGGATAGTATTTTTAATAAAGTGGATTTCCCAGCCCCATTGCGCCCGATAATCCCCAACACCTGACCGCGCTGGACCTCAAACGAGACATCCCGTAAAGCCCAGATGGTGCCCTTACCGTTTCCAGGTCTCATCGACGGGCCGGCCAAGAGAGTCCGCGCCGTACGGAAGGGCAGAGTCACTGTATCTACCACAGTATCCCTTAGTGTCCGGTACCGGTCAGGCGCCAATCCTATCCGGTACTGCTTGCCCAGTTTATCGACCCTAATCACAACCTCATTCATCAAATTTCATCCGCAAAACTGCGCTCCATCCGGCGGAAATAGAACAGTCCTGTCACCAGCAAGATCAGCGCCACCAATGTTGAGACGATCATCATCGGGCCGGGCGCTGTCTGTGTACCCAGCAAAGCCCAACGGAATCCCTCTACGACACCTGTCATCGGATTGATGGCATAGACCAGGCGCAGTTTCTCCGGTATCTCCGAAGAAGAATACACTACTGGGGTAATAAAAAACCACATCTCGGTTAAAAAGGGCAGCATATAACCCACATCCCGATAAATAACATTCGCAGCAGACAACCACAGGCTGGCTCCCAGGGCTGTCACCAGGGCCAGTAACAGCAGCAGCGGCAGTGCGAGCAATGCCCATGACCACACAAAGTGAAACCCGCTGTTCGATTGGAAGTGGTAATAGATCATCATCACGATCAACACGGCAAAAGCAATCGCAAAATCAACTACGCCGCTTAATACCGAAGCCAACGGGATGATCATGCGTGGGAAGTAAACCTTGGTGATCATGTTCCGGTTGGTTATCAGAGAACGCCCGGCATCGCCCAGGGCCTTGGCAAAGAGAGTCCAGGGCAGCAGGGCTGTAAAGTTGAACAATGGGTAAGGCAGCCCAGCGTAAGAAAGCTTGGCAATCCCGCCAAACAACAGGCTGAAGACCACCATCCGCAAGACCGGCTGGAGAACGGCCCAGCTTGCACCCAGTGCGGTCTGCTTGTAGCGCACTTTCAGATCGCGCCAAGTCATGAAATAGATCAGCTCACGGTACACCCACAAATCGCGCAGATTGAGTGCCCCGACCCCGCGCGTGGGGCGGATGACCAGCACATCGTCACGTTTTTTGGTAGAGGATAAGATTGAAGCCATAATAGTTACTTCTTGCGGTTCTCTCGGTACCAGGCTATTGTCTGACGCAAGCCCTCCTCGAAAGACACATTGGCCTTGAACCCAAAATATTTCTCGGCACGGCTGGTATCCAAAGCACGGCGCGGCTGACCGTTCGGCTTGCTGGTATCCCACAAAATCTGCCCCCCAAAACCAGTTCCCCGGGCAACCAGCTCTGCCAGGTTTTTGATGCTGATCTCAATACCCGATCCCAAATTGACCGGCTCACTGCCATTATATCTCTCCGCGGCCAGCATAATGCCCTCAGCAGCATCTCCGGCATACAGAAATTCGCGCGTCGGTGAACCATCTCCCCACAATACCACCTGTTCGTCATTGCGTTCCTTGGCTTCCAGGCACTTACGGATCAAGGCAGGGATGACATGCGAACTCTCCAGGTTAAAATTATCGCCTGGACCATAAAGGTTGACCGGCAGCAAGTAAACCGCATTGAAACCGTACTGCTCCCGATAAGCTTGCGCCTGAACTAACAGCATCTTCTTGGCCAATCCATACGGCGCGTTGGTTTCTTCAGGATACCCATCCCATAAGCTTTCTTCTCGGAAGGGCAGCGGTGTAAACTTCGGATAAGCACACACGGTGCCAATGGCTACGAACTTACTAACGCCGCGTTTCCAGGCCTCGTGCATCAGTTGCACACCCATCATCAAATTGATATAGAAGAAATCTGCGGGTCGAGCGCGATTAGCCCCAATCCCTCCCGCCAGCGCAGCCAGGTGGATGACAACCGTCTCCAGCGAGGGCTTGCCCAGCGCGGCATCCTCGTACATGCGCTGGATATCCGGCTTCTCGACCAGGTCATAATGCTCAATCTGGGGTACAAAAATCTCTGCAGCGCCTTTTCCCTTCAATTTCTCGATGATAAAGGAACCTAAAAACCCGGCTCCTCCAGTCACAATGACGCGCTTGTTGCTCCAATAAGTCTCCGATAGTGGATTAACCACCATAACTGTCGCCTCCATCCTTCTTTTCGTCGAGATTGAGTGAGACCTTAAGCCCGTTCACCCCCAACCTGGGCACATCCGCCTGTTCGACCACTTTTACCCCTTGCTCCAGGCAGGTTAACCGGCAGATGTCGGCGATGTCTCCATCTCCCTGGATCTGGACCCGGTCAAAACCACTCTGCTTTACTTTATTCAATAGCTCAGCGACGCGCTGGCGCGTATTGCGATAGAGCAGCATCGTTTGATTAATGTAATCGACCGTGAGGTGGGCGCGTAAGGCAATCCCCTCAGGCGTGATGATATAACGCAGTTTGCGCCTTTCAGCGCGCTTGACCTTGACATAACCCTTGGCGATCAGCCGTTTTAGCAGGAAATTGACTGTCCCTACCGCCACCCCCAGGCGCGTTGCCAGGGAAGCCTGGGTTATATTTGGGTCATCGGCGATCTGCTCTAAGAGCGCCAGATTACGTACGGGTTCGTGAGATTCATCCATTATCCAAAATTCAATAACTGAATTATAACGAATGATTACCTGCAGTCAAGGATAAATAGGCAAGTGATTGCACGGCTTTTGAGCCGTGCAATCACTTGGGAGATTGGAATCATTCAGGCTTTACCAAAATTCCCAACGATGCGCAGGATATCGAAACCCTCCGCATAAGGAACTTCAGCAAGCGCCCCATGCCGGATCAACGTGGCGCGGATCAGCTCTGATGAAAAATAATATTTGTCGTTATAGGTCTTATACTGCGACAAGGCAGCAATTTTCCGCTCAACATCTTTCTCCGTCACACCCACAAGAAAGTGCGGGAAAAAGCCGTAGCTGCTGCGCGTCACATCGTAACCCAACACGGTAGTCCCGCGGAAAGCGCGCAAGACTTCTTCCGTCACCTGCACATGGTCCTGGTGGATATCTGAGCGCGTATGTGTAAAGACGATATCGGGGTGGAATTTCTTATTGATCCGGTACAGGTATTCCAGGATTTCCTGGCGATCTTGCGGGAAGCGGCGGGTGACAAAACTTTCCAGGAGAACACGCTCACGCGGCAGCCCTAACTGCGCCATGCTGTCATAGTGCTCTTCGACCAGATTTTTCAAGGCTGGGTTCTTTTGATTGTCGGATAGCGTTACACTCAGAATCTCAGTCTGACCGAGGATGTTGGAAATCAGCGCACCACAGCCCAGCTCGATATCATCCGGGTGAGCGCCGATAAAACAGACTTTCTTACCGTAAAAAAGCATGCCAGCCATAGAGTGCTACTTGGTGGCGACAAAGCCACCAACTACCTTAGTCATCACCAGCTTGCCTTCCTGCTGCAGCCGCTGCACTGCCACGCTGGCTATCTGGGCCATAACTCGTTCGAAATCATCCTTGCCTTCGAACAGACTCGTCCACAGCTTGCGGTCTTCGGATAGCGAAGCCCGTGTATAAGCCACGAAGGGATCGATCTCTGTGAAAGTCAAGGGATTCTCAAAAATGTGAACTTCAACCTTCGAGAAGGTCGCTTTGATCGCCTCCAAGATCAGGCTGCCGTAGCGCGAACTGCCCGGCATGGGCGGGATAGTTTTTTGGGTCGCTTCCCGGATGATGTCATAGAACAAGCGCTTGTTCTCGGGCATGGGGCCGGTGGTGAACAGGCGACCCCCCGGCTTGAGCACGCGCTGCATCTGCTGGATGGTAAAGGGAATGTCCGCGGCATAGTAAATGGTGAAACACGCTGAGAGCAGGTCGAACTGCACATCTTCGAAGGAAAAACGCTTGTTGAAA
>Ga0315297_10002291_pt1 | contig 12035 bp, 16 predicted proteins | sample YL17G15_0_MG_FD_203628 | JGI IMG/M metagenome (GOLD analysis project Ga0315297, IMG submission 203628) | Sediment microbial communities from Yellowstone Lake, YNP, Wyoming, USA - YL17G15_0 | ecosystem: Environmental > Aquatic > Freshwater > Lake > Sediment | place: USA: Wyoming | collected... | reverse complement strand
GCAGCTGGACGTGAACGTGATAGGCACGCTGATGTATTCCACCCCGAAAGCGGACAACATGCTGCTCACTTACATGGACAGCACGGTCGACGGGCATCCCATGAAGGACCTGCTCTCCTATGCGGAGCTGACGGGCAGCGAGACGTTCACGCTTGACGGCAAGGCGTACGACCTAAAGGGCGAATCGTCCAAGCTGATGGGGACGATAGTGAACAGGGCGTACACGCTGCAGCTCGACATAGGCCCGATGCCCGTAAAGCTCGCTTCGGTGGGCAAGGCCGAGGCCATAGAGAACATCAAGTCCGAGGCCATGGTGCAGGGCGGAGCGAACAGCGGGAAACTGACGCTGATAATCTCAAAGTGATGAAATGAAGACAAAACAACGGCGGCAGAACATGAAGGGAGCCGGCTGTCGCGAACTGCGGTTCGCTAGCCATCACCTCAAAGGTGCTGGTTTCGCCTGGATATTCGGACTGCTCATGGTCGCCGTAGTGGCGGCCGTGTTCGCGGTGGGCGTGGTCCAGCACTACAACGCGCAGGTCTTCATAGTTTCCAATGCGGTAGAAGCCTACGACACCTTCCACGTGGCGGAGTTCACGAAGCGCACGCTGGACGGCGCGGCCTTCGCGGCGGCGCATGCGGTCGTCTCGGAGCTGGCCGCGGAAGGCGGAGGCGTGCCGACGTGGACGAACGAGACGCCTTCGCTGGACGATTTGGCCAAAAACCTGGAGAACGGGCTGGAGCAGAACATGGACCTCATAACGTTCAACGGCCTGACCAGGCGCGAGCTGACGTGGGACAAGGCGAACATAACGATAACGAAGTACGATGACAGCGGGTTTTCTTTTTCGGGCAACAAATCGTTCATCGTGGCAAGCAAGATATCCACGCCCGAAATGACGATAGACAGCCGCGGCGCGTTCGAAACGACCGTGACCAGCAGTTACTTCAAGCTGCTCAAGGCGGGAAAGGCGGCAGCGGCCTGCCCCCCTGAAGAGGGCTCCAAGACCGCGGAGGGGTTGGCGCAGAACATAACCGCGGCCGGAAAGGACACTTATTCCGTGGTGCTCAACGAGACGGCCACGGGCCTGGAGCTAAAGTACACGCTGGATTGCACAGGCAAGAAAGCGGGTTGAGCTTCCCCTTAAATCCTTAACTTACCCATTTTTCTTCAGGGCCTGCGCAAATCAAAACATTTATATTCAGGCTTTCCGATAACATTCGCATGGCGAAAGGAATAGAACTGCCAGTGAACGTGCTCGTGATAATAGTGATAGGAGTGCTCGTGCTGATTGCGTTGGCCACGATGGTAGCTTCCGGCATATTGAGCCTCAAGCCCATCAGTATAATGATGGAAAAGAACTCGGCCTGTGCGCAGTTCACGTGCGGAAGCGGGAATCTGAACCCAAGCATAAATGTCGACCTTGGCACATTTGACAAGAACCTGGTCGGCCTTTGCAAGTATGACGGCCGCTGCACCACAGGCGACCTTACAGAACTCAAGAAGTACTGCGGCTGCCCGCTCTAACGGTCAACAATCACCAGCAACACGAACAGTCAAGGCAATAGTGAAACAGTGGAGGCGATAGTATGACAGTGGACCCATCAAGCAACATAGTGTTTGTCGGCAAAAAGCCGGCCATGAGCTACGTATTAGCATGCGTGACCCAGTTCAGCGACGGGCGCAAAGAAGTGATCCTCAAGGCCAGGGGAAGGGCGATTTCTCACGCGGTGGACGTGGCGGAGATAGTGCGCAAGAAGTTCGTGAAAGATGCCTCAGTCAAGGACGTGTGCATAGACACCGAAGTGGTCGAGGGCGAGAACAAGGAAAAGCTGAACATTTCGAGCATCGCGATAACCCTTAACAAGCCCTGAACGCCTGTTTTTTCGTTATTTTGTGCCTTAGGGACGCCTATATAATAGGGGTATCTCACGATATCCGTATTAATCCTTGGATTTTCTACGGTTGTGCATGGTAACGGTGCTAATACACCCGACAGCCGACAACCTAAAGAAGAAGCCCGTGTCTAAACGCAGGTTCAATGCACTGTTGCGCAGAATGGAAGCGTGCGAAGACCCGATAATCGTGCTGCCTAAGCCCTGCGAGGCGCTGGTAAAGGGCGCGGCATTCGTTTACGACGGTTTCCCCAAATGCACGTTTGCCAGAAAGGGCTCCGAGGAGATAGCGCGCATCGTGGACAGGAAAGAACGGATAGAACTGGGCGGCTTCATGCACGGTTCCTGCCTGTACAGCTATGCGTACGATCTGCGCAGGTTCCAGGCGCGGAACGTCACGGTAAGGGATAACCTCACGGATGCGGCGCTCTGGTACATGCACGACACGAAGCTGCAGAAGGATTACGCCTGGTTGCTCGAGGAAGGGGTGAAATTCGAGCCGATGCCCGTAAAGCGCATGTTTTACGTGCCGATTGCAAGGTCGCATAGTACCGGCGGACCCGCGTGGGAGCGTGCCGATTACTGCAGGACCTTCAAGGAAGCCAAGAACGCACTCCTCAAGCACAAATCCAAAAATGTGGACGGTTCGATAATCGGCACGGAAGTCCTCTATGCGTCGGGCCTGAAGCTGGGCTAGAACAAGGTCTGGTACGGCCTGCCGTCGGAGCCGTCGCGCACCCTGCTTTCCAGCGAGTCCATGAAGGCGTCGAACTTGTCAAGGAGCGAGTTGTCCTCGAACTCGTCGGTACCGTCGGGCTCGCCGTCGTATATGAGGCCGGGTTCATGTTCCATGCGGCCCTCTACGGTCTTGGGCTCCCGCGATGCCACGTATTCTTCGATGTCGTCCATTATCGGGCAGCGCGCGAGCTCCTGCACGAAGAACATCAGGCTGCCGGAAAGGTGACCGCCGAACCTCTCCTCATAGCGGCCGGCCATGCCCGTCATCATGTCGGCCAGGAACCGGGAATCGCCGACCGTACCGCAGTCGTTCGCGAGGCGGGCGGCGTCGCCCTCCATAAGCAGGATGAAGTACTGGCCGTACAGCTCGCGCTGCACAGCGTCCTTGCAGCCGCGCGGGGCGGCCTTCATCTTCGCTTCGGCCGCCTCGAAGAACTCCCTGTTGAAGATTTTGCGCATCTGCGGGGCGATGCTCCTGCCAATCCTGTCGGCCAGCTTGTACAGGGCTTCGTTGGCCTCTTCCACGGACGCGCCGTATTTCAGGGCCACAGCCGTAGGGCTGCAGTTCCTGAAGCTGAAGCGGCCCTCGTTGAAGTCGTCGGAGAGCCGCGCATACAGTCCGCCCATGGCATGCAATAGGCTCGAAAGATTTATAACTCTATCGGGCGAGTGAGAATATCAGCCGAAAATGGCCGAGACCAACGAGGCGTAAATTGACGACTTCCTCTCGGCGCGCTCCTGGCTGCTTATTTCGTTCTGTACGTAGCCGATTGCCGTGCCTACCTGCTTTGCAATGTAAGCTGGCGGCTGGTGCTGCCTGCGCATTTCGAGCACGCGTTTCTTGTTCGTCGGCGACAATCCTGAATTATGTCCTGACATTTTTTTTCACCCCTGAGAACCACAAGCAGGTCAAGAAGGGATATAAAGATTGTGGCGGAGCAAAATACAGGATTCAGCGGTCATCGGGCACGCTCCCGCAATGCTTTTCCTCGAGCACCTTGATGGTTCCTTCCGCCTTTTTTCCGAACAAGTGGCCGCTGTAAAAAATGAACGGCAGGTTCGAGTTTAACTCATACATCCTTGCATAGAGCGCCATGTCATAACCCCTGTGAAAACCGTCCGTGTTTATGTTCAGTGCTCCGCCCTTGTACGCCCCGAGGTCCAGGCTCACGCTCCGGCTTTCGACCAGCAGCACGTCCCCCTTTTTCGCGACCGTTCCCCAGCGCACGGGGAAAACGCCCTCGCTGCCATCGCCGTATTGCGCAAGCACGGGCCTTCCCCTGTTGGCTTCAAGCTCCTTCCTTAGTTTGCGGACGCCCTCTACCTTGGAATGTATGGCCGAAAGGTCCGGCCTCTTGCCGCCCTTTGCAAAGCCGTCCTTTATTACGAAGTCTGCGGCAGCATCGCCCGTGCTGGCATTGCCTATAAGGACATCAAGAAAGTATGCAAACTGGCCCTCCTTGGTGTCCTTCCTTGCCGGCATGCCCCAGATATCGCGGAGAAAGGATAAATAAATGTGAAACGGTGCAGAGAACAGATGTTTTATTCGTTCTTGTCTGGATTTTTCCAGACAAAATATGTTTTTTTGTCTTCCTGCTCTTCCACATACCCGGCAGGATTGTATTGATCGTCAGTAAGTTCCGCGTTATAACGATGCAGATTATACAGAGTTTTTAATCCCGGAAAACTCTGGCTTTCTTCCACTTCCTCCACTTCAGCGCTTTTGACCAATTTAACGTCACTGGTAATCCCCAGTTCTTCACGGATTGCCCTTTTCGCAGCTACATTCGGCTCTTCATATGATTTGAATTTTTCGGATAAGGAACCTTTCGGTTTTGTTCTTTTTCTGACCCTGCCGTCATTAAATTCCTGTCTGTCTTCGGCAAGAACATAAACTTCGCCGTCTTTTTCATAAAGAACTTTGATGCTTGCAACTTTGACTTGTCTTAGAACCTCGTTGCCCCTCTCGACTAAAACCGTCTCGCCTTCATTTATTTCTTTTAACAAATGCTCGGGAGTCTTTGCGCTGCCTTTGCCCCAACTGTCCAATGGGACATTGCGAGAAGACAAGTAGCTTTTGAGCCCTTCCAAGTCCATGTTTGTCATAATATTATTTACTCAATAGTAGTATATAAATATGGTGGACTGGAGGGGATTTGAACCCCCAACCTCTTGCTTGCAAAGCAAGCGCGCTTCCGTTGCGCCACCAGCCCAGGCTAATATCCGTTTCTGTTCGGAGAATTTAAATAAACCTTTCACGGGTTCAGAACCTTCCCCGTTTCCGCGAATAATACGGGTCCTTCGGCTTCTTCGACCTGCCCGCGCTCCGCGAGCCCGCCACGTCGCGGTCGGACTTGTTAGACGTCACAAAGCCCTTCTTTACCATTTCCTCGCGCCAGTCAGGGTTCAGGGATTCGTATATCCTTACATTGTGCGCCAGCGCGCCTGCAACCTTGTGGAGGGTCTGCGCGCTGACGGGCCCGTCGAAATAGCTGCTTTTGTGGAACTTCTCCATGTTTTCCGCATAATCCGGCGTGAAGTCGTTAGGGTATTTCCTGAGCAGCTCTTCCGCAAGATCCAGTATCCTCTTTTCCCTCGCCGCCATGGAAACCGTATAGGAAAGAAAAGGATTTATAGGGACGACCGACAGTTATTTCCAGAGGTGGTTCCATGGTAGTCAAAAAGAAGAAAGCCGCGAAGAAGGAAGAGCACGAGCACAAGGAATGCGAATGCTGCTGCGGGCACGAGCACTGATGCCCTGAGATTCATATTTCTTTAAGAGCAGCCGCGCCGATTTCCTTTCATGGCAAAGAAAAAGGCGGCAAAGAAGGCGCACAAGCACACGAAGGCGTGCAAGTGCTGCCCGGCTTGCGGCTGCAGTCCGTGCAAGTGCTAGCGGGCTTTAGGACGGATTTTTTCAACAACGCCTACACCGAGGTATAGGAACTGCTTCAAATTCTTACAATGCTCTTCTGGACATCCGTCGTAACAGCAAGCTTCATGTCCTTGCCTATAAGGACGTTAATCTCGCTTCTTATGCCGAACCTGTTTTTCAAATAGAGCCCGGGCTCTATGCTATACCCGATGTTCTTGAACAGAGGCGAATGGTTCTTGGGATATATCCAATTGGGCTTGGTTCCGTGGTCCGAGACCGTACCGAGCGAGTGTCCGACCACATGCTTCATGTTCTTTTCATATCCAGCCTGCGCGATAACGCCCTTCACGGCATCGTCGACTTCCTTACCCGTCGGCACCCTGCCCGATTTCAGCCGGGACCTCAGGAAGCTCACGCCCATGTCCCGCGCCTTCGCGACCACGTTGAAAACTTTCAGGACATCTTTCGGAATTTTATTGCCGTAATAGGCCATCCAAGTTATGTCCGCGAACGGCGAGCCCTTCCTGCTCAGCCGCGCCCAGATGTCCAGCATGATTAGCGAGTCGGGCTCCAGCCGCTTGGATTTCTTTGAAGGGTAAAACTCGGGAACGGCGGTGTCTTCCCTGAAGGAAACTATGGGCGGGAACTTGTCTATCTTGATTCCGTTCTGCTCGAACTGCCCGAGCACGAACTGCTGCAGCTCGTATTCCGTCACGCCGGGATTTCCCCTTGCGTAATCGAATGCGGCATCCTTGACGCCGATCAGCAGCCTGGCCGCTTCCATGTGGTTGTCAACCTGCCATTTTTTCCATCCCATAAGAACTATTCGATGTTCCGACCTTAATATAGAAATTGCCGCGCCGGCGGACTAAGCGTAAGACTTCATGAATTTCTCTATCTTCACGAACGCATCGTCAAGCACGGGCAGCGGGGGCAGCAAGACCGTTCGGAAGTGCTTTCCTTCGGCCTGGAAGCCCGTACCGTGGACGACCAATACTCCGGTCTCTTCGACGAGTTTTGTTACGAATTCTTTGTCGTCCTTCCAGGGGCCCTCGACTTTCGGCAAGGCATAGAACGCGCCTTCGGGCCGCGTGACGCTCAAACCGTTTATTTCGCCGACGCGCTTGCAGACGAAATCGCGGCGCTCCTTCAGCTTGGCGACCGTTTCCTGCAAATATGTGCGGTCGCCCGTCAATGCGGCCACGGCGGCCTGCTGGACGGGGTTGGAAGCGCACAGCCTTAGCCGACAGAACTTGAACATCGCTTCCTTAACGTCAGATATTTGCTGGGTCTTGTCGGTGAACGCGACCCAGCCGAGGCGCCAGCCTGGAGCCAAGTAGACTTTCGAGAGGCCGTTCAGCGTGAGCACGGGCACGTCGCCCGCCATCGAAGCCGCGCAGACATGCTCCTTGTCAAACGTCAGGCGGTCGTATATTTCGTCGGAAATGACAAGCAGTCCGTGTTCGCCCGCCAGGTCCAATATTTGCTTGATGATTTTTTTGTCATAGACCGCGCCCGTGGGGTTGTTCGGGTTGATTATCACGAGGCACTTCGTCCTGGCGTCTATCTTTTTCCTGATGTCATCTACGTCAGGATGCCAGCCGTCGTTCTCATCGCAATCATAAAGCACGGGTTTTGCTTGGATTATGTTCGCCATCGAAAAGTACGGCGGATAAAGGGGCGCGGGCATCAGCGCCTTGTCGCCGGGATTGAGCAGCGAATTGAAGATCATGCTTATGGCTTCACTCAATCCTGCCGTTACAACGACGTCATCGGCCTTCGCGTTGTAGTCCTTCTTCATGCGCTCCTTGACGGCCTCGCGAAGCTCAGGCACGCCCAGCGAGTCGCAATAGCGGTTTTTCTTGGTGTCGACCGCGGCCTTCAGTGCGTTCTTTATGTGGGCGGGCGTGTCGAAATCGAAGGCGTCAGGGTCGCCGATGTTGAGATGGAGGACCTTTACGCCCTTCTTTTCAAGCGCGGCGCCGTACGTTTCAACTTCCCTTATCGCCGATCTTGCGTACTGCGCCCTTTCGGCTGCCTTTATCATGCGCTAAAAATGGGAGAGCCCGTTATTATAGATTGCGCCGCGATGAAGAAATTTTATGTGGCGGGAGAACTATCTGTGCACGCCGTTCACGCAGTTTTGCGAGCTGGCGGCTGACATGAGCAGGCAGGTGGCTTCCGCCTTTGCGCGGTCCACGTCTATGAGCGCGCTGACTATGTTGTTCAGGCAATTGTCCCGCTTCAGCGTCAAAACGTTGCACATGCTGACAGAATAATCATAATTGTCTATCACCAGCGTGTTGGAGTAGAACCACACGTTGCTGTAGCAGTCGGATATCTGGGTGTCGTCACCCAGCTTCTGGCACACCCAAGCCGCTTTTTTCGGGTCGCTGCCTGACAACGCACGGGAGACGTCATTGTAGCACCTGCTTTTGCTGACAGTGGAGAACGAGCCGCACGTGCTTACGGCCAAATCGGTGTTCGCCCTGACCAGCTCAGGGGAAGAGATGAAACTGTTCAGGCAGTTGTTTTTTGAGGTGCTGTCGGATATTTTGTTGCATAATTCAATGTTCCGTGTAAGATTGGTTTCCAAGTATTTGTCGGCAAGTCCGCGGAAGCAGTTGTCCCTGTCCGTTCCTGATTTGGATTCGCACATACTCAGTTGCGAATCGTAGCTGATGAGTGCTCCAGTTGCCACTATGGCGCCGTAGCAGTGTTCCCTGAACTTGGTATCGTTCTTCATCTCGTCGCATATCGCTATTGCCTTGGTCTGGTCCTCCACGCTGCCGGCCAGTTCCTCCAGGCAGGGCTTCTTCCAGTCTTCCCTGTCTATCAGGCGGCAAATCTCCAGCGTGGTGTCGGTATCGTTCTGGGCATCCAGTAGGCCCTGCACGCAGTCTTGTCTCGGGTTTTTTTGGGTGTTTGAAGGACTGGAAACGCCCGTGCACGCCTCATAAGAAGCTGTGACGTTCACAGTGCGCAGAACGTCCGAAATGAACATAAAGCAGTTGTCCTTCTGCGCGTCGGGTGCTTTTGTGCAGTCGGCCATCGCAGCGGCCGTGTTGGCGATAATGCTTTCCGCACTCATGCCCTGGCCGGCGCAGCCTGCGACAAGAAGCGTAAGAACCAATATGACAAGCAGTCCCGTTTTCATGTTAATAATTTTGCAGGCCGACTTATAAGCGTTGTTTTTAAATCGGAAGGACAAACATACAGCATGAAGGAGATCCGCTTTTACATAATTATCGCGGCGCTCACTGTGCTGGAAGGGTTGCTGATACTCGCGGGTGTTTTGCCGCCGCTGTCCTCCTACTCAATCGGTCAGATAGCCATTCAATTGGCCGGCATCTTTACGGTGATTTTCATGGGCTTCGGTCTTGCCAAGCTCGGGCTGAAAAAAGCTGCCGTGAAAGGCGCGCTGGCGGGCTTTGTCATGATGGCTATTGTTTCCGTGTTTTCAGTCATAGGTTACATCAAGGGGATTCCCGTTCTGGGAATATCCTTGCAATCGGCAGCCTATCTGCCGCTCGCGCTGGCTGCGATGGTCGTATCCAATATTATTTTGTTCGCGGCGTTTGCTGTGGCCGGGGCGCTGGCCGGGCGGAAGAAAACGACGAAGAAGAAATGAATTCTGGAATGTTTTTAAAGTGGGTTATGTCAATATCAATATGGCAAACATGTTCGGGATGCCGAACTTTGGCGGGTCATCAAGGAAAAGGGATACTAGAAGGGCGTTTACCCAATCACAAAAAAGTGAAATATGGGATAACCAGAAAGGTAAATGCGCAGGTTCGCATTGCGGACACAGACACTTGCTGAGGGGCGCTACCCATTATGACCACATTATCCCTTGGGAAAGGGGCGGAAGGACAGTCGTTAGCAATGGACAGGCACTTTGTGCTACATGTCATTCCATGAAATCTAATAAAGACACACTGAAAAAAGTCGATAAGAAAAGGACGAAAGCATCGTCTGAGAATCCTTTTGGGTTCAAGCTTCCCCGCAGTCGTTCCCCTTTCGGAATTTAAAAAATAATTCTATTCTGGCGAAAACCGTTAATTATTTTGGTTCTATGCTCATATCAAGTATCTGCCCATATACGCGACAGCTGTATAGTCCGTCAGGTAAATTCGGGTCATACGTCCATAGTAATTTTAATACATTGTTTTTGTTGATTGTTCCTTTGTCAGTGTAAAATATTAATGATATTGTTTCTTCTGTATTGTTTTCTGCAACGGGTATTGTAAAGCAAAAGTCTTCTTTATTTCCTGCAGAATCTTGCAAATAAAAATTCGGAACCGTGAAGTTTTCACAATAATTTACTGTGAATGTTCTTTTATCAGACTTCATTTCAATATCTAATATGTCAATGCCCGTTTTTCCTTCGTTTACAACTTCGAAATAAAAGTTTTCCTTATCTTTATTTCCGTAAAGTATTGTTTGATCGTGTCTGAATGTTAGAACATTGATATTCGGTTGTCCCCACAAAAAATTTGTTAACGGTTCGTTTATTGCTACTGCAAACAACGTTAACAATACACCGATGATTATTCCAATCATTAATTCGGTTTTTGTTTTCTTGTCCATTTTAAAAACCTTATTCATCCGTGTGCTGGCGGGCCATTCATTTCAGCTGAAGCACGTCCATGAGCAGATTCGTCAGGATACGCTGGGCGTTCTCTTTCGCCTTTTGGGTCTTGAAGCCGGGCGCAGAGAAACTGAACTGCGCCGCCTCGTCGCTGTTTTTGTTGCTATGTATTTGGAGTCCGGTCGAATAGCACGGCCCGCCGTAACTCGGCGCCCGCTCTATGTCAACCCTCCTTGAAACGTAACTCCCGAAGCGTCCGCCGCAGACGGATGAGACGCCGCTGATGCCGCAGCCGATTGCTTCCTTTATTTCGCCCAAATATACTTCATAATGTCCGTCCTTCAGTGCAAGCTCCTTAACGTGCTCGAACGCCATGAGTTTCATTTCGTCCGAGACATGGTTCGGGCAGTAGAACGTCTCGTGCTGTTTTTTATCAACTTCGCACGTGCCTTTTATCAGATACGTTCCGTCTTCTTTCTCTATGATTTCAAACTTCTCGTCCATGCACAATAATTGCACCAAAAGGATTTAAGTCTGTCTGTGCCGGCGGGCCTATTTCAGCTTTTCGTAAACCAATGCAGATATTTAAAAATACGGAACGGATATGATACGTATGAAATACCGGATTCTCGGGAAAACGGGTCTCAGGCTCTCCGAGGTCGGCCTGGGCTGCTGGGAAGCCGGAGGGTCTTTCTGGAAAACCACGGACGAGCAGGCGGTGGAAGCCTTCAAGGCCGCCGTAAAATCCGGGATAACGTTCTTTGACACCGCCTTGGACTACGGGGAGGGGCACAGCGAACAGCTCGTCGGAAAGTTCGCAAAAGAAAACCCGAAACTAATAATCGCAACAAAAGTCCCGCCCAAGGACCAGCACTGGCCGGCCGTAGACAAGGACGTCAAAAACGTCTTCCCGAAAGATTACGTCCTTGAGTACGCGATGAAGAGCTACAAAAACCTCGGGGAGAGGACAATAGATCTCCTGCAGCTCCACGTATGGAAAGACGAATGGACGGACGAGCCGTGCTGGAGGGAGGCTTTCGACGAGCTCAGGGCGCAGGGAATCGCAAGGCATTTCGGGGTTTCCATCAACGACCACAGCCCGGCGTCCGCGCTAAAGCTGGTCAGGAGCGGAAAAGTGGAATCCGTACAGGTCATATACAACATCTTTGACCAATCCCCGGAGGACGAACTTTTTCCCGAGTGCATCAAGAACAAGGTCGGTGTGATAGCACGGGTCCCCTTGGACGAGGGCTCGCTGGCAGGAAAGTTCACGGAAAATATGAAATTTACGGACTGGAGAAAGGACTATTTCACCCCGGAGAGGCTGCAGGAGGTCGTAAGGAGGGTCGAAGAGCTGAGATGGCTGGAAAATCCGAACAGGACCCTTGCCCAGGCGGCGCTGCAATTCTGCCTGCACCATCCTGCCGTCACCGTGGTCATCCCCGGAAGCACGAACCCCAAGCACGTGGAACAGAACGCCCTGTCATCGGGCAGGAACTTTTCCCCGGAAGAACTCAGGAAATTACGGGCCCACAGATGGGTCAGAAATTTCTACATGAATTATTGATTTGTTGCCGGTGACCGCGAGCTTACGCTCGCTGCACCGTCCTCTGAGAAATTGTTGTGCCGGTGCTGGCGGGCTTCTGAATTTAGCGCTCTGCAAACGTCGTCCTCTACTCCAACATCGATTGAGTTGCAATTTGTTTCTCACATTTGTTGGAAATAGTTAGGAGGTGATCCAGCCCCACCTTCCGGTAGGGCTACCTTATCATAAATTGCCAACGCGCGTTCCTCTTCTCACCTCTTAGCAATCATACTAAGATTGTTGCCTTGTCTGAAATCACTGGAACAGTACCAAGGCGCTGGGCAATTTGTTATGACTTAACCTTCCTTGCAGGCTCCAGACTCGAATCCGCCACAAAAGCCGAGCCTCAT